>Ga0114953_1003675_pt1 | contig 10411 bp, 5 predicted proteins | sample SidtaG_FD_87298 | JGI IMG/M metagenome (GOLD analysis project Ga0114953, IMG submission 87298) | Marine algal microbial communities from Sidmouth, United Kingdom - Sidmouth_Male2 metaG | ecosystem: Host-associated > Algae > Red algae > Unclassified | place: Sidmouth, United Kingdom | collected... | reverse complement strand
CACTTCCCAATATACTTCCCCACTGATCGCGGTAAATGGCATTCACCCGCCAGCGTCCTTCAAAGACGCCAGTCATCGCCGGATTTACTTGCAGGGGTGCTGCATAAAACTGAGAAAACCGTGGATCTTGTGCCTCACTTTCCGTTACATTAAATTGTATCGTCAGCACCACCATCCATAATAAATACCATCTGCTAAATTTCATAACCTTTTTTATTCTTGTAAAATTATTGGTCGCTAAATATTTATCGCCACTAAAACCCTAAGCACTTCAAACGTATTCTGTGTGTCAGCGCGGAGGCCTTCCTTCAGGAATACAAGGCGCGAGATGCCAAATGACACACATTATTGTACAGCCTCTCTTAGGAATGGCAAATAAATAAGTGCAGATTCTAGGCGAACTATTTTTGTATCAATCAAAGAAGTAAAATGGGCGTTATGCGGTGTATAATAACCATTTTAGTGATGCAGAGTGATCCAAAAAGAGGAAGTATAAAATCGTACTTTATTTAACATTCCTTACCCAAACTTATCTCAACAACGTCGTATGGCCACTCGCCAGTTTCTCTGTTCCATCAATAAAAATAACTTCCGCTTTCCAGGTATAAACACCCGTCGGAGAACGTTTCCCACGGAAACTACCATCCCAACCAATCGTTGTCAGATTAATATCGAAATCACCAACACTGTACAGTAACGTTCCCCAGCGATCAAAAACAACGAAGGATTTTACCCGCGCACCTTCCGCACCGTGGACCGTCAATAAATCATTGGCGCTGTCTCCATTCGGTGTAAAGGCCGTTGGAACAAAAATCTGACTCGACTTATTGATCTTAATTTTTATTTCATCGGTATCTTCACAACCGTTTTCATCCACTCCGTACAACTCGTAAGTATTGTCAAAAAAGGTCTGGACCCAGGGATCACTACAAGGTAAACTATCTACCTCGCAAAACAAAGTCCCGTCGAATAATGCGGACCAGCTTAACTGTACGTCTCCAACATTATTATTAAAGTTTGGTGCCAGCTGAATGCTGTCGCCTACTTGTAAAGCAATGTCGTCTCCGGCCAGTACTTCAAAAGCTGGTGGGTCGGTAATCGTTACCATTTCTATAATCGTACAATTGGTTTGATCTCTGATATAGACATCGTATTCTCCTGCGGTCAGACCGACCAGAATATTTGTTCCGTAATATGTTTCGTCATCTACACTAAAACTATATGGACCAATACCACCCGTTACGGTAGCGGTGATTCGACCATCCCGACTTCCAAAACAAGAGGGGTCTTCTATATCAAAAGTGGCCATCATCGGATCGGGACGTCCAACAAAAATAGTATCAAAGTATTGACAACCCTGAGCATCTGTTAAAATCAAACTGTAATTTTGTGATGACAGACCATCAATTTCTGCGGTCGTACCGCCGTTGCTCCACGCAAAATTATAGCCCGGTGTTCCGCCCATCGGCTCTGCCAGAATTTCGCCAATTGACTGACCTTCACAACCATTTGGTGACACATTTATACGCGCCCACAATTCTTCGGGCTGTGAAAGGACAAAGAAAGAGTCTGCGGTACAACCAAGATCGTCCGTTACGGTTACCCTATAATTGCCGGAGGCTAATCCACCAATCAAATCAGTTGTTTCTCCAGTACTCCATTCAAAGGTATGATCGGCAGTGTTCCCGTTTACATTTGTAATCTCTACACTACCATTCAAATCACCAAAACAACTCGGTTCTATCGGCAATACATTTAAAGTTATCCGATCCGGTGCTTGTAAAAACTTACTGGTATCTCCTGCACATCCCTGATTATCGGTCACCGTTACAAAATAGGTGGCATCTCCCGGAAGATCTAAAATGGCCATGCCACTTTCTCCCGTTGACCAGTCATAGCTATAATCATCCAGATTGTCATTAACTCCATCTCTTGAAACTACATTCACTGCCATCCGGCCATCTGTATCACCAAAACACGTTGGATTTACCGATGCAATATTGATTTCGATTTCAGAAAATTCCTGAATATCAATCGCTACTTCTTCACTACAACCATTGTCATCCGTGATGACTACCTGGTAATCACCGACGTTCATATTTGTAGCAACAGAATCAATTCCACCGCCATTGGTCCAGGAATATTGATAAGAACCAGCGGCAGGGGTTCCTCCTTCTACAATGACAAAGGCACTGCTCGCTGAGGCAGCAAAACAAGAAGTATCTCCTTGCGCAATCGTCACTACAATTGGGGTTGCGGGTTGCGTAATTAATGTATTGGCCGTTGCCGAACAACCCATCACATCGGTAACGGTAAGTCCATAGTTTCCGGCAAGGAGATTTGCTGCATCGGGCGTATTGTCTCCATTGGTCCAGATATATATATTTCCACCATTTCCTCCGACTACTGTACTATTAATGCTTCCGGTATTGTCTCCAAAACAAGCTACCTCGTCTGGGGTAATTTCTACGGTTAGCGTATCTGGCTGAATAACTTCGACCATGGCTGTTTCTGTACAGGTGTTCGCATCCGTTACAATTACGTTGTACATACCCGCCGGAAGACTAATCGCAGGGTTACTAAATTGCGCATTTTCATCATCCCATAAATAGGTATAGGGAGCAGTTCCACCCGTTGCCACAACTTCGGCCGTTCCATCATTGATACCAAAACAGGAAGCTGCCGTCGCAGTAATACTTGGTAGCTCCAGGGTACTGGTAGACATCACTTCCACACAGTCCTCGATAGTACAACCCATTATATCAGTAGCCGTTACACAATAATTTCCACTGGCAAGGTCCGCGGCCAAAGCGGTAGTTTGATCGCCCGCTGCAGTATCCCACTGGTAGGTAAATGACCCAGCACCTCCACTCGCTGTAGCGGTCGCAGATCCATCAGTCGTATTAGAACAGAGCGGCGCGGTACTCATAAATTCAAGGGTTATTACTGTTCCGTTGGGAACATTCACATCAATGGTTTGTGAACAAGTATTCATATCGGTTACCGTTACCGTATAGTCACCAGGCAAGAGGCTCGTTGCGGCTGCCGTTATTTGCGCACTGGCATCACTCCAAAGGTATTGGTAACCACCTGCTCCTCCACTGGCCATCACCGTAGCGGTTCCCGTTGGCGCATTAAAACAATCAACAGCCGTACTGCCTACGGATAGCATCATCGCCGCTGGTTCGGTGAGGGTAATACAGTCATTTGTTTCACAACTATTGCCATCTGTGATGGTGACACAGTATTCTCCCGCTGATAAATTGGTTGGCTGCGCCATTGTAGAAGTATAGCTGTCTGGTCCGGTCCAATTATACATAACGGTTCCTGTCGTATTCGCAGGGGTAGCCGTTACCGTTCCGCTGGCATTTTCAAAACAGGTTAAATCTGTTGGTTGTAAAACTACCGTTATTTGTACTGGATCTATCAGTGCGCTGGTGATGGTTACAGAACATCCTTTTGCATCCGTAGCGGTACCGGAAAAACTTGCTGTTCCAATATTTGAAATCATATCATTCGTTGTACCATCCGTCCAGGAAAAACTGTAAGGAGCGGTACCTCCGGTAGGTGTCAACATGGCCGTTCCATCGTTCGCTCCAGTACAAGTAATCGAAGTTGTATCCAGGGTTACCAATAATGGCGTCGGCTCTAAAACAAGGACCGTAGCCATCGCATCACACCCCGCCTGATCGCTTACCGTAACGGTGTAGGATCCGACAGGAAGTCCGGAAGCTATATTTGTATTATTTACAGGTGTCGTGTTCCAGATATAATCAAGTGTACCAAAACCTCCCATTGCAGCAACACTGGCCACTCCGGAATTGTCTCCAGCACAATTGACAGAATCCATACTAGTCACAAGAATGATGGGCGTAGAAAGAGAAGCCAGTGTAAAAGATACCGTATCTCGGCAGCCGTCCGCGTCAATGGCGATGATCTCCTGTGGCCCGGCACCAAGTCCTGTAATTTGATCAGTAAATGGTCCGGCACCATTGACGAAATATTCAATTGGATTGCTGCCATTGGTAGCCGTTAATACCGCTTCTCCATTCAGATCACCCTGACAAGCCGGGCGTTGGGTCGAGATGGTATCAATGGCCAACATACAAGGAAAAGTATTGCACGTATTTTCTCCAGGTTCGGAAGGACAATCAGATTCGGCAACGGCGCGTACCTGCAAGGTAGCCATTTGTCCGATGGATAATCCGCTATAAAGATGATTGAAATTTCCCGTTGGAGTAATCCAGGTCATTCCGCCGTCGAGGCTTACTTCGTAATTCGTGGCACCGATATCATTCCAGGAGAAATTAACTTCCGAGTTTGAAACCGGAGAGCAGACGACATCCACTGCCGGAAATCCAAATGCTTCGTTTATCACAATGGTATCGAACAAAGTACAGCCAAAATCATCAGTGATTTCAACAGTATAAGTTGTTGGAAAAGCAGTAGCCGTTACTTCTGGTTCGGGACAATCCATACAAGATAAATCAGCAGCGGCCGCCCAGTTATAAGTTAGTCCATTTTCGATGGCAAAGGTAATTGTAAAGTCCTGAATGACTCCCCTAAAACCTGCGGAAGCATCAGCTACCAACAGGTTCCAGTTGCCCGTTATATTTTCTCCATTAAAGGCATTAAAACTTTCTTGTGGTAAAAAGTCTCCTGTAAATGGTGGACTACCTGCGCTGATGGGCGTAGTGGCCGAAGCAGTAAAACAGGTTTCCAGATAATCATCTCCCAAGCCTCCATTATCAGAGGTAAGTTCTATGATGGTTCCGGCGGGAGATTGTAATTGTATGATTACATCTTCGGTCGCACCGTGTTCCATATTAACACATACAGAAAGAATCTGTGCTTCTCCATTGGTAATTATATCCGGAAAAACATAATCCACCGCCGTAGGAATTATGAGCGGAATAGCTGGAGGATAAAAAACAAACTCTATTACTTCATTAGAATAAGCAAAATAACTCACGCTTTCTGGAGCAATTGTGTCCGGTGGTATGGCGCTGATCGTGACCGGATTACCTACACAACTAACGGTATCTTCCATAAAGGTAGCCGTCGTTTCGCAATTATAACAATCAGGATGTGTAGCAGGCAAGACTTCTATTAAAATGGTTGAATCGTACATACACCCAAAATCGTCCATTACATCGATGGTAAATCCAGCAACCCCCGCAGCTATCGGAGCGGCGATAATAGAATCTTGTTCGTAAAAAACAATAGAATTTTGATCTCTCCATGCCAGATCCGTGATAATGGGTCTAAAAGATTCCAGGTTTGGAAATAAATCTTCTTTAAATCCGATTCCCCACTCAAATATCCAGCCATTATCAATTGCCAGTTGATCCGTAATGGTGATGGTCCATTCTCCGTTAAGTGGACAACCCAAAAATGCATCAAAAGACTCCAAACTGTTATAATCACCTGCCGGCAAAGTACTTACTGGATTATTGACAGTTACATATTCAGTCCAGGTTCCGTTGACCGCGTTCGGTTGAAAACAATATTCAGCGCCAACCCCTTGCAGCGGCACTGCCCCCGTACCTTCATCGTCCTCATTGGGAATACCCAAAAATGTCTCTCCTCCCATGGGATCTACCGACTGGTCCTGCATGACGACCGTTGTTCCATCCGGACAAGTTAAGGCTACATCCAAATCGTACATGTAAGAATGTTCCATTAATAAACAGACTCCTAAAAAATCATCAATATCTGTAAGGATTTGGCCAGGTGAAAAATCTGTAAATCGAATACTGGTAGAATAACTGGTACCATCCCCGTCAGGTAAAGCCAACGAATCAGAAACGGAGCTTTCGTTTTGAAAGCTACCAGGATTTGATATGACGGATAATTCGGCTAAACTATCCTGCGCTGCGGTAAGTGTGACGGTATCAGACGAGCAAATTGTGGAAGGAATCATATCCGACAATCCAAAACTGGGATAGGTTGACACCCGGATCCGTTGAGAGATAAAATTTGTATTTAGACACCCAAACTGATCTTCAATCGTTAGTTGTACAGTATAGCCACCCGGTTGGTCGTAGATTTTAAAAACATTAGGTCCCTGTCCTTGTGTTCCATCTCCAAAAGTCCAGGTAAAATTAGAGGTTTCATCGGAATGTGCATATACTGCACCATCCTGTGGATAGAGTCCAGCTCCAAAAAACTCTACCCCATCGCCTGGACAAATATCAATATAGCCAGTATCAACGGGTGAGACAAAAGGTACACTTCCAACCAATTGAGAAGTTATCACTTGACAGGCCGCGATACAATTAAGATCCGCACTCCATCCAGCTCCTTCATCGGCACCATCAGAGGTAAAAACCAGGGTCATACATCCGGATATATTTACTGCGGTAGCTTGAACAATAAAAGAACCACCAGCGGGAAAAGAAGCTGCACAGGTAATTTCGGGAGCGGTTGCATCCGGTCCATCAAAAAAACAAAGATCATCTCCAGCACCTAATTCAACACTGGGAAAAACCAGCTGGACGTGCGTTCCACCGGCTGCCTCGGGACAGATGGTGGTCGTAATGGATTCGTTGGGTCCATATCCCGAATCATTCCCTCCACTATCTGTAACGAATCCAGTACAGGAATTGATTGGAGTACCATCCATAATGAACGTCTGACTCTGCGCAGATAATGCAAAAAACAGAAGTAATAGCATCGTTAATTGTCTGGTCATGCCGGTTTTAATTTTAATACTTGACGTAAATAGATAGATTGACCTTATTTCGCTAGGTGGCCGAAACAAAGGCAATTTTCATATTTTAACGTGTATAAATTCAGGGATTTACCTGGTAAGTGTGTAAGATAAAGGTGGACTAAATAAAATTGATCGCTTCATTTAACCTTTTTACATCGGCAAATTTATTGATTTCAACCATAATTTCGGCATTTTCGGAGAATTTTTTATGCTTTGAATTTGCTTAAATACCGTTTATGTCACTTAAAAGCATTTCCAGGTATCTAAATGTAATTTAAGTTATATGAACAAAATTATTATAGAAGTTGTGAAATCGTAGAAATTTAAGGATATTGTCTTAAGGAATGAGTTAATAATAAATTTACGTTTTTGGCTTCCTCTTTTTAATCGCCATTCCTAATTCGTAATTTAGCCCTTTTATGAAAATCATTTTCTCTTTCGCCTTTCTGTATTTGCTGGTATGTCTGTATATCTACTTTCGCCAGGAGTCTTTTATCTTCTATCCGGATGTATTGCCAGCAGATTACGAGTTTATCCATTTTGGAGATGCTGCGGAGGAACTTTATTTCCAACCAGCAACCGATGCAAAACTCCATGCGCTTAAATTTTCGGTTCCCAATCCCAAAGGTGTTATTTTGTATTTTCATGGAAATGCCCGGGCACTTGATAATTGGGGATACATTGCCTCTGATCTCCTGCCACACGGCTATGATATTGTCATTCCGGATTATCGGGGTTTTGGGAAAAGCACAGGTTTTCTTTCTGAAAAAAATCTTTTCAACGATGCCCAATATATTTTTGATCAATTGGCCGAGACGTATGGTCCAGATAAAATAGTTATCTATGGAAGATCGCTGGGATCGGGAATTGCCAGTTTTTTGGCAGCGAGCAGAAAGCCCCGGTTGTTAATCCTGGAAACACCTTACTATAGTATGGACCGAATGGCTGGAGAACAGATGCGTTTTTTACCAACCAGCATTCTACTGAAATATCGATTCCGTAGTGATCTTTTTCTACCTAAAGTTAATTGCTCGATTTATATTTTTCACGGAACAGAAGATGAGTTAATTCCATATCAACACGCGGTGGATTTGAAAATTCTGGTGCCGGACATTGATTTTACCACTATTCCGAAGGCTAGCCATAATAACCTTTCTCAATTTGCGCTGTTTGATGATAAAATCGGGGAGATTTTGGGAGGTTAAATTGTTGAGATGATGAGGTGATGAATTTACACTTATAATGTGTAGGCTTTTTAGAAAATTTCTCTTTTAATTTACTGTTTTTATGCAAAAAGATAATTACCAAAAGATTCTTGATAAAATAGAAGGAACGGCTACCAAACTGGTGGTGGTTTCCAAGACGCGTAGTCTGGATCAGATCAGATTTTTCTACGAGCGGGGACAACGAATGTTTGGTGAAAACCGGGTACCCGAATTGGTGGAAAAACACGAAGCGCTGCCCGATGATATTGAGTGGCATCTAATTGGTCATTTACAAACAAACAAGGTTAAGTATATTGCTGGTTTTGTGGGACTGATTCATTCAGTGGACAGTCTCCGATTGTTGAAAGAGATTAACAGGCAAGCCGAAAAGATGGACCGTAAAATAGCGGTCTTGCTACAGTTTAAAATTGCTCAGGAAGAAAGTAAGTATGGACTTCAAATGGCGAACCTGAACGATTTTAAAGTAGAAGATTATCCCTCGGTTGTCTTCCGTGGTGTCATGGGAATGGCGAGCTTCGTTAGTGATAAAAATCAGGTAACCAGCGAATTCCGTCAATTGAAAACTATTTTTGATGATTTAAAAGCGACACATTTTAAAGAAAATAATGACTTTACAGAGATAAGTATGGGAATGTCCGGAGACTATGAAATTGCAGTGGCCGAAGGGAGTACGATGCTGCGAGTGGGGAGTCTGGTTTTTTAAACGATCCTAAGGCGCTTTGCTTGTTAAAATGTTGAATTTGTGCTTTAACGTGGGTGTCGCTCAACGCACGCTGAGACACTTTTGACTTGTATTTATTTTCTCAGGAATGAAATGATCTTTTTAACTTACCCACCAATAACATCGCTTACCTGTATTCTTTTAGATTAACCGAATAACGCTTATCTTTGTCTGGATTAAAAATGAAAAAACGAATTTGACTATGAATAAAACAACCGGCTATTTACTACTCCTGGCTATGAGTGGATGGACACTGGTAAGCTGTGTGTCTCAAAACAGATTTAAAGAATCACAACAGTTGACTGATTTTTACCGAATGGAGATAGACTCTTTACGTAGTCTCACCGAGAATGGATTGAGCAGTTCCTCGGAATTCAATTATGATCAATTGGAAAAAGAAAAAGAGTCTACTGAAATGGACCTGACCGTACTGCAGGAAAATTATGACAATCTTAAAACTTATAACAATGAAATTCTACGAAAGTACGATGAATTGTTATTGCAAAATAAAGATTTACTGAATTCTTCTTCTACTGATGTCCAGCAGATGGTGGGTAAGCTGTCGCAGTCTCAGACGACCAGTGACCAGCAGGCTCGTTTGATTCAGCGACTGGAAAGTCAGATACAATCGCTACAACAGGATTTAACTGCTGCTCAGAATACGGTGGACATCACCCCTTCCGCGCCACCACCCGCTCCCGAAGTTGAAGTAAGGACGGTGGTTACCAACGACTGTGGAGACTACGAACGTCAGGTCAACGAGCTTAACCGGCTCCTTCGCGATAAAGAAAATCGACTAAATGGATTGCGCTCTAAAGTCAATCAGGCGTTGCTTGGGTTTACGGATGCGGATTTATCCGTTACCGAGCGGAATGGAAAAATTTACGTTTCGCTTAGCCAGAATTTACTCTTCGCCGCTAATAGTGATAATATTGACTGGAAAGGTAAAAAGGCCATTCGCTCTCTGGCAGAAGTACTCAAACAAAATCCAGATATTAATATTACCGTCGAAGGTCACACGGATCCTGACGGAAGTGCTGACAAAAACTGGGACCTCAGTGTGCGCCGGGCAACGGCGGTTGTAAAGGTGCTCACCGAAACCAATTTAAAAGCGGATCGAATTACAGCTTCTGGTCGCAGTTTTTACTATCCAATCGCCAGCAATGCGACTGCTGCGGGCAAAGCTAAAAACAGACGAACTGAAATAATTTTAAGTCCAAAGCTGGATCAATTGTACAAAATCATCAACGAATAATATGCGTATCATCGGCTATATCGAACATCCGGTTATGAAGATTACGGTCTTTAAAGACAATGGTAAACTTTCTGCAAAATTTGAAACTGGATTGTTTGAGCAAACTTATAAATTTAGAGAAATGGATGCCATGAAGAACCTCGTGGATGTTAAGGGACTCGTAGATGCGGAATATCAGGCGCGGGTAATCGAAAATTTTCGGGTGATGAACCAGTTGAGAAACGAAGGGCTGGATCGGTTTTTACCAAAGGTGGAGGAGGAGGGTTTTGAGGAGATTGTTTAGTGGAGGGGCGAACGATGGGCGAACGATTGGCTTTCTTCTGGCGCGGGCGCTTTGATTTGTGAGGGGCGAACGATGGGCGAACGATTGGCTTTCTTCTGACGCGGGCGCTTTGATTTGTGAGGGGCGAACGATGGGCGAACGATTGAACTTGTTATTAAAGCTAAATTTGATAATAAAAATCTATTACAGAAAAGCCCACTGAAAGCCCATT
>Ga0114953_1003658_pt1 | contig 10433 bp, 6 predicted proteins | sample SidtaG_FD_87298 | JGI IMG/M metagenome (GOLD analysis project Ga0114953, IMG submission 87298) | Marine algal microbial communities from Sidmouth, United Kingdom - Sidmouth_Male2 metaG | ecosystem: Host-associated > Algae > Red algae > Unclassified | place: Sidmouth, United Kingdom | collected... | reverse complement strand
TTTTATGAGATTAATGAAGGCATAGGCGTACATAAATCTCCTACACTCTATGGTGCCTTTCCAACAGATCCATACTCACACACACCTGCAGGCAAGGGTGCACAGCAGCCGGGTATGACAGGACAGGTTAAGGAGGATATCCTTAGTAGATTTGGAGAACTAGGCGTATTTGTTTCAGATGGTAGTCTGAGCTTTGACCCATGCCTCCTAAGAAAAGAGGAATTTTTACAAACTGAAAAAAAATTCCACTACATAGATATTCATAATAAGAAAAAGAAACTGGCTCTAGATTCAGGAAGTTTAGCATTTACCTATTGCCAGATACCGATAATCTATAGAATAAGTAAGAGGAAGAAAATGAAAGTAACACTTACTGATGGAACGTCTACAGAACAAGTTACACTTACGCTAAATACTGATATGAGTACGAAAGTATTTCAGAGATCTGGAGATATAACTCTAATAGAAATCTATCTAGAAACAGAACAACTTAGATGATTTTATTATGACTAGAAAGACAATACATATAATAGAAGTTAGTAGTCTCTATGCTGCTGTAATAATATGTGTAATCCTAACTAGTCTAGCTTGTACGTCTATAAAAAAAAATCAAACAAAGGTTTCTTCTCTTTCTGCAAAAGAAATCTTAGGCAACTCTGATTATAAAGCTATTTCTTATGGCGGGTATAGGAAGTCCTCCAGAGATCAACAACCTTCGGTAGAAGAAATAAAAGAAGACTTGCTGCTTCTCGCTGCGATGGATATAAAAATTCTTCGTACCTATAATGTTAAGCTTGCACATGCACATAATGTTCTTAAAGCAATTCATTCCTTAAAAGCAAATGATCCTAATTTCCAGATGTACGTGATGTTAGGCGCATGGATAGATTGTAAGAATGCTTGGTCAGATCTCCCTATAAATCATCAAGAAGAATCTGAAGAAAATGCATCAGAAATAGAAAGAGCGGTGCAACTGGCACAAACCTATCCTGACATCGTAAAGATTATTGCGGTAGGAAATGAAGCAATGGTCAAGTGGGCCGCAGCTTACTATGTAGAACCTTATATAATCCTTAAGTGGGTAAATTACTTGCAAGAACTAAAACAAAAGAATGATCTACCGAATAATCTCTGGATAACCAGTTCAGATAATTTTGCCTCATGGGGAGGCGGTACAGATGAATATCATGTAAAAGATCTAGAAAACTTATTGCGCGCTGTAGACTATGTTTCCGTACATACTTATCCTATGCATGATACGCATTATAACCCAAGATTCTGGGGCTACACCGAGAAAGAAAAAAAGCTATCAGTTCATATAAAAATAGATAGCGCTATGTCTAGATCTATAGAATATGCCAAGTTACAATACCAAGCAGTAAAGAATTACATGGTTGACTTAGGAATTGATAAGCCTGTTCACATTGGTGAGACAGGATGGGCGAGTTCTTCTGATGGCTTCTACGGACTAGAGGGTTCTAAGGCTTGCGACGAATATAAGCAGGCGGCGTACTACAATGGGATCAGAAAATGGACAAAAAAAGAAGGGATAAGCTGTTTCTTCTTTGAAGCTTTTGATGAGCCTTGGAAGGATGCGAATAATCCTCATGGATCAGAAAATCACTTCGGCCTTTTCAAAGTTGATGGTAGAGGAAAATACGTTCTTTGGGAAACGATAGATAACAATAAATTTAATAGTCTAGGAAGAGGGGGAAAGGAAATAAGTAAAACCTACGATGGGAGTCTAGAGCTTTTAATGACAGATGTAGCGGTTCCTCCAAAACGAAATCAAAAACAATAAATGGCTACCACTAAATACATACTTCTAATTCTTTCTTTGATTATGATCCAAAGCTGTAACACGCCTTCCGATACATGGAGAACTCAGGTATATGAAACTTCTGCGGAGGGCAATAAACTGAAAGAGCTTACTGACTTTACTGTAGCTGAAAAAAAGGTGGTCCTCAAATTAGATGCTGATAAAACATATCAAAAAATCACTGGTATAGGAGGTTCCTTTACAGAATCATCTGCCTATCTGCTCAATCAACTAAGTAAGGAAAAAAGAATAGAAATTATAGACGCTTACTTCGGAGATGACGGCGCTAAATATTCGCTCACGAGAACACATATGAACTCCTGTGATTTCTCGCTGAGTAATTACTCCTACACGCCCGCTCCTCATGATAAGACGCTAGCAGATTTTTCTATACAGGAAGACGCTGATGATCTTATTCCTATGATAAGAGATGCTATAAAAGCCTCTTCAGAAGGTTTCAAAATTATTTCTTCGCCATGGACTGCGCCACCATGGATGAAGGATAATAATGACTGGGTTGGTGGAAAGTTGCTTCCTGAATATTATGAAGCATGGGCCTTATTTTTCTCTAAATATCTAGATGCGTACAAAAAAGAAGGTATAGATATCTGGGGTATTACGGTAGAGAACGAACCGCTAGGAAATGGAAACAACTGGGAGAGTATGCATTATACTGCCCAAGAAATGACGGACTTCATCAGTAAATATTTAGGTCCTAAATTAGCTTCCACAAACCATGCTGATGTAAATATATTAGCCTACGATCAGAACCGAGACCATCTAGAAGAATGGGTTAATGTTATGTACGAGAACGAAGCTTCCTCTAAGTATATAGATGGAACGGCGATACACTGGTATGCTAGTACTTACGAGGTTTTTCCTGAGGTCTTACAATATGCACATAACAAAGCTCCTAATAAATATCTCATAGAAACCGAGGGTTGTGTAGATTCAGAGATTCCCCATTGGAGAGATGATGCTTGGTACTGGAGCAAGGAGGCAACAGACTGGGGTTGGGACTGGGCACCTGAAAAAGATAAACACCTACACCCTAAGTATGTACCCGTTTATCGCTATGCTAGAGATATTATAGGTTGTCTTAATAACTGGGTAGATGGATGGATAGATTGGAATATGGTTCTAGACCGACAAGGTGGTCCTAATTGGTTTAAGAACTGGTGCTTAGCTCCTGTGATTGTGGATCCAGAAGCAGACGAAGTATACTATACACCGCTCTATTATACCATGGCGCATTTTAGTAAATATATACGACCCGATGCGGTGAAAATAGATCTTAGCATGGACAATGAGAACGTGATAGCTACAGCTGTAAAAAATCCAGATGGGACGATTGCTATTGTCATACTTAACCAAAATGAATATCCAGTAAGTATACAAATCAATGTAGAAAATTATAAAGAAAATATATCTATTTCTAAAATGGCATTGCAGACTGCGGTAGTAAGTGAGCGGAAAAAATAGAATAAGTAATTGCCTAAAATGAGAAGAAATATAACAAGTAATAGTTATGTCAAATAAAAATAATCGATAATGTCTACAACCACCAACAAAGTCCCCTTAGGACAAAAAATTGCTTTCGGAATAGGTATGTTTGCTAATCAGATGTTTCCTGCTATTCTGGGTATTTTTATGGTTGTACTTATAAAAGACTTAGGATTTTCTGGTGTACAGTGGGGCTTACTTTTTTTTGTTCCTAGAATTTTTGATTCTATAACAGATCCTATTATGGGATTTATCTCAGATAACACGAGATCGAGATGGGGACGTAGACGGCAGTATGTACTTATCGGTGGACTGATAATGGGATTTGCCTATATATTTATGTGGCAGTTGTTTAAAGAGAATTCTGTAGATTTTAACTTTTGGTATTTCATGGGATGGTCTCTTGTATTTTATTTTGGCCTGACCATATTTAGTGTTCCTTATGTGGCGATGGGTTATGAGATGACAGACGATTTTCATGAGCGAACTAATATAATGGCCATAGCTCAGTGGATCGGTCAATGGGCTTGGGTAATAGCTCCTTGGTTTTGGGTTATTATGTATGATCCTAGTTGGTTTCCATCAGCAGATGAGGCGGTAAGACAACTTGCTGTTTGGGTAGCAATACCCTGTGCCATTTGTGCTATAGTACCTGCTTTATTTATCAAAAGTAAATCTACTGCAGATGAAAATTACGAACCCTTAAACGCTAGTAATATTACCGCTAGCCTAAGCAAAATTTTGTATGGCTTTGTAGAAGCATTTAAGCTAAAGCCTTTTAGAAAATTATGCATCTCCACTTTCTTTATCTTTAATGCTTTTAATACGGTAGCATCACTAACGTTTTTTGTAATCGTCTTTAAGTTATTTAATGGCGATGCAGCAGCATCTGGAATATGGGTCACATTATTTGGTTGTTTAGGGGCCTTAGGTACCACTTTCTTAGTAATTCCTATAGTGACTTATATGTCAAAAATATGGGGTAAAAAGAATGCCTTTCTAGTTGCTCAAGGCATCTCTTTGATAGGTTACATATTACTCTGGTTTCTATTTATCCCGGGCAAACCTTGGATGTACATTATTGCATTACCTTTCTTTTCTTTTGGGATAGGAAGTTTATTTACCATCATGATGTCGATGACTGCTGATGTACTAGACATAGATGAATTAAATACTGGACTGAGAAGAGAAGGCGTGTTTGGAGCGATATACTGGTGGATGGTAAAAGTAGGTTTTGCCTTTGCCGGTGGATTGAGTGGATTAATCATTTCAGTAGTTGGTTTTGATCCAGGTCTTGCTACCGTGGATCAACAAGGAGCGGTAGACAACTTACATGCTTTCTTTTGCTTTTTTCCAGCCATCGGAACTTTGATTGCTATGGCGATCATGTGGGATTATGATATCTCCGAAGAGAAGGCAAATGAAATACGAACAGCACTAGATGCAAAAAAGAAACAAGGAAAACTAAACTCATATTATCAGTTAGTTAAGCTGAATGAGCTAATAAAGATAGATCCTAAATTAGCCGCCGTTGCGGGTATCAGTTTTGCAAATAAAAGTCATTCAGATATACAAGCTCTCTTCCATAGAAAACTGGATCAAGGAATGCATGGCATTTGTTTCAGTCCATACCAAGAAGGCCAAACAGTTGGAGACACCTTGACAGAAAAACAAATTATCCAGCGTATGGAAGTTATCAAGCCCTATACCTCATGGGTAAGATCTTTTTCCTGCACCCTTGGAAATGAGCTGATACCTAAGATTGCAAATTCTCATAATCTAAAAACTATGGTAGGCGCATGGATAGGAAAAAACAAGGCACAAAACGAAAAAGAAATACAAGCTCTTATAGCCTTAGGAAAGAAGGGTTTAGTCGACATTGCTGTAGTCGGTAACGAAGCACTGATGAGAAATGATGTTTCGGAAAAGGAGATTATTGATTATTTAGAAACTGTAAAAAAAGCACTGCCAAATATTCCAGTCTCTTATGTAGATGCTTATTATCAGTTTATAGATAGACCTCAGTTGGTGGAGACTTGTGATCTTATATTAATAAATTGTTATCCATTCTGGGAAGGTGTACAGATAGAACACGCAACGTACTATTTACAACAGATGTATACGCAAACTAAAAATATCGCTCAAGGAAAAGAAATAATAATTACAGAAACAGGTTGGCCTAATCAAGGAGGCAATACAAACCAAGCAATACCTTCTGATGTCAACGCAATGAAATATTTTGTGAACGCTCTGGAATGGGCAAAAAGAGAAGAGATAAAATTATACTATTTTTCTTCATTCGACGAATCGTGGAAAATATACCAAGAAGGTGATGTCGGATCAAGATGGGGAATATGGAACAAAAATGAAAAACTTAAATTCTAATATCGTATGTCATTTAGAGGAGAAAACTACCTGTGGTCTAACACCACTAGAAAAAAAATACATCTAGAAAATGACTTTGATCTAGAAATCCATACAGATGAACATATCAAAAATTTGTTTCTAGAGGTGTTGTATAACAAAGTACACGGTATGTGCTTCAGCCTGTATGGAGAAGGACAGAAACCAGGCGATATTATATCAGAAAAAGATGTCAGAAAAAGAATGGAAATTATCGCGCCCTATACAGAATGGGTAAGAACATTTTCTTGTACTGAGGGTAATGAGCTTATTGCAAAAGTTGCTAAAGAGATGGGAATAAAAACTCTGGTAGGTGCCTGGCTAGGAGATGATCCAGAAATTAATGAAAAAGAAATAAAAGGGCTATTAGATTTAGCTAATGATGGTTTAGTAGACATTGCTGCTGTAGGTAATGAAGTGTTGTATAGAAAAGATATGACGGTAGATGAATTACTTAAATATCTACAACGTGTAAAAAAAGCTATACCAGAAATACCTATGGGATATGTAGATGCCTATTATGAGTTTACGGACCATCCGAACATTACAGAGATCTGTGATGTTATATTATGTAACTGCTATCCCTTTTGGGAAGGATGCCCTTACGAGTATTCTCTAGAACATATGCAGCAGATGTATTACCAAGCGAAAGGTGCTAGTGCAGGAAAAAAGGTGATTATAACAGAAACGGGTTGGCCAAGTCAGGGTGAATCACTAAAGGATTCTCACCCTTCTAAAGAGGCCGCTATGAAATACTTTATTAATTCACAACTCTGGACAGCCGATGAAGATATAGAAATGTTTTACTTTTCTTGTTTTGACGAATCATGGAAAGTAAGCGCAGAAGGAGAAGTGGGCGCATACTGGGGAATCTGGGATAAAAACGAAAAACTTAAGGTTTGAAAATGAATACATTTGACAAATTAAATATACCTCATGGTAATGCAATCTGTTACTCTGGCTTCCGAGATGGTCAGCGTCCAGGAAGTCGCTACCCATCCTATGAGGAGATAAAAGAAGATCTAATATTGCTAAGTATTAACTGGAAATACCTGCGACTATATGATTGTGATCTTCATAGCCAACGAGTACTAGAGGTTATCACAAAAGAAAATCTAGATCTGAAAGTTATGCTAGGTGCTTACATCGTAGCAGAAATTAATAACCATGCATGCCCATGGGGAGGAGGTGTATACTCAGAAAAACAACTTATAGAAAATATAAAAGCGAACAAGAAAAATATTAAGAAACTTATCCTTTGGGCTAATCAATATCCAGAAATCATTTGCGCCCTATCTGTGGGTAATGAAGCCTGTGTAGACTGGACAGATCATAATGTATCGGTAGATAATGTCATAGAATATGTAAAAGAAACTAAGCAAAATACGATACAGCCTGTTACCTTTTGCGAAAATTATGTGCCTTGGTTAGATAAATTGAAGCCACTAGCAAGAGAGGTAGACTTTATTTCTGTGCACACCTACCCAGTGTGGGAATACAAGCATATACATGAATCCCTCCAATACACAAAAGATAATTACTATAGCATAGCTAATCTATATCCAGACATTCCTGTAATTATTACAGAGGCAGGATGGTCTACTAATTCTAATGGCCGTGGGATTAATCCAGAAAATGTCAATGAAGAAAATCAGAAGATATATTACGAGCAGTTAACGGACTGGGTCAATGAAGAAAATATTCTGACTTTTGTTTTTGAAGCCTTTGACGAAAAGTGGAAAGGATCTCCAGAACCTCTAGAACCAGAAAAACACTGGGGTTTATTTCGTTCTGATCGTATGCCAAAACTAGTTATGCAAGAACGATACAGTCAAGTAACAATTTAAATAAAAGACACTAAATTAAATATTATACTATTTTAAAATATTAAATCTATAATTATGAAAATTATTTACACTTTACTTTTTACCATCGCATGTGTTTTTGGTATATATGCACAGCCTACCGATAATGCTTCCGAACCACCCGTTAGAGAAACAGGTGATGTATTAGGCATATACGGAGATGCTTATTCAACTATTGCAGGAATAAACTATGATCCTAACTGGGGACAATCTGGACATACATTAGTAAATCCTGATTTTGACCCAGGAACAGGAAATACCATTTTAGCTTACCCTAACTTTAACTATCAGGGAACTGACTTTGCGGCTACACCTATCAATGCTGCATCAATGGAAAATCTTCATGTGGATATTTGGGTTCCGCTAGGAACAGATAGGATTGTAAAGATTTCTCCTATAGATGACAGTGGTGTCGGAGCGTCAGAAATTCTTGTGGAAGTACCTATTGTTCCAGGATCATGGAACAGCGTAGATCTTCCAAAATCTGATTTCGCAGACATGTCTTGGAATTCTATTATACAAATAAAATTCGATGGACAGTTTAATAGTGATGGTAGTGCAAATACGAATCCATTTGATATATATGTAGACAATATATATTTCTGGAGAGAAGCTGTAGATATCGAAGCTGATGCTACGCTTAGTGATCTGCAAGTAGATGGGGTGACAGTACCGGGTTTCTCTGCAGGACAATTAGAGTACGATATTAATCTACCAGTAACAACAACCGATATACCAGTCGTATCAGCTACCCCTGCTGTACCAGATGCATCCGTTGGAATTACTCAGGCGACTGCGGTTCCAGGTACTGCTGAGGTAAGCGTAACTTCAGCTGATGGAACTGTAGTACAAAATTATGTACTTAACTTCTCATTTGAAGCGCCTTTCTCAGGAGCACCAGATCCTACCGATGATGAAGAGAACGTTATATCACTTTTTAGTGATAGTTATACTGACGTATCTGTTGACACTTGGAATACGGAATGGAGTGATGCAACTTTTGAGGATATAGACGTAGATGGTAACCCTACAAAACTATATACATCTCTAGGATTTAATGGTATAGAAACAATTACAACTCCAGTAGATGCATCAGAAATGACCATTCTTAATATGAGTGTTTGGTCTCCAGATATGGAAGTACTTAATGTAAAACTAGTTGATTTTCTAGGTGATGGTTTCGAAGGAGCCAATGGAGACACAGAAGCAGAAATTTCTGTTCCAGTTACACAGGGAGAATGGATGAGTGTACAGATTCCACTCTCTGATTTTACAAATAATGGAATGACGTCCCTAGCTGATATAAATCAATATATTATAGGGAGCCAACCATTTGGTTCAGGAACATTATATCTAGATAATGTCTACTTTTCTAAAATTGTAATTGCTACTCCTATGACCTCTGCTCCTGACCCAACAGATGCTGAATCAGATGTAATTTCTCTTTTCAGTGATAGTTATACTGATGTCAATGTTGATACCTGGAACACAGAATGGAGTGATGCCTCTTTTGAAGATGTAATGGTGGATGGAAATCCTACTAAGCTATATACCTCTCTAGGATTTAACGGAATAGAATCTACAAGTTCGCCGGTGGATGCATCAGAAATGATGTTTATCAATATGGATGTTTGGTCACCTAACATGGATATCCTAAATGTCAAACTAGTAGATTTTTTAGGTGATGGTTTCGAAGGAGCTAATGGAGATACAGAAGCAGAACTTTCTATCCCTGTAACGCAGAATGAATGGATGAGCCTTACAATTCCATTGTCTGATTTTTCTGATGCAGGTATGACAGCTTTCTCTGATCTAAATCAGTATATTTTATCTAGTGAGCCTTTCGGTACAGGGACGTTGTTTGTTGATAATGTCTACTTCTCTAGAATGAGTACCTCTACAAATGATATAACAGATGCGAACCGAGCAAAAGTATTTCCTAATCCAGTAAGACAAGGAGAGGTTCTTAACTTATCAGAGGAGATGAGTAATATATCGATTATATCTTTACAAGGACAAATTTTACAGACTACTTCAGGAAATCAAATCAAGCTAAATAGAATAGCTGCAGGTACCTATCTGCTGAAACTTGTAAAAGAAGATGGAAAAGAGCAGGTATCTAAGATAATGGTATATTAGAAATGATAAGGATCGCCAGAATAACTTGTATTGCAGCGCTGCAATATATTTAATTAGGCATCTTAACTATAAATAGAATCAATTAAAAATAAAACCGCTCATGTTTGAGCGGTTTTATTTATTTTACCACACTATACTCTGTATTGTAAATAGTACATAAGATATAGCTTTCTAAAATCTGATAAAGACCTATTGAAAATACTTTTCACTTATATCATATGCTTTCTTACTCTAGGAACTTCTTGGGGTCAAAACCTACCAGAAAGGGGTGTGCCTCGTATCCAAAATTATACGCCTCAAGAATATGGTTCTATAGCTAAGATCTGGGACATAGGCTCTTCGGAAGAAGGTGTTTTGTACTTCGCATCTGATAATGGAGTATTAGAATATGATGGATCCATATGGGAAAAATATGAAGGAAGTAAAGGTTCGACAAGATCGATTTATATAGTATCAGATAGCACAATCTTAAGTGGTTCTGACCTTGATTTCGGTACTTGGAATAGAGGTGAAAACTTTCAGCTGGATTACACATCTCTCTATCCATTTAAAGAAATTGCTGGTAAAATCACGGAAGAGTTCTGGAATGTGCATATCATATATGGATTAAGAGTGTATGTATCTTTTGATAATATATATATCGACCAGGATAATCATCTCACAAAGATTTCTGCACCTACTAAGTTTTCTGGAAGTTACGCTGT
>Ga0114953_1003652_pt1 | contig 10447 bp, 15 predicted proteins | sample SidtaG_FD_87298 | JGI IMG/M metagenome (GOLD analysis project Ga0114953, IMG submission 87298) | Marine algal microbial communities from Sidmouth, United Kingdom - Sidmouth_Male2 metaG | ecosystem: Host-associated > Algae > Red algae > Unclassified | place: Sidmouth, United Kingdom | collected... | reverse complement strand
TGACCACCAGCGACAACTGGGCCCATAACCTGTGAAGCGGGAGGTAAGTGGGTGGATGCGTTGCTTTACTCGAGACCGGTCTGAGGCGCGAGGCCAGCAGCCTTTTACCCCCCTCGTGTGCCCCTCTCTCATCGTCCTGGAGGCACACCCCCGCCAACGCAGTGACAGGGCCCACAAATCGCGACGCCCCTCAAGGAGCCCACGAGAATCTCCCCAAGCTCAGCTCCAAAAGGAGCTCCCCTCGAGATACAAGTACAAGTAATTACAGCACCCTCATACAGCAATGCATGTCAAAGGTACAGGCAAACAAGCTGATCACCGCATAAGTACTCCCGGAATTTTCCAGGCAGTCCGCAGTAACTCCGACTTACCAGTGCGGGCTTGGGGGGCTGCCTCAACACACACGTCTATTTGATATCACCACCCACGACGCCCAGCGTCGTGGCACATACAAGTGGGAGGCGCGCCCTGCACGTCAAGCCAATGGGTGCAAAACCCGTCACCGTGCCACTTGGAAACAAGAGACAGCTCTTGGGCACCGCCTGCAGTTGCACGCGGCTGGCAAGAGTATCCCCTGCTGCTCTACCAAACGTGGCATTATTGAAGTTGATGAACTAACCAGTCAGTAGCGACCGACCGCAGACGCACAATAAAGCGAACGCTATCGCCCAAGCGGCGAGGAAGAAGAACCATTGTTCGAGCAAAATCCGATGGGAAACCGGGGGTACCAACGATGGCGAGCCCCGGTCCTATGGTGCTTTTTTTATCTGACGGAAACGGGGCGGGGTCGATCGATCGAGCGATCACAAAGATCGAGTAACCACCAAAGAAACGACGATAAAAGAAAGGACAGATATACAATACGGAAGTAACCTCCAAACGTGCAAGCCACAAGTCAGTTCAATCCTCCAATGGAATACTGAGCAGTCAGAGGGGCTACCGGGCCCAATATCCCAAGATTCAGAAGAAATGCTACACCCATGCTCGTGCCCGCTGCAGCCGTTCCGACGCCTGGTACACTTGCGACAAGCACGGCACTGCCCCCACGTTCCTCACATTGCGCACTGCCGTTGCTTCCAGCCGCACCAAGCAGCTGGGCGTCATTCGTTTTGGATAAAACAGACCGTGAACTGGACAGGACGTATGAAAGACAAAGTATACCGATAACTGAGCTAATCGCGATCCTCATCAGCGTCTGACAAGCGCTGTTTCTCTTCAGTTCCATGAAGGTAGACAAGGACACATTGGTACACGATTGAGCACAGATTCTTGACTTGGGGGGCCTTAAACTTGGCCACGCAGGCAGAATCCGCGCTCCCGTCCTGCTCCAGCGCGCCCGCAGACAAATCAAGTATCACCGCCGCGGTTCTCTTGTTTTTGGTCGCCACGACCTGTGCCACGACCTGCATGACACAATCCACCTGGAAAGACAACAAAATTGACCGCAGGGTGACCCGAATGTTCATAGCCGTAACGACGATTAAGAAGGAGCTCGAGTCGGACCGCCAGCCGCTGAGGCGCAGCATCTACTTGAAGAGGCCTGTCTCGTTGAGCAGCGCCATGACGCCGCCGCGTTGGAAGCCGTATTTGCGAGAAGATCTCTCCCCGTTGATGAAGGCCTTCCCGATGCGCGCCAAGTCGGCGACGAAGCGGTTTCGGACCTCCGCCTCAGTGCGCTTCATGAACAGCGACGCTGTCCCCCTGAATTATCTCTGCAGCATATTCGGGAACAGGTACTGCCGAACGAGCCGGTTGATGTCGGCGCTGACAGCTGGCGCCAAGCTGGCGAAGTGCACCAAGCTGTTGAAGACCTGCGGGAAGTTGAGGTGCTCGCTGTTGCAGTGCACATACGCCGACTACGCCCGGATGTGGCAACGCAAGACGGTCTCGGGCAGTGCGAGAGAAAGAGGAATGAAAGACTGAAAACGCGAAGAGACGGAATTCGTGCCTGTCGCTCTGTTGCGGAACAATGGGTGTGACAACGGAGATGCACGAGAGAGCCCAGTGGCGCGGAGGCACAACGTCGTCGCCCTTGAAAATCCTCAGTTGGATACTTTCAGCACGCAACCAACCCAGGATAGTTGACCGAGAAAGCGAGGCACTCAGCGGAGCGAGATGAAGAAGGCAAAGATAGCAACAGGCTGACCGGTGTATACTGCGCCATCCGCCCTCATCGACAAAGACTTCTTCAGACGGGAAACACCAGGGCGAAGTCCAATCCGCCAAATCCCACCCTCGAAATAAACATTAGCACCCACGTGGAGAACGCAAGCACATTGAGGTGCTGAGTCAAGGCCGCCCTATGCGGTGCACCAGACTGTAACAGTGTGGCGGAAACCCCCTGTCAGGGGTGACACGGCCCCCGACATGAGCCGGGGACGGGTCGTGGCCAGTCACGTAACACCCCCCTAGGGGGGTAGCGTGGGACAGCACCCCTCGGGCGGGTGTCCTGGGGGCCCTAGGGCCACACACGAGACGACCCCTTTAGCATGGCGCGGGATGAGGAACACCGGATCGGGCCCCTCTGAAGGGGTCTGACACAGCCGAGGGAGACTCATATCTTCCCGAATCCGGGCCCTCTGGAGGGACCGGGAAGCTTGTGGAAGCTTCCGCAATCCGAGCGTAAGCCGGACCGAGATATGATCCCGACCAGGGATAAAATCCGACCGGCATTATATCCGGGAGAATTGAAAAATCTTGGGATGTGTCCCGAGGTATTGGTTTTCGATAAATCCTGAAATCTAGGACTTCTTAGTGGCGTTCCTGCTTCCGCCCGAGACAGGCGGGGTTCCTCTTCCAGTGGAAGGGTAGTCCAGCATGCTGGGCAGGGGCCACTAAAGGCCCGGCCGTGAGATTGTGGCCCGTTGGGCACCGGTCCCCCCATTGAAGCGCCTGGGGGTCGGGATTGTGCACGTCCTGCGTCTTGTTTCTGAGGGTATATGAATGTTTGCTTTGGGGTCATCGCGCGTTTTCGAATACATCAGCGTTGCGTTTACGTTACTTCCGTCGTGTTGGTGCGCTTCGCGCCCGGTGATCGCGGCGTTCGTGAGGTATCTTTGGTGTTGCGCTCCGCATTCTGTGCTGATTTCCCGACGGGGTTATACTCCATCTGCTGTGAGCACAGGAGCCACTACGATAATTGTGAGTGCTGCTCAAGTTGAGATCACCCAGATTGACGTGTCCGCGCGGAGGGAACACTACGTCCCGATGCCGTCGTTGTGGTCTGTGTTGGAGGTGTCTCAAGGATTTTCCGCCACATTTTCCCGCGTCGTGGCTTACTTTGGCATGGCGCTCCGTCGGGAGGAGTCGATCCCGGCAGCGGCCATCCTTGCTACCCAGTGGATGCTTGAGGAGGCGAAGGTACGGTGGACTCCGCCCTAACGAAGGGGTACCTGTGGCACCTGCCTGCCGAGTTCGTGGATCGCCTCGTGCGGCTGCACCCCTCCAACTAGGCTGAGGGAGCGCGACAGAAGGCGGTCGCGTACTTCCGCGAGTTCGTCGGTCTCCACCAGTCGTTGGACTGGGCGGCCGCTGGTCCGAAGCTCGCTCGCCGAGTTGACGGGAAGGATGATGAGGCGGCCCGGGAGTTTTTGCACCGTGACAAAAGCTTCGTTGACGGTCGCATCGGACTTCGTGAGGGCCTGTGCGACACGTCCTACCTCTACGCTGCGAGCGTGACTTGGACTTCCACACCCCCGGAGTCGGGATAGGGGGCCGTGGGGGCAGTAGCCCTGCATAAATGCATGCGCACTCGGGGAGTGGCCGCGCGCCCCCCTGCTCGTGGGGGCGCCATCCGGCGGACGACCCGGGCAGGGCCGTTTCCCGGCGGGTCGGCGGGGCGGCCGACGTTTGCCCCGTCGGGGTTTCCATACCACCCAGTGGCGGTGGCGCGGCAGGGCCTCAGACGGGGATACGTCACCGCCCAGTGCGTGCAGGCCCTAGCTACTACCTACCTGACTGCGGGGGCGGTGCACTTCGGGTTGCACACGGGGAGCCGATACTAGCCTCCTTGGTGGACACACTGGCTTGGGTCACTCGGGGCGCCAGAGCCGTACTGCGGGGGTCCCCCTTGTGAAGCGAGAAGTAGTTGGATGGATGCATTCTTTTACTCAAGACCGGTCTGAGGCGCGAGGCCAGCAGCCGCTTGCCCCCCGTGTACCCCTCTCTCAATATCCCGCAGGCAGGGTTGCAAGAATAGAGACCTTCGGCACGTCAAATGTGGGTCGACGGCGTCGGTCGGGGACACGTTTCACGCCACGTTAAGCCTTCGACCCACATTTCGATCCCATTTATGGCTAAGGAGGCCCTTCGACCCACGTCAAGAACCAGTACCGACCCAGGTGACCGCAGCCACGTAGCAGTCCATGAGGAGCTTACATGGAAGTTTCCGCCAATCGCTGGCATCCGTTGGCTTTCGATGCCCAGTTTTACGGATTCCGAAGGACAGTCGCCCGATCGCTCTTCTGGCACACGTCCGTCACGGCGTCGTCACCGGCGCCAGGAGTCCCCACCCGGTCACACTGTAAGCGAGTCCGCAAGGAGAGTGGCAGGACTGCCGGACCCACATTTGATACATGCCGAAGCTCCGAAGGGGTGGATGTGGCTTCCTTAAAAAACAGGTCGGGCGACCCACAAATTACCCACATTCGATACCCACGTCGCAGTTGCCGAAGGTCTCTAATGGCGTACAATCATCGCATGCTTCGAATATTGTACCATAATTATGATAATTTCCATCCATAATGATGAAACCATGGAAGACATTAATACATTCTTAATTATTCTAGCTACTTCCATTTTGGAAAGGTAGTCAAGGCAACGGGCGCGTTCATCCGTCACTGTGTTTCGGTGACTGGACGGAATGCAGCCAACGACAGCTTTCACAGCGCAGCATGAACCAAGAGCACGCGCCCAAGCCAACTCTACTTGCACATGGCTGTTTACAAGGCTGAGCCGTTTTAGCTGCACTGACGTGACACTGATGCTGTCTGAGAGACCTGCAATGCGGCTGTTGACAGGTAGACAGGCCCGTCCGCCACTTCCGCGTCGCTACGCATCCTAGTGCTGTTGTGCTTTTGAAAGAGCCACCTGACACAGCCGTCGCGTGTCACGAAGTGGATGCTATCGCTGTTTCTGCCAGCCCATCCACTTGTCTGATTTTGATCCGCATTCATGTACTTATGTTCCCGCGTACGTCGACATTACTGTAATATTGATGCTCTCCAGATCCATGCTTCGGATAATTGTCGTCTAAAATTGGGGTCGAAACAAAGCATGATATTTATGCACTCACAACCCTTCCTGCAGGAACACCCTCGCCAACGCAGGGACAGAGCCTACGACGTATCTCTCGAGGCAGAGCTCCCTCCCTTGGACGGTACATGCTCTCACCATTTCACAAGTCGCGACGCCCCTCAAGGAGCCCACAAGATTCTCCCTTAGCTCAGGTCCAGCATGAGCTGCCCTGGAGACACAAGTACAAGTAATTCAGCCACGCTCATACAGCAGTGCATGTCAATGGCACAGACAAACAAGCAGACGACCGCATCAGTACTCCTGGAATTAGCCGGGCAGTTCGCCGTAACTCCGACTTACCTGCGCGGGCCTGGCGGGCTGCCTCCACACCAGGGGTTGTCACTTCAATTCTACGCCCTGTCGTCGGCAGTGCCTCCCTTCTCTCTGCAACCGCCATTTTTTGGAGGATAGCAATAGTACGTACTGTTTATTTTGTGCTTGTTGATGCTGAGGTACGCCCAATATTCGCGAATTCACAAAGCCTGGTCGCAAAGCGACGCCAACTGCGACCACAAGATGCCCCACAGCTGCCGCTGCTCCCTCCTGAGACGCCTAGTAGACCTTAGGCGGGGTCGGGGCGCCGCCGACGGCTGCCGCCTGGAGTCCTACGTCCTCGACCTCCGCCACCCCGGCGCATTATCATTCGACACGGGTGCAGCAGCGCTCCCGGCCCCTGCCGTCTTGTCGTCAGCCGCCCCCGAGCGGCCGTGCCATTCATGAGCTGGTGTTGGGTGCCGCCAACGGCTTCGGAAAACTTACCTGACCGTACCCACGTGCCGGCCACCGTCGTAACGGTTTCCTCGGGCAAGGCCGCGGTGCCGGAAAACGAGGGCGTCAGCTCTTTCGCCTCCACAACCACGCCTTCCAGAGCCTCGGCGGTGTTTTGAGGTGTCGGCAGGGTGTCGCACACGTCTGTAGCCAGATATCCTAGTCCGTTCGCCTCTCTGCAGTCGCCGTCTCGTAAAAAATGGGCGAAAGGGGGCCCGGCCGACCGTAAAAGGCACGTTTCACACCTCGGCCATCCTACACGTGATTTAGGTCTTTGAAGTGTATCCGAAGTCTCCGAGACCAAGGTTGGCGTCCGCTGGTCACATGGCGGGCGGTCGGCGACGGCGCAAGCGCAGTCTTATGTGGAATTGCTACAGTAGCGCCAAGTCTCTACGGCTGTTGCTGGCAGTGAGCAGTAGAGAGCACCGGCTGCAGGAAGCCTTGAGGGGGTGAGCGATCGCAGGCACACTGCAGTACCGGCCACAAAAATGCCGCACAGCGCCGGATTCTTGCAGCGTACCTGAGTGAATCGGTGATAGCCGTGGTATTGTTAAGATCCATCCACGTTGTTTTAAATCTATGTAAATCCAGCACAGAAGGACGATGCTATCTGATTGAATGCTTCGTGGAACCGCCTGTACGGGGGCAGGTGGGACTCCGAAAACAAGTACAGCTCATTTGTTGTAGTTTACGGCTGTTCTGCCATCGAAGTGCGGCTCCTGCTGCTGTAGTGAGGACATCGATCGGATATAAGCCATTGTATTTTGGTACGATACAGTATCCGAATATGAATATCTTCTAATTGGCAATCCGGCTTTGTGAGGTTATATTCTGATGCTAAATATTGAGAGATGAGAATTATTCGTATTCGGAGACTTTCGAGCGCAGCGTATCCGCTTTCCATTCTTGCCAGAAAACGGTATTCTGACAACTCCTGCTCCGCACTCCCGCCAGTGCCACACAGTCTGCGCCTTGGACACTCCCTCGTGGCCACACCCGGTCCCTACCAGTGCAGAATCTTCGCCAACGTCCGCAGTCGAGATAACGTTGAAGTCGATCCCCAGGTCCCAGGAGTTCCTACTGGAAAATCGACCTCCAACGAAAGCGCCAAAATCACCATCGACGTGAAACAGACGTCGAGGTGAGTACAGGGCGCCGGGGCGCGTCTCGAACGGATACGATCCGGCGCATTGGAGGCCCGTCAAAGTGTTGTCGGAACGCGGCTCATCTCCCCGCGCGCCTGGAGGTCGCGAACCATGACGTAGGCGACGTCGACATGCTTGGTCCGCCCCGTCGCCTCGGGGTTGTTGTCCAGCGAGAGGAACGATTGTTTGTCCTCTCCCATCGGCACGGCCCCGCTATCAACGCCCAGTGCCGACAGCAGTTTCCTCAGCCACAGTGCCTCGTTCGTCGCCATCGCGGCGGCCACGTACTCATCCTCGGCCGGCGACGTCGCCAACGTCGACTGGCGCTTGCCCACTCATGAAGTGGGCCCGCCGTTCAACGTGGAGATAAATCCTATTTTCGGGCGTCGGCCGTCGGTGTCGGCCTATTCATTGGCGTCAACATTCCGTCGCAGCGCTTCGTTGACGCCATACATCACGTCAAGGCGAGAAGTCCGGCGAAATAGCGCAGCTCACCCTTGGCCGCGCGCAAATGGTCTTGCTCAGGGCATGACATGAAGCGCGAAAGCACGCCCACGGGATAGGAAATGTCCGGCCTTGTCGTCGCCGACAAGTAGAGTAGAGAGCCGACCAGCGCCGCGGACCGGTTGCCATCGGGAAGAAGGTTCTTCCCCGTCTTGCTCAGCTTGATGGCCGAGGCCATATCCGTCTTGTTAGGTGTGCACGTGTCCATTCCAAACGCCTGGAGCAGCGCCATGATGTGGCCGGGGTTACTCAGTGTGCGTTTTTTGGCCCTTTTACCGCGCATGACTTTCGTGCCAATGAACTCTTTGACCTCCCCCATGTCGCGCACTTCGAACTTGGCTGAGACGCCACTCTTGATGGCCGCCACGCCAGCGAAGCTCTCTCCCGCCACAGTCACGTCGTCGACGTACACGAGGATGAAGACGCATCCGTGCACAGGGTGGTGCCACTCATAATGGCGCGGGTCCACCGTAGACCGTTGTGGCTCCCATCAGCTCGAGCTCTTCTTTGAGCTTGATGCCCCACAGCCGCCCCGCTTGCTTGGTCCCATACAGGTCCAGGTTGAGCCGGCGTGCGTTCGCAGGCTGCCCCGACTCGCCTCCTTCAGGAGGCTTGATGTACATTTCTTTGTCCATTCTGGCGTTGAGGAAGGCGGTCTTGACGTCAACGTGGTGGTCCTCCCACCCGTTGGCAGCTGCTACGGCGAACAGGGCACGTGACGTCGCCGTGTTCGGAACAGGCGCTCATGTCTCGTCGAAATTGTGCCCAGTAACTTGGTTGAGACCTTCGGCCAGCAGCCGTGCCTTGTAGCGCATCTTCCTTCTTTCCGCGGCGTGATTAATGTCGAACACAAAGCGTCTCTTCGCATCGTTACGTTGCTTGTTGCTGCCCTTGATCGTGGACCACGTGCCGAGCTTCTTGTGTGCTGCCACTTTGTCTTTGATGACATGCTTCCACAGCGTCCAGTCCGGACAAACCCGTGCCTCTTTCTCACTGGCAGGGGTCTTGGTCAAGTCGCTGCGATCTTTGGCCGCTGACCGGGCCTCGATGGACAGATAAGCCTCGGGGTCCTTTTCCCACCAGGTTACTTTCGGGGCTGGCCTACGTGTAGATCGTCGAGGCCCCAAAGCGGCATTGTAGACCTCCGAGGGAGCCTTATCGACCGGAATCAGCGAGTCCTTCTGACCCTGAAGTTCCTCGTCGTCTTTGTCGTCCGCGAGGCGGTCAGGACCGCCGTCATCTTCACTGTCGAAGTCTTCGAAAGGACGATGCTTCTCCCTGGCATTTTCCTCGGCATCCAGCATGTCCACTGACTCGTCTATGCAGCCTTGGTTGTTTCTGTCCTCCGTTATCGTCTGCTGGGGACAAGCGCTTGAACCGTCGCCCGAAGTCCCGGCCTCGGCCTGCTTCTCTTTCATCAGGACGTCGCGACGCTCGAAGACTTTGTTTGTCCCGTTCTCGAGGATTCGATAGGAATTTGCACCAACCGCGTAGCCGACAAAGCGGCCCACGTCGGTCCTCGGCTCCAGCTTGCGCTGCTGCTTCTTGGGCTTGAGCGCCCAAGCGCGGCTCCCCCAGAAGCAGAATCCCGACACGTTAGGGCGTCGCCCCGTCAGCGCTCCTAGCGGCGTCACGTCGAGCCCCGACTTTGGCGACCGGTCGAGGACATGGACGACGGAATCGAGGGCCGCAGTCCACAGCTCCTCTTCCGCCCCGGCATCAAGCAGTGAAGCAAGCACTCGCTCCATCAGCGCGCGATTGACCCTCTCTGCCTTTCCGTTATTCTGCGCCTTGTACGGCGCCGTCATCTCAGACGTGATGCCTTTGTCCTCGCACCATGCCTTCAGGTCATTGGTGAGGTACTCCTTGGAACCGTCGTGACGGACGCGCTTGACGTTGACACAAGTCAATGTCTAGAGCTGCTTGATGCGCGGCTTGAGCACTTGCCAAGCCATCCCCTTTCTCTGAATGGGAGTCGCCGTGATGAAACCAGTGCTGTCTTCGAGCGCCGTGATGAAGTAGATGGAGCCAATCAGTGCCTCCGTGAGAGGTCCACCAATGTCGGTGTCGACCAACTCGCACTTAGTGGTCTTGGTGTAAGACCGCGGATGCGGCGCCTGCACCATCTCTCCATCCACGCACGGCAAACAGACATTTCCGACCACACGCTCAGCGCTGGCGACCGAAGACGGTATCCCATCGTCCATCTTGCCCGCCCGCTTAAGGATTTAAATCCCCAAGTGGTTGAAACGGCTATGCCAAAGGTCTGCTTCCCCTGAGATGCGCGTGGACTCCGCGTTCGCTGATGCCTTAACCAGAGTCACCTTGAGCACATACTGCTCCCGGTTGTTGACCTTTCCAAATACCGATGCCTTGTCGAGCACTTCTCTCGCACGAACGGCGTTCCCGTCGCTGAGCATGTAGCAGGCGTCCCGGAAAAACACCACGGTACCTCTGTTGCGGTCAACCGCCCTTACTGACAGCGGGTTGCTGGTCAGATCCGGCACCAGCATGTCCTCTGCTATCACCATGCGCGCCTCGGTGCTCCCCTTTCCAAAGTCCATAGAGACGTGACCGCGCCGCTTAATTGGGACTTTCTCGCCATTGCCCAAGGTGTAGCGGTTCTCGGCACCACCACTTTGGTTCGTCGTCCAGCCGAAGTGACCTCTTGATCAGCTCGGTCCGTCGAAGGAACTGCCCCGGAAATCGACCCACAGCCCAGCCTTCCCCCAACG
>Ga0114953_1003646_pt1 | contig 10456 bp, 15 predicted proteins | sample SidtaG_FD_87298 | JGI IMG/M metagenome (GOLD analysis project Ga0114953, IMG submission 87298) | Marine algal microbial communities from Sidmouth, United Kingdom - Sidmouth_Male2 metaG | ecosystem: Host-associated > Algae > Red algae > Unclassified | place: Sidmouth, United Kingdom | collected... | reverse complement strand
TACCGAGTACGTTAACCGGCGCTTGAGGACGTGTGACTAGGGTGGGAGTAGGGTAGCGTGAGAGGAACCGAGCGAGCACGAGTGTGCGGTCGTTTACGGCGCTTCTTCGCGCTTCACCTTACAGGTGGCGGGAGTCGGCCAACAGCCCTGTGGCGGAGCACCTGTCGCCGAGGACGATGGAACTGCTCTTTTTCTGGGGATGAAGATTATCTGGGCTCTTCAACACCTGCAGAACCGTTTCCAGGCTTGTCGCTGCCCCCGAGGGCACCGCCGCCATCTGGACCATCGCTGTCCGGGGTACCGACGATTGGCGTGCCGTACTGGGCGCCACCGGCGTCTGGTACCCCGCGGCCGCCTGTACCGGAGGCGTCGCTGCCTCATGCGTCGCCCGCGGATGGTGGCCGGCGGGGTGCTCGCCCACCCTCTGGGAGCGGCCAGCGGGGATCTTCTACCCTCTTGGGCCGGGTGAACGCCGCCCCCGTCGTGCGGGCTCTCAACCAGCTGGGTGCAGACCCGTTCTGCCAAGAAGTAATATGCACCTGGCGCTCTTCCGGTCGATGCTCCTACGCAACCGGGATGCGTTTCCTGTGTGACGGTCCGTGCGCATCCTTCTGGCAAGGGGCGACGGGTCGCCATCGGACCCCACGCAGCGTTTTCTTCTGGACTGCTCCGATGACGAGCTCCCGCGAGCCGAGCGGTGGCTTTTGGCAGAAATCGTTTCCAAGCATTGGGTGGCAGAGCACTCTCCCTCTCCGGGGCCGACAATCAACGTCGGCAGGGAGTCGGCGGCCTCTCTTGGCGCTGCAGATGCACCCAACCTTGGTGGTGCCACGGTGCAGACTGCTACCGCTTCCCCCCGTCCCGCCGCCTCCCTCCTTGGCCCCGCCTTGGGTGTCCCCCAGTTCCCTGTTTCCGCCCTCTCCTCACCTACCGCTGCCACTCATCCCCTGATTGGCGGTGCAACGGGGGCCACGGGTGGTGGCCTTCCGGCCGCCCTCTCTTCACACAACTCTGCCACTCCCCCGCAGATTGGCAGCTCACGGGAAACAGCAGGTGGTGACACGCTGGCCACCGCAGGTGGTGGCGTGAACATCTCCCCACTGGCGACTGGTGTGAGCGCTGCCTCAATTCTGGCTGGCCGCAGCGTCAACCCTCCCAGTGGAAGTGAGGTGTCCGTTGGCACTCCTCGCCAACGCTGTTTGTTCGGAGATGGGGGGGATGACGCGGGGGACGATGGTGGTGTGTCGGGCGGGGGCACCACGGCTCAGCCGCCGCGCAAGCAAGCCCGGGTGGCTGGCGGGGTTGGCGGCCGTGCATCTTCACTCTCGTCGGCGTCCTCGCTGTCCGCTCTCGTGTCGCGTGGCACGCTGGGACAGGCACGGACCAGTGCTCCTGTGACCGCTTTAGGCGTCCCACGAGAGCCGCCTACCCCCTGGCAGGTCAACTGACCGCCGCGAGACACAGGTGCGTTTTAACTCCGTCGAGCAGCGGCGGACGCACGGTGCGTGACTGTCTCGCAGATGATGCAACATTGGGCGACCGCTCGAACTGTCTTGACCTACGAGGCCTCTGTCGTCGTGCGGTCCGTGGGTGTGAGGGAGTGGGGGAAATTTGTTGCTTAGCAGGACAGCGTGCCGATCTTGTTGGATGAAGCGCTTCTAGGGCAGGCCAGCCAGAGTTTAGCCGCAGCCGGCGGCGTGCCAGAGGAGGTCGAGGCGACGCGGCACCGCGTGATGCGGTTTCTCATCGACGTGACCGTGGCGTCCAGGGTGCAGCGGCTGCCGTACACGGCGCTCAAGGACATGAGGGCGGTGTTGACGGCCAAAATCGACTGCCTGCACGCGTGCCAGTCCAAGGCGTGGCTCACGGCTTTGTCCGACGCGGCGTCGTGGTCGCCCACGCCGCACGACTTTTTGCTCCCCTTCTTCACCACGTTTCCCTAGATGGCGGCCAACGTGCGCGGAATTGTGGGTGGGGGAGTGCCTACGAAGGTCACGTGGCTGAGGACGGTCTCCATCCTGACGGTCAGCCGCATGGGTGTCGTCTTGCCGCAGCAGTAGACGTGGAAGCTCGGAATCCGGGACGTCATCGGGACAGCGCGCAAGTCATGGTTGAAATGCTCGTTCATCAACGCCATGCTCGTCGAGCTGTGGCAGTACGCCCTCGACCACAACGCGGAGGTGCACGTCATGATGTGCGAGCAGTTTACTGGGCTGCTGCGCAACCCCAAAGGCGCGACGCAGACGTTGGCCGAGGCCACCGCGTCGGCCAAGCGTCTGGCCAAGACGATGCCGCCATGCCGGGCCCTAATGAAGATGATCAACGACGGCAACAGGCACTTGTGTGCGGCGGTCGTGCGGTTGGACGAGCGGTGCTGGACTTTCTTTGACCCCGACCCCGAGTGCAGCGAGCTGCATGAGGTGGAGCTCACCATCTCGCGACTACGCCTGCTGGCAAACACTGCCGCTATTGGCCAGGCCCACCGCATGAGGAGGAAGTGGGTTGACGGGGGGGTTCTTTTTGAGGACAGGCGCGCGGGAGGACTGCAGGTGTACAGGTACGGCTGTGGGGTGTTATTTTTGCAGTTCTTGGTGCACGAGGTCGCTCGCATACACTTCCATCTTTTGCCAACTCGTGTAGATATTCTTCGTCTCGTTCTAGTTCACAAGATGGTACAGTGTGGCAATGCGCCTGCGTATCAGTCGATCAGCGACAAGACAGATCGAACACGCCTCCACTCTGAGCCTGCTTGTCTTTCCAACCGAGCATCATGAGAACTGACCATCCACATGAGCAAGAAGCATCAACATCCTCGTCCAGCATATTGGCCGGCTGAGAGTCTAGTGGCTGCACTCGCCTTCGCGGTAATAGGCAGGCAGGTGGTGGTCGGAAGGCGGCGGCGTGCACGCGGCGGCCGCTAATGTGGTGGTGGTGGCCAGAAGGCGGATGCAGCAAGAGCGACTCGGGGTTGAGGAAATGGCACGAGCAGGGGACGTGGAGATGGCAGAGAAATGAGGTACATACCTTCTACGGATAGCGTAACACATATAGAGTGCTGGTGGTGGGCAACCAAGACACAGGCGAAGGCACTGGTGTCAGAGACAGCGACGAGGCGATGCAACAGACCGCCGCTCTCACGAATTTGAAAACGCACAGTTGAAAAGCAGGTCCCCCACTATTTAAATGTGAGCATTCTCTGAACCCCTGTGTCCGGCTCCGCACCAACCGTATAGGCAGGGTCACGGCCGCTCGCGGACGCTACATGCGTCTGCAAGTTGACCTTGAAGCCACCTTGGTCGTCAGCCGCTCCCTGACGCGGCTGCCATGGTGGACGAGCGCGGGTCTGCGGCCGGCGGCCTCGGGGTGGGTGCTGATGGTTCTGCGCCCCCTCCGTCGGTCTCCGCCCTAAGCTCTCCCCCTGCTGCGGGCGTGCTGCCAACGGTTACCGGGCCGGCTGAAGAATCCCTGATGCGGCAGCTGATCGACATGGGAATCCCGGCCACGACCGCCGCCGCCGCCATCGAGGCGGAGGAGGTACGGGGTCTGGGCACGGCGGCTGGCGACGCCTTTGACGATCGTGTGATGCACGGGGCTCTTGCTACCTGCGTCGGGGCATCGGCGTCGGGATGCCGAGCGGGTGCCTCTGCCGCCGGTGCAAGAGATGGTGGGACCGCCGACGATGCTGACGTGGTTGGGCCCGCCGGCGGCGGACGAGTCGTCGGGCTGGGGGCGGCTGCGCGCGAAGACGACGACGTCGTCGTGATTTCAGACGGCGAGGAGCTGATGGTGGCGTTCGTGGGCGGCGCCACTGGCGCCACCGACCTTGCTACCGCTCCGCTCAGTGCGAGCGGAAACTCTGGAACGCACAAGCAGACGGCGGCCGACATCCAATACCCCTCCAGTTTGGCACTGCCGGCTGGGACGGCCGTGCAGGTGGAGGGGGGCATGACCCAAGCGCTCACCCCTGTGGCGGTGAGCCACCGGCCGCCGGAGCTCACCGCAGACCCTACCACGACGGCGATGGATGTGTCGCTGGTCGCAGACGCGTGGCATACACGGGGCAGCGGCGTCGCGCGGGCCGCCGTCTTTTTCAAGATTTTCGCAGCGCCTGGTTAGGGCGGCCGCGACCTTGAGCGGCAGCTGCCCGTCGGAGACGCGCTTCTCGTCGCACGCATCACGCGTTACGGCGACAACGCAGTGGCGGAGGCGCCACCCGCCGACACTGAGCTGGCGCTCGACTTCCTCGTGGAGCGCAAGACGGCGGAGGACCTCGTCACGTCCATCAAGGACGCGCGCCTCATGGAGTAGGCGTACTACATGGCGGCGTCAGGGCGATCGTCGTTGTTCCCTTTGGAGCGGGCGACATCGACGTGGCGACCGCCAATGACTCCAATTTCAACTACTGCGTCAATGCGTACTTTGCCGAGCTCGACATCTCGGGCGGCTTTGTGGTCAAGTTCACGACGGAAGTCCACAAGAAGGCCGCCTGCTACTCGTCGTTGGTGCAGTACTGGGGTCGGCGTCTGATTGCCTCGGCTGGCCTTGCCGACTGGCTCCTCGGACGCGGGAGCCCGCAGTCTGCAGCGACAATGGTCGGCGCGTCGGCAGTCCACACGTACACCAACTGGGAATCTTCTATGCAACGGATGAGGGGGTCGACGACGCTGCAGCAGCTATGGGCGCTGCAGCTGCATGCTCTTCCTCGCCTTGGCGATATCCGCGTTGATAGCATCTTCTCCGCCGGCTTCCAGACACCGGCGGCGCTGGCGATTGCGTACGAAGCGGTGCCGTCCGTGGCAGAGGGCAGGAGCCTGCTTTATCGCTTAGCGCCGCCACCGGGGCGGCTGTCGATGAGTGCCCGGCTGTCGGCGTACTTCTGCGAATTCTTCACCACAAGTAGCTATGGGACGCGCCTTTCATAGGCACTTGCAGGACTGGATGGTGGACCCCTGTGGGGAACTCGGAGGTAGCCGACCTAGGTGCGTGTGCAGGAGGCATTGTAAATGGTGTGATGTGCTCTATGTGCTGGTAGCAACAGATAGAAAGCAGTTTCGTGAAAAGCATGCCACCATTGCCACCGTGAGCAGCATCATCTGTTTGCGGCAGGACAGCGGGAAACAATAGTTCCGTCGGACACCGTGCATCCTACCCGATCGGTATCGCACCTGCGGGGGATGCGGGGGAGGGTTAGGTCCGACACATCCGCAGGAAACATTGGTGTGGTCTTCTTTTCTTGCCTGCCTACTCTGGGCAGGTGGCCTGGGGTGGTGGTAGGCAGCGCGGTGAGTCGCGAGACGGCCGCGACGGCCGGAGCAGGCAGGAGGGCCCGCAAAGCGGCGAGCGCCACGGCGGGGAAAGCTGCCAGGAGAAAGGGGTGGTGGTGGCTGTCGCCGCCGCGCACAGCGGCGACGGTGCGAACCTGCCGTCACTGAGTGCGTGTGTTTTTGTCTCCGCAACGCTTCTAGTGGCGCTACTCGAAGCACCGCGACCAAAAACTTTGCCTGTTGTCGAGCCCAACCCTCCACATTAACGACCACCTAGGTCGGTCGATGACTCCCGCGCGGCCTGCCCGCCAGTCTGTATACGCCAGCCCAGAAGGTGTGGAAGAAGGAAGAAAGGCCACCAGCACTCGGACAGCGTGCTCGGATATGACAGCCAACCCCACAGCATGGTCCGCCATGCCAGCCATGCGCGCGGATGACGGCGGCAGCACCATACTCCGCAGCGAGAACGAATCGATCGAGGCAGGCAGAGGGGTCGCTCCACGTCCTTCTGGAAGGCCTTCCGGTAACCGGCGGGGGGCGGGCGCCCGACGGTAGGCGCACGGGTGACGCAGGTCAGAAGGAGGGGGTCGGGCCTTCCAAAGTGGACGCACGGGCGGCGGAGGGCAGGCGGCCAGCCCGGGGCGGGCAGCCGGCAGGGGGTGGGCGGCCGACGGTGGCCACACGGGCGGCGGCGGGCCGCCGGCGGGGTGCGAGCGCCCGACGATAGGCGCACGGGCGGCGGCAGGCAGCCGGCGGGGAGCGAGAACTTGATGGTGGGCAGCCAGGAGCCGGTAGGAATCCGGCTGGAGGCCGGTGGCCAAGTGTGGCAGGACGGGTAGGGGCGGGCAGCCGTCGGGGGGCGAGTGCCGGACGGTGGGCGCACGGGCGGCGGCGGGCAGCCGGCGAGGGGCGAGCGCCGGATCGTGGGCAGCCAGGAGCCCACGTCACGTGGTCGCTTCTCACCGTGTCCGGCAGTTCGTCTACCAGGACCGTGTAGGTGTGCCTGTCCGTGCGGACAATTTCAGACGGGCCGACCTTCTTGTGGTCCAACTTGCGTCTTTCCGTGTCGTGTGCTTCCACGAAGACCCAATCAACGATCTTGAGGGCCTTGTTGACCGGCCGGACTCCCTTATTGAAGTTCCGCTTGTACCGTCGTTGGGCCGTCGAGAGGGCGGCTCGGACCTGCGTGATGACGTTCCGTAGGTGGCTTCGTTGTCGTTCCCTCGCCTCGCGGGCCGTCCTTGGGACTGTCTGCGGGTACGGGTTCTTGGGGAGGCGCTCGAGGGCCAACTTCCGTACCCATTCTGGTACAACGAACTCACGTGGGGCTACCCCGGTGCTCTGTTGTGGCCGTGAGTTGTAGGCCAACTTTAGGACAGAGACCAGCTCGTCCCACCTGTCTTGATGGTCCTCGACGTACGCCTTGAGTTGGGCCACGATGGTTCCGTCGTACCGTTAGACCTGTCCTTGCGTCTGGGGATGGTAGGTCGTGGAGTACAGGTTGGTAATTTCCATCAGCCGGCAGACCCCCTGGAAGAGCGTGGAGGTCAATTGGGGCCCATTGTCTGTCAGGAGGTTGTCCGGGGGACCGTAGGACGCCACCCAGGTGTCGCAGAACGCCGAAGCCACGGTTTCCGCGTCTTCCCGTGGGAGTGCCACGACGCGGGTCAACTTTGAGAAGCGGTCCACCATGGCGAGGAGGTACCGGTTGCCCATGGCGGTATTGGGAAGTGGTCCCAAGAGGTCGAGGCGCACAATGGACAGCGGTTCCGTCGGGGGAAAGAGCCTTAGAGGGTTGGTCCTTCGGCGTCCGCCCGCGCGCCCCTTGGCACAGGTCCCACAGTTTGCCACGTAGTCGTAAACGTCGGCCACAATGGACTCCCAATAAAAGAAGGGCCGCGTGGACACGTACATCTTGTTGGCGCCAAGGTGTCCCGCATGGGCCGGCGCGTGCTCAAAGGTTAGGATCTCCGTCCGTAGGGACTTGGGGACGTACACCTGCGTGGCCCAGTCCAGGGGTGCGTGCCGGACCAGCAAGCCCTGCGCGGTCTCGGAGTAGCGGGAGTGGGCGTTGTGGTCCATCTCCTGTTGGATCTCATGACACCCATTGTCCTGCGCTTGGGCCTTTACCAGACAGTCCACCGTGACGGGGGGATAGTCCTGTCTGTCCTTGTCGGACGGCATGGTCCGAGCCCTCCAGGAGTTGGCCAGGGTGAGGCAGGGGATCTCCTCCGGGATTGGGATTGTGTCCACCGCGGGTGTTGCGAGCCGGGACATCGTGTCCGCTGCGTAGTGAGCGGCCCCCGCGCGGGTCTCGACCAAACAGTAGAACTCGGAGAGTCTTAACCGCCAGCAGGCCAAGCGACCATGGGCCCCTTCCATATGGAGCATCCATCGGAGGGCCGAATGGTCCGTCCGGACTATGAACCGGGTCCCTTGGACATACGGACGCAGCATGAAGAGGGCCCACACGACCGCAAGGCACTCTTTCTCCGTCTTGCTGTAGTTCTTCTCGGCCCCCGTGATGGGACGGCTCCAGTACCCAACCGGCTTGTACGTCTTGCCCGGCTGTTCTTGCGTCAGGACGCAACGCACTCGGTAATCGCTGGCTTCCGTGTCCAGCACGTAGGCTCCAGTAAACCGAGGGAGTGCCAACAACGGCGTGCTGGTGAGCCGCCTCTTGAGCTCCGCAAAGGCGTCCCGCTGGTCTTGCGAGAACGGGGGAGGTGGGTCCGACACCTACGGACTGGTTCGGGCCGTCAGAGGTCTGGCAGCTTGTGCGTAGTCCTTCACGAACCGGCGGTACACGTTGCACATGCCTAGGAAACTCCGTAGGTCCTTCTTGGTCCGGGGCGGTTCGGCACGACGTAGGCCCACCAGGTTCTTCTCGTTCACTCGGACATGTCCGCTGCCCACGATGTGTCCCAAGTATTCGACCTCCTCCTGGAAAAGGAAGCACTTGGACGCTTTGAGGGACGCTCCAGCGCGAGACAACCTACTAGAGACCTCGTCCAAGTAGGTGATGTGTTCCTCGACCGTCAGAGAGAAGACAAACACGTCGTCCAAATAGACCAGGCAGGTCTTCCACATGACGCCCGACAGGATGATATCAATGGCCGGCTGGAAGGTGGCCGGCGCGTTGGTCAAACCAAAGGGGAGCCGGGTGGACTTGTAGGTTCCCTCGTGGCACGTAAAGGTCGTCTTGTCAAGGTTCTCGACCGCAACCGTGATCTGCCAGTAGCCGAAGTTGTAGTCCAGAAAAGAGAAGACGGAAGCCTCGCCCAGGAAGTCAATACAATCTTCCAAGCAAGGCAGCGGGTACGTGTCCTTCACCGTCACGTCGTTCAGGCGGCGTTAGTCCACGCAGAACCTTGGGGAACCGTCCGTCATGGGTACCATCACGACCAGGAAGGACCACTCGGACTGAGACGGACCGATGACGCCCATCTGGAGTTGCTTCGCCACTTGGTCCGCCAGGAGACGACTATGCGGTGGAAGCCCGTCCGGTTTGGTTGGGACCGAATGGGACGAGTCCCAGGGTGGAGAGCGATACGGTGGGGTGTCACGTCGATTTGGCCTAACCTGCCACTCCATAGGCCCTTATACCGATCCACCAGCTGATGTACTGCGGGATGTAAATCCGGCGAGATCAGCTCATAGGCCACCCTGGGAGATGGCGATGGTTCCGGCGGCTCTTGATCCGGCGGGACCCGATCTTGCGGGGGCCCGTTGGTTTTAGGGGCCTGCGCTTCCACTGGGACCGACGGCGCTTCCGTGGGCGGTTGATCTTCCGTCGGCCCAGCCGTACAGAGCGGGTCCCCCCCCACATCAGTGGGTCGGTCATTCTTCGTGATATCGTACGTCGGGCCCGCGTAGGGCTCCGCCAGTCCGATCGCGTAGTGCCTCGGTATGTTGACAGGCCTGTCCGAAGTGCTTGTCAGGTGGAGGATGAGTTCCAGGCGAGGCTTGAGGATGGAAAGGGCATCATGTAGGCGGTTTCCCTTCTGGGCCAGCACCTCGGGTCGTTCCGCGAGGCGACACAGCCCAGCGGTCCCACACACCACGGAGACCGCTTGGACGGTGCGAGAGGCTACGGTCACGCCCTGTCGCAGATAGATGGCCCCCTTGTCCCGACAGGTTGGGATGCCCTTGACCGGGTTGGGTTCCTTCCTCTTGCCGTCTCACGCGTTCTCCGCTCTAGTAGGGCCACCGTGGTTCGACGCGACGGTCTCACAGCCCGGGTAGATGGCCTTCACGTGCTTCTTCTGGAAGTCCATGCCCAGGATGACAGGGACCGAGAGAGCCTTGACCACAAGGAACTGGAAGGGCATCGAGGCGCCGTCCACAAAGACGGAAAACCCCACTTGGGACTTGACCTTCAGGAGTTGTCCGGACGCGTCACACACGTGGGTCGACTGCGGGGCCCTCCGAGCCTGCTGCTTCTAGCCAGGGGGGATGACATCCTCCCGGACGACACTTGATCCCGCCCCGGTGTCCAACGCGCATGGGGTCTGATGCAAAGGATGGTCCGACGACAAACGCAGGGCCACCGAGTCCACGAAGCTCCGTTTACGCATAACGAGCAAGGTCCCCGTAGACGCACAGGGGCCAGCGAGACCACGCCTTCGAGGAGCATGTCTGGCCGGTCTTGTAAGCACCTTGGGTACGCAGTTCGAAGCAGGTTCCGCGCATGGACTAGCCCACAAAGGGGGGTCCGACAGCTGTCCGCCCCCCACTTAACGTTCCCCGAGCCGGGCTTTTCCTGCTCTTTCCCCGACTGGTTCCCAGGGTCCCCATCTTGTTTGTCCTCTGCGTCCGACTTGTCGATGCCGTCACAGAGGCCCTGGACCATGGCGATCCGGATCTGTCGGTTGTAGGTTCGCGTGACCCGCCACTTCTCGTCCTGCCCGGCCCCACGACTACGCGTGGCTTGTGGGAAGGACTCTCGGGCCTTGTTTACGAGCTCGTTCAGCTGATCGGTCAGCAGTGGACATGTGTAGGACATCGTCGGCAGCCGTGCCCACATGCATCTGGATGTCATTTGCTGCATCTCACCGCATCTCGAGCGTTGTACACGACATCAGGACAGCTCTCGACGTGCTCTAAGAAATATATGTTTGCATCTTGTCGTCATTTTCTAGTCCGTATATGTCATTTCTCTGCTGCAATGCCGTCGGCCGCGACCGGTCGAT
>Ga0114953_1003645_pt1 | contig 10458 bp, 8 predicted proteins | sample SidtaG_FD_87298 | JGI IMG/M metagenome (GOLD analysis project Ga0114953, IMG submission 87298) | Marine algal microbial communities from Sidmouth, United Kingdom - Sidmouth_Male2 metaG | ecosystem: Host-associated > Algae > Red algae > Unclassified | place: Sidmouth, United Kingdom | collected... | reverse complement strand
TACTACAATGATCTCAAAAACGATTCGTCTCAATATACTCGGTGTCTACTATCACGTGTGAAGCTCCACTAGCCAACCACTAGCCAACCACTAGCCAAGGCTTGTCAAAGACAAATTCTTCCAGATTGACACCCTCACCAATCCAGTCAATAACGGCAAAACGCGCTGCATTTTTCAGTGGCGTCAACACGCCATGCCATACGTTGCGGTGAATATTAACGCCTTGCAGGCGCTGCATGAGAAACGCTCTGGGTACTGTTGGTGTCCCGGCGTTATCACCTGCTACAACGACTAGAAACGGCGCATCGGACATGGGAATAAACGCCTGACTACCCAGCGGATGACGCTCCACCAGCGACAACGCATGTGGCAACGTATACGGTTGGCCCTGAAAGATACTGATGCCCGCTTGTCCTGTTGGGTCAAAATTCAACTGGGCAAGATTGTTATACCGAGCGCACATACCGTTGTTGATCATGGCTGTCGGTTCACCCGATGCATCAATGATGTCACCGTAGGCGCTGAATGCCTCTGGGGTAAGTGGCTCGATGACAATGGATTGGCTCATAACCCTAGTGTTTCATGCATTCGGCTACAAAGCCGGATGTCGGTTAACATCCTTGTATAACAGATAACGAAAATTGTCAGGCCCACCGGCATAGCATGCTTGCGGACAAAAGGCACGAAGCCACATGAAATCCCCAGCCTCCACTTCGACCCAATCCTGGTTGAGTCGATAGACACCTTTGCCTTGCAGCACATACAAACCGTGCTCCATGACGTGAGTCTCCAGGAACGGTATGACAGCGCCTGGCGCTAACGTCACAATCGTGACATGCATATCGTGGCGTAGATCATCAGGTTCGACAAACCGTGTGGTTGCCCATCGACCTTGTGTGTCTGGCATGGGTGAGGGTTGCACGGCATGATCACTGGTAACAAAGGCGTTCGGTTTCTCAATACCTTCAACAACCTCATAGACTTTACGAATCCAGTGAAAGCGTGCCGGTGCATCGCTTCGGTTATGAACACGCCACACAGCCCCTGCAGGTATATAAGCATACCCACCAGGCTCTAACGTGTGTTGCTCATCGTCAACGCTCAGTTCAATGGATCCTTCAACAACAAACAGTACCCCTTGTACTCGCGAGTCCAGCTCGGGCTTATCACTGCCTCCACCGGGGGAGACTTCCACGATATATTGAGCAAATGTGGTCGCGAAACCCTCGATTGGCCGCGCAATGATCCATGAACGCGTTTTTGTCCAGAACGGGAGCAAGCTGGTGACGATATCGCGTAAAACCCCTTTGGGAATTACCGTATACGCCTCTGTCACGACAGCCCGGTCACTCAGCAACTGCGTTTGGGCAGGTAGGCCGCCGTGAGGCGCGTAGTAGCTGTTTTGACTCATTTGGTTTTTGCACCAGATTGGAACCATTGATCGATCAACATGCGCTCGTCATCAGTGATCTGAGTCAGATTGCCTATCGGCATCGCCTTGGTGACGAAGGTTTGTTGATGCACAGCCTGCGCCTGCCTTACTATATCATCTGCACTTTCCAGAATCACACCCTTGGGCGGTGCACTAAAGCCAGCTTGTGTCGGTACTTTCGCATGGCAGTTAGCACATCGAACCTCTACCACCGCTCGAACCTTGGCGAAAACCTCTGCGGTACTTACACTTGGGTCACTCGCAACTGGTTTGGTTGGTCTGGGTGCGATGGCTGCAGCAACACCCATGATCAGCACGGCAGAAACAATCAAAGGTATAAGTGTCTGATCACCTTTGTGTCGTTGAACAAAGTAGACACGAATCAAAGCGCCTGCGATAGACAGGGCGATCAAGATAAGCCAGTTATACTCGTGACCCCACGTCATGGCGTAGTGATTACTGATCATCACGAACAACACGGGCAAAGTAAAGTAGGTGTTGTGCACTGAGCGCTGCTTGGCACGGATACCGTGAATAGGATCGGGGGCGCGTCCTTCACTTTTCGCTGCCACAAGATCTCGCTGACCCGGCATGATAACGAAAAATACGTTCGCCACCATGATAGTTCCAAGCATGGCGCCGTAGTGAAGGTAGGCGCCTCGCCCACTGAAGATCTGACACAACACAACCGCTGCAACTGAGACGAATACCAGCATCAAAGCACTGAGTTTGGCTTCCTGTTTACCCACGGGTGATTTACACAGCAGATCGTAAATGATCCAGCCCACCACCAGTGTCAGCACGCCCAATAACACCGCCACGGGTTTGCTCAATGACATGACGCTGGGATCAATAAGGTATATCTCGGCCTGATACCAGTACATCAACGAGATTAAAAACATACCGGTAATCCACGTGGTGTACGCTTCCCACTTGAACCAGTGCAATGTCTCAGGCAGCTCGGGCGGCGCTACCTTATATTTTTGCGCATGATAGAAACCCCCACCGTGTACTGACCAAATCTCTCCACCGACACCTCGCTCGACATCAGCACCGTTTTTGGGCGTCTCCAGACTGTTATCTAACCAGACAAAGTAAAAGGAAGCGCCGATCCAGGCAATACCCGTGACCAGATGAACCCAGCGGCCCAGGAGATTGAGCCACTCCAGAATATAGCCTTCCATAATCAGAACCTCGATTCAATCGGTTATCAGAGCAATAGTCACTTAGCTACCTCGATACGTCGAGTAGCTGTACGGCGTTATCAATAACGGGACGTAATAATGCTTATCGGCAGCACAGACCCCGAAGCGGATAAGCACATCGACCATCGTCGTTGGTGAGCACGCTCGCAAGGCGTAGCCGCTGTTCGCCATTGATACAATACAGGGCAACGGCTATCGCGTTTCCAGGCTTACCGCGAGTGGTATCCAGCACGTGCGTTGTTAATCTACCCATAGGCGTCGCTCGAGACGTAATGACCCTGTGGGCCGAGGTTCACTGCTGATTGCGTGGACATTACTGAGTTGCCCACAATATGTCAACATAGTTGTACTTGTAATTGTATTTATATTTGTGTACAAATGTTATGTATTCTATGAATAACGGTGGTCGCCAGAGCGGTCGTTGTCATCTATACGACGATAATCGAGTTGTCACTCAGCGTTCACCCCTCATCGCTTAAGGCCTCAATCGCTATGACAATCAGTCTTTCCGCTTCACGGTTCAGTCTCGCACCAGCGGCACTCACACGCGCAGCTTTTGTCGAACGCTTTGGCGGTGTGTATGAGCATTCACCCTGGGTGGCTGAGCGGACCTGGGACGCCGGTGTCAATGAACATCACAGTGTTATTGCCACACTAGGCTCAGCGATGGCCGAGGTATTGGCCAAGGCCCTTGATGAAGAGAAGCTGCAGTTGATTCGTGCTCACCCTGATCTGGCAGGCAAAGCGGCCCGACAGGGTGAATTGACAAACGAATCCTCCGATGAACAGTCCAGTGCCGGACTTGATCAGTGCACGAGCGAAGAGCTGGCGCATTTTCAAACCATGAATGATGCCTACAAAGCAAAGTTCGACATACCCTTTATCATGGCTGTGCGAGGCGCTAACCGTCATCAAATTCTGCAGGGTTTTGAACAACGACTACCTAACGAGCCTGTTGTGGAGTTCGCCCGTGCGCTGGAGGAGATCAATCGAATCGCGATGCTCCGGTTAGAGTCGCTTGCCGAGGCCGACTACCCGCGCAACTTAATTGGCTATGGCAATCGTCCACCGATAGCTCAATGGCCAGACAAGGCGCGTATCGCCGTTCAGTTTGTTGTTAACTACGAGGAAGGTGCAGAGAACTGTGTGCTGCACGGCGATCCTGCATCAGAGGCGTTTTTATCAGAGATTGTCGGTGCTCAAGCGCTGCCCGATGTTCGGCACATGAACATGGAGTCTATTTACGAATACGGATCGCGCGTAGGTTTTTGGCGGTTGCATCGTTTATTCACTGAACGCGCGTTACCTGTCACTGTATTCGGTGTTGCCATGGCGCTGGAAAGAAACCCGGATGCCGTGACCGCCATGAAAGAGGCGAACTGGGAAATCGCCAGTCACGGGTATCGATGGATCGACTACCAGTTCATGGAAGAATCTGTCGAGCGTGCGCACCTGAACCTTGCGATCGAGGCGCACACGCGTGTCACAGGAGAACGTCCATTAGGTTGGTATCTGGGGCGATGTAGTCCCAATACCCATCGCCTTGTTGCAGAAGAAAGTGGCTTCATCTATAACGCTGACAGCTATGCGGATGACTTACCCTACTGGGATGACTCACACGGTTCTCAACCGCAGCTCATCGTGCCGTATACGCTGGATACCAATGACATGCGCTTTGCATCGGCACAGGGATTCAACGCAGGGGATCAGTTTTTTAACTACTTGAAAGACAGCTTCGATACGCTGTACGCAGAAGGTGATCACACACCACGCATGCTATCGGTTGGATTGCACTGCCGTCTGGTTGGGCGACCCGGACGAATAGCAGCCCTTGCGCGGTTTCTGGACTACATCAATGACTTTGAACAGGTATGGGTTGCTCGTCGTATTGACATCGCGCAGCATTGGCAATCGCATCATCCAGTCGAGGGGCGAGCAAAGACAAAAACTGATTAGTGCTCGAATAGCCATTCCAGCATAAGTGAACCAACGCATAATGGATGGGGCAAACTAAGCTCTCGAGGGTGCATGTGACAAGATACGGCAGGTTGCGACCACTACGCGAACACTACGCGAACACTAATAGATATGGTGTTTAAATGAAGACAATACCGTCCTCATTCAATCACCACTGCCCACCACGCGAGGTACAACCCATAGACAGAACCTACTGACGTTCACTTTAAAAGAACTTTCTCGCTCTGGGAATTTCCGCTACTGAGCCTCGATACAGGTTCGGCTAAATCCGTTTCAGGCGCCTCTTCCTCGTCATCCGGCTCGTGAGGGATCACCAGGTTAAGAACGATGGCAATCACCGCTGCTGGTAGTAGCCCAGAGCTCATCAATACCTTGAGAGTTGAAGGTAAATGTTGCAAGGCACCCGGCTCAAGCTGCAGTCCAAGCCCGACTGACAACGCGATTGCAAAGATCACCATGTTGCGTCGATCCCATACAACGTCTGAGAGCATGCTGGCGCCCGCTGCCGCCACCATACCAAACATAACGATGACGCCGCCGCCTAAAACAGCGATTGGCATACTGGAAATGGCTGCGCCAAATTTTGGCACCAGACCGCAAAGGATAAGGAATATGGCGCCGATGGTGACAACGTGTCGACTCATGACGCCCGTCATTGATATCAGTCCAACGTTCTGGCTGAATGATGTGTTCGGTAGAGCGCCAAAAACACCAGACAGCGCTGTACCGAATCCATCAGCGAGTGTGCCGCCCGTAATTTCCTTGTCTGTAGCTTCGCGACCTGCTCCGCCTTTGGTGATACCCGAAATATCGCCTACGGTTTCAATGGCTGAAATTACGCCCATAAGACACATGCCGATAACAGCAGCTATATTAAACTCTATACCGAAATGCAAGGGATCAGGTGGTGAGAACCAAGCCGCTCGTCCCACATTGTCAAAACTGACCATTCCCGATACCAATGCGACGAGATAGCCTGCAAGTAGCCCTAACAACACAGCTGAAACGGAGAGCATGCCGCGGGTGAAAAACTTGAGACTAAGCGTAACCACTATTACAGTTAATGCAAGTCCCCAGTGTTTGAAGGTGCCATACTCTGGTTCGCCGATAAGTGGTACTCCACCCGCGGCGTACTGGATACCTACCTTCACTAGCGCCAGTCCGATCATCAGTACGATCAGACCGGTGACCAGTGGCGGCAAGCAATGGCGAATACGGCCGATAAATGTTCCGATAAAAAAGTGAAACAAACCGCCCGCGATAATTCCACCCATCAATGCGGGCATACCGAACTGAATCGCGATAGGGATCATGATGGGAATGAACGCAAAACTGGTGCCCTGAACTACAGGAAGCCGCGCGCCCATCGGACCAACACCGATAGTCTGGATGAGTGTTGCAATTCCTGCGAACACCATCGACATCTGGATCATATAGATCATGTTGGATATGTCACCGGAACCGAAACCAAATCCTGCGGCTCCAGAAACGATGATGGCGGGAGTAACATTACTGACAAACATCGCCAGAACATGTTGAATTCCGAGAGGCGTACCTTTTATGATCCCAGGGAAGTAGTTTGGATCGCGCATTTGCGCAGGCGTCATACCGCCTTGTGAGTGTGCCATCATATGTTTTCCGGTGATGCATGCTAGCGGCAATGTACACTATTGTAAAAATTATTGCACACATATTTGTATACAATACATAGGTGATAAATTTGGAATGTCGCAATGCCGAAGTCCACTGCTCCATACGCTCAGTCCGTTGAGCTGCACAGATAAAGGCAGTAATAAATAGCCAGCTGAGCAGTTTTGTCATCCACAGAAACTATTAACCGATGTATTGCAAAGTTGAATTGAACATACTTGCAGGTCGAAGAAGGACGTAAAATCGGCATAGTTCTCAAACTAACGAAAAAAAACAGAACAATTGAAATCAAGCGAGCATGTGCAATGATTAAACTATCTCGACTATTACCAGGTGGGCGGCGAGCATTTGTAGATCTCAGTGAACAAGAGATCCTGGCGCTCGCGATATCCTCTGAAGAAGATGATTTACGAATTTACCAATCCTACGCTAGTGGTTTGCGCGATACTTTTCCCGATTCAGCAGCTATTTTCGACAGCATGGCGGTTGAAGAGAACGTGCATCGACAGCAATTGATTGATCTTCACAAAAGACGTTTTGGTGATGACATTCCATTGATTCGTCGAGAGCATGTCAGTGGTTATTACGAACGCAAACCAGACTGGCTGGTGCGTCCTTTACCTTTGGCAAAGACCCGTATCATGGCCGAACAAATGGAACGTCAGGCCGAACGCTTTTATCGCGCTGCCGTAGCGCGTTCAACTGATGCAGATACTCGTAAACTTCTGGGTGATCTGGCGTACGCAGAATCCGAACACAGCGCCCTGGCGTCCCAGCTCAGTGAGAGCCATGTGCCACCGGAAGTCCATGACAAAGAAGATCAAATAGAGAAGCGTCAGTTTCTACTCACTTATATCCAGCCTGGACTTGCTGGTCTTATGGATGGCTCTATATCTACGCTAGCACCTATATTTGCTGCAGCATTTGCGACCGGTGACACGTGGAACACGTTTCTAATTGGCCTTTCAGCGTCGATTGGTGCTGGCATCTCCATGGGCTTTACGGAAGCTGCACACGATGATGGCGTGCTCACGGGCCGCGGATCACCCCTCAAGCGCGGGCTGGCATCCGGGATCATGACAACCATTGGTGGATTGGGACATGCTTTGCCCTACCTCATACCCGATTTTCATACGGCAACCACGATTGCCATTATCGTCGTTATCATTGAACTGTGGGCCATCACCTGGATTCAGCATCGGTTTATGGAAACCCCTTGGGGGCGTGCGATGTTCCAGGTTGTTCTCGGAGGCTCATTGGTTTTTGCTGCAGGGGTGCTTATTGGCGTAGCCTAAGGGTAAGGGCTGAACTAATCATGAAGCCACGGGGACAACCAATCCAGATTCTCCCGGAAGTGAGGGGCTTTCTTAACTCGCTGTAGAGAAATATTAGTTCTTCTGTACTTAATCAGATGTAAGGTAGCGTAGCACTACAACCACTCTTTAAGTTTCTGGACAAATCAGCGGCCTGACATAATGTTCTCTTCGGCTGCCATTGAAAAATGTCAGCTCACCAGATTTCATATACAGGCTTTTGCATTCGGCAGTAGACTGTTCCTGCGCACGCCGCTTTTCAGGGTTCTCGAACACAATTTCACCGCCAGTGCCTTTGGGATGTGAAGTTACACAGAGAAGCCCTTCCAAAGGGATTGAATCAACATGAACAATGGGATCGCGCGTTATTCCACGCTGTAAGTTGATGCTCATCGCAGCCTCGATAGTATTTATTGCGCAGACTCTGACCTTCGATGATATTTGAGCCAGGCATAGAAACTGACCTCTGTATAAGTCTACAAGCCAAGGTAGTTCGCGTGCAATGATGTCTCCATCCACTCCCAGAACAAGATGCTAAGTGAGATCCAGGAAAATGAGTACAGCCGGGGCCGCCTTCGGTCCCTGGATGCTGCTATAGAAGCAGCGAAGCGGTTCTGGGCCGGAATTCTATGTAACACTAGAGTATACAGTTTATATTTTCTTTGTTGAAGGTATCGGAGCTGGCACCCCGGTGAGTGTAACGCCATCTTTTCAATGACTATCATCAACTCTGAATTGCGACACCAGCGCACGCAACTCACTCGCCATATTGCGCATCTCTTTTGACGCCTCACGGGCCATGTTAGCACCTGTCAATGACTCGGATGCAGAGTCCGCAATCTGATTCATACTGCTGGCTATGCTTTGACTGCCTGTAGCCGTGTGGGAAACAATACGTGATATCTCTGAAGAAGCAAGGGCTTGTTCATCGACTGACACAGCAATTGTAGACTGTAAATCGTTTATACGATCAATGATAGAGCTTATGCTTGATATTGATTCGGTAACACTACCGCTATCGTTTTGAATCGTCTGAATTCTATCGCTTATGTCGTCTGTTGCATTTGCTGTCTCCTTGGCCAACTCTTTAACTTCATTGGCCACGACCGCAAAACCTTTGCCTGCATCCCCTGCTCTCGCAGCTTCAATAGTTGCATTAAGTGCCAGTAAGTTTGTTTGCTCAGCGATGGAGGTAATAACCTTTATGACGTTGCCAATGTCTGCAGATGATGAAGCAAGATTGCTGACAAGATTGCTGGCATCTGTTGTGAGCGTGTTAGCCTCTTTGGCAACCGCTGTTGCTTGATCTGCATTCTTGGCAATCTCTTTGACGGTTGCACTCATCTCTATAATAGCAGCGGCGACATTATCTACCCCTGAGCTAATCTCATCCGAGGCTTCCGACACCTCTATGGCCTGTTCTGAATTATTCTGTGCACTACCAGCAATGGTTTCACTAACTGCTGTCATTGATTCGGAGGCCGCTCCCAGAGTACTGGCATGCGTGCCAATGTTCTGTATGCTGTGAGCGAACTGATGAAAAACGTGCTCAAGACGCTCACCAATCCGACCAATAGCATCATCGCCCTTGACGGTGATGGGTGCAAGTAAATCACCGGAGGCTACGCTATCAACTGTCGAAAGAAGCTCATCGACTCTTAATTGCAAATCTCTTGAGCTTTCGAGTTCACGGGATGCAGCCTCTTGTTGCTCGACACGTAAACGCTCTTCTGCTGCTTGTCGTTGCTCGGAAATTCTAAGATTTTCGCGTTCCTGTTTTTCTTTTTCGATAAGCTCAATGTCTCGCTGCTCCTGCAGCTTTTCCTTCTCGACTGCGTTTTGCCGAAACACTTCAAGTGCACGGCCAAGCTGACCAACCTCATCCCGGGATTTTACAGCAAATGCGATATCCAGATCCCCTTCGCTAAGCTTCATGGCAGCGTGCGTTAATTTTCGAAGCGGTGATATCAGCAAGTACTTGCAGGCAATAAGCATGACGGCTGTGGTGATCACAACCAGGATCAAGGTCTGCCAGAGTCGTTCGATGTAGAAGGCCTTTAAATCTGCAACCATTTGCTTCTCATTGACTTGAACCATTAATAAGCCAATCACCTCGTTATCATGCATAACATTCAGTATTGTAGAGCGTATCAGCCCTGAGCTAACGATCACTCCTGATTCGATGCCCTCTACGTCGGCGTCTATTATCGCTCTTAGCTTCTCGTCGGGGTCTACAACCTCTCCCGAGGGATCTCTCATCCTGGCAGCGAACACCTCCCCATAACTATCCCGCAGTACAAGACTTTGAACACGTTCATCATCCATTTCGGCGATGATTGCCTCTACACCCTGAGCCTGATTGAACTCCCATAAGGCGAGCGCCAGAGCTTTGGAAGCTCTGTCGCCCACATTCAGTATCAAATCATTAAGGCCCTGATCAAGCGCTTCACTTTTATTCGTCGCATCGTAGACGCAGAACGCGCCCATCGCCAATGTAACCAATGCAACTAATAGAACACTGATCTTGAACTGTAAACGTTCATGCCAACGACTAATCGCTGCTGAGTACATAATTCAATTACCTGTAAGGGTACGCAGTTCACTGGTCTTCCGAACATACTATATTTCGGATTACAGCTTGAAACGGACGAGTCACTGACAACGTAGTCAAAATCAGTATCGTTATGTTGTCGTTAGTAGTGCAGAGGATTTAGAAACCAGGTAAATGAATTTTGCGTAAATTTATTGATGTTTACCTTGCTATTGCATAAAATTTCGAGTCCAGAAGCTTATAGAGCAGTATATAAGGCGCCGCACGGAATTTTTACTGGATTGAGTTTAGTCATTCTAAATGAGATCCAGGAAAAATGAGTACGGCGGG
>Ga0114953_1003643_pt1 | contig 10460 bp, 7 predicted proteins | sample SidtaG_FD_87298 | JGI IMG/M metagenome (GOLD analysis project Ga0114953, IMG submission 87298) | Marine algal microbial communities from Sidmouth, United Kingdom - Sidmouth_Male2 metaG | ecosystem: Host-associated > Algae > Red algae > Unclassified | place: Sidmouth, United Kingdom | collected... | reverse complement strand
AATTTCGGCCTCTAACTTTGCAGCATCTATTTTGGTAGAAAGCGGGTTAAGCTTTTTAGGATTAGGTGCACAACCCCCTACTCCATCTTGGGGGATTATCATCAAAAATCATTACAATTATATAGTAACAGGTAAGGCGTATTTAGCGGTAATACCTGGAACACTAATTGTACTGTTAGTACTTTCTTTTATGATTCTTGGAAATGTACTAAGAGACAAATTAGATGTAAAAAACAACTATTAGTATAAGAAAATTATTGATTTTATATTAAATTTACATCATATCTATAAAATATTAAAAAATATTAATATAATTATGAAACAAATCCTTTTTAGCCTCTTCTTTGTATTTACAGCAATACAAGTTCAGGCACAAAATCTACCCCACGGTTTTCCTAAAACAGATAGAACCAAAACAAATTTAAAAAACAAATGGAAATTTCAGCTAGGCAATCCAAACGCTAAAAACTACCTAACCAACCTAAAGGATGCTAATTGGGAAACAGTGAGTATTCCTCACACACTTAAACTAACCACCTTAACATTGGATAACCTAGAAGACGATAAAGAACAACTGGTTTTTCATAGACAAGTAGGGTGGTATCGTAGAAATATAAACATTAAAAACTCGAATAAAAAAGTGTTTTTAGAGTTTGAAGGAGCTCATCAAGTAACCAATTTATGGATTAACGGAACTCATGTAGGACAACATGCGGTAGGTGGTTATACTCCTTTTCATTTTGATATTACAAACTACGTTAACAAAGGAAAAAATAATCAAATTACTTTATTGGTAGACAACCGAAGAAACGAAATAGTTCCGCCAGACCCAGGGCCTTTTGACTATGTAAAATTTAGTGGATTGTACCGTGATGTATATCTAGTAGAAACCAACAATGTTCACGTAACATTTAATTGGGAAACCCTTAACTCTGGAGTAAACATAACCACTCCTACTATTGATGTAATAAACAAAAATGCAACTATCAACATTAAAACATCTGTTAAGAACCAAAGTAAACAAGCTGTTGATTGTACCATAAAAACCAGACTAATTAACAAAGATGGATTGGTTGTTTTACGCTTAAAAAAAACCTCAAAAATTCTTCAAAATCAAGAATATCAATTCAACCAAATAGGAAGTATAGAAGACAATGTTCACTTTTGGGATGTTGACAATCCATATTTATACAGAGTAAATAGTATTATTACTATTGATGACAAGGAGGTTGATTTTGTAGAGACTAAAATTGGTTTGAGAAAGTTTGAATTAGATCCTGTTAGAGGTTTTGTTTTAAACAACAAACCCATCAAATTAATTGGTGCCAACAGACACCAACAGTTTCCGTACATTGGAGACGCTGTGTCTAATGCATTACACTACAAAGACGTATTACAGTTTAAAGAATATGGATTTAATATTTTACGTACAGCACACTATCCACAAGACGATTCTTTAATTGAAGCTTGTGATGAATTAGGAATTTTAGTTTACGAAGAAGCTCCAACGTGGGTGTCTATTTCTAACAAGGATGCGTGGTGGGACAATTTAGAAAAAACAGCACGTACCATGGTTAGAAATCACCGAAATCATGCTTCTATTGTTATGTGGGGAGCTGGAGTAAACCACAGAGGTTACGTACCAAGAGTTCATAACACTATAAAACAAGAAGACCCTAATAGGCTAACAGCTTCCCAAGGATCTAGATGGACAGGTTGGCAAGCATCTGGGTTAACAGATATTAATGCCAACATGTTATACGGTCCATTTATCTGGGATCGATCTGAGCCTATTTTCGCAATGGAAGGTAAACGTGGAGCAAAAGCTGTTGCTCCTTATAAAAGAGATCCCCTAATGTTAGGATTAATTTCTTGGACTGCACATGCATATTACACCTTTCATCCAAAGCACCCAAAGGCTAAAAGCAAAATAGACAGAACCCGAAGTGGAATGATGACTATTTTTAGACAACCTAGACCCAATCTTGACTGGTACAAAACAGAGTTAAAACAACAACCTTTTGTTAAAATTTTAGAAGATTGGAAACCAAAAACCAAAGAAATTACCGTATATAGTAATGCCCAAAAAGTAGAGTTATTTTTAAACAATAAAAGCATTGCTAAACAAAACCCAAGTAAAGACACTATTTACAACGGATTAGAACACGCTCCATTTCACTTTAGAAATATTAAATACAAAAAAGGAACACTTGTAGCAAAAGCTTATTTTGAAGATAAAAAAACAATAGAAACCACTAAAAAAACTCCCAAAAAACCCTATAAAATTAATATCCGTTTTGATGATGAAGGAAGACAATTTACTGCTGATGAAAGTGATATTATATTAGCCTATGCAACGGTAGTAGATAAAAACGGAACTATTATTACTGATTTTAAGGACAAAATTAAATTTACTGTAAATAAAGATGTTACTGTTGTTGGAGACCAGACAAACATAAATGCAAACCCTATGTTTACAGAATATGGTGTGGCACCTGTACTAATAAAAGCAGGTAAAAAAACTGGGGAGATAACCCTAAAAGCAACTGCTAAAGGCTTAAAGTCTGGAACAGCAACCACTACGCTAGTTGCTAAACTAGATGATGAAGTTTTGAAGAACGCTAAACCTATTTACGATTATAATAAAGAAAGAGTAGATATTGGAGCCTCCGATCAATTAACTCAGTTTGGTTGGAATTTTTGGTTGGGAAAAGACAATACGGAAAATAACAGCTACTCTTTTAGATCTTTTAAAGGTGCTACGGCGCAAATTAAAAAAACATCAGACCAAGGAATTATCCGTTGGTTGGGAGAAATGAATGTAATTGGAAAATATGGTTTTGCTTATGCAGATGGTGTTATTACCATAGACAAAGAAGGAGTAAATCTAGTGCTACAAAACTTACCTAAAGGAATTTATAAACTAAAAGTTTGGCACCATGCTCCTAGAACCAACTCTGATTTAATGGATCCTAATGTAGACAAACTAAAATCATTAAGGATTCATAAATTACCGTACGAAAAGACAATTACAGTAAGTTCTAATCAAGCAATAGATTCTAAAGTAATTATAGCACCCGTTACAGAAGGAAAAAACATGCAATATGATACTCCCGGTATTTCGGAAATTATTTTAAAGTCTGACGGAACACATAAAATTACCGTAAATTATAAAGGATCCGAAAACAAAGGTATTTGGTTAAATGCTTTTGAATTAACAGAATGGAATACGCTATTAAACTAAATAATAATACTATTTACAAATAAAATCTCTCAAGCTCCTGTCTAAATAATTTGGCAGGAGCTTGTTGCATCTGTATGTTAGAGTAATTTTATTGGAGACTAAACATTATGCTTAAATAATTTTAAAACTCTTTTTTACAGACACTTAAAACATGAACATAGTCTATAAAATTAACAAAGTGATGTGTTTGTACTGTACAAAATAATACTATTGGATTGTGTACCAATAAAAAGATTCCTACATTTAAGAAACTTAATCGATTTCTTATGTCTAAAAATCAATCCAAAAAAATATTTGTATTAGATACATCTGTATTGCTTTTTGATCACAATTCTATCAAAAATTTTCAAGACAACAATGTTGTAATCCCAATTACCGTTTTAGAGGAATTAGATAATTTTAAAATTGGTAACGATACTAAAAATTTTGAAGCCAGATCTGTCATTCGTTTTTTAGACAAAATTTCAGAAAATCAAAATTTAAATGAATGGCTCTCTTTAGGAAAAAACAAAGGAGAACTGTACATATCAATGCACGACAATCCAAGCGGGATTAATGCAAAAGATGCGTATGGCGCTAAAAAAAACGATCATAAAATAATTGATACAGCTTTATTAATTAAAGAATCTTATCCCAATTGTAAGGTAACTTTAGTAACCAAAGACATCAACTTAAGAATTAAAGCAAAAGCCTTAGAATTAAAAGCAGAAGATTACAAAACGGGAAAGGTTGAAGATATTAAACAAATTTCTAAAGGCTCTATTAATTTAGACGATTTAGAATCTGATGTGATTCGTGAATTGTATCAAAATGATATCATTCCAGAAAACGGAATTCTTGGAGATCAAAAAATAGCAAATGGATATTACATTATTAACAATAATACTGATTCTGTTTTGGCTAGATACAACCCTGATAACAACCAAATAGAGCGTGTAGAGAAAAGTTATGCCTACGGAATAAAACCTAAAAATGCCGAACAAACCTTTGCTATTGATGCCTTATTAAACGAAAACATAAAACTAGTGGCATTGCAAGGAGTTGCCGGAACCGGAAAAACACTTTTGGCTTTGGCTACGGCATTAGAACAAAAATCTCAATACAATCAAATTATTTTAGCAAGGCCTATTATTCCGCTAAGTAACAGAGATATTGGTTTTTTACCAGGAGGTGCAGAAGAAAAAATTTCTCCATATATGCAGCCATTGTTTGATAATTTAAAATTCATTAAATCTCAATACAAAGTAGATTCTAGAAAAAGAAAAGCTTTAGATGAAATGGAAGAGAATGAAGACTTGGTGTTAACCGCTTTGGCTTTTATTAGAGGAAGAAGTTTGGCTAACGTAATAATGATTATAGATGAATCCCAAAACCTAACACCGCACGAAGTAAAAACCATAATTACAAGAGCTGGTGAGGAAACTAAAATTATTTTTACAGGAGACATCAACCAAATAGATACACCTTATATGGATGAACACAGTAATGGATTGACTTATTTAATTGACAAACTAAAAGGAAACAAATTGTTTGCACACATTAAACTAGAAAAAGGAGAACGATCGGAATTAGCAAATCTAGCAAACGACTTGCTATAATTCTAACAACAATAAAGCTGTTAAATATTAATTTAACAGCTTTTTATATAGAATTTAAAATTTAAGGATTACTTCTTAAATTTAGCATATTTAGTCTTAAACTTGTCAATACGTCCTGCTGTATCAACCAATTTAGATTTCCCAGTATAAAAAGGGTGAGATGTTCTAGATATTTCCATTTTAACTACTGGATACTCTACACCATCTACTTCTAAAGTTTCTTTTGTGTTAGCTGTTGAACGAGTTAAAAATACATCACCATTAGACATATCTTTAAAAGCTACCATTCTATAATTTTCTGGATGTATTCCTTTTTTCATAATTATATATATGTTTTAACTGTGTTTATTTTTAAGACTGCAAATTTAAGTATATTTTTGAATAATCAAAAAATAACAAAGAAATAATTCACTTAAAATAACCTTTTTTTCAAAACTCATGAAATTACACAAACTTTTAACCCCTTTGGTTCTTGCGTTTAGCTTTTTTGCATGTACAAAAACTCATAAATTTGAGTTGCAAGCTCCTAACAAAATTCAAATAAACCAATCTTTGAGTTTTAAAATTAATCTCGATACAGAAAACTTAAAAGTAGTTTATTTTTTAGATGGTAAAAAAACAGAGAATAATGCTATTGATATTTCTTCTTACAAATTAGGAACACATACGCTTGCAGTTGTTGTTGGAGAACAGAATGATGCTGTTCGTAAGGAAAAGAAAATTTTATTCTTAAATTCTACAAAGCCCAAAATATACACCTATAAAGTTATCAATAGCTACCCGCATGATGAAAGTTCTTTTACCCAAGGTTTGGAGTTCTATAAAAATGAATTGTATGAAGGAACAGGTCAAAGAGGTCAATCTTTGTTAAGAAAAGTAGATTTAGAGACGGGTAAGGTTTTAAAAGAACAGGCTTTGGCTAGTAAATACTTTGGAGAAGGTATTACTATTTTTAACAAACAAATTTACCAATTAACATGGCAAAGTAAAATTGGTTTTATTTATGATGTAGATACTTTTAAAACCTTAAAAACGTTTAACTACCAAGCTAGTAAAGAAGGTTGGGGATTAACACACAATAATACACATTTGATAAAATCTGACGGAACAGAAAAAATATGGTTTTTAGATCCTAAAAGCACCCAAGAAACTTCCCATATAGAAGTATACACCAACAAAAGACGAGTTGAAAACTTAAATGAGTTGGAGTACTTTAACGATAGAATTTACGCAAACGTGTGGACAAAAAATGCCATTGCTATTATCAATCCTAAAAATGGTGCTTTAGAGGCTCTGGTAAATATGAAAGGTTTGGCAAAATATTTAGACAACAAAACCACTATAAATTCTGACAGCAAAGTATTAAATGGAATTGCGTATAACGCAATAACTCAAAAACTATATGTAACGGGTAAATATTGGGATAAAATATTTGAAATTGAAATTGTAAAATAAATTTTATGAAACTCTTTAAAATTTTCATAAAAATAGGCTTTGCTATACTACTGATGAGCCAATTTTCTTGTAGAAAAGATTTTAACACACAATTAAGTAGCGGAAATCTTAGTTTTTCTGTAGATACTTTATTTTTAGATACCGTTTTTAATACCTTAAGTACCCAAACATACTCCTTAAAGGTGTATAATAATAGTAAAAACGCTATCCGAATTCCCGTCATTAAACTGGCAAGGGCTGATTCTAAATACCGAATAAATGTAGATGGAATTTTGGGTACAGAATTTAACGATGTTACTATTTTAGAAAAGGATAGCATTTTTATTTTTGTAGAAGCTTCTGTACCCTTTAAAGAAACTACAGAAATGGTTTACAAAGACCGTATTTTATTTCAATCTGAAGGAAAAGTACAAGATGTACATTTAGTAACTCTGGTACAAGATGTACATTTTCTATTCTCTGAAAATGGTGAGGACTTTAATCTCTCAGAAACTACTTTTACCAAAGAAAAACCTTACGCTATTTACGGAAATGCAAGTGTTCCCAAAAACGGAAATCTAATTATAGAGGCTGGTAGTATAGTTCATTTCAGTGAAAATTCTTCTCTAACTATTTCTGAAGGAGCTAGCTTATATATAAACGGAACCTTAAACGATTCTATTGTTTTTAAGGGAACAAATTTATCGCATGTTTTTAACCAAATTCCTGGTCAATGGGATGGAATTAAAATAGCAGAAAACACAACGGTAAACATCAATTATTTAAAAATTTTAAATCCTTCTACAGGAATTGATATCAATAACAACACCAACAATATTACCTTAAACAATACTGAAATTTACAACGCTTCTAATTATGGTATTTCTGCTAAAAACGCAAATATAACAGCAAATAATTTAGTTATTGGTAAAGCCAGAAAATCAGGCTTATTTTTACAAGGAGGAACCTATACATTTAACCATGCTACACTTGCAAATTATTGGAGTAATGGCTTTAGAACCAAGCGTAATGTACATCTTGCTAATTATTATACTCAAGAAGATCTTAACGTTAATGCGCCTTTAAATTCTGTAAAATTTACAAACTCTATTATAACAGGTAGGTTATCAAGTGAATTGCTTTTAGACAAAAGCAAAGACGAAGAAATTTTTAATTTTAGTTTTAAAAACTGTATGCTAAAATTAGATAGAGATGATAGTGAAAAAGAAAATACCTTGTATGATATTGACAACACAGCTTTATTCTCTGAGGTTCTCTTTAATAAAAAAGAAGATTTTAGAGAAACCAATACCAACGATTTAAGAATTGGATTAGACAACCAAGGTATTCGCAAAGCAAACACTGCTTTTAGCAACCTTACTCCTTTGGATATAATAGGAACAACTAGAAATATCCATCCAGACATAGGAGCATATCAGCATATTGATTTTAAAACCATAGACCCAAATGAAACAGATGAATAAAACCATAATTATTACCGGAACGAGTAGAGGTATTGGTTTTGAGTTGGCTCAATTGTTTGCCAACAATAACTATACAGTTTTAGCACTTTCTAGAAACACCACTACTTTACAAAATTTAAAGCTTTTAAACATTAAAACCTTTGGAGTAGACCTAAGTGTAGAAAGTGATATTGATGTTGTGATTGATTATATAAAACAACAAAAATTAGAGATTCATGGGTTAATTCACAATGCAGGAAAATTGGTTAATAAACCTTTTTTAGAGTTGTCTCAAGATGATTTTAAAGAAACCTATCAAGTAAATATATTTTCTGTAGCACTGTTAACCCAAAAAGTGATTCCGTTTTTGGTTAAGAAAAGTCATGTAGTTACCATCAGTAGTATGGGTGGTATACAAGGAAGTTTAAAATTTCCTGGTTTGGCAGCCTATAGTTCTTCAAAAGGTGCTGTAATTACGTTATCAGAATTATTGGCAGAAGAATACAAAGAACAACAAATAGCTTTTAACGTACTGGCTTTGGGAGCTGTGCAAACAGAAATGCTAGAAGAAGCTTTTCCTGGTTACAAAGCCCCCGTAAAACCTAAACAAATGGCACAATATATTTATGATTTCACTATTAATGGCCATCAATTTTACAACGGAAAAGTTTTAGAAGTATCAAGTACAACTCCTTAAGCGCAACATGATAGACCATTTACTTCCCTACATTCCTCCTGCTGCAAAAGATGATCTTGAGTTTGTAATCAACAAACATCCATTTCAACTAAAAATTGTAAAAGGTAGAAAAACCAAAAGAGGAGATTTTAGACCTCTAAAACCTTTGTGCATTATTACCATTAACAATAACTTGTCTAAAGAGCAGTTTTTAATCACTTTAGTTCACGAAATTGCCCATTTGCACACACACATAAACCATCCTAAAGCCAAACCTCACGGCAAAGAATGGAAGCTATGTTTTAAACAATTAATGCTTTGTTTTTTAACAACTGATGTATTTGATTCAGAACTGTTAAGTTTGCTTGCCAAACACTTTATCAATCCCAAAGCAACTACCGATTCTGACATGCAACTATCTATGTTATTGCAGCAAAAAAATAATGAGAACACTAAACAAAATTGTTTTATATTTGATTTAGAACCGCACGTTTTATTTGAAATCAATCATCGTGTTTTTAAACTTTTACACAAAAGAAGAACACGATATGAGTGTTTAGAAATTAAAACAAATAAAAAATTTCTAATTAAAGGAAATGCCTCCGTAAAATTGTTATAACACAATTAAAAAAAACTATGATCACAGAAGAGAATACTAAAGAAGAAAATTTAGAGAACAAAAAAAAGGATGTTCAAAAAGAATTTAGAGGTTTTTTTAAATCTATTAAAAGTTTTATAACAGATCTTTTAAATATTGCTGAGGAAACAGACAAAGAACTAACCATTACTAAAATAAAAGCGGGTATTCCTGTAAAAAGTCACAATGCTTGGGTCTTAATCTTCTCTATCATTATAGCTTCTATTGGTTTAAACGTAAGCTCTACTGCTGTAGTTATTGGAGCCATGCTTATTTCTCCTTTAATGGGTCCTATTTTAGGATTAGGACTCTCTATTGGTGTAAATGATATAGATACATTAAGACGTTCTTTAATCAATTTGGGAGTGATGATTGCAATTAGTGTTACTACCTCTTTCTTGTTTTTTAGCATCCCTTTGTTTCAGGACGAAACACCAGAAATTATAGCAAGAACAGCTCCTGATGTTAGAGATGTATTAATTGCATTAGCTGGAGGACTTGCCTTAATTATTGCCTTAAGTAGACGTTCTGAAATGACCAATACTATTGCAGGAATTGCAATTGCTACTGCTTTGATGCCTCCATTGTGTACCGCTGGATTTGGGTTGGCTACATGGAATTTAGATTACTTTTTTGGAGCCTTATTTTTATTTACAATTAATGCTATATTTATTGCATTGGCTACTTTTATGGTTGTTAAATTTTTGCGCTTTCCAATGGTAAAATACATACAGCAAGCCAAACGTAAAAGAATTGCGCAAATTGCTGGTTTTATTGCTACTCTAATAATTGGGTTTAGTATTTTAGAATTTTATAAATTATTTCAAAAAAACCAATACTATTCTCATGCAGAAAATTTTGTAGAAGAACTACAAGATAAAACAGGAGCCGGAATTATTAATACCCAAATTGATTACGATACTAGAACCATTAAAATAGTAGTATTAGGTAGTAATATAGACAACACTCAAAAAGTAGTTTGGTCTAATAAAATGAAAGAATTTAACATTCCTAATTCTTCCCTAATCATTCAACAAGATGACAAAGCCTCTTTGTTACAAGATGAAATAAACACCATTAAAAACTCTTATGTTAAAAACCAAAGTTTAATTGCAACCAAAGACGAAATTATACAACGTAAAGATGCTATGTTAATAGAAAAGGATCGTTTACTTCAACAGTTATACAAAAAACAAATTCCGTTTATACAACTAAGTAAAGAAGCTAAAGTAATGTGTAAAGGATTGCAAAAATTAAGTTACTCCAATAAAATTGAAACCAATTTTAATACAATAGACACTTTGGTAGTTTTTGAAGCAAAGTGGAATGACTCTATTAATACTAACGATACTAAAAACCAACTTAAAGAGTGGTTAAAAATTAGATTAAAGAACCCTAATTTAGAGTT
>Ga0114953_1003640_pt1 | contig 10462 bp, 13 predicted proteins | sample SidtaG_FD_87298 | JGI IMG/M metagenome (GOLD analysis project Ga0114953, IMG submission 87298) | Marine algal microbial communities from Sidmouth, United Kingdom - Sidmouth_Male2 metaG | ecosystem: Host-associated > Algae > Red algae > Unclassified | place: Sidmouth, United Kingdom | collected... | reverse complement strand
GGTGCGCTTTTCAGCACAACCCTTCTCCCAGAGGCCACACGAGCACATGGCACGGGGTATTCGGAGGGGCTACTTGACAACTTCTGACCTCGAAGGTTGTCTGCATGGACAACCTTCGAGTGCCACAAACTGCGGGGCGGCCCTGTATCCACCATCAGCCGAAACATCTGCTGTCTTCTCGAAGAGCAGGCTACTTTTGTCTTGGGCAGGGGCTACATCAATGGTTTTCACACTTGAGCTAAGCCCTGACGGCAGACCCCCCTCTCAGAGCCTGTGTGACGCGGTGTTCGTGTCAGTCGCTGTCAGTCACCCAGAAAATGCATCCAGTGCTGCAGGAGGCGCTAGCTGCTTGCTCACCATGAAGAGCGGCTCGCGGCAGGCCCCTCCGCCTCTGCCAAGGACGGGCTCAAGCGCCTCCGCGCGTACATGCCTTTTTTCATGTTGTGCGTGCTCAAATTGCTGGTTTTACGAGTGGCGTGGCTGAACGTGAGTCGAGCGCGGGAGGCACGAAGATTCGTGTTTTGCAGAGTGGCTTGGCTTGCCGGGGTGTGAGTGATGGTGCGTAGTGCCGTGCGTTGTGCCGTGCGTTTGTGACACGCTTCTTGTGCGTCGGGATCGAAACCGATGCCGCACCTGGTCTTCGTCTAGGCTTCTTCCGTCTAAGAGCAACGCCAAAAACGTCCGCATCGAGCCGCTTCCGAACCATTTAAGAGCGCCACGTAAGCAAACATGTAGTTGTTTGATTGGGTGTCGAACTGGCGTCGAGACATTCCGAACTCAAGCTGACAGAGGCCATGTACTGAGCGAAAGACGGGTAGGCGACATTACTTCTATATACGGAAATGAGAACGTGTGTTGGTGGTTATGGCCTTCCGACGTCAACCGGCCCAGACGTCCCAGTTGTCTCTCCGTGCACGTCGCATGTCGATGAGCAGAGGTAGCTGTGTGCATGAGCGATCGTAGCCCGATCGTTGCTAAAACGTGTGACACGAAGCCTATTTTGAACAGACTCTGGCTTCAATTTGTGGTCATGGAGGCGATCTACAAGCGAATCGGTGCTAGGTTCATGATCACCACGTGTCTCAGGGCATTTTCGGTGCTCCGCGGCGCTCAGAACGGTGACATGCTCAACCTGAATTGATCTCGGAAGTGCTGGCACGGACTACATTGCTGGGGGGAGCGCGAAGCTCGGTCGGAGCAACATACGGCTTGGAAAGCCACTCACGGCCGGGCACGTGCAGCGCCGATGACGGTGTCGGCGGCCCCACAGCCGAGTTGGTTCGTGTTGGAAAAAAGGCGACGACTGCGGCGTCCCCGCCCAAAGCGAGAGTTGATCTTTTTCTGGCACTTTCACTGGGATGGCACCAGCCTCGCTCGGTCGCTCAGACGCCTGGAACCCTCGGTGAGCACGACCTGAGAGATGCTGACGGAGCCTCGGAGCCCAAGGCGAGCGGCACTGGGTGCATCCGCCAACGGACGCGGCCGTACGAGCGCCGTGCATGGGTGCTTGCATTCGCACAAATGGAAAGCACTGTTGGGAGCGGTCTCACTTTGCACCTGCGCAGCGAAGCACAACGCACTGGCACGCACTAAAGTTCGTTGGCCCCATCGATGCTCCCTCCCACACAGACGGCTGCTCCTCCGTGATTGCCATCGACGAAGAGGCCTCAGCCGCCCGTGCGGCCACGCTCGGTAGCAAATAGACGGGTGCTAGCTTTCAATCACTACATATCCGACTACGGTTGGCGGGCACACAGGCAAGCAACTCGAAGGCGCGGAGAGAGAGTCAATGCATCAGCTGTACGCTGACCACTCGTAGTCCACTGATTGACGTGCTTCCCACCCATAGTCAACTGAAGGAAGTGCTGTTCACGCGTAGTCAAATGATAGACGTGCAACCCTGCCATGCTCAAAACGCAGGGAGAGCGTTTCCTAGGAAAAAAGAACCTGCCCAGCGGGAAAAATACAGTTTGCTCTATAGTCCCCCTGGTCAACGACGCACGACCTCAGGCCGTCTGACGCCCTTTCTCAGCCCACTTACATCCTAAAATTTTAAATCGGGGGATAGAGGACTGCCACGGCGGGCCCACACGTGCTCGACCAAGTCATTGTGCGAGATGATGTGGATTTGCGTGTCCCTGGCCTTCGTCTATGCCATACGCATGTACCTCTCCGTCACAATCGGCGCGCAATCGCAGCCACGACCGTCATTGAGATGATCATCAGGTAAAGGCGCAGGCGCGCCCCATAAGATTCCATAGGATAGCCCATCGTCCTTGCGAAAGGCCGTCCTCAATCGCGCCATCGCCGTAGACCGGCGGCTCCCCTTCCGGACAGAAGTAATCTCACAAAAGGCGTACGCACCTGGGTCAATATCACGAGACCGGTTGAGGCGACGGCCTGGACGTGAGCCTCCGGCACGCCTGCGCACGCGTTCTTTTCGCGCCGAGAGAAGCGCGCGGCGCACAGAAAGGTTTGCTAGGGTCTGCTGGTGACTCAAACACGAACGCCTTCGGCAGATCATCGTCAGCTACATCGTCGCCTATGGTCCACAGGCCTGGCGTAGGCCGGAAAAATCAGAGCGGGAAGATCACGGTGCCAGCGACGGGAGCGTGTCGTCGACCACGAGATGTCGGCGTGCGTCTTGCGGTGCGCGTCGCGCTTCCGGTGCCAGCCGGCGGTACTTGTACGGTTCCCAGGCGTCCCAAACCGCTGGCGCCCCCGCTGTCACCGCCACCCCTGTGATTTGGATGATTTTCCAGGGGCGACGCCATCGCCACGCGCCCTCCACCTGCGAAATCAAGTCTTGTTGGTGGGGTACAGAAAGGAGCACCCCCTACTGCGCCCCCTCCCGCGGAGATGGCGTCCGGTGCCCAGGTAGAGAGGTTCTTGGCCCGATCGGCCACCCGAAAGCCGTCAGCATTTACACGCAGAAACAGCACTTGTCAGCAACATGGCATGAAGTGGCGGCGCTTTCGGAGCAACCGGCCTCCGCGGGGCCGTCATGCAGTGCATGAGAATCTCGTCAGTTCTCAGCATGCGACGCGCTTCCAAGAGTGGTCCTGCTCGTGTTTCGGGTCGATATGCGCCCTCGACAGAGGCTGTGTCAGATAGTGGTCCAAAGTGAGAGCTCCTGTGCCGGCCCCGACGTCCGACAGATTGGTCGCAGAGATCGATGCTCGGCAGCGAAACGTACGCCACTCGCCTGCGATGTCACACGATGACTAGTTTTAGGTTGGATGATATGTGACCGGGGCCTGTCTCGTGATGGGCACGAATCACCCGGGGCCGCCGATGTCGCAGCGCCAAAAACAAACGCTGCGATCAAGAATGTCACACGTGGTGTCCTTTTCCTTAGTCTCGGAGCCCTCCTGAGCCAGTGACAGCTCTCCATTGCGTCAAAAACGGGCAGGCCCGGTTCGGAACGGTCGGAAATCGGCCTCTGGCGTCCCCAATTGTGTTTTCTATGCGGAAGCCCGTCCGTGATTCGCGACTGCTTCCGAACACACGCGTGGGTTATCCGGTTGGAGTTTTCTGGGCGCTCTAAATTGTTTCTGGCGCGTTTGCGGACGTTCTGCATACGGGACGTTGTCGGTAGTGCTATGTTTCGCATATCGTGCTACGTTACACACGTGGGGACGCGTTGTCCATGTTTTTACGATAATATACCCTCATTCGAGGTAGGGGGACTGCCGGGGGGACCGGGGATTTGAAAACGACTTGATTTGATTTCTGACAGCAGAGCGCCACAATTTCATTGGTCGATTCTCATCGCTATCCAACCAATCACATGTCCCGGAGTGCACGTATCATCTTTATACAAAAATTTGGTAGCGAGCATTGCGGCGAAAAACGCAGTGTCAGCGAGGCACCGTCGGGGCCCGCAGCGGAGGCGCGCAGCGCCGGAGCCGGGCCCCGACGGTGCCGAGATGACACTGGGTTTTTCGCGCAGAGCGGAGCGTGGCTGCCTCTTGAGGTTTCCCCGGGAAACACTGCACGGCGGCCCGCAGATGGCAGAGGTTAAAAGGTCAATCTCTGACTCTGGAAATTCACCTGGGAGCTCTGCACGTCGGCTCCTGCTTTGGTTCTAAAACCTCTCGAGTGCGCCCCGTAGATGTGCAGGCTACGCCGCGGACGTGTGCGGTCCCCCCGCATGCCGAGCGGTGCCCCCTGCGGTCCCCCCCCAAGAATAAATCGGCTTATTCCACATTATCGTCCCTGGGTGGACCGCTTACAGAGCGCCGGTCCCCCCGGCGGTCCCCCCCGAGAGATAATCGACATTGTTGAGATTGCTCTAATTCTCATCCACTGTGGTGGTCTCTGGTCATGTGCTTGTTCTGCTGAATTGACTGCGTGACGTCTGGGTTTCTGGCTGTATCCTCCTGCGGCGTCGCGGCGGTAAGGTGGTACAGGAACTGGGTGAGGGGGGGGGTCGAGGCAAGGGTGGAGGGAGTTGGTGCGAGGAGAGAGAGGTGGCGCTGGGGGGTAGAAGTAGCGTTGGGAGAGGGAGGGGGCGAGGTGCGAGGGAGGTGGTGCGGGGCGAGGTAGGTGTAGAGAGGGAGTGGCAGAAACTATGAAGATGACACGCTTTCCAGCGCATGGCGGCCATGTGTACAGTGCATATATCTCTTCAAGAAGCACTGCCGCTTCCCTGAATTCTTTGGCCACGATGCTTCTAGCACATGGTGTGACGATCTCCGGCCGTCATAAGTTTTCTCAGATTTTAAAGTGTCGGTCACAGATATCCCACTTCGTCCAGGATACATATGAGAACTGGCCGTTGAGACCCCGATTTCCAGCGCTGAGTCGTGTGGCGACGTCAAGCGCTACCCAGCACTCGCCGAGGTGCCACGTGTTGTGCGACGACACTGACGGCTGCGACAGCCCATCGGTGCTTCCGTTCGCCCCGACCTGCAGGTTTCTCGTTTCGAACGTTCGATCGCAGTCCACTGGACACGGAGGGACGTACGACCCTCCGCGCGTGCGCCCCCGCCGTCCCTTCCCACGGGGTACCACGTGTGCGCTTCCCCCTCAGTGCCGTCTTTCGCACCGGCGCACTTAGTTGTTTCTTCACCGCGCCTGCTCTTGCTGCACTCTACCCCGTGCATCACTCTGACGTCACCGTGTTTCCTTGCCTGCTTCATTTCGTACTAAGTTCTTCCCTCACGTTTGCGTTCTTGCTTGCTTTTTCTACTCGGTGTCCCGCCCCCCTCGCTCTTGTGGTCGCATGCTGTTACCTTGCCGCATTCTCTATTTTGTTTTCTAGCCCCCTCTCTCCTCTGCCCCCACCCCCGTACCCCCCCGCCCCCTTAATTCCCAGGATTCGTTGGGCTCTGCTCGAGGGGATCGTTTCCTCTCCTTCTGACCAGCTGTCACCCGCCCGACAAGGTCCCTCCCCCAGCTCTGGCCCCTGGTTGGGGGGTTGGTTGGGTGGGGGGCACCGATATGGACATGGTGTGCAGGGGCGGTTGGAGGGGGTTGGGTAGCGATTGAGGCCGAGGTGGGCGGAGGGAGACGGCGTCCTCGGGTTGAGGAGGGCAGGTAGGGCTAGGGTAGGTGGGCCGGGCTGAGATAGGCGGGGGGCGGCTGGGGTAGGCGTGGGGTGAGCGGTCGCGGTTGGCGGGGGTGGTCGGGGGTGGGGGGGCATGGTGGGAGCGAGTCGGGTGGTGCTTAGCTTGCCACGACTGCAAGAACACTGTAAACTTGGCTATCTGTTATCACCACCCATGAAGACACGGGAGAGATGCGCTCGCGACGTCCCCGGATTTTCATGCCGCGATCTCCAGAGGGATATGACCGGAGTGGCACGCGCATACGCTGTGTGTTGGTATTGCAGACCGCACAATTTTGGCCGATCCGAACAGGAACACAAGGGCAAGGGGGACGAGAACAAGAGTGCGAAGTACGGACTGAGGGCATATAAGGACTAAGTCAAACTACACTTGAGGCCCATGGTATAGAAACATCTGACTGAGAATCACACTGTCATAGAATTGATCATGGGGTGGGTGCCCTGGCTCCCCGGTTCCTTGCATAGGGAAAGTTTTCGCGAAGGATGTACAGGTTAGGATTCAACGAGATCGTAGAGGGATCCTATCCCTGCGATCGAGTTTCGCAACGTTTAGTTCAGAAAGTACAAGTTGTTGGGTGGGTAGGTTGCAGAATCTGATCTCTCGCCACGGCGAATGTTCGGAGATACGGTGTCGGATGCGAGGCACGAAATGGTGGGTGGACGTGGCACGAGTCGTGCGTTGTCTCAGGTGTCTGCCAGTGGGGGTGGCGCGTGGCTAGCATCATCGACGAGTACCGGTTCTCTTTTCTTTCCTTGGGGGGGTGGGAGTACGGGGTGTTCGGGTGGGGCCTTGGGGTCATCCGCGGTGTGTGCTCGGTGTGTGCCGCGCCATGAAGCTTTGAGAAGGTTGGTGATCACCCTTGCTATATGCCCTTGCTCTCCGGTTATCCCACAATCTCGATTTACGTTGGAGAGCACGACGAGAGCGTCTGGCGCGCGTGCGCGCGTGCCCGCGTCGTGGAGCGGATTATCGTCGCCCGAGATCATGCCGTTGCCGGGGTCTCGCGGTGCATGTCCACGGAGCGTGCTGTGCAAAGCGTTACCATCGGTATTACGGGGTGCTTGAATACGCTGACGGGTCTGCGGGGGGCCTTCGCCTGTCTGTCGCCGTCTGGCGCGCACTCTGACCTTTCCGCCGGAAGCAGGAGGTCCTTGTGGCCTTAATAGAGGTGCACCTTCGTCTGCCACACCCGAGGGTATGTCTGAACCGTTGACAGCGCAGGAGGATTAGGCTTCGGTTTGGAACGTGTGGACTTTCGCTGTGACGGCCTGGTAGTGGCGTTTCGAGTCGGCGCCGTTTACCGTGCCGATCCTGTTCATCCCGCGCGACCTGTTCATCCCGTTCAACGTGTTCATCCCGCTCACGCTGTTCATCCCGTCCATCCTGTCGGTCCTGACATCGAAGCCGACACGCCCTCCAAGATCGTCAAAACCCACTCGTAGCAACCTGTAGCATGCAAGATGGCTCCGCCGCCGATCATTGAGTCGAAGCCCATTTTTCTCGACGCCATGGACCAAGACCAACTCACGGACTTGCAATCCGACCTTACCCTGAGAATCCGTGCCGTTGAGCGCGAAGAAGGCGGGGATTTTCGAACGGGCGGGGAGCAGCGGAACGAGACCGTCGACCTTTACACGCCGTCGATGCTCTTCTTCCCAGAGCTTTTCTGGCACCCGGCGCTGCACCAGTCGTTGCTGAAGCTTCTGCTTAGGCTGGAGGTCAGTATGCAGATCGATTCCAGCCAACGGAGCGTCATCAATCTTGTGCAAGGGCTGTACGTCGACGCCGGTGCCACTTCGGGCGCCGTACGTTTCGTTCCCGACTACTAGCGGACCTTTGCGCTCAATTACGGCGACATGCCGGTGCCTAAGTCTACTGGCAGCGGCGGGCGCAGCCGTGGTCGCGGCCGCTCGCCACGGCGCTCGGCTCAAGCCTCGGAGAGTGGTAGCCAACACGGCGGCGGCGACACCAACAAGGGCGATGCAAGCGCGAGCCGTGCCCACGACGGTCATGCTCCAGTTTATAGTGGCGCCGGCGAGCACGAGTTCGGCATCGCCGCGAGCGATAGTAACAGGAACAGCCACGTGGCGGCCAAGGCAGCCCGCGGCGTGTCCGTGCGATTGAAGGACGAGCGCGCCAAGTTCGGGGGCACCAAAGACCAGTGGTGGGCGGAATTTGTCTCAACATACAACCTTGTTTGTCGCGACTTCGCGCTCTCCCCCCGACTGAAGGTGCAAGTCCTGCAGAACCTGCTCACTGGCGCGGCGAAGGTGTTCATATTGGACCAGGTTTTGCCTGTCGCCAGTACCAATGAGGACGCAGGCGACCACGTGCACCGGGAAAACTATCCGATCGTCCAGAAAGAACAGATGAAAACCTATCTTGGCAATGTACGGGTGAGCTACCTTGTTGGCAAGGGCATGACCGTGGACGTGGCGCTCGTGGAGGTCTACAAGCGGGTGACAAGAAGATCAAGGATGGTCCCAGTGGCGTACAAGGTCGAGAAGCACGGCGTCGCCTTCTTGCGAGGCGCAATCATCGGGTTCACTTGGGTCGCGAAGCCGTTGAGCCGCATCTCCAGTCACAACTTGCCCAACCAGCAGCTCTACGCGGAGCTGTCGTCGTCGTTGTCACTTAGTCGGAAGAGTGCGAATGCTGTTGCTCGCGATCGCACTGTATCTGGGTCCGGGTCGCTGAGCCCGCCGTGTTAGAGCTGCTGGCCACAACGGTTGACTTCCTTGTCGCATGCTTGGACACCGGCGCCAATCGCAAGGTGTTTGGCATGCAACAAGCGGAGGCGTACATAAAGTTCACTGGCGGCACGGGCACCATCAAGATAGTCGGCTCCAAGACTGTCTACCAGTTCGGGTGCGGCAAGAACGATACAGTAGGGAGTCCTGGCATCCGGGTGCCCATCACCGCCGAGTTCATGATCATCAGGGCGGTGAGGGTCTTACATGGATAAAGTTGACTCCATTACTTCCGCTCAGTATATCTTAGTCTATCATGATTCAGTCCATCTGGGCCATTTCCACATCGTACTCCAACGTCTCGAAGGACGGATCATATTCGCTCTATAACGGATGAACAATTGCGTACAATTTTCCTACGCATCACGGGGATTTAGAATTAGTTTGAACTGACCTCTCTGCAGAAGGCGGTCCAGAACGGACTCACAGTCTTCGACAATGTGTCGCGCTCTGGCAAGTGCCAAAAGGTGCGATCAGAGAGCCTCGCGAGACGCTGCAATTGCTCACTCGTGCAGCAGAGACGTATTTGGGCACTCGAAGGACATCGTCACACGGTTCGAGTGGATCATTCTTTGCACGACACATGCCGCTTGTCCCGAAAAGGGCCGACAGTGAAGGCGCCCGGCGCATGTTGACACGTGACAATTACGCGGGAAGATTTCAGGACTGCTGTTGTTCTAAGAGCCCGACCCCGCGCGCGCTTTCGAAAAGAGCGTTACAGCATAGTTTCAGAGTACTTGTACAGACTCACATATGATTCGTACATGAATTGAATAGATAAAGCGGAAATATCCTTTTTCGGCGATCCGACGTTAGATATTATGTATCCCCTCCGTAATCTTCCGAGTCGGTGCTTATCTATATCTGAGTGCTGTCCAAGCTGCGTCGGATATATCCTATTGCATCGAGAATCGCCTGATTCTGAAGCCTCTGATGGCGGTCGACGTGATCAAGCTTAACGTGCCCTTCTTGCTTGGGCTGGCTGCCGCCGCCGCCGCCGACGCCACGGCCGCCATCGCCACCGCCACCGCCACCGCCAACGCCACCGCAATGGCCAGCGCCACTGCCATCGCCACCGCCACCGCCACGAGCGCCGTCGGGGCCGACGTGCGGAAGGCGGGGGGGGGTGGTTGCCTGCCGCCTGAGGCGCCCGTCGAGCCCTTCGGAGGCGGCGGTTGGCGCGGCCACTGCGGCTTTGGGCGAGCCGCCCCCTACGCCCGGCGACTTTCGAACGAGCGGGGCTCGCGGATGTGGGCAGAGGATTTAAACCCCCGCTGCCCCCGCACACTCGTTGGTGAGGGGGGTGGGGTTGTCCCCTCCAGCTGACCCGCTGCCCGCTCCGCCCTTCTCCGCTGCCATCGCTGCAGCCACAGCGACTCGCCAAAAGATGGGCTTGCTGTCGCCTCAGCCACCACTACGTTGTTTCACGAAGGCGAGTCTGGTGCGGATCCGCACCGGATTTCTGGCCAGGGGCCAAGGGTTCCTCGACGGAAACTTTGAAAAAAGAGTAAATTAGGGAGGGCTACAAAGCGTGCGTCGACGAAGACGGCACCCTGAGGATCATTGTTCTAGCGGCTTCGCGGTGGAGCGACGAGAATTCATGACCCGCCGTCGTCCCCTGCCGGCCCCGTTCCGCACCCGCTCCGCTTTGCGCAGCGCGTCCCGGCTCCACGCCGCATACCCCCGACGACAGGATGGCGTCACCTCCTCCGCGGAAGAGCCGCCGCATCGCCGGCGACAAGCCGGACGGAGCCGGCGCCGGCTCTGGCGCCGGCCGCAGCCGTAGCAGCAACCGTGGCCGCGGCCGTGGCTGTGGTCGTGGCGGTGGAGAAGGGCATCCGGCAACTGACGGGGCCCGGCATCCTCCGCTCCCCCCCATGGAAGGCCCCCAACACGGAGGGCACGGCGGCGGCGGCGGCGGCAGCGGCGGTAGCGGTGGCGGTCGTGGTGGCCGTGGTGGCGTGCAGACGGCAGGCGTCGGCGGGGCGCATCCCACCCCACCCTCACTATCCCCACCCGAGGAGAAACTCCCGCCGCCTCCTCCCCCTCACCCCCCCTCGCTCATCTCCCCCCCCCCCCCCCCCACCCCCCCCCCCCCCCCCCCCCCCCCCCCCCCCCCCCCCACCCCCCCCCCCCCCC
>Ga0114953_1003639_pt1 | contig 10462 bp, 18 predicted proteins | sample SidtaG_FD_87298 | JGI IMG/M metagenome (GOLD analysis project Ga0114953, IMG submission 87298) | Marine algal microbial communities from Sidmouth, United Kingdom - Sidmouth_Male2 metaG | ecosystem: Host-associated > Algae > Red algae > Unclassified | place: Sidmouth, United Kingdom | collected... | reverse complement strand
GGGGGTGGGGGGGCGAGAGTCGGGTGCACACGGCGCGCTGCGCGCGCCAGATGCAGATCAAAATCTCGAGAGCTTCTCAGATCGTGTAGTTGCCGTCGGACCATTGTCTTGTCGACCCATTCTACCCCGTGTTATCAACGACAGCACTACTATTCCTGTTCCTCCCCCGTAATGAAGAATACGCATCCCCGAGCCCGAAAGCCCCGTGCCGCCGCCCCCACTGCCGCTCGCCGCCCCCACTGCCGACCGCCGCCCCCAGCGGTCGCCGCCGCCTCAGCTGCCGCCCGCCTTCCGTGCCGCTAGCGCCCACCCCCCGCTACGGGACGCCAACCCCGCCGCTGGCTGCCGCTGTGAGAGCCGGCCGCAGGGGCGGCAGCAAGTGGTAGGGGGAACAGGTGGCAGTGGGCGCGGCGGAAAGCGGGTGGAGTGGGTGACCGGCGGTGGGGGCGGCGGGCGGCAGCCAGGTCGGCAGGCGGCAGTGGGGGCGGTAGCGAGCGGCAGGAGCGGCGGCCAGCAGCGGGGGCGGCGGCCGGCTGCGGGGGCAGCGGCGGCCGCGGGGGAGGCGTCCGGCAGCGCGGGCGGCGGCCGTCAGCGGGGGCAGCGGCCAGCATCGGGGGCGGCGGCCAGCGGAGGGGTCGGCGGCCAGCAGCGGGGGCGGCGGCCAGCAACGGGGGCTGCGGCCAGCAGCGGGGGGCGGCGGCCAGCAGCGGGGGCTGCGGTCAGCCGTGGGGGCGGCGAAGTGAGGCAGGAACCGCGGGCGGTGGTGGGGGCGGCGGCCGGCACCAGGGGCGCCGGCGGGCAGCGGGGGTGGCGGCACGGGGGCTGCTGGGCTGGGGGATAATTCTTAATTGTGGGGTAAGAACACGAATGGGAGTGCTGTCATTAATGACATGGGATAGAATTGGTCGACGAGAAGATGGTCTGACGGAAACTACACTGACCCGAAGCGCTCGAGAATGTGGTGTGGAGGGCGTGGCGCTCTGGCGGCAATCGGTTGCGGCCAGGAGGGCTCAATTGCCAGGCCGTATCGGGATCTCCCTGGTGGATTCATTTTTGCTGGTCACTTTCGCAGGTCTAGCTGCGAAAACAACGGCTCTCGTTTCCTTTTCGCTACTAGAAGCTACGCAAATAATTGTGTCTCCAGATCCTTGACCGGCCATTCCAAGTCGTAGGCTGCGGTCTCGATGGGGCACCACACTGTGTCGCCCCCAAAGCGCCTGAAAGTAACCAATAAGCGCGATGGCAGAACCGCCGGCGATGCTCTTGTCCGGTTGTTGTTGCGGGAGGGTACAGCCGACTGGGACGGCGCAGGTGTCGGTATCCAGGATGAAGAGACCCTCACGTCGGAGGAGCGCCAAGATCGGGGTCGACGTCAAGCGCTCCTTGAGGTACTCGAAGGCCGCCAACTGGGCGGCATCCAGCGGACGGAGCACGTGCGGGATGTTCTTGCTGGTGAGCTTGATGAAAGGCTTCGCGATGTGCGCTTAATCCTTGATGAGACACCGGTACACATTACACATGCCCAGGAGACTCTGCAGCACCGTCAAGTTACGTGGGGGAAGCGCTTGCGCCAGGCTCTTGATGTTCTTCTGGTTCACCAGCAGCTGAGCGTGACGGACGACAAGCCCCGGGTACTCGACTTCTTCCTGATACAAGTGGCACTCGGAGGGCTTGAGCGAGACACCGGCCTTTTCCAGCAGGAGGACGACTTCGAGAAGGTGCCGGATGGGCTCGTCCACGGTCCGGGAGAAGACAATCACGTCGTCCAGGTACACCAGGCACGTCTACCACCGTAAAACGGACAAGATGATGTCAAGAGTCCGCTGGAAGGAGGCCGGCGCGTTCAACAGACCAAACGGGAGCCGAAGAAACCAGAACAAGTCCGTGTGAGACGGAAACGCCGTCTTGTCTCTGTCCTCGGCGGCCACCAGGATCTTCCAGTACCCAGCGTTACAGTCCAGGGTACAGAACGTCGTGGCGTCGCCGAGGGAGTCCAGGCAGTCGTCCATGCTCGGGATCGGGTAGACATCCTTAACCGTGCGCTCGTTCAGCCGGCGGTCTTCCACGCAAAACCGGAAGTGGCTACCTGGCTTGGGCACTTCGACCACCGAGAAGGACCACTCGGCGTCCGAGGGCTCTATGACACCCAGGTCAAGCATATTATTGACCTTCTTTTCGATCTCCAGGCGACGGTGTGGTCCAGCCCTGTACTGAGCCGAGTCCACGGGCTTGGCGTCTGGCTTGAGCTGGATGTGGTGTGTGGTGGCCTTGAGCTCTCCCAGATTCCCCGATCACATGCCCTTTAACTGAACCAGGAGCCCGTGCACCTTCCCATGGAGGTCCTTGGGCACACCCTCCCAGCTCACCTCTGGCGTCTCCGGCTCCTTGGGGGGAAAAACAACAGGGCGGCTGCGGCGGACCCTCCGCCTCGGCCATGGTCGCCTGCGTGTCCAGCTCCTGCCGCGCCGCCAGGTCCTGGTGGACGGCCAGAAGTGCCCCTTGGAAGAAGGGTCGCGCCTCGCCAGTATACGGCTCTGCGACACCCACTCGGGTTCCCCTGGCAAACCTCTTGGTCTTGAAACCCAGGTTTATCAGGAAGACAGAGAAGGACTCGTACCGGTGCATATTCTTGTGATGCCCGTGGGCAAAGTGCAGCCCGTGCTTGGCCCGGAACACCGCCTGGCCGTTGATGAGACAACTGCCCGTCGACTGGGTCACCACTTGGACCTCGGTCTGGGCACCAGAGGGAAGGACCGCTACGCCCGCCAGCGTCAGCTCGTTCGGGCGGAGCCGGGGCTTGGCCGGTGCCTTCTACTGTCGCCCCCTGGCGCCAAGATGGTAGCCCAGGATGTCCGAGATAGCACCCGTCGACCACGTAATCTTGCCGTTCTGGGGCAGGATGGCCTTGGTGTATTGGCGCTGGAAGTCACACCCAATAATGCGCGAGACCGAGAGGCGCTTCACAACAATAAACGGGAAATGCATAGGTTCGTCATGTACACGCAGGGTGATAAGGAGTCGGGCGAGAGCCTTGAGAGCCTGCCCGGAGGTATCCACAACCCGGGTGCTGGTAGGCACACGCCAGGAATGTGAGGAATAGCCCGGAGCGAGCAGCGCCTCGCTGACGACGCTTGGTCCGGCCCCTGTGTCCACCACCGCGGCCACAGAAGCCGGGTCCTCACCCCAGAAACTCAAGGTGGTCTTGAATTTGAAATTTTCCTTACGCAAGAAGAGCAGGGTACCCCTACAGGCACACGTTGTCCATGCAGCTACCTTGGTTTGTAGCCTACGACCGCACCGGCCCAGGAATCCAACTGAGGCCGACACAGTATCACCGGGGCCTGAAACAGACGGGAGGGCGCTTACGGGCGCAGCTCGCCCACCTCGTTTCCCGATCCCGAGGTACCCGTGGTCGTGGTCTCTTCCTCGGGATGTGAGTCGCAGTCCTCAGGACTCTCCTTGTACAGGCTCTCCTGGATGCTCTGCAGGATCACGACCCGGAGGTTGCGCACCGTCTTCGGGTCCCGCCGGCCTGGTGACACGTGGCGTCGAGGGCGTGACAAACCCGCGCCAGCCCTCCAGGCGACCACCGGCCTGAGAGGATGACTCGCCAACGACCAGAACTGGCGTCTTGGGTCCTGCCCGACTAGGCGGTCGTGCCAGGTACATCTTAGGGGGCGTCGGCTGGAGTCGCTGGAGCGCATCTACCTGCCCATGCTTGCCCTGGGTGCACGACGCGAGCTGCTGCAGGGTGCGCTCCGTGAACTGGAGGTTTTCTTGCTGGGCGTCCACCTGCAAGTCCTTGGGTAGCCCCTGGATGAACGCCATCTTGAGGCGATCCTCGCCGTACACATTTCCGCAGGCCTCCCCCAGGTCCCGCAAACGGGCCGCGAAGGCATCAGGTACTTCGTGGGCGCCCAGGGATGCGCGGTTCACGTCTAACACGGCTTGGTTCAGGGTGATGGGGTCCTCGTCATTAACCAGGAGCCAGTGCACCGCCCCGAGGAAGGATGCGACAGTCCGGCCCGAGATCTGCCTGGCCGTGTCAGAGAGGATCTTGTTGAACAGAGTGGCGGCTGCCCCGGTAAAGAAGGAGCCGACCCGGTAGAGCGCGCTGCCCTCCCAGACGTGACTGTCGTTGCATTCCCGGACGAAGCGGCGCAAGACGGAGAAGAGGTCGGCCGGTTTGGTCCCATCAAACCGAACCCGGTCCATGGAAACCCGTAGTTTCTTCCGATCTTGTGTAATCCTTAGACGCATCCGGCTCGTGAAGGTCTGGTTCTGGTTGTCCAGACGGTAAGAGCGCCCGTCGGTCACCGTATTGAGCAGGTTGTCCCCGACCTCGTGGACAGGGATCTGGAAATCCGCCAGTGTCCGACGTACCGTTTCCCTGTCACTCCGGGAGGATAAGTCACTCGAGTAAGACCGGGGGCGACGACACAGATGGCTGCGCCGGCTCCGGCGCGACGAACGGTCCCAGCGGGAGTCCCCACTGGTACTCCCGTCCGGTCCGCCGTCGTCACCTCCTCCTCCACCTGTCACCACCCGGTTCCTGACGGCCCCGTACCAGCGCTCGGGGAAGCCAGCCTGCCAGGTGTACGTCCCGCGGTCAACGTCTTGACCGCCCCAGCCATGTCCGCCCGAAGCTCCTCGCTGAGGGATTCCAGGAAGGTCAGAACGGCCCGAGAGGAGAAGACGTCAGGGGGGAAACCGCTCGTGTCACGTCGACCCGGGCTAGCGGAAGTCGGGGTCCACTCCTGCTTGCCCTTGGACGTGCCGGTGCCCGCCACTGCGGGTCTTGGTATGTCGATCTTGACGGTCGTTGTCACCCGGGAGGAACCACCATGCCCAGCCACGTCAGCCGGCGTCGGTGGGGGCGGAACCAGACTCGAGGAAGCAGGTAGCCCAGCCCCAGCCGGAGCCGGGGGCGTGTCCGTCGACGTACGCCGGGGAGACGTCTCCCGCGGAGAGGACTTCGGGGTCGGCAAAGTGGTCTCGGGAGATCGACAACCAGGCAAACCGGGAGACACGTACGACCAAGAAAGAAGGGGTGGCAACGAGGTACAAGGTGGGAATCCCGACACGAGTCGGGAGATTGTAATCCCGCCCGGGAAAAGTCACGCACACGTGAGCTCACCCGTTACACGGGAGAAAGCGCCCGTTACACGCGTACCCGCACCAGGTGTCGGCCAGACAATCCCCTGCTGCTCCACAAATTTGTCGCATAAAACGCCGTGTCACCCCAGCCCACAGTAACATATAGGGACACCTGCCCAGCTGATGGAACCCGCCCGCACACCCTTGCTCTACTCTCGCCCGGTGCCACGGTCGCCTAAGATGACACCCGAAGGCTCAAATAGGGAGGAAGGAGGTGAGAACGCAGTTATGTTTTTGTGGGGAAGCCGGGCCACGGGCGCCACGCTGTCCCCTCAAGCTATCCGAGCGAGCGGGCCCAATTGGCCCCGAATCCCACCCAGTAGCCTCCCCATGGGGAGATCTGGGGATCCATACCAGTGGACCCCCCTATTGTAAAGCCGATAACTCAGCAATTGACATACAAATGCAAACGACCCACAATCAATCAAGATCCCAACCAGCAAGGACGGCGCCACCTGTCCGAACAGGGGCGTGACACGTTATCCGCGTCTCCCGGCGCCCCATCGACCTCCTGGCCGGCCGAGGGGCGTGAACCGGGCCGCGTAATGCGACACAGCCGCCCCGGGTTGCACCTCAGCATGCGGCGGATCCACTCCGCACACGCGCTGACGGAGCGGACGAGGCTCGCGAAGTTGTGCTCCCCGGCGGGGCGGGCGTCATAACCCGCCACCGACGTGAACTCCCAAAACGCCTCCACTTCCGAGGCAATGATCGGGGCGTCTCGCGGGTGCGCGGCTTCGAAGACGTCACGGTCGTGCGGCCAGTCGACCGCAGATAGCGCGGCTTCCCGCCTGAGAAGCCAGTCGCGGACGGCGGTCGGCATCGCCCGAGCCGGAAGGGCAGACGCAATCTGCCCCAGCAGAGACGGGAGGTCGGGTGGCGGTATGTCGGGGACAGCAGGGCCAGCAGGACCCGACCCGGGTGACGGCGGTGATCCGCATACGTTAGCGACCGCGGGCGCCGCCGACGCGGCCCCCGCGGGACGCGGCGGCTTCCGCCTCTCCCGCATTTTCAGATTGTAGGGGATGCGCAAGCCCGGCGGCAGAGACGGGCGGGTCGACCCGACCGGACGCGCCACGGGGGTCCTCCTTGCCCCTGGCTCCGCGGGCGCCGACGCGGCGGCGGACGGCGCCACTACACCGGTTTCAGGCGCGACTTCGGCCCGGCCTTCAGCGGGCTCCGCCGGGGACGGCTCCATCTGAGCTGGGCGATGTGTAGTATTACGGCTCCTCGACCGGGACCAGGGCCCCGCGGGGGCGGCGGGGAAGGCGGATGGCGCGCGGCGTGGCGCAGGACCGCCGGGACGACGGGCGGTGCGGTACACAGGGCTGTGGGGACCCCGCATCGACGGCCCGCGCCTGCCGCCACTTGGCCTTCACAAATACGGCGGGGCCCCGGGCGCACGCCCCGTGGTCGTCGTGCGAGAGCGGCTCCGCCGGGCGCGCCGGAGACCGGCCGGGCGCGAAAGGAGCAACCGATAGGCCACCGGACGCCACACGGCGGTAGCAGCCTGCAACACTTGGAGTAGTTCTCCCCTGCGTCTTGTAATGATCGCTTCAGGGGACCTGATATGCATGGAGGGACTTATCTGCATTAGTTGGTGGCAGCCCAGGTCAATTCCCATTTGGGAAATTGAGTCCGGGCGCCGGTTTCAGCTCTTTTGGGGACGAAGGGCGACGACGGTGGGAGGCACCGTCGTCGCTGGCAAGTACACCGTGCCTGTTGTCTTGGCGTTCCGATCGGTCTGAATTTCTGGACCTCGAGTTCTCTAGCGGGTGTCGCGCGAGCGGCTAGGACTGCCGTTTGTAGCATATCTCCTTGATATTTCGATATTGGGCCCTGTAGCCCCCCTGACTGGTCAGTATTCACGTGGAGGATTGAACTGATTTGTGGCTCGCCCTTTGGGAGGTTACTTCCGTCTTGTAAATCTGTCCTTTCTTTTATCGTCTCTATTTTGGTGGTTATTCGATCTTTATGATCGCTCGGTCGATCGACCCCGCCCTTTTACCGTCTGATAATAAAAGCACCATGGGACCGGGGTTCGCCGTCGTCGGCACCCACGGCTCCCCATCGGATGTTGCACGAACAAAGGTTCTTTTTCCCCGCCTTTGAGGCGATAGTGTTTGCTTTATCGCGCGTCTACGGTCGGTCGCCATTTACTGGTTATTTAACCAACGTCATTAATCCCACATTTGGTGGAGCAGCAGGGGATACTCTTTCCTGCCGTGTGCATCTGCACGCGGTGCCCGAGAGCTGTCTCTTGTTGCCGAGTGGCACGGTGACGGGTATTGCACCCATTGGCTTGACGCGCAGGGCGCGTCTCCCACTTGTGTGTGCCACGACGCTGGGCGTCGTGGGTGGTGATCTCCAATCGAAGCGCGGGGCGCTTCTGTTGGCACTGTGCCGGTTGAGCAAAGACCCCTGGTGGTGCCGATGGGCAATGTGGCAATAGGAAGGGTAAGGGCAACGCCCTGCCTTCCGACTACGTCCCTCCGGGAGGCGTTCGTACGAACATGCGAGACGCCAGCACCCTAGGTGGTCCCCTCTCGGGATTACCTGCGTTGAACGCGGCGGCCTCTGGCCAACCGCTCGACGCGGAGGTCCTTAAAGCGGAGGTGGAGACACTTCGTCTCCTTCTGACGGCCCAACAAGCGAATATCCACTCGTTAGCGGAAGCAATCGACAAGCTGATCGCAAATGTGGAGGCTATGAGCCAGGACGACATCGAGTACGATGCCCGGGCGGAAAAGGCGCGTCGCAAGATGAAGATCAAGACTAAGGTCAAGCTCGAACCCAAGGGGGGCGAGTCGTCTCCCTCTCGTCTAGAGCCAGTTGGCCAAGCGACAGAACGTCGGAATCAAGAGCGCAAGCTTCGCAAGAAGTTGCGTAAGATCCGCCAGGAGACCAAGTTGGCCCGCTAAACATCCCCAGTTGAGAACGCCAACATGTCGGCCGCAAGTGGGTCAAGCTCGTCGAGTGGGACAACTTCCTCTTCGTCCTCCAACTCCGGAGAAGCCCCGGGTTCCCCGTCTTCCCCGTCGTCGAGCTCCAGCTCCCAGTCTTCGGACACGTCATCGGACGCCGCGTCTCGAAGATCCCGCCCGGGTCCGTTTAAGGGTCATTCCGACTCTAAGAAGCGGTTGGAGAAAGCCGATCGCTAAAGGTCATTCGACCCTTCAACAGTCGCTTTAAGTCCCTATTGGACTATCGTACCTACTTCCTGATCCGACGCGATCTGTCTCTGCCCCCCTACCTAGTGGAGAACACACATAAGATGAACCGCCGCCTGGATGGCGCATTCCAAGGGCAAGAGCCGCTTACGGGAACCAGCCCCCTCGGTGTATTCAGCTTTCTGACGACTTTTCGTCGTGCATGTGACGCAGCTGGCTTGACGCATGGACAAGCCCTTCCGCTCTCGGCCTTTCGCCTGTCAGGAGCTGCTAAACGAGCCTTCTTGAGCGCCCTGAACTCGAAAGCCGGACACCACATTTATGCGATCCGCACCTATGGTGCCGCTCTTAACTGGCTTCTAGCCAAGTATGCCACCCACGCCGTAATGGCCTCCGCCTACCACGACATTACTACAATGCTTCAACCCGACAATGAGTCGCCCACAGCATTTGGGCTCCGCGTTGAGTCACAGTGCGACCGCCTAGACGGCCTGTTCCACGCTCAAGATGTGAAGGATGTATTCATCAATGGCTTGTCCGAGATTATCCAATCTCATGTCCGGGTATTGGACGGGCAGCTCCCCAAGCGCACTCTGGCGGACATTATCTCTGCCGCGCGGATGTAATGGGACGGGACGATTATGCTTCGTCTATCGCTTAAGCTGCCTCGTCTTCAGACGACTAAGGTGGCATACGCCTCGCCCAAGCCAACCCGGAATCCAAATGACGACCGCCCCTTCCCGGTTACGCAACCGCGGGCCCGGTCCCGTTTCCCTTCTCCGAAGGAGTCGCCTCAGGCGAGGACCGACATTTGCTACAACTTTAACAAGCCCGGTCACTTCGCTGCGCAATGCGCTGAGCCGTATCGGCCACGTGAACGCCGCAGCCCTGTTATTGCCGTGAACTCCGGAACGGAGGATACCAAACCAACCGCTGAAAGCGATAGCAGCGAGTCCACCGACTCTAAAAACCAATGAGCCGGGTGCCCCTCAGCGGGTTGCCCGCCGCATCATCACCAACTGGTGAAGAACTTAAAGTCACAAGGATACTAAGCCCGGCACATCGGCACTATGAGATTGCGGCCACTATTGGCCCTTGCCAACGGGCAATGCACAGCTGTCGTCCTGTCCTGGACACTGGAGCCGGCATAAACTTGGTTCGACCTAGTGTCTTACCCGCCAACTGGCAAAGTTATGCTGAGAAGCTCGAGCGCACACCCCGCATCAAATATGAAAACAACAACCGCCTCGTAGCAGATTGTGCTATACATCTGTACATAGATGTTGGATGCGCCGAGGTCTTCGACCGATTCTTTGTCGCGGAACACCTATCGGTGCCAAGTATCCTCGGTACCGAGTTCATGGATAACCATGTCGAAGCCATCTTCACACGCCTGAAGAAGGTTGTGTGGCAAGACCACGTTGGTGAGGTCACCAGAAACCCGAGGCGAATGCCTATCCTCGCCACCCTACTTGCCAATATGTGGGAACGGTCGTGGGAAGACCAACCTGCTGAGGTAAGGGCGTGTCGCCATGTTTGCGTCAGAGGACGAATGGAAGAATGGGTTATGGCGACCTGCGCCACCCCTGGCCTCGTCATCATCTCGCCCAACATTCGCCTATGTCGGCACGAGTCAGTGGCAGTCGCCCGTGGCGCTGCACTGGTCAAGCCGGATGAACCATTTTTGGTTAAGATCTGCAACTTCGGGCCGGACCAGGCTATAGTTCGTAAGAACAGCAACCTCGGGTTCGCCGAACCAATCCAAGGGCCCATCGTCGGCGGTCGTGCCCAAGGTGACTTTCTAGTTCCTCATGGGCGAGATAATGGCGACACCATACAACAGAGTGTCGCCAGAGAGTCGCGCAGGCAGGCTAAATGTGTCGCAGACGGTACCACCTCGGGAGCACTTCAGAAGCGGATAAGCATCCGGCCGTGCCGATTTCTGACATAATCTGCGCAAATTATTTACCACTGATTTTGGGCATATGTTTCAGTACTGTTTGGCGGATACAGATGTGTTGATCCAATTGAGGGCCAATTAATGACTGACACGCGACCAACCATATGAGTCAAATGATATTGTCGATCACGCAACGCCGCTGCCGCCGCGGCCGCAGTGGCGGCCGCCCCCCCCC
>Ga0114953_1003622_pt1 | contig 10496 bp, 6 predicted proteins | sample SidtaG_FD_87298 | JGI IMG/M metagenome (GOLD analysis project Ga0114953, IMG submission 87298) | Marine algal microbial communities from Sidmouth, United Kingdom - Sidmouth_Male2 metaG | ecosystem: Host-associated > Algae > Red algae > Unclassified | place: Sidmouth, United Kingdom | collected... | reverse complement strand
GTTATTGCTAGAGAAAGAATATTCCCTGATCAAAGGGGTTAATAATCTCCAGCTGGAAACAACAAAAGAATTGCCAGGAGGATCTTACTTTCTCACCATCCTTGATCAAAAAGGCAATCGCTATACAAAAACGATTATTCACTAATCATAAAAAGGAACCGCTCTTGTTTTTACTGATGAGAGTGGTTCCTTTTTTCTAAGTATTATATGCTTGTAAGAATATTTATAATAACGCTTTTAGCAGGCCAGTGCTGCTGGCATACAGCATCTGGTCAGAATGTAATCACCGGATTCAATTGCGAATACGAAGTGATTGGAGATAATCCTGATAATCCGGAGGAAGTATTAATTAAGGTGAGCGCTACGGATACCAGACGTTGTGGAAGTCCACAAACTGCTGTCTATAATTTTAAACTGGTGGTCAATGACAGCTTTCTGGCAGGAGAACCTTATTATAATATTAGAGCAACATTTGATTCAATAACGCCAATTGAGAATCCGGATTATTCCTGTTTTATTATACCTGATCCACCTTGTTATAATCTTTTTCATTTAAGTGAACAAAACAATGCAGTTTATGAATTACCAAAATTAGCGGACGATCAACTTGTCTTAATTGCGGACGATTTTTGCTGTCGAGACCCTGATTTTACGAATGTTGATGTAACTTCCTTTCATGCTCAACGACTTTTAGTAAACTTTACCGTCATTGGAAAAGCACTGACGTTACATAATAAAAGTCCTGTCATAGCTGACGAGATTCCCACGATCTTCTGCCGAGGAGCTCCTACGGTCATTCAGCAGCCAGTGACTGACGAAGAAGGAGATCAAGTAATTTTTAAATTTTGCGCTCCTTTTTTAGGGAATGATCAACTAGGAGAAGCGGGAGGAGATTCTTGTTCCCTTGATTTATGCCCGCCTTTTGATGAAGTCTCTTATAATTTTCCCGAATACACGTCCCACCCAGCTTTTGGCCTACATTTTGGCTTATTTCCATATTAGACTTGTTACCCTTTAACAAATTGGTTCTAAGGTTAACAAGTCTATTCTCAACATATCTTTGCACCATCATACCAAACAAGCACAGTTGTCGTTTTATATTAAGGCGTTTTTATATTAACTTTGCACCTGCAACTTAGCTTACCCAACCATTATTTACAAGAGCTTCCTAATCAGAGGTTTATTATATCTTGTATTTAACACCTTCATGAACATTTAAATCTAAATTCCGGTGAAAAATCTTTGTCTACTTTTTGCGTTTTTTCTTTTTGGATCAAACCTCTCCGCTCAGGAAGGTTGGGAATTAGGAGGATGGGTTGGTGGTGCCAATTATTTTGGAGACCTGAACACCACTTTTAATGTAAAGGAAGCAGGCTTGGCCGCCGGCGTCATTGCGCGTTATAATTTCAATACCCGGATTTGTATGAAGGCTACCTTTAATTACCTACGGGTAGGAGGGACGGACGCCACTTCTGATAATACGTTTGAGCGAACGCGTAACTTGGCTTTCCGCTCCGACATCTGGGATGGTAGTTTTAATTTTGAATTTAACTTCCTTAATTATGTGCACGGCTCCCGTGATGAGTTTTTTACTCCTTATTTATTTGCGGGCTTTTCTATTTTTCAATATAATCCTACGACCGAACTGGACGGCGAATCCTACGAACTTCGCAACTTTGGAACCGAAGGACAGTTTCGGGGGGAGGAGTATTCTACTGTTTCTGGAGGATTAAATTATGGACTTGGCTTCAAAATAGACTTGAGTTACCGCTGGAGCGTTAATATTCAGCTTAGTGGACGTAAAATATTTACCGACTACCTGGATGACGTGAGTGGGGTATATCCTGATTTTAATGACCTGGAGAGTTTGCGTGGTGATATTGCCGTAGCACTTTCTGATCGCTCCGTTGGGGCTGAGGGCGTTTCGATTGCTCAGGAAGGAAGACAACGTGGTAACGGTCGAAAAAATGACAGCTACGCTACTTTGGGTGTTGGTCTTGTATACTATTTTGGTAGCTTGAAATGTCCACCGATTAATCGGTAAATATAATTTGTAAATTGTTTCTATCAGCTTCTGCGAGACGATCCCGTCGTAAAGTATGGCCTTTCCTTTAGGAAAACAAGCATGGAATATGAGCTAAGGAATGTTGATAAAATAAATTGATATTTTAGACTTGGTTATTTTGTTACTAATCAAGGTACTAAACGGAGTTATGCCGTAGCTATAATGCGTATTTTAGTGACCCTGCCTGATCTTACACTTACAATCGGTCCGGCGGGGCAGAGTAGTAACAAAAGAAGCAGTCAAAAGTGTAAAGTTATTTTTGAACCGTTCCTAAATAAATAAACCCTCTAGAATGGTCCTCCAAACTACCATCCAGCTTCCCGCTTATCCACGAGGTTACCATCTCATTACCCGCGAAATTTTAACCCATCTGGAACCGCTACCGGAAACCGGATTTGTCCACCTCTTTATCCAGCATACCTCGGCGGCCATCACTATCAACGAAAATGCAGACCCTTCGGTACGCGTAGATTTTGAAAATATTTTTAATAAAATTGTACCCGAAAATTTACCCTTTCTAACTCATACGATGGAAGGTCCGGACGACATGCCCGCTCATATCAAAGCCGCTTTAATCGGTCATAGTATTCAGATACCCATCACCGATTCCTGCTTAAATTTAGGCACCTGGCAGGGAATTTATCTCTGTGAATTTAGGAATCATGCTAGTGGTCGTCGACTAATTGCGTCGGTATATAGTTAAGAAATCCAATTGTGGATAATTTTTTAGAATGTGGATAACTCAAAAATGTGGATAACTTTATTAGTGCTTGTAAAGCTGCATTTGTTTCTGTAAGTGTCTGATTTTTAATAATTTATACCTAGTCACTTCTTATTTGTAAACAAGATAAAAAATATAGTTTTCCACAAAACGAATTATTTTTTATTAATATATAAACATTCGACTGTTAGTAATTTTTCCCCACGTTAATGAGTCTATCTAGTATTATTGTGTTGAAACTTAAGCCTACCTAAAGTAACTTAACTCAAGACATTCGTCCCACAAGCTTTTCCAACAAAAGAATAATTACCATTTAAAATGCACACAATCCGTGCGTAAACAATTTGATCGTACTAAAATTATTAAAATGAGAAAACTTATCCAATCACTACTAATGTGCATGGCCGTCGGTTGCCTTCTTTCTTCTTGTGTTTCTAAAAAGAAATTCGAGCAATTAATGAACGATAAGACGACCATCGGTCAGGTCCTGGCCAAAAATCAGGAGACGGTGGAAAGCTTAAAAGCCAACGTTGCTACCCTCGAATCAGAAAAAGAGGAACTAGGTAAAATACTGGAAGAAAAAACCACTGAGCTATCCGATGAAATTTCTGCGGCCAATGATGAATTAATGAGCACTAAAAAAACACTCGAAGAAATGGAAGCGGCAGTAGCCGCTAGAGATTCACAACTGACGATGGTGCAGGAAAAGGTGAGTGCTACTTTTGACGGTTACAAAAAAGGTGGTTTTGATCTGACCAACCGAGATAATGGACTCGTTATAAACACACCATCTCCAGTTCGTTTTCGCAGTGGTTCTACGCGGGTAGATCAGGATAGTAAAATGGTCTTAAATGATCTGGCAGAAAAATTAAAACTAAATCCAAGAGTAAAACTCCTCGTTGAAGGTCACACGGATAGTGTACCAATGAAGGAAGGAGCAAGATTCCGGGACAATAAAGAACTGAGTACCGCTCGTGCCAATCGCGTAGTAGCAGAGCTTGTAAAGATGGGCGTTAACCCAATTCAACTTACTGCCGCCGGACGCGGAGATACGATGCCTAAATTTCAGGATGAGAATGATTCGGAAGAAGTACGTGCCATGAACCGTCGGACCGAATTTGTCTTAATGGCGGATGTCGGACCCTTATTTGAAATGTCACAAGGGATGAATTAAAATAGAGCAAACCTTTTAAGCGCTCTTGTAACAATGAATACCTGTTCTAAAAAAGGCGCGAACAAGGAAAACAACAAGGCAAGTTAAAAAGGCTGCTTACTTTTCAGTAGGCAGCCCTTTTTAGATTTGTCGTTTTGTAGGATTAAAAATCTAATATGGAAATTCCATTACAGCGTTTACGCGATATACGTAACTCCAAAGAGAGATAAACAGGATAAAAGCAATTACTATAAAAGCGAGGGCCTTGCCCTTCAGTCCTACATTTTGAATTTCTTCACTCATTATTATTTATTTTTTTACAAAATAAAGGAAAATATAGTTAACAAGCAAAGAAACGTTTACTGGTGCTTTTTGTTGATTAATATTCCTGGTCCACCATTGGCTTGCACTTATTTTTTAGCCAGTTTGTCTCTTCTGGATTTAATAAAGGACTCAACTCCGCAAAAACTTTCTCGTGGTAATCATTTAACCAGTTTATTTCTGCTGCGTTTAATAATTCTTTTTTTACCAAACTCAGATCAATAGGGAACAAGGTAACTGTATCGAATTTTAAAAAAGTACCAAAAGCAGATTCACCCGCCTCAACGGTTAAAACCAGGTTTTCAATCCTGATACCGTAGGCATCCGGTAAATAAAAGCCCGGCTCGTTGGAAGTAAGCATCCCGACTTCCAGCGGCACTCCGCCCCGACCCGCTGCCGAAGAAATACTTTGTGGCCCTTCGTGGACATTGAGGAAAAAACCAACACCATGACCTGTTCCGTGACCATAATCCAGATGTGCTTTCCATAGGTGTTGCCGTGCCAGAATATCTATTTGATAACCTTTCGTTCCCGCTGGATAGTGTAGCAGCGCTACACCCAGATGACCTTTTAAAACCAGCGTATAATGCAGTCGCTGGTCATCCGTTATGGCCCCCAATGCAGTGGTACGGGTAATATCCGTGGTGCCGCTTTCGTATTGTCCGCCGGAGTCAAGTAATAACAATCCGTTGGGTTGGATGGTGGCAGAACTACCGTGTTTAGAACGATAATGAACGATCGCGCCGTTGGCCTGATAACCGACGATTGCCGGAAAACTCTCTCCGTAGTAGCCGGGTTGTTCCGCTCGAAAAGCGGCTAATTGATCTGCTAATTCGGCTTCCGTTACAGGTGTAGCGGTAGTCAGTTTTTCTTCGAGCCATCGGTACAGTCGCGTCAATGCCACTCCGTCGTAGCGCATAGCCTGTCGGATATGTTTGATTTCTGTTTCGTTTTTTCTTCCTTTTAAATGTTGGACGATAGAAGTACTGGTAATAATATTGGCCTTTTCAATTTTTTGATATAATCCAATACTGGTCGTGTTTTTATCGATTAGAAGATTTGTTTTGGCTGGAAGGGTTGCTAAAAAATCAGTGATCGCCATATAATCTTTCAGTATTACTCCGTCTTTGTGTAATGCTTCTTTTACATTTTTAGCTATTTTTTGAACATCTGTAAATAGAAAAACTTTATCTCTTGAGATGATGGCATAAGCGATAAAAACTGGATTAAATTCTATGTCTCTTCCACGCAAGTTAAAGGCCCAGGCAATTTCGTCCAATGCTGAGAGCAGATAATGATCTGCTCCTCGTTTGGTCATCGCTTCCCGAATTTGTGTGAATTTTTGATCTCGGTCTAAACCGCTAAAAGAAGATGGGAAGGCAAAGATATCAGCCGTGGGAATGGATGGACGGTCTGTCCAAATTTCCTGAATAAGGTCGTGGTTATTTTCGAATTCTAATCCATGGCGATGTAGTATTTTTACGATATTCCGGTTTTGATTCAGAGAACAGAGCATTCCGTCCATCCCTAAAATCGAACCAGAGGGAAGTTGTGCCCCTAACCATTCAATATATGCTGGTCCGTGGGCTGACCCCAGGCGGTGAAGTTGAATCGGTGTATCGGCTAATTCTTGTTCGGCTTGAATAAAATACCGAGAATCCGTCCACAGTCCTGCATGGTCCATCGTTACAACCAGTACACCCGCTGATCCGGTAAAATCAGATAACCATTTTCGGCTTTCCCAGTGGGGAGCTACATATTCGCTTTGGTGCGGATCACTGGAAGGAATGAGGTAGGCAGCCAGGTTTTTGGCTTTCATGACCACCCGTAGGGCCGCTATTTTTGCTGATATTTTCATATATAAATAGACCTTTACTAGTTGGGAAGATTTTTTATTTTACTTCAAACATATATAAAATTTATTTACCGACTCATATTTGCATCTTTTTTTAGTAATCAGTCGTTAATGAATTAACATAATCTCTTATACGTCTTATTTCAATGTGTTTATTTGGCATATTTTTTGATAAAAGTTTTAAAAAAACTGGACATATTAGAATAAATAATTTATCTTGCAGGAGTTGTCAGCTAAAATCACCTTTATTTTTCTAATTTTTAATGGCAGATAACTTATATAACCATCTGATTTTCAATCCTTTGAATTTATTTTAAAGGCTAAATTATCATCCATGAATCAGCATCTTACAATTTTTTATTAACGAACCAAAACACTGTGCTTATTGTTAAACCTTTATTGAAAAAATCAATCAGATGCTCAAGCAAAGCTTAAATCAGAAGTTTTTACAAAAATTATCACCCCAGCAAATTCAGTTAATGAAATTGCTGCAGATACCTACAGCTACCCTGGATCAGCGGATCAAGGAAGAGCTGGAAGCCAATCCAGCATTGGACGAGGGAGAAGAAGAAATCGTAGGAGATGGCGAAGACGCTTTTGCGAAAGACAAAGAAGATGAAAAAGAGAAGCCGGAAAACGAAGAGATAGAGCGCGACGACGAATATGAACTGGATGACTATCTTACTGAATATATTGAAGATGACCCTTCTAGTTATAAATTAAACGCAAATAATTATTCTGCGGACGACGAGGACAAAACGGTTCCAATCGCTGTAGAGGATACTTTTCACGAATATCTCGAACAACAACTCGGTATGCTAAAATTAGCCGATGAAAGAGTAGAGAAGGTGGCAAAACAAATTATCGGAAGTATCGATGATGATGGCTATCTACGCCGGGAGCCGGAAGCGATTAAGGATGATTTGGTTTTTTCCCAAAATATAGAGACAAATATAGAAGAAATAAATGCATTGTTATCTTTGATTCAGCGTTTTGATCCTCCGGGTATCGGCTCTCGCAATTTACAGGAATGTCTGGAATTACAATTGCGCCACCGCCTGGAAACTGCAACGGACATTTGTGACGACGAGGAACGGTCCATCCGAATCACTATTCGAATTATTTCAGAATACTTTGATGAGTTTTCTAAAAAACATTATCAGAAGCTACAAAGACAGCTCAATATTACCGAAGGACAACTAAAGTTATGTATCGAGCAGGTTTTAAAATTAAATCCAAAACCAGCAAGCGGACACCGCTCCGGTAATTCCCGTTCTTCTCAGTATATTGTTCCTGATTTCACGATCGTTAATCGGGACGGAGAACTTGATTTGACACTGAACTCTCGCAACGCACCGGATCTACGGATCAACGAGCATTACAAAGACATGCTTAAATCTTATAAGGCGAGTCGAAAAGATCCGCGTAGTAATAAGCAACAGAAAGAAGCGGTACTTTTTATTAAGCAAAAAATTGATTCGGCCAAATGGTTTATTGATGCCATCCGTCAACGTCAGCAAACGATGTACAAAACGATGTACTCGATTATGCAGTACCAGTATGATTTTTTCCGTACCGGTGACCAGAAGATGTTGCGCCCAATGATTTTAAAGGATATTGCAGATATCACCGGACTGGATATTTCGACGGTATCACGGGTAGCGAATAGTAAGTTTGTACAAACGGAATTCGGTACAAAACGTTTAAAAGATTTCTTTTCAGAATCCTTGCAAACCAGTTCAGGAGAAGAGGTTTCTACCCTGGAAGTAAAGAAAATTTTAACGGATATTATCGATGAGGAAAATAAGCGCAAGCCATTTTCTGATGAAAAACTCAAAAATATTCTTCGCGAAAAAGGTTATAATATCGCCCGACGAACAGTTGCTAAATACCGCGAACAATTAAATATCTCCGTCGCTAGATTACGTAAAGAACTTTAAGGAATGGCGATTAAGGAACGAGGATTAAAAATATGAGTCATAATTCTGAATCTATTAGATCGTTGTTCCTAAATAGAAAAATTTTACCCTCATCGCATTTAATTGTGGTGAGGGTAAATTGTTTTTGGGCAGACAGGATTTTTGTTAGTGAAACTTTTTTTTTGAATAAAAATATAAATTATTATGCAGCGTTTTGGCTATTTGATGACTTATAAGGGTTATACCTGATGGTTAGATAACAACCTGACTGATTTATGGTTAATTCCTTTATAAATTCTAAAATTATATCCTATTTATGAGATTTAACATGTTTATCATTATTTGCTTTTCGTGGCAATTATTAGCTGGACAAAATTTATTACAAAATGGAAGTTTCGAAAATTTTATCGATTGTCCCATACAAACCAATGAACTAGCCGTTGCGGCACCGTGGATTTCTCGACGAGCTTCCCCGGATTATTATAACCGTTGTGCCGTTCCTCCCCCGGGTCCAGGTGCGCAATCTGTGGAGATTCCAGACAATTATTTTGGTACACAAGAACCCCAGGATGGAGATGCTTACGCGGGTTTTGCCTGTGGTGCTGGTCCAGAATATGTAACCGGGAGTTTATTTGAACCCTTAATAGCGGGTGCCTGCTACCACGTAGAATTTTACGTAAGTCGGGGCGAATCCTTCGGACTACCCACTAACAACCATAGATTCGGCGTATTCTTTTCTGACGATTTAAGTGATGATTATTCCATGTCTACTCCGACACCACAGATAGAAATTTCGGGCGTACCCACCAATCAGATAGACTGGACGCTCGTGACCGGAACTTTTGAAGCCGAGGGCGGAGAACAATATATTACTTTGGGCAATCCACCCTTGTTTAGTTCTACGGTCTATATGTATCTGGATAATGTAAAAGTTATCATGATTGAAAGTGCACCGAAAGATGTTTTTGTGTGCGAAGGGTCTTGTTATAGTTTAGACGGCGTGGATTACTGCACGCCTGGTACTTACGAGGTTACGATAGGCTCAACCGACGGCGAGGGTTGTCAGGAGACATTTAATTTAATTGTTAATGAAAATCCGCCAGAAACAAATATTATGGAACCTCCCGTTTTTGAGTGTTCCGATGGCAGCTATCTTTTAGAGGCCGAAACCAGCTTACTCCCCGATTTAACTTACGAATGGACCGGGCCAGAGGGATTTAGAGCGGCGGGAATGGAAACCAGGGTAGATGTTCCCGGAAGATATTATTTGACCACCAGTCTCGGCGAATGCGTTTACGTGGATAGCATAGATTTAGTTTTCGACTTGAGCGAAACCATTGATATTGCCGTGGCAGTAGATACGATTGACTGCCTGAACGAATCCATCATCGTTAATCCCGTTTCTTCCGTTTCGGGATTGTCTTACAGCTGGACGGGACCCGGATTTTCATCCACCGCTGCCTCGGTAGAAATTACCGCCGGAGGGGAGTATACTTTAATGCTTAGTGCCGCTGATTATTGTGATCGCAGCATTGATTTTACAGTTTTTGACTATACGGTACTGGATTATACTATTTTTTCCGGCGATGGTTTTCATCTCTGCGGCTCCAGTTTTGACGATATTGAACTGGTCGTTGATTCGCTGGAAGCGGGCCTTGATTATGAATGGTCAGACGGGACTTCTGATCTTCGATTTATTTATGTAACGGAACCGGGAGATTACTCGGTTACGGTGACTTCCAGTTTGAGTGGCTGTGTATACATAGATACCGTAACCATCTACGACGAACCGGAAATAACCGCTACGAAGTCCAATGATCTTGGATGCGGAAACACTACGGTAGAACTTACTGGAAATAGTTCTCTGGAAGCTATCACCTATATCTGGAATGGACCTATTCCCCAAATGACGGGCCAAAGCATTACCGTAACCGAGCCGGGTGAATACATTCTTACGGGAACCAACTTTTTTTCAGGTTGTACCAATATGGATACGGTTATTGTCATTGAAAATACGGATAATCTCGAATTTTCGATCACCAAATCTTCCGACCTGGATTGTAGTACAACCTTTGTTCAACTGGACGCCAGTTCTACCACTACGGGAAATATTTATACCTGGTCGGGACCAGGAACTGCCGAAACCGGAAACGCAATTACCGTCACCGCACCGGGTACTTACCTGGTTACTGCGAACAATTCCGACGGGTCGTGTACTGGTATGGACTCGATCATAGTGGAAGAAAATCTGGAAAATCTTGAATTTTCGATCACCAAATCTTCCGACCTGGATTGTAGTACAACCTCTGTCCAACTGGACGCCAGTTCCACGACTACGGGAAATATTTATACCTGGTCGGGACCAGGAACTGCCGAAACCGGAGACGCAATTACCGTCACCGCACCGGGTACTTACCTGGTTACCGCGAGTAATAGCGACGGGTCGTGTACTGGTATGGACT
>Ga0114953_1003612_pt1 | contig 10511 bp, 8 predicted proteins | sample SidtaG_FD_87298 | JGI IMG/M metagenome (GOLD analysis project Ga0114953, IMG submission 87298) | Marine algal microbial communities from Sidmouth, United Kingdom - Sidmouth_Male2 metaG | ecosystem: Host-associated > Algae > Red algae > Unclassified | place: Sidmouth, United Kingdom | collected... | reverse complement strand
GCCGTTCTGGAAGCACAGTGGGACCGAGTGGGTCACATTACATTATCGGACCGCTGCAGAAGGCCAGTGGGCCGAGAAAAAAAGAAAAAACCGCGATGTCTCACTTTTGGGACACGCACCATACGACGGCTTTGCTTGTCCCTCCTCGTGTCGCCCAACAAAAAAGTCCGCCCCGCCCCACAAGTCCCCCTCATCCCCCATCTACGCCGCCACCTCTGGCTCTACCCACGTGACCACCGCGTGCTCCATCAGCACGTCCATCACCACCTTGCGCTCCAGGTGCGCCCGGATGCGGTCCCGCACGGCCTCCTCATCTTCCATCGGGGCGCCCTTGAGCGCCAGCCGCGCGAGTTCCACCTGATCCTCCACGTCTGCTGGGTCGGCGGCGAGCCCCTCCGCCGCCGCCACAGCCGCGAGCGCAAAGTTGAGGGCCAACGTCTGCTCCACCCCCGCCCGCGCGCCAGTCTTGTACAGCTCGTAGCGCTCCGGGGTTACCATCGCGGCCCACTCGTCGGGCGGCACCGTGCCTTGCTCCTTAAGGGCGGTGAGCATGCGACCAAAGCGGCGGCGGACGCCTTCCTCCACGAGCGTTTCAGGCACGTCGACGGCGGCCATGCCGACCAGAGCGTCTTCAACCGCCGACGCGACGGCTTCTGCCTCGGTGACAGCGGCTTCGGCGGCGAGCGAGCCGCGGATGGACGTCCGCAACTCGTGGAGCGTCTTGGCGGGCGGCGCGACCGCCGCCGCAAACGTGTCGTCGAGCGGCGGCAGCACCGCCTTGGTGACCGCCAGGAGCTTGACGTCAAAGACTGCGGCGACACCACGGAGCTCCACCCGCCCGGCCGTCGGTGGGAAAACGACTTCGGCCACCCCTGTCTCGCCGATGCGCAGGCCGAGGACGGCGTCGACAAAGGCGGCCATGCCGCCGCCGGGCGTCAACACCAATTCCACCGGCTCCCCGTCGCCAATACCGTCGGGTAGGGGCGGTCCACGGCTGCCATCGGGCGCGCGCACGTAGCCGGCGAGTTCGACGATCGCCCCGCCGCCGGCGACAGCCACCTCTCCGTCGGCGGGCACGTATGTCGCTTCTTGGGCGCGGAGCATGGCCAGCGCTTGCTCCACTGCCGCGTCGGACGCGGCGTCACCCGAGACAGACCCGCGGGGAACGGTCACGGAGAGCCCCCGGTGAGAGCCCTTCAGCGACGCCACCGGCCACACGTCCATGGTCACGGAAAAGGCCAGCGGGGCGGTCGGAGTGAAGGCGGCAACGATTGCCGCCGCGTCGTCGTCGTCGCCTAACCGCACCTGGCCAATGGGGGTGAGAGACAACTGGGCGAGAGCGGCGGGGACGGCGGAAGAGATGACGCGGCCAACGGAGGCGGACGCGACGGCAGGTGCGCCAAACGCCGACGTGACCGCGTCGACAGTGGAGGGGGTGGGGAGGTCGCCTTCGAGTGCCAGCTCCTGGATCGCCTGTGGGAGGGTGGGGGTGCAGGGGTCAGATGGAAACACGAGGATCTCAAAGCAGCTGCAAAGTAAGCATCAACCCAAGCAACGTCGCGCCAGCGGCTTGTCTAGTGTGCAAACAACGGCGCAGGCTGCATCGTGACGGTCGTAGAAAAAAACAAACGGATCACGCAGCTTTGTAGAGCACTATACGTACCGACTCGTAGGCCGCCATCACTTCGTCAGCCGACACGGAGATGTCCACCTGCACCTGCGACGAGGGGAGCTTGGTACACTGCAACGATAGCGCCATACAAACCCCAGACGCACCAGAATGGGTTGCTTCAGCGGAGCGTAGCCGATGCCTCGAACTTTCGGCCGCATCCAGGCGCGGCAGCCACTGCCACCGCCGCGCGCCGCCGACAAGAAACCGGTAGGCAGACTGGCCCGTGCAGATAGCGGCGGCATTCCGGCGACCTCTACACATAGACAAAAGCGCAGCCGGTACAAACGCACACTTCCTTGGAGGGGCCATGATGGAAGCAAGGGAGGTGTCAATGCATTCAGAGAGGGCGAAGGAGGATTGCCGGGGTATCGCGTGGGCGAAGGAGGATTGCCGGGGTGTCGCGTGGGCGATGCCGGGTCGGCAGGGAGCTCGGAAAGACAAGACCCATCAAGCATGCGAGGTGCTCGAACCAACGGATCACAGCCTGTGGACTTGTGGGGGCAAGTTATTGCTGTCTTCCCAGTTTTGGCCGATCCGGTCGATGCCAAGAAGTGCGAAACTGTGTCTCAGCCATCCATTCAGCCGGATACAGAGGATCGACCAATGGGACGATGACCCAGACCCTATCTTGACTTCGACCAGATCGGCCAAAATTGGAAAGACAGCAATAAACCTGACAAACAACACTTCCCAAACAACCCTCTGGCACTTGGCATGACACGTGGTGTGGTGCATCTGGTCCACTCCCCATGTCGCACGACACATGCGGCAGACGGGGACGGGCATATGACCGCCAGCACCTGCCTGGCGTGTCGCTCGTTGGCCATCCGCACGTCGACCCTCATTGTCGGCCCATTGGTTCTTGTTGTGCTTCCTATCCTTCCTTCTACCCCACCCTTATTTTCCCGGCATGCCCCTGCTGGCTTGGCCCGTGACCCAAAACTGATTGCCTACCTGTTGTGCCGTGTACGCCCTCGTGGCCGCTTTGCTCGGTCACCGGTGGACCCGCCGGTGCCGTCTGAAACGGACAGGACGACATCCACGGTGGCGCTGCCACCGCATCAAGGGCCGAGCGTGGAGTGGCGGGCTGAACAGGGTACCAGTAAACGCTTCCCTGGGTGCGCGCCGTCGGGCGGGCCGCTCCAATCGATCAGCTTGCGGACCCGATTGTAGCTGTGCCGTTGACGGCTCTGGGTGCTGTGGAGGACGGCACATCGGCGCCCGTCAGCGGCGTCAACTCACTTCCCCGCCGGCGCTCGGTCGCCCGCTGGCTGTCACCACCCCACTCATCAAGACACTGGACGCGAGTGTAGCTCCGTCCGTGCCCCATTACCCCAAGAAGTCGTTTGAGAGTGTACGGTCTGATTGCGTATCGCTGCTATCCGTATCCGAGTTGCAAGTCTCTAGGAGCCCTCTGGCGCGGTGCTGTTGAAGAACGCACTTTGCCCGCGGTGCGGTTGCCGGTTTGGACGGACCGCGCTGGCCTGACGTTGACATCCGCCAAGCACTGTGACGCAACCGCCTGGCCGACTGTACCCTTCCGAACACGGCGAGCGTGTGGTGTTCCGCCACCCTTGCCTCGCGTTGGTCGTCTGTCGGGCAAGGCGGTGGACTTGGGTGCGGCCTCCGGACTCGACTTGGTGTGTACTGTGTCCTCGGTTGCTGGTCTGCTTCTGCTGCTACCCGTGTTGCTGCTCTTGTCCGAACCTTTTCTCTTTGCCCTTGATAAGCGCCCGGCATCCTACTTCCTTTCTGGGCCGCTGTGCAGCTGCCCACCAGCGTCACAGCGTCAGGCCCGACGACGAGGCCTCACCACCGGTGCTCATCCGCCCACGACACCGACAAGTGTGCTTTGACGTGCGTCACCGCCTTCTTGCTGTAGCCGCTAGCGGCCTAAGTCTGTGCTCTCGGCTGTTTGCTTCTGCCAGGTCGGCGGCACGGCTTGTGTCTGCTCTGTAGACATCGGCCGTGTCGTTACGGTGTCAGACGTTGGTGCCATCGTTGCTTTGTCGCCGCTTGCGGCTTTGACCGTGGCCGACTGTATCTCGAACATTGATTCCATCCTGCTCCGCTGCAGGAGCGTACGTACAACGTGCTGCCGGTGGATTGACGCAAGGCTGCTAGCGCCACTTGTCGCGGTGTGCACCCTTCCGCTGTGCTCGCGCGAGACCTCCTCCCGGTTTGTTTGCCTGTTTGACAGTCTGTTGTTTCTGTCTGCTGGCCTCTTGTTTGTCATTCCGAAGGCCTTTTGCCTACTCCACTGACCGTACGGGTACGCGTGCTCTTCAGGGACGCGTGGCTGGTACCACGTACATACGCCTCGCTTTCCGTCGTGTGTTGCACCTTCGAATTTGTTTGTCTTTTTTTTCGGAGCGCTGGGTGGACCTCGGTCGCGGCACGCCACCGTAACGGTCGCAATGGCGCACACCCAAGGCGCCGCGGTGGACTATTCGCGGTGGCCCCGCGCACAAGATGCGAGCGGTCGAGTGTACCTGTACCACGGCACGGACCGGGTGTGGTTGTGGCGCAGGGTACCCAGCACTACGGCCGGAGTCGGCAGCAGCTCCGGGGGATCCTACCTTCACAATGTCATCACCAACGAGGTCAAGTGGCCGCAACAGTTGTCGGCCGCCGACGCCCGGGACGCAGGCGTGGTGACTGCAAAGGTGACCCCGTCTCCGCCGCGGACGCACCTGCTTAACTCGTCTCAACAGCCGCAACAGACCGTCATCACGGGCGCTGGCGCATGGATTGCGCACGCCCAGCAGAACGGTACGGGGGCCTCTTTATCTGCTGGTGGCGCCGCCGGCGTCCCCGCTGAAGGTAAAAAAGTCGGAGCCCGCTTCCGCTCTCGGTTCGCCGACGCAGCGTCGCAGCAGGTCAATGCCGACGGAGTTCAAGACGCTGTGGCCGCCAGCTTGCAGACGGCCTCGTCAGCGATTGAAGCAGCCAAGGGGTCTATTTCCTTTCACGCGGTCTTTCCTTCGTCGGCGGTGCCATCTATCTTCCCCAGCGCGCTCGTGGATTACGCCCGCCGGTCATTGGCGGTCTCGCGGGCCGCCAAGGGTCCCCGCCTGACCCGCGGCGGAGCGGCGCCTACCCGGGCCGCAACCGAGCGTGCCGTATGGCGGGAGGTGCTTCACTTGGCGTCGCAGGCCCACCAGGACGGCACCCTGCCGTCGACCGCATGGGCGCAGCTGCCGCCCGCGACGGGCGCAGAATTTGGTGCCGCTGTCTTGTCTCCGCACGCCAACGCCAACGCCATTGCGGACGTGTTGTCGGGCGGGGACGGGAACGGCGCGCCGTATGAGGCCAGTGCGGCGCCTTCTGCGACGCCCTACCGCGCGTATGGTGCCGAGGCAGTACCGGCCAGCGGGTGGGCCGCGTTGAACGGTGCACTCCCACAAGGCGTCACGGCTGGCGGCGCTCCTGCAAGCCAAGGAGCGTACGGGTACGGGGCGTATGGGACGGCCGCCGCGCCACAAGCCGGCCACGGGCCGCAGTACAGTCAAAACAAACGCAAGCTGGCCAACCCCCAGCTGCCGGCCGCCAAGCGCACGGCCGGCCGCTACTGGGAGAACAAGCATGCGACAGGATCTGTCGCAGTACCCTCGACGACCGGTGCGGCGCAGCCCCACCATGGCGGGGTCTACACTGGGTCCGTGACTGACGCCCGCGCGATGCTCAATGCCAAGCGTTATGGGGACAAGACGAGGTTTGGCGGCCGTACCCCTGCTGTCGCCGCGGCGCTGGTCAAGGCTCGCACGAGCACCGCGTCGCAGCCGTCGATGATTGCGGCCACGTCGACTCGCGTTCGGCGATTGCTCGACGTGGCAGACAAGCATGTGGGCATCGCCACGGGTATTTTGTTTACGCGCGACTATGCGCTTGTGCCCGCCAACCAGACGGCCGTCTTTTCCAATGCAAACGGTGACGACGTTCGGTCGACGGCCACCCGGGGACCGGTGCTCGTCGGCCGCAACATGACGGTTGAGAAGGACTTCTTGCGGCTGACCGCCGAAGCCGACGCTGCTCTCGTGCGCCCCCAGTCGGTGCTGCGGCAGGCATTGACGCTGGTGCAGCAGCGCTACCGCGACGGTGACACGGATTACGCTTGGGTGTGTCGCCAGCTCAAGTCCATCCGCCAAGATCTGCTGGTGCAGGCGATTGAGAATGACCTGACCGAGGCGGCATGCCTCACGCACGCTCGCGTAGCGTTGGAGAACTCAGACGTTGGTGAGTTCAACCAGTGCCTTACGCGGCTCGTCGAGTTGGCATCTGCCCGCCGGCGGCCGCTCTCCCCCGAACTGTCAGGCTACCGCCTTCTGTACGCGGCCTACTCTGGGTCGGCGCTGGCGGTGGCGTCTCTCCTCGCCGACATGTCGCCAACCTTGCGCTGCTCCCCGCCCGTTTGGCACGCGCGGCAAGTGTGGCGGGCGCTGACCAACCGCAATGCCTACGCCTTTTTCCGTCTGTACGAAGACGCGCCGGGCATGAATGCGAGTCTCATGGACCTGTTTGCGGGCGCCCTGCGTGCGGACGTGCTACGCTCGTGGGTGGCCGCCTATCGTCCGGGCCTGCCCCTACCCGAGGTCGTCGCCCGCCTCGGGTGGCGATACACCCACTCGGGGAAAGACGAGCAGCTGGTGGCCATGGCGCGCGCCTACATTTCCGACCGGGGGGGACGGGTGGATGACCCAGGCGACGGGGGGGCGCCGATGGTCGTGTGTGGCCGGTCAGTGGTCATTACGCCCGATGACACGGCGGCACGGATCACTTGTATGGCGGCGGGACAAGGGGGCTTGTAAGTTGCCCTCGGTCCCGTGGTCCCTTGGCGCTTCATTGCTGCAGACGCGTTCACTTCATATGGTGGACTCGTGCACAGTGCTGCACGGGCTCTGCCGCTGGCATGGTGTTCCTGCTGCTCGTGCTGCTGCTCCTCGTGTTGGTACTGCTGCTGTGTGTCTGCTTTGGTCGGTCGTGGCGTAGACGCTCCTGTGGAGACGCGTGGCCATTGACACCCCCACGCCCGACCTACTGTCCTGGTACAACTTTGCGGTCAACCACCGCTGCTTTGCCGTACCGTGAGAACGTCGACCCACCCACCATGGTCATGACTCCGACGACTGCCGGCGTCCTCGTATTGCTGCCTCCTTTTTCGATGATTGCTTGCTTGCCCTCCTTGTGATCTTCGTGCTCTTGGCAGCGCACCCTCCTATTATTCCACTTCCTCTTTCCTTTCTGCTTGCGTCCTGTCATCGCTTTTGTTATCTCTTTTTGAGCGATTAATTTCAGCATGATAGTGTCTATTCTACCGCAAAAGAGGATCAAAGGATGCTCTCGTGCCAAAGATGGCGTCTCAGGTCGAGTTCTGCTCCTTTTGTTGCTGTCTTCCCAATTTTGGCCGATGTGGTCAAAGTCAAGACAGGGACTTGGTCAACTGCCCATTGGTCGATTCACTTTATCCGGCTGAATGGATGGCTGAGACACATTTTACACTGTTGATCACCCTCTTGACATCAACAGCATCGGCCAAAATTGGGAAGACAGCAATATAACTAGCCCAATCTTAACCGAATATTGAATGAACTGTACTGCGAACCCTCATGTGTCGCGCCACATGCCCGGCGCGAGGCTCGACCACCACCAGATGCCGCACGCCAGGATCATCGTCAGGCCTCCGAACTGTCATGCGTTTACACAGCTGCTGAGGAGGCCCCCCTGGGACGCCCCTACGTAACGCGCCAGCGAGCACCTGCGACGGGTGACCGGTCGTCCGTACGACAGGCGACTGTGTGCGGACGTACTGGCAATCCGGATAGCCCGGCGGACTCTGGCGGACACTGACACAACTGGGAAGCTAGCCACATCCACTGCAACTGCGCTGACTCGCCACCCTCGACTCAGCTCTCAAACGCCGCCAGGCCAACCTGGCTGGCATGCCAAGAGGGAATTGTGGGGCCACCTGCCAAGGTCTGCGCCGCAGTTCTCCCCGTAGCTGTGACACCGCAACGTAGAGCCGACACGTTGGCTCTGCCCCCAAACCTCAACGCGCCGGGCATCCCCACCGCGTCTACGTGCGACCACCGCGGATCTGACACTGGGGAAGGCGGGATCGTGTGGTCGTCGGCCCCGTCCCCCTGCATGCGATCCGCGGTCCCGGACGCGCATTGCTGGGAGGGGGCTCGGGGCCCGCGCGTGCGGCATTTGCTGCATCCGCGGGAGCCTGCCTGGCCTCAGCGGTGTCTGGAGAAGCCCGACCCCAAAAGGCGACTCGCAACGGCCGCTGACTCTGCCTCCTCCTACGGGGTCCGGCGCGGGTGCGTACAGCTGGCAGCGGCCATCCCTGGTCGGAAGCCTAACTGGACCACTGCATGTGTCTGCCAGCGCGACAACTCGGCCGCGCTCTACGCCCACTTTGTTACCGTGTCGGTCCTCCTCTCGACCGACTGTCGCCCCCCCCCGCGCCGCCCTACGCAACCGTGTCGTCGGCCACCCGCCGGCCGTGTCGCCGCACATGACAGCCCGTCGCGGGCATCGGCAGTCATCGCAACGCCCTCCGGTGAGGGGTGGTACCTGCGTTTGGGGGGGGCGTCCCGGTGGCCATGTCAAGCAGGCGGGTGCCGCGAATCGCCGCCGTGAAACGGTACCGCTGGCGTGCAACGGCCCGCAGGCGCACTGCTCCCGCGGGGTGGCCCTCAATGCTATCGCCACCGAGCGGCCACCGAGGAAGTGGTGGAACGCCCGCCGCGTGGCGTCAGGTTGTCGTTTGGCGAGCCCACTGGTAGGGTGGAGTCGCAGTCAGCCGGCACACCACCCACCTGACCCACTCTGGCGGCCTCCTCGTCGGCTTCGGCGCGCGGAGCAACGGGGGCGCGCCTGTGGGCGCCAAACCCCATCCCACAAAGGTTAAAAAGCGCTCGCTGGTCGTGGACAGACGCGCCTTTCTTGCTCGCCACAACCCGCACGCCTACCGCCCATTAAAGCGACCGGCCTCGTCCCACCACCACCGACGGCCGCGCTCGCCAACGGCAACATTGTTGCCGTGCGCCCCCCCACCCTCTACTTCCGTCGGCGGATTTTTCGCACCGCCTCCACTGCCGACGCGCGCCATGGCCCGCCTGCGGCTTGCGCTCCTCGCCCTCCTGGCCGCCGTCGCCGCCGTCACGGTCGCCCCCACCGCCCCCGTCACGGCGGCAAGCATCGGCACCGCCGCCGACGCCGACATGACGGGCCTGGCGGCCCTCGTGGAGGACCTCACGGCGGCGGACTTTGCCACCCTGGGCGCCTCTGGCGAGGCCAATGATGCGGCGGCTGAGACGGCCGACAACCGCGACGCGACCGCCGACGCGGCCGCCGACGCGGCCGATGTGGCCGAGGCGGCCGCCGATGCGGCGGCGCCCGCCACCCTCGACACGACCACCCGCCAGTGGCGCGAACGGCGCGCCGCAAACCGCCGCGCGCGAGCCGCCGCCCGCCGCGCGCGCCAAGCCGCTCGCCGCCGCGCCGCCGCCGCCCGCCGCCGCGCGCACGAGGCCGCCCGCCGCCGCGCGGCCGCGGCGCGCCGCCGCGCGGCCGCCGCCCGCCGCCGCGCGGCGGCGGCCCGCCGCCGCGCGCGCCGCAACGGCGGCACCACCTGCCTCGTCCGCGCGGGCGGGTGGTACACGCGCCCCCGGTGGGCGCCCCACAACGGCCTCGTCGTCTACTTCCGCAACGTGGTCACGGGGCGCGTCGCCGCCGACGGCTCCCGCATCGGCGGCACCCGCACGGTCGTCAAGGCGTGGGAGTGCCACCGCCGCTGGGGGCGCTGGCCCGTCTCCCACTCGTGCGTCGCGGCGGGGGATGTGGCCAAGCTGTGTGCGGGCAACTGGCGCGCGCTCCGCCGCTTCAAGTCCGTGTGCAACCGGGGGGCGCTGAGGCGCACGTGGGCGCGCCCGGCCGTGCCGGCCGAGGACCTCATCAAGTGCGACGACGTGCCGGCGCCGTCGCCCGAGTGGTAAACTTGGGGCGGCTGTCGGGGGGGGGAAGGGGGGGGGGGGGGGGGCGGGGGGGGGGGGGGGGGGGGGGGGGGGGGGGGGGGGGGGGGGGGGGGGGGGGGGGGGGGGGGGCAGGGTCCGCGGCTACTTTTTCGTGTACTATACGGCGAGATGGGGTGACTGGTACGCAGCCGTGGGCGGCCGGGTAGCGTCGCACACCGGGGCTTGGGGCCCGAGGCACTCGCTTTTTGCTAATACAAACGACACACTCTTTGAACGGGTTGCGTGGCACACATGTGGGGAGACACGAGCGAGCCCTGCGCGACGATCTACATGATCACCACTGGCGCCAGCTACGGCCGGCGCCGCGCCCGCCCACCCCCACTGTTCCGCCCCCCTCACACGCCCTTGCCCGCCGCGCCCACCGCACGGGCGGCCTCAAGCCACAGCCGCAGCGTCGGCCCGAGGCACAGCCCCGCGTACACAACCGACCGCAGGTAGCCGCCGGTCCCGCACCAGGCCTCCCCCCCCACGTACAAGACGTTGTACGCCACCCGCCCGACCACGTATTGGGTGGCGAGGGCGCCCGCCTTGGCGGGCGCCACGCCCGTGGCGAGCGCGGCGGCAACCCCCCCCGCGTACAACCCGAGCGTCTCGAGGTTGTTGGCGTGCGCCGCGCGCGCGCGCGCGACAAACGGCGGCACGTCGGGTGCGGTTTGGGAGGTGCGGGGGAGGGCGTTGGAGAAGCGGCCGGAGCGCATTGCCCACCCGACCGAGGCGACGAGGGGGGCCATGGCGAGGCCGGTGGCGACGAGCACCGACTGGAGCGGCCACTCGTAGGCGGGGGAGGCCATGGTCGGCAG
>Ga0114953_1003611_pt1 | contig 10513 bp, 9 predicted proteins | sample SidtaG_FD_87298 | JGI IMG/M metagenome (GOLD analysis project Ga0114953, IMG submission 87298) | Marine algal microbial communities from Sidmouth, United Kingdom - Sidmouth_Male2 metaG | ecosystem: Host-associated > Algae > Red algae > Unclassified | place: Sidmouth, United Kingdom | collected... | reverse complement strand
GGTCACCTGGATTTTACCTTTTAAAAATTCGTACCGATCAACAAATCCATACTGCGAAGATTATTATAGAACCATAGCTTCTTTCCAGAATTTTCAAACCAACTGCGCTTCAAAAGCAGCTACCTCCTTACTCAAATCCAAAAAAGAATATTGTTTTTTTAATGCTGCTATTCGAGCGAGTTGCTTGTGCACAAAATCCTGATGTTCTTTAATGTGCGGATGGAATGGCCGATGTTGGGCGGCTTGAATGACCTTAGCAACTTCCTTTACAATTTGCTGCGTGTTCGCTTCAAAAAAAGTGGACTGGAAATGATTCCATATATAATCAACGGCAAGTTGATTGGGGTGCGCCATATCTTTTTCGTAAAAACGATAATCCCTTAAATCGTCAATGACCATTTCGTAAGCCGGATAATAATGAACAAACGGGAATTGCTGCTCCAGAGCAGCAGCGGTAAGGAGCAGGGTAGCTTTACTACGTTGATTTTGAATCAGGCCATCCCGTAAATGTCGGATCGGACTGACCGTCAGTACAACTTCGATTTCTGGATGCTGAAATTTCAGTTTTTTAAGTATTTCGCTTAAAGCTAAAACGGATAATTCAACTGAAAGTAGTTCCCGGTCAAATTCATCCGCAGGGCGTTTATGACAATTTGCAACAACTTGCTTACTATCCTTCAATCGGAATGTATAAGCGGTACCCAACGTAAGCAAGAGACGGTTTGTTTTTTGAATATGGGATTGGCCAGAAAGGAGTTGCTTGTTCAATTGATTGAGAACAGTCTCCCGGTCAGGCCCCGAAAATCGGCCATGATGCTGAAAGCTATGCCACAAGCCTTGATGCAGAAAAAGATCATTGGCTGAAAACTGGGAAGAACCCATTAACAACTCCAATCCATTGGAAACAGAAATAGGGTTGTAGAGTATACCAAAGGGATTGGCCAGGCAATTAAATTGAAATGCTTCCAACTCTCTGGCGATGTTCTCCGCAAAGCAGGACCCCATGCATAATAGGCTATGCTGGTGGCTAATGTGGAACGGAAATTCCACTTTTGGTAGTTTAGTTCGGAATTCTATCATCAATTTTAAACAACTTGTGAGTCAAAAGTATTAAATTTCATTTTGAAGATGGTATTGTGGTTTATATAAATCACGAAGCCTTACTAGAATAAGAGGTTTTAACTTATACAATGAGCTTTCTTAACCGACTATTTAAACGTAATAAAGATAATAACAATCAACCTGACATCAGTTTCGGGCGTTATAGTGATGCCTATAAAGGGGATGATCAATACGATGCTTGGGATAAGTCGATCACTCAATTTGAGCAGGAAGATTATCTGGATGCCTACCAAACCTTTTTTAAATACTTAAAAGACGAGAAGGAGAATAATGTGCAGTATCATATGGACAAAGGCACCCTCCACTTTGAATTCTATCAGGGATCAAAAAAGATAATCGGATTTGCTGATAATAAAAAAGTATTGGCTAAAGCTAAAATTGCGCGTACTAGTAAGAAACTGAATGAGCGTTTTTTGCATCGTCTGCTCGAACAAAATTATGGTCTCAACTATAGTCGATTCTGCTTAGATAATGATGATCATTTAGCCATCATTTTTGACACCCATACCTTAGATGGTTCACCATACAAGTTGTATTTTGCGTTCAAAGAATTGGCAACCAATGCAGACAAACAGGACGACTTGCTTCTGGATGAGTTTGGTTCTTTAGAAGCCGTTGATAGCAGTCATTTGACTCCTATTCCTTTAGCAGAAAAAGAAGCTAAGTATAAATACATCAATCGATCAGTCGAGGAAGTAATTGAGAAAGTAACATCCAACCGTTTGGATGTCAATCAATACCCTGGTGGGATAGCTTATCTTTTACTTGACTTAGTTTATCGACTGGATTTTTTGGTCAAACCAGAAGGCTTCATGATGGAAACATTGGAGCGAATTCATCGCTTATACTTTTCTAAAGATACCCGACCTTCCCCAGAAAAAAATGCGATGCTTGTAAGAGAGTTGGAAGATTTGCTTCAAAGACCCAAAGAAGATTATTTCAAAGAAATGTACAAAACGACATCTACTTTTGGAATTACCACAGCGGTTAGCTTTAGTCGGGTGGTTAGTTTTATTGATGGCGAGTTGGGGAATATGTACTGGTATTATGACAATGGTTATCACAAAGTTGCACAGTCAGTACCGGGTTATATTGTTGGTTATTGTTTGTTCAATTATGCAGTACCTGAACCATGTAAAGCTTTATTTCAATTGTATTATCAAATCATGGAGCCAACTTATTTTGGTGATTTAGGTTTTGAAACCTTTCGTTCCCAAAGCGGTACTTTTGATATTAAAGGTGTGAAAAGAGCAATTAAACAAGTAGCAAAAAATTACGAAGTTAAATATCCGGAATTGTCTCCAGATACCGCCATCCTTGACTTCGGATCAGCGCCTGCTTTTGTATTATCTTATCTTAAAATGATGGCCGTATTGAAGATGACTAAGGAGGAGTAAGTTACCATGGAAAAAGTAATAGAACGATATAAAGAGATTGTTATACAAATTGCAACTCCCTACAATACAGGGACAGGATTCTTCGTGGATGAACTTGATCTGATTGTGACGAGCGAACATGTGGTGAGAGACAACAAGACAGTCGTTGTGGACGGACTTGGTTTTACCCGACAATTGGTAAAGGTTTTATTTACAGATGCACAATATGACTTGGCATTTCTAGCTGCACCGCTTAATGCCAAAATACCAAAGAGTGAGTTGCATAAATCGCCTGACTTTAAAGTAGGTGATGCTGTGCTTGCAGTCGGCGAACCCTTCGGACTTCAATACCTAACGAGTCAGGGGCAAATCACTAATACTGATTATAAGATTGATGATATGGTGTTTTTTGAACACGAGGCTACGATGCATCCCATCAATAGTGGAGGACCTGTGCTGAATAATAAAGGAGAGGTACTTGGAGTAAATACGTTTATATTGAGGAATGATAAAAACGTTGGATTTGCGTTGCCCATCAAGTATCTGATGACCACTTTTGAGGCGTTTAAAAAAGGAGATGGCAAAACGGGGTGTAAATGTTTATCCTGCAACACGATTGTATTTGATGATAATCCTTTGCAGAATATTTGTCCCAACTGCAATAAAAAGATTGATCTTCCAGTTTTGGCTAACGAGTTTGTACCAGTAGGTATAGCACAGACCGTAGAGGGGTTGCTTGAGGAGAATGGGTTTGAAGTTGCTTTGGCGAGAAGAGGCCCAAATAACTGGGAAATTCAGCAGGGAAGCGCCATTATAAATATTTCATATTATGAAAAGTCTGGCTTAATAATTGGAGATGCCTATTTGTGTACGCTCCCCACACAAAATATACAACCCTTATACGAATATTTGCTTCGGCAAAATCACAAAATCGAAGGCCTTACGTTTAGTTTGAAAGGTTCTGACGTCGTTTTATCATTGATGATCTATGATCAGTATTTGAATGATGAGACTGGCCATAGCCTACTAAAGCGACTTTTCGAAAGTGCCGATGATTATGATAATATATTGGTTGAACAGTTTGGAGCAGAGTGGAAAGTTCGGAATTCATAGAATAAAAGCTCAAAAAATAACTTGTTTAGTTATTGCACAATTCTATATTAAAGCCTATATTCGATTGTGTAAATTTTTATACAACCATCCATGAAGCCCCCATTATACATACTAGATGTGTGGATTAGCTCTTTTATAAGGTTGATCCAGCTTTTTAACCCATTTATTTACAGCGCCTTAAATAGTCCTTTTTAACACTACATTAGTGTTAAAACCAAAATATATGTCTTTAGGCAGCGTTTATTGGCGGTCAGGTATCTTGTTAAAAAGTAAATTTTTTGGCAGATTCATAAGATAAGGCCTTCATTTTGAACATAAAATTTTATTATCTTTATCATTCTTATAAGTCCAAGGTTATTCCCGTGCATTAAAACTTATATGTTCACCGTTTCAATTTAATTAAGTGATATGAAAAAAATTAAACATTTATTAGTTCTCGTATTTGCAGTGCTGGGATCCGTTACTATCAGTGCACAGGATATCCACTTCTCTCAGTTTTATTTATCTCCTCTAAACTTGAATCCTGCTTTGACAGGTGTCATGAATTGTAATGTAAGATTAGTAGGGAATTATAGAAACCAATGGTCAAGCGTTCTTAAGTCTCGGGCTTATAACACTTACTCAGCTAGTTACGATCAGCGTATTGCTGTAGGACGAAGTGACTTCTTCGGGGTTGGTGGTTCTTTTTTCGCTGATAAGGCCGGAGAATCTGAATTTGCAACTATTCAAGGTAAGCTTTCTCTTTCGTATAGTAAGAAGATGGGCGGTTACCGTCAAAAAGCGCATTATCTGGTCATGGGTGCCGAAGGAGGTGTCAATCAGCGTAGTGTCAATTTCCAAAACCTTCGTTGGGGCCTTCAGCATGATGGCGATGGCGGATTCAATGGTGCTGCTGGTTCAGGAGAAACCGATGTATTGGATAATTCTAATTTCATCTTTGCTGACTTAGCTGCAGGTTTACTTTGGTTTACTGTTTTTGATGAAGACAATAACTTCTACTTAGGAGGTGCTTATCATCACTTAAACAGAGCCAACCAATCTTTTAGTGATCAAGACAGCGAGCCGCTTTATAGCAAATTTACAATCCACGCAGGTGGTGAGTTTATGATGGGTAGCCGTGTTGGATTAGTACCTGGTGTCATCGCTATGTTTCAAGGACCTTCTTTCGAGCTTAATGCTGGAACAAGCCTAAAATTCTTATTGGGTGGTTCTCGTCGTAACTATCAGGCGGTACAATTTGGAGCACACATGCGTATCTCCAATCACTTCCAAAAGAGTGTTACAACGGATGCATTGATTATAAATACCCGTTTCGACTACAATGATTTCTCAATCGGGTTTAGTTATGATGTTAACATTTCTAGCTTACGTCCTGCCAGTAATTCTAATGGAGCTTTCGAATTTGCGATTGTTCACAAGATTTGCGGACCTGAGAAACGTAACGTTTACTGCCCTAATTTCTAAAGAAATAAGTCTTTCAAACGTTTAAAAAAAGTATAAAAGCCCTGTTGGAACAAACCGACAGGGCTTTTGTAATTGCTAGGGTAGTAGGCTAATTTAAGAGATTACTTGTTATTCACGCTAATGAAAGGAACCATAGAGCTAATACTTACTTTTGTAATAACTTCTTTTTATACCCATTAGAAAATAGTATCTTTAGGCCGTTTACACATGAGAAACACTATTAATTTAACAGTATAGAGAGTGCTCGTTATTTGGCTAAGGCCAAATGACTGCCCCCTTTATGCTGAATCGTTAGATCGTTAAAAATTAAAAACAATGTTTGGATCAAAGAAGAAAGAGACAAATGTACCGGGTAAAAATGTAAACATACCGGGTTCACATTCTTTAAACACTTTAGTACATGGTACTATCGTAGAAGGGACCATTAAAGCTGAAAATGATATTCGCGTTGATGGTGTTATTAAAGGATCTTTGAATTGTAATGCAAAAGTAATCATAGGCCCTTCTGGCCAAATAGAAGGTGAAATCCGCTGTATAAATGCTGTGATCGAAGGTTCATTTGATGGAACGCTTACGGTATCAGAGTTACTTCATGTACGCGAGACCGCCAAGATTAGTGGTGATGTCAAAACCAATAAGCTAATCGTTCAGTCTGGTGCGGTATTCAACGTTTCCTGTAAAATGGGTAGCCAGGCTGGTTCTAATAATTACTCTAATTCAATAAAAGGAACGAAGACTGCTGACTCAGCAGCAAAAGCACAAAATGGCAGAATCGCAAAAGAAACCATCTAAAAACGAAGCCCTCAAATACGCAGGTATGGGTACGCAAATGTTGATTGCTATCGGTATTGGCGTTTTCATAGGTAAAAAATTAGATGCATATTTTCAAACGGAAAGGCCAGTCTACACCGCCGTGTTGGCTTTGGTGTTTCTAGTTGTCGTAATGTATTCTATCTTGAAGGGGCTAATTCGAAATGATAAATGAGTCAACGTAGTTTTTTCTTACAACTCTTCGGTATTACGCTCCTTTTTGCTATAGTCGCTATTATCTGTAGTCAGATACCAGCGGTAAGTGCATACACAGGAATTTTTTGGCTCAGTATCGCCTTTTTCTTTTTCTTCAGTTTGGCGATGTACTTCTTTGCAAAAAAAGCTGCTCTTAGCAGCAACAGGCATGCATTTACAAATGTTACGATTGGGACACTTGCCGGCAAATTGTTGCTGTCTGTTGTCTTATTGGTCATTTACAAACAAGTAGCAGATCCTCCTGACAGACTTTTTATTATTCCATTCTTTATCGTTTATCTGTTTTATACCATGTTTGAAACCAACTTTATGATAAAGCTGGGTCGACTAAGTGGTAATCAAACCAAAACAAAATGAAATACAAATGTATCGTCAACGGTGACTTTGATTTTAAGTTTGAAGAAAAAGAAGCTCAATGGTGGGATATCGTCCCTATGGAAAATAAGGAGTTTCATATCTTAAATGAAAGTGCTTCCAGTAAAGCAAAAGTAATTGAGGCTGACTTTGATGCAAAAGTCTTGCTGGTCGAAGTCAATGGTAATCAGTACCAGGTCCAAATCCAGGATGAATTTGATCAGCTAGTCAACAAACTTGGGTTGTCAGTAGCTTCCGGCAATAAAATGAAAGATCTCAAAGCTCCTATGCCCGGTCTCGTACTTGATGTAGTGGTGGAGATTGGCCAACAGGTTAATAAAGGAGATAGCCTTCTGGTTTTGGAAGCAATGAAAATGGAGAATGTGATCAAGTCCGCAGGAGAGGGAGTTGTTAAATCTATTTTAGTGACAAAAGGTAAGTCGGTAGATAAGGGAGAGGTTTTGTTGGAGATGGAATAAGAGGGGGGAATGATTAATTATTAGCGATTAATGATTAATGGGAGGAAGCGTTTGGTAGAGGGGGGTTAGGGATTGAGGGCGCGCGCTGCAAAACATCTATAGCTCTATTGATTTTCAAACCCTTATTCGCATGATTAATTAAAAAAGCGCCATGCAGATATTCTGCATGGCGCTTTTTTAATTTCGGTCCTCCGTGTGCGGTCTCCCGTCTCTACTGATAATTTTCTTCAAAAAATTCCTGATAACCATCAAGCGATTTTTGCTTTAGAATCAGACGGTAATTATACTGTGTAATTGGATACATAACGTAACTGACGTCGTTAGGTAAAAAGTCATCTTTATTGGCAGCGATACCACTGTAATAAGTCATTGCTTTTTCCTTTGTTTTGAATCGACGGATCACTAATACTGGAGTACCATTGTTGGTGTCGAGATATACATTGGAGATACGCAACTTGTCGAGTTTGTGGTATTCTCGGTTGTAGTCAGATGCTGCATTCTTAGCGTCGGATAACTTGATATCATTATCGCCGATAAGTGCAACGATGAAGTAATGCAACTTACCATCGTCAACTTTGAATGTACTCTTGCTCTCTGTTTTTACATCCTTACCATTTTTATTTGTTGCGGCAACAGCCCCCTGCCCGAGTAATCGTAAGATCTCTTTGGCGCGTGTTTGCTCAGGAGTGTCCGGATATTTAGCGACTACCTCTTTCAGCCCCTTGATGTAAGCTTCTTTGCCTTCTATATTGCCCAGGCACATGGCACTGAGTAAAGCAAACTTAGCCTTGTATATGTTTTTAGGACCAAAGATGGTATTGACCTTAATCGTTCGATCGTAAGCGCTTTGATATTTTCCGTCACTGAACTCATCATAAGTATCATTGTAATAGATAGTTAGTTTCTGTTCTTCCTTTTTCATTTGATCAAGGAAGTTTGGATCAGAAATAACACGCGCAAAAGTTCCATCGCCGTATTTACTATTTAGTTTATCATAACAAACTTTGGCTTTACCAGTTTCTCCCAAATCGGTATAAGCGAGGTATAGGTGATAGAGCGCTTCTTCCTCGTGCTTTGTATCTGGATATCGTTTGAGCATCTCTTCTAATGTCTCTACACTCTTTAAGTTATTTTGTAACCGATCTCGATACAAAATTCCCAATCTAAACATAGCCTCTTCAATCTCCATATTGGCCTTTGCCATTTTCTCAGGAGAATTGGGAATGTCTTTCAAAATTTCAGCTAGCTCTTCATCTGTCAGTGTAAATTCAATGACCTCCTCTTCAGCAATAGTTTCATCTAGACTACCAGCACCTTGTCGTTTGGACCGACGCCAGTTGTCCTCAAGTTTTCGGCTACTTCCCCATTGCTTATCGAAATCTTTGGCGCCTTTCTTTTTAGATCGATCATCATAAAAGGGGAAAGTACTTTTAGTAAAAGCATTTCCGCCTCGGCCAGGTCTGGTGCTTGCTACCGTATTGGGTGCTTTACGACCGCCTTTGCCGCTTGTCTTTACATCTTTGGCAAGCAAGGCTTCGCGACGTTCAGCTTCACGTTGCTTCTTTATCCTTTTTCCTAAATCTCTTTTCTCACTATCACTCATTGCTGCGACCATGAGCAGACTATCTTGTAGCGTGATGATTTCGATATTCTTAGCAATATCTGTCAGATTATTGCTGTATCGGCTGACCGAGACGTATCGCTCGTCAGTATTAGGCAAAGCGACCAGAGTACTGTCATAATAATTTTTGGCGTTGACAAAATCTTCTGACTCGAAGTAATATTGAGCAAGCATCAGATAAGATTCTGCTTTTTGAGCAGTGTTGCCTGTGCTATATAATAGTGATTTTTTAAGGTATCCAATGGCTTGGTCACGTTCGCCTGATTTCATAGAAATGTTTGCCATTGCAAAATAAATCTGATCTCTATATTCCTCATTTTTGAAATCCTTGCTCATTTTTCTGAGCGCTTTGAGCGTTTCGTCAGCGGATATTTTTCCGCTTTTATAACCATTTTGTGCAAGGTTGAGTCTGGAGCTAAATTCCATCTCATAAGATCGGCTTGCTTTCATGGCCTGCTCATAGTAAGCATAAGCTTGGTCACCTCTTCCAGCCCAGTCGTGTATCTGCCCAAGGATGTATGCGTAACGCGCCTTCTCATCCTTTTTGTGAGAAGCAACGGCCTCTTCGAGTGGTGCAACAGCTGCTTCATAGTTCTTTTGCGTCATATAAAAATGCGCCTTTACCGGAGCAAGTTGCTTTCGAATATCTTTGAAAGTCTTAGGGTCATTTTCTAATCGATCGATCAATACTTCCGCTTCTTCAAAAGCATCACGTTCGATATAGGTTCGAGCCAACCAAAGCAAACCTTCCTGGTGAGCCGGTCGGTGTTTGATTAAATATTTATCTGGCTTTTCATCACTGTTGGCAACCTTGGTTGACTTTTTATCTTTTTTGGCATCGTCACTTTTAGGAGTTGCTTTCTTTTTGCTGGAAGCTTTCTTCTTTTTGGATGGCTTTTTACGTTTTTTCTTTTTCTTCTTCTTTCGTCTCTTTTTCTTTTTACGTTTTTTCTTTTTGCCAGAAGCTTTCTTTTTATTCTTCTTTTCTTTCTCTTCCATAGCCTCGGGGCTAAATTCCCGCGAAACAAAAATGAGTGTTTCTTCCGCAGACTCATAGTCTTGTTTGACATATTGAGCTTTGCCAGCTAATAAGTAACAATCATCTAACCAATGCGACTCCGGGTGAAGTGTTTTGGCAACTGTAACTTTCTTGACGGCATCGTCTAATCCACCTGCAGCTGCCGTTGGATTGTCGGAATCTACATATTTGTAGACGGGGAGGAACTTATTGTAGTTGTCCTGATGAGACTCATCGAGTTTGACAATAGCTTCCTCCAAAAGGACGTTAGCATTGAAATAGTAGTTAAACTCAGTTGTTGTGTTCTGATAAAACTTCTGAAACTTAGTGGCTTCTCCTTTTTTCTTCTGAGTAGTACAAGCAGTAAAAATGACCGCGAGTAAAAGGATAAACCAAACTTTATTTTTTGCAATTAGTCCCATACTGAAAAATTGTTTAATTTCGCGCATGAATCAGGTGTCTGATTGTTTATTAGATTGATGTTCGTAGACAAATTGTGTGGAAAATTAAACTTTAGCTCTAAAGGAGTGATGAGCGACTGTGAGTTAAATTTTCATTTTCCTCAAAACACAATTTTTGTCAAAGAACCTTAATTAATGGCGTAATTTCCTTAAAATTATACTAGTCAGTCGCTAAATTGTTTCACAAACATACACTGGGGAAATATGCAAATCAACTTATTAAAATCTTGTATATTTTTAAGAAAATCGGACCAGATTAAATTCTGCTTCATTTTTGCTGATTTTTCAGCTAAAATGGGCTGAATTTATAACTTAAAAGATGGCAAAGTTATTTTAATTTCCCCAAATTTTACGAGTTTTAAGGATATGGAAAATAAAGAGCAAAGATCCTGGATGGAAAACCTTCGTCAGACCTACCGATTGGGGGTGATGAATAGTGAGACTTTTGAGGAAGTCGGCTCTTATAAGCTATCTCTACT
>Ga0114953_1003605_pt1 | contig 10524 bp, 6 predicted proteins | sample SidtaG_FD_87298 | JGI IMG/M metagenome (GOLD analysis project Ga0114953, IMG submission 87298) | Marine algal microbial communities from Sidmouth, United Kingdom - Sidmouth_Male2 metaG | ecosystem: Host-associated > Algae > Red algae > Unclassified | place: Sidmouth, United Kingdom | collected... | reverse complement strand
TAGTGAAACCACTGAGTGAAATGATAGCCGTGACTTCACCCTGGTTTGCAGCAACCACTGACACCGATGCACCATTGCCCTTTTTCAACCGATCAATTAAACCCTGATCAACCGGTTCACGAACCAGACAACCTTGTTCGGTACAAATCTGAAACGGCGCCGCCTCACCGTTACCATTATCAATTTTGAGCTCCAGGCCGGAGGTCAATACCACACCTAACGGGGTTATAAAATCCACGACAGCAATAGCTGTGCGCCCTTCGGCTTCCAACGGGGCTTCAAGTTTTCGAACGACCATTTCCAGTATCGGGGTACCGGTCGTGTCTTTTCCGATTTGCGCCATTGCGCAATCTGCACCTGCGGCACAGCTCACCTGCCATGCGCCATTAGTGACCACGTTAGCGCCTCCGGCATTTGTGGCACTACTGGGTGTGGCTTGCGCCTGCGGTTTTGGTGCGGCCGGTGCTGCGCCCAGATCTATTTTAGGTGTCGCCGGTTCATCACCACCGAGCTTCAGACCCGATGACTGGGCAAACGAGGTGGCCGAATACAACGCAGTTGATAGCAATACGAGCGCAGATGCGCAGGTCAAGAATTTAGAATTCACGAAACAATGCTTCCCTTAAACATGGATAATCGAAAATAGTGACGCCGACTGTGGGTTTTGCACTAATCTACAGAGTGTAGAGTCCAGCATACCAGCGTGCAACAATTGACAGGCACAACAAGCAACAATTTACCAAGCTGACATTCACTGCTGCCCTGCCCGGCGTGCCTATGACCACCCTGGGCGCAGATGGAAAATGGGCGTGTGAGATGAATATGGACGTGCGAGATGAAACGGGCTAATGAGATGAAAGAGCCCAGTGAGATGGGAGTGCCCAGTGAGATAAATGGCCGAGTGAGCTAAAAAGGTGCTTATGAGTTGAAAGGTGCTAGTGGGATGAAATGGGCGATGAAGTGAAGTGGGCGTTTAACGCCGACACAGTAACACAAATCCGATGCAACAAGCCGATACAAATAATCAAGCAGTTGAGCTAAAGTCTGAGCGGTGGAGAATCAGGCTACAACCTGAATTCGGGCTTCAAACTCAACTTTGCCAGGTATCAGTGGAAAACCAATGGCTCCACCTTATGCCTGATTGCACTGAGCCAGACGCACCATTAAGCTCGGCAAATTTTCATATGTTGCCCTACTCAAATCGTATCAAGGACGGTCAATTTACGTTTGATGGTGCGAAGGTCGAGCTTGATGATGCAACAAACCATGCCATTCATGGCGCGCTAAGAAAGCGCGCGTGGGAAGTCACTGAGCAATCCTCCACCAACGTTATCGCACAGTACGATACCCAGCGCCACGGCTCGGTGAACTGGCCCTGGCCAATACAAGCACAAATCAGCTATCAGCTTCAAGACCATATGTTGATTAGCGAAATGGCATTAACAAACAACGGTGAAACCGCAATGCCAGCCGGTATGGGCTGGCATCCGTATTTTTGCAGAACCATTGCCGGTGCAAACCCGCAGCTCTTGCTACCAACTAAGGGTGTTTATCCTGATACTAACGGTGACTGCTTACCGACAGGATCACCTGTGGCGCTACCCGAGTTTTTGGATTTTAATTCGGTTAAAGCGCTCGATTCGTCAAAGCGTATGGATCATTGTTTATCCGGCTTTCGATCGCCTGCCACTATTATTTGGCCAGAAGCAAAAATCAAATTGGAAATACAGGCTTCCGATAACTGCCAGCACTTGGTGTTGTTTAACCCTGACGCAAGCTATTTTGCGGTGGAGCCGGTGACCAATGCCAACGATGGTTTCAATTTACAATCGGCTGGAGTAGATGCTGGCGTGACAATATTACAGCCGGGGGATACGCTAAAAGCTCACATGCGCATGGTGTTATTGGATTAGTTGGAATAATGCACATTAGGTTAATGCGACCGGTTTTAAGTGTAAAACTCAGACTTGATCTGACATAAAGTGCACGAATTGATCTGGACTTGAATGTCTACAAACCGCCTCTTTTTTGGCATCAACTAAATCGTACTTCAAAACACCATACCCTTATTTCATCCGGCAGCTTCCAGCACAAAGCGGTCACCCAATGCTTTACCATCCCTGATACCAAGCCCAGTATAACAAAGTGCCCTCAATTAGCTATTTCAAAATCAAAATGTGTCTGCCCGCTAGGCAATACTTACAACGACAACAACTTGGGCGGCACAAGACCTTAAAGAGGCCATACGTGATTTTCATCCAGTCTATCGAACACGAATTGGTCAATGTTGAGGTGTTTCGCTGCCTTTAAAAGCCGGGATTTGTGCAGAGACAAGAGTTGCGATTTCATAAGTCGATAAGTTTGGCTTATCTATTTCGACTGCTAACTTCAGCAGTTTGCTGAGCCCCGTAAAGCGCATAGGGAAGATGATCGATCCGGTTCCCGATATCCAGATCAAACTCCATTGAAACAGTTGTGTTAGCGGAAGCCACGCGATCATCGACGGTTACGTAAGTGGGGTAATCGAATGAGCTCAGCATGCCACTGATTTCGTTACCGAGCTGTCCGGAGGTGGATTGACCTGACTATTCAGAGAGTGCGGCTATGGCTGCATTCTCAACATCAGCAAACTGGAAATCATTAGAATTCTCAGCCCATGCCTGTTCGCGGAGCGTATTCCACGCTTCTACGAGCTCATCAAATTCAAGTGGGCTGTCATCAGCACACTTGACATTCTTGATGGCATTGCTGGTTTCCATCAATTTTTCTTCCTTGATCTATCGCAAAATCTAACTTTATTAGACCAAAAAACTCTTTGCGTACTGCATATGCAGTAGTAATAAACTCGCAGTCCCCGCACTGCTCATTTTGTCAGTGGAGACTAACCGAGTTACTCGAAATTGAATAACCTTAGTGTGTCCCAATCTTCGCTCATGCTCCACCTTTTTCGACTTACACATTGTTAGTCATGGGGAAGAAAATCGCCCCGTTCGAAACTGTAAAATTTCTAACGGGGCAAACTCAATCAGTCTATTTGCAGCGCAAAGTTTCCCGATTGAATAATTTTATTTGCACTTGGCCGTTAACGTTCAGCTTATTGTCCTGGCTGCGAATTAACTTTACCGGGTGCGCAAAAGGTCTGTACTCCGTTTTTCGCCCACGAAGGTTGTCCTCGATTCTGTTTGGCGATTTTTTTAATATCCACTCCAGGAGGAAAGCAGTTTGCTGCCGCACTACCTGCTGCTGCCGCACTACCTGCTTTTGGGCCAGCGTATGCTGTTGTTGTCATTAAAAATGCTGCTCCAATTAGACACGCTGATCCGGCTATAACTTTTAATTTCAAAATTTTCATCTATACAATCCGTCATAATTGATTAAATTGACTTTTCTACTCTACTCTACTTTGCCTAATACTCTTTTCGATTCATCATGCAAATGCTGTAAAAACTCAGATTCAGAGAAATGTGCACAGTGTCTGGCACTACAAAAGCAGATTCTAAAAACTTCGTATATCCCTTTAAAACTCGAACACGCTCCAAAACGTAACCAATATCTACTTTATTGTATATTGAGCGTACGGGTTAGTTTGAATTGGTTAGCCGGAATGATGGTTCATCGGTTCGTCCTAGTTTAAGATCGACGGTCATACCTGATCTGCATTATGAGAGCATGTGGTATCGCTAACACCAACTGATGCACTGCTCATAAGACTACGTTTGAAGCCTTGCTATTAAGTTGATTGAACAATTGACTATCTTTCAATCGATGACGAAACAAAAGGGCATAACGAGCAGCGCTGGTGAAGAAATCATTGATATGGATACTGACAGATTAATTAGTTGGTTGCTGGTATTTGGACTCACGCTGCTGATTTTCCCGACATGCCTCTACGCCAACTCTGATGACTATGACGCCGAGTCCGGCACAACTGATCGCTGGTCTGTACTTGACAACGAGCCTGGTGGTGCGATTATAAACAACTGGTTTGATCAAACACTTAATAGCAATGTTATCGAATTTACCGGAACCGAGGATGGCACCCAAAACAGTTATCTGTTTGGGACGGCTAAGGGGTCAGGTGGGTGGCAGAATCAGCAAAATTTTGTAGTCTCATGGAAAATGTTGTTTCACGATTCATTTGCATTAACCTTCTGGGTAAACACAAGCAATGGCATTCGTTCTCTCCAGTACTCTCCAAGTAAAATCGAATCAAGCACTCCCGATACAACTATCCACGTCAAGCTCAGCGCCCAGAAAACCATAGGCAAATGGATCACCTTAGAGCGTGACGTTGCTAAAGATCTTCAACGTGCCGAACCAACCAACCGTTTACTAAGTATGCACGGCCTCGTGGTCCGGGGCAGCGGTCGGCTCGATGATATCTTGTTCAGACCCAACGCAAAACCCGAAACAACAACGTCGACTTCGACGCCTGAACCTGACACATTGGCCATCAATAAAACCGCAATCGTCAGCGAGGATAATCCAAGCATCGATGGTTCTTTGAGTAAAGGTCAGCTAGGCACTTTGTCATCCGGGCTGGGCATTCCGCTCGCCCGCGGCAAACCGATTGACAATATCAGAAATTTTAGCGATGTCGCGATTGAATGGGTAACGTCGGGTCAGGAAAATCAACTGTCGTTTTCATTCCATGCGCGTGGCTTGGACGATTACCTGTCCGGGCGAGTTCGCCACTATTTGTGGGACTTTGGTGATGGTACTCCATCGATCATCACTTCCTCACCCGATGTGATCTATTCTTATCAAGCACCCGGACGTTATACCGTAACGCTGACTCTCAAGAATTCTGCAGATGTCTCTGTTGTGACCGCTAATGCGGTGGTCACTGCCGAATCAGAAAACACACCCAGCATTAGAATAATCCGACCGGGAACACTTCATCAATCGATGGCAGCGCCGGTCATCGATGGAATTATCCGTGAGGACGCATGGAATAGCGCTGCACACATACCGTCACTGACGAGGTACCCCGAAGTGAGACCACCGAATGATCGAACAGAGGTGCGTATACTGATGGATGCCGACCGTCTCTATGTTGCATTTAAGAGTTATACCGCGGACCCGGATAGCATCTCTGCAATACAAACTATACGCGATTACGCTCTGGGTTCTGATGATAGAGTCACTCTGGAACTGGAAACCTATGCCACGTCTCGACTGACGTCGACTTTCAATGTCAACGCACTAGGAACGCAGAATGACATCATCATGGGTGGGCGCGCCTCAAAGATCGAATGGAAGGGGGACTGGTTAGCAAGTGCGGTTAAAACCGACTATGGGTGGTCGGCTGAAATGGCCATACCGTTCCATATTCTTAACTTTGATCCAACAGCGACCGAATTTGGTGTGAATTTCTGGCGATACCAAAACAGCGCGCAGGAATGGAGCAGCTGGGTGGGTGACGCAGACGATCCAACAGAATCCCGCTCAGGAAAACTGGTTGGGTTGACGTTGGGTTCATTCACCCGATCGAAAAATTGGACAGCCATGCCTTATGTTCTCGGTAGTATCAATGGTGCTGATAATGATGGCGACTCAAAAGACTGGTTGATCAACAGTGGTGTGACTGTGCGTTATGAGCCAAAACCTAACGTGACGGTGGTGGCAGATGTACTGCCAGATTTTACCCAGTTGGAAACCCAGTTCGACTCGATTAACTTCAGTTACACCGAGAACTACGTGGCTGAAGTACGGCCCTTTTTTCAGGAGGGGTCGGCCTACTTTGCCACCAACGGTCACTATTTTTACAGCCCACGAATCCCAAATTTCTATGGAGGAGTTAAGTCATACGCGCAGTTCAATAAATCGTCGATGAGTGGCTTTTTTACGACATCACCAGATAACCGCAGTGATGGCATGGTTCGATATAAAAAAGAGTTTATTGAAGATCACGAAGTGGAGTTAGTTGGTGTGGGGACAGACCAAGGTGAATTTCAGAATCTTGTATTTGGCTCCAATGTACTGGGCAGCTGGGATTCCGGGTTTTATTATAATCTGAGCTACTCGCTGTCAGATACGAAATGGGTCGACAATATATCTGGACCCTACGCGCAATTGATCTTAGGGCGTTCGTTCGGGGACTTTGATGTTGGCATCAATGGCTCATATTACGATACAGGCTATCAACCAGCCAATGGATTGGTGGCCAACAATTTGCCAGGTACTCAAGGTGGCGCACTGTATTTTAGCCATTCCCCAGGCAAAATCAACGACACGGTCACCGCCTTTCAAACCAGCGCGGGTATCGAGTCTCGCGAAACTTTTGATGGCAATCTTCAAAATGAAAATGCGTATCTGAATTCGTCGTTATCCCTTAACAATTGGTTTACGCTGTCGGGGGCCTATTTTGTATCAAACTACCGACCCAATATCGGCTCCCCTGGACTGTTCAGCGAGGTGGTCAACAATGATCAAACTTTCTCGGTGGGTATGGATTTCAATATCGACAGCAGTGTTTATGGCTATGGCTTTAGTCTGATTGACGGTACATTAGGAGGAGGTGACTATCGCTTTCTATCTACCTATACTTGGCTCAAACCTACACCGTCACTTTATCTCAGTGCTTCGTTCGCAGATCTAGAGAGTTTCGGCAACAGAACCCAGTTGACACTGGACGTCAATTTTGACATTACGCACGAGGATAGCGTAAATGCCCAGTACTATCGCGAAGAAGGATTTGAGTACACACGTCTGTTGTATCGACGAGTCGTACGTTCTGGATTCGATATTTTCGGTGTGTTTGAAAATTCCACTTATGACGAACAGAAGCTTTCAGCCAAGTTAGTTTGGACGATATAGCACGGTTGGCGAATTGTTAAATAGTAGCGTTTAGCCGTTAAGCCGATGATTCCTCACCCTGTGCGGGAGTGACTTCATGATAAGTTATCAAAACAAAAGAAAAGTACGCGCGGATGGGCTGACTTAGCGAAAACTAAATTCACACTCTGTCCGCTTCACCGACTTTGCCGTCACTTGCATCATTGAAAAAATACAACAACAAGCACATTCCCTGACTGGCTGTTTCCAGCATATTGCCGTCACCCAATTGTCTCCACTCATCGACGAATTTTATCCACGTTGAAATTGGAGAAGCACCCGGACAAAATCTTTATCGGGTTCATCGATAAAACTTTTGATTTTTTTGGTTATCACTTTTCCCCGGAAGGATTGCGCGTGGCTCAATCAACCCTGAACAATTTCCTTGGAAAAGCAGCCCGCTTTATGAGCAAAGCCCGTCAGCACCAGAAGGTGCTGAGCGGGTGGGTCGCTATTCGAAGCAAAGGTTGGGCTGGGACAAAAGTAGTTTGAATTTGCAGCCTATCCGCACACACACGATTGTCGTAGCCAACTCCACTAGTAACCTAGGCAAGCTGCTTGCTAGCAAGTGATAGGAACGTTCAATTAGAATTAGAAACAGCAGCTTCGTTACATAGGCAAAGTATGTTCTCGGGAATAAAAGCCGGTGAGCCCTCTACTCCGCTGGACGGATCTAGAATATAAGTATTTTCAATGTCAACTTCTTCTTCGATAACTTCTCCTTCGATAACTTCGAAATCTGTGTATTTGTATTCTACAAAACATTGGCCCTCTTCCACTACCGTCATTATTGACGACACATCAACTTGTACTATGTCCAGGGCGAGGGAGGCTATTAATTCGATTGCTACTTCTTCATAATCGCATGCAGGTGGTTCTACTAAACATAAATTCAAAGCATAAAAAAACATATAGTCACCCATCGGCTCACCGATCGCGTTTTTACCCTTGTTGCCTCCACGCCCATTGTTGCCCGCTTTGACATTTATGCTCGTCACCATGTTTCCAGCAGCTGGCACATAGTCATCATAAGACAACGTGTAGACAGAATTGAGCGTTTCGTCATCTTCAATGTCATCAATTTTTTTGGTACTGCCATCGCTGTAACCAATGACTATGTTACTAACATTCTTGCTCGACGTAACCAGTACGTCGCAACTAGCATCAACCATTACACCGATGTCTGCCGGACCGCTGTTGGGGTTGCCTTTACCTTTACCCTTGCCCTTAGCATCTACCGTGGTACCCAAAGCCAACATCGACACCGCCAAACCAGCACTGAGAGTAAGTTTTTTGGGGAATCGTGTAAAACCACGGGTTTTGAAATTGCCTTTCATAGTACAGTTCCTTTTTCATACTTAGGCACCGAACCGGCTGCTCTGAGTTACAATTTGATGGACCGCTTTTCAACAGGTTCCAGATACTTCGCATGAAACAATAGTCGATTCAACTATTCGATTCATCATGCAAATGCAGTAAAACCAAAAATAAGACAGAAAATTTATACTGCATTTGCAGTATGCAAAGAGGTTTTTGGTCTGATAAAGTTAGCTTTTCCGATAGATCAAGGAAGAAATTGATGGAAACCAGCAATGTCATCAAGAAGATCAAGTCTGCTGATGACAGCCCACTGGATTTCGATGAGCTTGTAGAAGCGTGGAATACGCTCTGCGTACAGGCATGTACTGAGAATTCTGATGATTTCCAATTTGCTGATATTGAGAATGCTGCCATAGCCGCACTCTCTGAAGAATCAGGTCAATCCACCTCCGGACAGCTCGGTAACGAAATCAGTAGCTTGCTGAGCTCATTCGATTACCCAACCTACCTGGTAACCGTCGATGGTCGCGTGGCTTCAGCTAACACGGCAGCTTCAATCGAGTTTGATCTTGATATCGGAAACCCGATCAATCAACTTCCCTTTGCGCTCGACGGGGCTCAACCGATCTCTGCAGTCATACGCGATGCTATGGATGAAGAAAAAGTAAATGTAACGGACGCGATATTAAAACGAGCACATGCAGCAGAAAATGAACGAGATGCGACGATTGCCTTAACACCTTCGTTTGGTCGTGTGCCGATGGCGCTGGTGTTCGTAATCACCACCCAGTGGAAACCAAAGTCGACTCAGCTACTCAAACGCCAGTTTGGGCTCACCAACACAGAATCTGACGTACTGATCAGTTTCGTGGATGGCTATTCCTCTCAGGATATCGCCCAACAACGTAACCGTTCTCACACAACGATCAGAACTCAATTTCAATCGATCCTGAACAAAACCGGAACACGCAATCAAACTGAGTTGCTTCGCACCGTGTTGTCAATATCGGACTTCACGAAGGGCATTGGTGAAATAGTTGATGCAGTCAACCACCCGCACCGTCGCCGAGCTGAGGTGTTACGTGAAGGTGGCAGAATCATAGAAGTAACACTGATGGGCGATACGAATGGAAAGCCCATTTTAACCATTGCCAATGCGGTGAACTATACGTTTAGTGAAAAAATAGAGCAGGCTTTGTACGATGCTGGATTATATATTATCAGTCTTTGTGCGCCTGGCTTTGGTCGAACCGATCCGGTCCCTGACGGCATCAATAGGATGGACTGCCTGTCTTTAGATTCACTGGCAGTACTTGACCAACTGCGCATTAATAGCTGTACGATGTTGGCATACAATGCCAACTCGCCCGTCTGTTATCTCCTTGCCGGAAAAATTGGACATAGATTCAATCACCTCATACAGATCGCAGGTGTTCCTCCGTATCGATTCGTGCATACGTCGGATATAAGCCAATCCTCCTGGGCCACGGGAATATTAAAAGCCGGTGTTTCTCACCCGGGCCTGAAAACTATGATGTGTAGATGTGCTATGAAAGCATGGGCTACAATTGGCGCAAAGCAATTTATGCGACTCCAGCTGAGCTCGAATCCCGTAGATTCCAAACATGTATTATCAGCAGTGAATTTACGCGAATATGATCACGCCCTGAAAACTGCTACACGTGGAGGTGTTAGTGCAGCTGCTGTGGATCTTGCACTTCAATTCGATGATTGGACTGCAGCGGTCGAGTCGCTTGATACGTCTATCACCTTGGTGCACGGTGCAGATGACACTATCGTACCTGTGGATATGGTGAGGCGCTTCGCAGAAGCGTTTCCGGTGAAAATAGAGTTGATCGAGCTAGAAGATGCGGGTATGCCGCTGCTACAAAGTCATACCATTGAAATTATTAAACTACTGAAGTCAGCAGTAGAAATAGATAAACCAAACTTATTGAGCAACGACATTGATGATCTTATCTCCACACAAATCCCGGCTTTCAGAAGAAGCGAAACTCCTCAACACTGACTTATCAGTGTTCGGTGGTTAACACGAATGAATGCTATGTGGATCTGAATCTAGTCTGTAAACAAGTGGGCGAATGACTATATTTGAACTTTACAGCCGGTCGTTATGCCGCGCTGGGCGTCCGCTTTACCGACACAAACTAAACCGCTACGCGGTAATTTCAAGATCACCATCTGACTTAACCTAAATTAGTCATTAAAACTGGGCTCCTCCCTTGGTTTTCTGTTGTTCCCCAACATCAGAAATAACAGGAGTAGAGCCCATGAGTGATTCTAACAATTCCCCGAGCCTTTACGACAACGCATGATCGATGACATGGTAATGCGTAAATTAAGCCC
>Ga0114953_1003600_pt1 | contig 10528 bp, 6 predicted proteins | sample SidtaG_FD_87298 | JGI IMG/M metagenome (GOLD analysis project Ga0114953, IMG submission 87298) | Marine algal microbial communities from Sidmouth, United Kingdom - Sidmouth_Male2 metaG | ecosystem: Host-associated > Algae > Red algae > Unclassified | place: Sidmouth, United Kingdom | collected... | reverse complement strand
TCAACTCTTCCAAACTCTTTTTCATACTGCAAAAGTGGTAAAAAAAGTGGGGTTGGGCAAGTCTGATGTCTGTGGGGGGTGGGTTTTGGGGATTAGGTTTTTGGATATTTGTTTGATTGGCCGGCATATGGTTTGTTAAGGAATTTTATTCGACATGTGGACGGTAAAAATAAATTTGGTAACTCTTTTTGAGTCTAGTAAAGCCAACATCAACGAGCACATTAACAACATTGTAAATTCAGGGGAACTGGATGAAGAACCAACTGTTCGGAAATTCCGAACAGTTCGAAAGGAAGGCAACAGAGAGGTAAAAAGGAACTTGATTCATTATAATCTAGACATGATTATTTCAGTGGGATATAGCTCATTGATAAAGGAGGTGCGTTCTACAATCAAATACGGCAAGTCTCCAATCGCGTAGCTTGTTTTCACGATATTGAGGGGGAACCAGGTTACGCCTGTCTTCCGTCGCTCTTCGAGGGTTAAATTTTGGATGGTTTCCTGATAGCGTCGTAACTCTTCGTCTTTTTCCTGTTGTAGTAGTGCCATGGTGGCTGTCAACTCTTCCAAACTCTTTTTCTTACTGCAAAAGTGGTAAAAAAAGTGGGGTTGGGCAAGTCTGATGTCTGTTGGGGGGAGTGGAGAATTTTGTTCGATTATATGTCGCATAAAAGCGTATAAGTGTTAAAAACGGAAGTTTATTAGGTGATGTTCCACTTGGCGCCACAAAACTAGGCTATCTGCCATTAATTAAGGAAAAGCCAATTGTACATTAAGCATGTTTTGTTTTACCACCCAAATCAACCCTAATAACTAAAAGAGCTTAATCTTCCCACAGCTACTAATAGGTTTCGATTTTGGCTTTTATTGTTGGATGTATGACTTTCTTTGAATTGACGGATTATTCTATGAATGTTTGATTGAGTTTGAGATAAAATTATGCATTACATATTGGTGATTTCTAATTGCTTATAAACGATTTGTTTTGATTCGTATTGGTGTCTCCTTTGCTCATACAATTAAACTTTATAAAAAATCTTTAGACTTTCTAAACAAATTTAATGATAATCTACTTAAGTTTAAAACAAAACTTTAGGTGTTCTGCATTTTTATTTAATAAGTATATATTTATCTCAATAAATTCAAAAGTATTATGACTTCTCTAGGGCTATATCTTACAAAGAAATCTGTGAATAGGGCGATGGTTTCCAGAAGGACTGGAATTAGCCAAGCTCGACTTTCACAGTTGACTTCAAATGAATCGACAAAACTACGTGCGGATGAATTATTTTTAATTGCTCTAGCGATTGACATTGATCCAGGAAAAATGTTCGAGGAAATTTTTAATGATTTGAAATTGGAAAATTAAATGAGTTCAAAGTTTTTCACAAATAGCGGAAAAAATACACTTATCAATAAGTTTGATGGGATTTTTAAGAATACTTCCGTTCATACATTTGACGCACTTGTTGGCTATTTTAGGTCATCAGGTTATTTTCAAATTAGAGAGCATCTAAGTGACGTTGAGGAAGTTCGAATTTTAGTGGGTATTGATGTTGATCATTTAATAAGTGAATCAGCTCGTAAAGGCCTTGAGTTTAACTTCAATACAGAGGTTACTAGAGAAGAGTTTATTCGAGAATTTAAAGAAGATATTCAACAAGCAGCCTATAAAAAAGATGTTGAAGAAGGAATTATTCAATTTGTAGAAGATGTTATCTCGGGTAAAATTCAAGTCAAAGCACATCCAGACAAAAATATTCATGCTAAAATTTACATTTTCAAGCCAGAATACTGGAATGAACATAATAGTGGTTCTGTAATTACAGGGTCAAGTAATTTAAGTGTATCAGGATTAGATAGAAATTTTGAATTCAATGTCGAATTAAGAGATTATGATGATGTTGCCTATGCAAGTCATACATTTGAAAATTTGTGGAAAGAAGCCATAGATATTTTACCTAAAGCAATAGAATCGGCAAAGAGAGATACTTACCTGAATGATACTTATACCCCATTTGAACTCTATATTAAATTATTGATTGAGTATTTTGGAAGAGGTATTGAATATGATCCTGAATCTATTACAGACTTACCTAAAGGCTACAAAAAACTAGCCTATCAAATGGATGCAGTAAATGATGGCTATACAAAACTATTTAAACATAATGGATTTATACTTGCAGATGTTGTAGGTCTAGGAAAAACCATTGTTGCGACAATAATTGCAAAAAAATATTACTTCTCAAATGGTTATCGAACAAAAATATTAGTCATTCATCCGCCTGCTGTTGAAAAAGGATGGCGTAAAACAGTTCGAGACTTTGAGGTGCCAGGAATTGATTTTATTACTAACGGAAGTTTACATAAAGTTAAACACCCTGAAGATTATGATTTGATAATTGTAGATGAGGCACATAAGTTCCGTTCAGATGAATCTGAAATGTTCCATCAATTACAAAAGCTGTGTAAAACACCTAGAAAACGAAAAGGAAATGATGGAAGTAACAAGAAAAAAGTAATTCTCGTTACAGCAACGCCACTAAACAATCGACCTGAAGATATTAGAAATCAACTTTATTTGTTTCAAGACTCTAAAAAGTCAACATTAGAAGTTGGAAATCTTCAGCATTTTTTCAGACCATTGATTGATAAATACAGAAAATTAAAAATTGAAAGAGATCATGATAAAATTGCAGAAGGGGTTAAAGCAGTGTACAAAGAAATAAGAACAAAAGTACTTGAATCTGTTATTGTGAGAAGAACCCGAACAGATATTCGTAATACACCACATTATTGGGAAGACATTATAAGTCAAGGAGTAAATTTTCCCGATATCGTACCCCCCAGACAAATTTTATATGAATTAGATGAATATACTGATAATTTATATGACAAAACGTTGAGAATACTAAAAAAGCAGAGTAAAGAATTAGGTTATTATCGCTATCAAGCGATAAAATTCCTTATGCCTGAAGCAAAAAAAGCCTATCAAAAAGCAACAGGAGTTAATCCAAGTCAAGCTGATCGAATATCTAATCAATTAGCACATATCATGCGTATATTATTAGTGAAGCGTATAGATAGTAGTTTCCATGCTTTTAAGATGAGCTTAAGCAGATATTGCAACGCCAATAAAGCCATGCTTAAAATGATTGAAAGCGGAACTATTTATATTGCTCCAAAGCTAAAAGTCAACGAATTTATTCTGGATGATAACGAAGCAGAGTTAGAAAAAATCTTAAGAAACGCAGAAGATACCGAAACTATTAATGCTTATCCAGTTGAAGATTTTTATGAAGAATTTATAGTGGGGATTAAAAAAGATCATGAAACTCTTTCCGTTTTAAAAAAAGAGTGGGATAAAATAATTAAGGACCCTAAATATGATACCTTAGTTCAGAAAATTAAAACTGAACTCATGAAGTCTGATATTAATGATAATCATAAATTGTTAATTTTTTCAGAGTCTAAGGAAACTACGAATCATTTAATGGGAAAATTAAAGGATGATGGTTTTACAAATATTTTAAGTGTAGACAGTTCTAATTCTAAAAACTTGACTTCTACAATTGCTGAGAATTTTGATGCGAACCAACCAATTGCCGAACAAAAGAATGATTACGATATCATTTTAACTACGGAAGTTTTAGCAGAAGGAGTGAATTTGCATCGTTCCAATATTATTTTGAATTATGATATTCCGTGGAATGCCACGCGACTTATGCAGAGAATTGGACGTGTAAATCGTATTGGTACAGAATCTACCAATATCTACATTTACAATTTCTTTCCAACCTCTAGAACCGATAATGAGATAGAACTGAATAAGAAGGCCTATATGAAATTACAGGCTTTTCATTCCGCATTAGGAGAAGACAGTCAAATTTATTCTACCAAAGAAGAGTATAGTTCTTTCGGATTATTTGAAAAAATACCAGAAGAAGAAAAAGATGAACGATTAGAGTTTCTAAATTATCTCCGAAAATTCAGAACTGAAAATCCTGATTTATACCAAAAAATTAAAAAGACGATACCTAGTAGAGCTAGAACAGGACGACATAATAAAAGTACTAAAGATCAAACAATTACATTTATAAAAAATAAAAAAAGAGATATTTTTTATTTGATCTATCCTGACAACGAATTGGAAGAGTTAACTTTTGTTGAAACCGCTCGTATTTTTAAGGCCCAGGTTTCTGAAGATGCTATTCCAATTCACGAAAAACATCATGAACAAATTCAGACAGCCCTTACTTCATTTCATCAAGATGAAAATATTAGCAATTTAGGTGATTTAAGAGCCGTAAAATTAGGTCCTAATGAAAAAAGAGCAATTAAATTTCTGGTAGATTGTGCCAAGCAAGAATTTGCCGCTATGGATGATAAAGAAATCATTGATTTGGCAAAATTAGCGATTAAACGAGGTAAATTTCAGAAACTACCACGAGAAATTAATAAACTTTTAAAAACTGCAAAGGAAAGTAAGCAAACTCGATCTGAACTGTTTGAAAAGTTGATTAAAGTATTGGCAACATATCCGTTGGAAAATATTGCTAAGGAAACAATAATAAAGAAAAGTAAGAAAGCACAAATTTCTTCGACTCCAACAGTAATTTTATCTGAATCTTTCTCCGTTTAAACTATGGAAACAATCCAATTAGAACGTATATTTAATGCTAGTTTTAATTTTGAAGACTGGAAACATGTAGTTAAGTCCTATTTTAAAAATATAGACTTTTACCGCACGCCTATTGAAAGTATTGACAAGTCTTTAAAATATCACCATGTAGCTGAATCCATTAAGGAGTTTGGCTCTGCACGTTTAGCAGATGATAAAGTCATTAAGTTTTACAATATTAGGCTAGAGAACGGAAAGCATGTTACCAAGAATCGTGTGGGCCTGCGAAACTTGATTCATGGTGAAGTTATACCTGGTGATGTTGATGCTTTATTGGTGGTGTTCCATGCACCAGGAGATAAAGATTGGAGACTGACTTTTATTTCAAAATCGGTGTTTTGGGATGACGATTTTAACGAAAACAAACTGGAAACTAGTCCTAGACGATATACCTATGTTTTAGGAGAGGAGGAAAGTGTAAAAACTGCCATACAACAATTTGAAAAACTAGAAGATGAGCAAATAACCATCAAACATTTGATTGAATTATTCAATGTAGAGAAATTAAATAAAAAATTCTTTGATGGTTATAAAAGACAATATAAAAAGTTTTGGTCCTATCTGGTAAAAGAAGAAGAGTACAAACGATTATTCTTTGCCCAAAGCTCTAAAAAACAGGAGAAAAAAATTCGTGATTTTACTAAAAAACTTTTAGGCCGAATTGTCTTTTTATACTTTTTACAAAAGAAAGGTTGGCTGGGTTGTACACCGCATCCCCAAAAATGGGAAAACGGTGAACGCCAGTTTTTACTAAAATTATTAGAAGGATATGCAGACAAAGAAAATTTTCATTCAAAGTGTCTAACAAAATTGTTTTTTGATACGCTCAATCAACCCAACAGAGACAATACAATTTTTGAAGTTGCAGGATTAAGCAATGAACTTAATGGTACCAAAGTACCTTATCTCAATGGTGGGCTGTTTGAAATAGATGCAGATGTAAATGCTAAAAACATTGATTTCCCAGCTAGTTACTTCGAAGAATTGTTTGATTTTTTCGGACAATACAACTTTACAATTGACGAAAATAGTCCAGATGATCATGAAGTAGGGATTGATCCAGAAATGTTAGGACATATTTTTGAGAACCTACTGGAGGACAATAAGGATAAAGGTGCTTTTTATACTCCCAAAGAGATTGTGCAATACATGACGCAAGAGAGTTTGATTCAATATTTACAAACACATTTGGGAAAACATCATGAAATAGAACAATTTATTCGTTTTCATGACAAAGGAGAAGAACAAGCTAAAAATAATTTCATACGAGATAATGCAGAACGAATTGAATACTATTTGGATCAAGTAAAAATTTGTGATCCTGCAATTGGTTCGGGAGCATTTCCAATGGGAATGCTACACGAAATTTTTAGAGCAAAAATGGCTTTAGACTGGACCTTGAATCGATCAGAAGTCAAGAAAAAGATCATTCAAAATTCCATTTACGGCGTAGATTTAGAAAGTGGTGCTGTAGACATTGCACGCTTGCGTTTTTGGTTAGCCTTAGTGGTAGATGAAGAAGAACCACATGCATTACCAAACCTCGATTATAAAATAATGCAAGGAAATAGTTTATTAGAAAGTTTTGAAGGAATTGATCTAAGTGAAATTCATGAAGGTGTTGCCATAGAAATTGATTCTGAAAAATCAGGAGCCAACTTATTTAGTCAGGAACTCCAAAAGAAAAAAGATGTTGGCAATCAAGAAAAACTTGTAGATTTAATCAATAGTTATTTTGATTTGGATGACCCCGAAGCTAAGAAGTCGTTACATTCCAAAATTGACCAACAAGTACTAAATAATATATATTTTACGCTCCATGATCATAAAGCAGATTTAGAAAAAGAATACATAAAACTGCAACTAAAAATAAATAGACGGTCAGTCTCATTACGTACTGCAGAACAAAAAATTAAATATGAAACCGAAAGTAAAGATGCCAGGCTAGCAAAAAAAATAAGTTCGAAATTGGAGACCATTGCCGATAAGCAGCTTAAACTAAAGGAGCTTTACCATTCCTATGAAAGACCATTTTTTTTGTGGCACCTAATGTTCAAAGAAGTATTTGATGAAGGTGGTTTTGACATAGTAATAGGAAACCCACCATGGGGTGCGGAAATTGAAAAGAAAGAATTAATCCATATTAAAGAAAAAAACAAGGAAATTATAAAGAGGATGATTGATTCTTTTATGTTTTTTATAAACGAATCGTTGAGAATTACAAAAAACAAAGGGATTATCTGCAAAATAATTCCAGAAGTGATACTTAATCAACAAGATAATTCTCTTTTAAGAAAAAAAATATTAGAATCTACTACAATACAAAGCATTGCTAACCTTGGAGATAACATATTCGAGGGTGTAACACGTGCATCATGTATAGTTCAAGTTGTTAAGGAGAATAAGCAAGATTATGATTATTCTGTAGTCAATTTTACCAAAACTAAATCTAGAGTAAACTTCCTATATACTGGAACTAAAGTTGCAAGTAGTTTAGTTAGGTCTTTACCTAACTCCATATTCCCTACTCAAAATCTAACATTTTATAGTGTATTAGAGAAAATACTAAATAACGAAACCAAGCCTTTGGTAAATTGTATAGATTCGGATGGGATACAAAGAGGTGTCAGCCCTGATTTAAAGAAAGCTTTTCTTCCTAATAAGGATGAAATTAAAAAGTTTAATTTGGAACAAGAGTTTTTGAAATTTACAATTACAGGGGGACGAGACATGTCCAAATATGGATTTGTGCAACCTGATAAAAGAATTATCTACACAAACAAACAAACTCCAAAATCTAAAATTAAGAATATTGTAAATTATATTACTCAGTATAAATCTGAAATTACCTGTAAGGAGGTTGAGCAAGGAAAGCACCCTTTTTATACTTTGCATAGGGCTAGAAAGCCACAAATTTTCGAAAAAGATTCTAAGATTTTGGGAGTTATAACTGGAGATAGAATCACAGTTGCTCTTGACACAAATAGAATTTATCCAACAGATGGTATTTATCTTTTTAGTTCTGGGGATTTGAAAAAAGACAAAGCCTTGATTGGGCTTTTAAATTCTAATTTGATGACTATGATTTACCGGTTATATTCGAATGAACAAGGAAAAATATTAGCACAAGTAAAACCTACAGTTCTTAACTATTTGCCTGTTATTTCTATGAAAAAAATAGAAAACTCTAAATTACCTGAAATTGTTTCAATAATCATTTTCATTAATTCACTCAATAAAAATGAAACAAATTCAAAATTGATTGAGATTAGTAATATACTAATTGATTTATTCGAAGAAATAATTGATGCATTGGTATTTGAGCTCTATTTTACTGAAGACTTTAAAAGAACAGGTATTGAAATCGGAAAATTTGCCGAGCAAGAATTTCAATCTATTGAAGGATTAGTTGAAACAGAACAAAAGGAAATTATTCTAAATACTTATCAACGTCTAACTGAAAAGAAAAACCCGTTGCGGAACCAAATTAAACTTATGAAAATAGAATTAAAACACTTGTTAATGCCAATTCTAAGTATATAGCTCAAACCCAAAACATATGCAACGTATTCAATCCATTACCCTACGTAATTTTAAATTCTTTTATGGCACCGAAGCTGAACAGCCAATCAATAAATTAGAATTAAACCAAAATAACTTGTTATTGTATGGGGAAAACGGCTGTGGTAAAAGTTCCATTTATTGGGCATTGTACACCTTTTTGCAATCTTGCTTGAAAATAGACTCGGAAATCAGCAAATATTTTGACCCAAACAATAATCAAAACCTTAGAAATCGATTTGCAGATCCAGTGGATGATTCAGGTATCATTTTAGAAATAGTTAGTCCAACTGGCACCATAACTAAAGAAATCAGTAATACACAAATACAAACTAACTTGCCAGCTGACACAACTGTAAATAAAATAATTGCAGGTAGTGATTTTGTGACGTATAAATATTTGTCTAAATTATATGACTTTAGAAACAGTGAAGAAATTGACCTGTTTGACTGGTTGGAGAAAGAAGTATTAATGTTCATTGACTTTGAAGAAGCATATACTGACAACGCAGGAAATCTGTCAACTAGCACGTTAGCTAGTGATTGGTGGCAATTTATTTGTGAAGCTCCTGTTACTTTGACTCCGAATAACAAAAACAAGAACACAGCAAAGCGAAGCACTACTGAATACTGGAGATTTGTAGACACAACAATTCCAAAATTTGTAGAGCTTTTAATAGGGTTTTTATCCCGAATCGCAGTTAAGGCGAATACTTATTTAAAAGAAGACTTTCAAGAAGTTTTTCAAATTGATTTTGCAACCAACTCGATTGAATGTGGCTATAATAATTGGATTGGAAAAGGAAACATTTCTAGGCCAAAAGTTCCTCTCAAAGTTATATTTGATCATAATCAATTGGCTCAAGCTCATCAGCAAATAGAAAAGCCACATACATTTTTAAATGAAGCACGCTTAACAGCCATTGCGTTGTCAATTCGATTAGCAATGTTAGATGAACGATTATATGATCCTAATTCTGCCAGTTTGCTCGTATTGGATGATTTTCTTTTGAGTTTGGACATGAGCTATCGTGACATTGTACTTGATATAATCTTAAAAAGAACTGATGAATACCAATTACTAATGCTTACTCACGACAGGGCTTTTTTTAATCTGTGTAAACGAAGAATAGAAAATCTACCACTAGAGACTTTCGGATGGGAATTTAAAGAAATGTATCAAGACCAAACAGATTCAGGCATCCCATGCCCATTTATTCCCAATAAAAAGAGTTATTTGAGTTTAGCAAAAAAATATTTAAAAGAATGTGACTACCCTGCTTGCGCCAATTATTTAAGAAAGGAAACAGAGCGAATTCTAAAAAAAATACTACCACAAAATTTGACTATATCCGATAAATTAGACGAAGGAAGTAAAGCTAAACTGCTAGATAAATTGATTGGAATTTTGAAATCTTATATTACTCAATTAGGGGGGGATTTTAGTCCATTCGAAAAACTAAAAGAGCATAAGGATATTCTAATGAATCCTTTATCTCATGACAATATTGATACGCAAATCTATAGAAGAGAATTAGTTAATGCTATTGAAATAATTGAAAAACTTAATCGACTAAAAGTTAAAGTATTTAAAGCTGATTCTGATAACGAAAGACCATTTATCCTAAAAGAAACCGATACTTCTGGAGACGAGTGGGAATATGTTTTTTATTTGAAAGAAAACTTTAGAGCGATTAAAGGACTAGATGGGAATTGGTTATTAAGTAACCCTAGATGTCATTTTGATATACGAAAAAATATCACTCAAAATATAGCCGAAGAGGGTGTAAAAGTAGAATCAAAGCTAAGAAAAGGTTATGGTAATATTCGTCACAAATTGGGAATAAAAACTGAGGAGACTGACAATGAAAAGGATGTGAAAGATATTGTTTCTATTAGAGGTGAAGTATTAAAAAATATGTTAGAATAAAGCCAACACTAGATCAAGCATATTGCGATATTCAAGCGTTCGGTTTCTAGGACCTTTCTCCTTGAACGCTAAAAAGGAAATGAATAATCAGCGAATCATATAAAGCCCTTATGCCCAAGCCAGACAAAAATTGAAATCCAGCACAATATTCTTTTTAACACCTAAAAAAATGAAAAACAACCCCCACTACCTAATCCTCATAATCCCATTCCTACTACTCCAAAGCTGCAAAGCAAACCAAGAAAGCAATAATGTTATCACATCCGACATCACAAATTTTTGGAAGGCTTACGATCAAATTCAGACAGTAGAAGATGCTGTTTCAAAACTGAGGATCTTAGACAGCTTATATTTTA
>Ga0114953_1003598_pt1 | contig 10530 bp, 9 predicted proteins | sample SidtaG_FD_87298 | JGI IMG/M metagenome (GOLD analysis project Ga0114953, IMG submission 87298) | Marine algal microbial communities from Sidmouth, United Kingdom - Sidmouth_Male2 metaG | ecosystem: Host-associated > Algae > Red algae > Unclassified | place: Sidmouth, United Kingdom | collected... | reverse complement strand
TGATTAACCAGAAACTCAAACCGTCTCCTCGACTCAGGTCATTGCGCGACGAGATTTCTGAGCGTATAGATTTCGCCATCCGCTGTGGAGCGACTGTCCCCGTAGTTCAACGGATAGAACAAGCGTTTCCTAAACCTTAGATGCAGGTTCGATTCCTGCCGGGGACGCTTCCCGCTACCGTTGCCGAGTTGGTCTTTGATTTCGATGATCCGCTGGTTTGCCAAAAACGATGTTGCTGCCAACCTATTGATGGTGGCGATTTTGCTGTTGGGGATTTGGACGGCGATGACGCGCGTTCCGCTGCAAGTTAGCCCATCTTACGAGTATCAGTCGGTCATCGTCACGATGTCCTATCGAGGTGGAACAGCCAAGGATGTGGAGCGTTCGATCATTGTTCCGATCGAAGGAGCTCTTTCCGATTTATCCGGTATTAAGCGGCTTTGGACTCGGTCATCGCGGGACAGTGCTTTCTGCTGGATTACCCTCGATGAAGCTGCTGATCCCAGAGAGATGTTGGAGGAGATCAAGGCCAGAATTGATCGGATCCCGTCGTTTCCAAGTGAGACTGAGAAGCCAATTGTGCGCTTACCGAACTCGGACCGCTATCGCGACATTGTTGGGGTCGCGATTACCGGCAACATGACTGAAGAAGAGCTCGTGACGGCGGCCGAGCGAGTCCGCGACGACCTGACTGGAATGGAGGGCATCAGTCAGGCGAAGGTGACCGGAACTCGCCGAAATGAAATCGCGATCAATGTCGATCAGGAAAAGCTTCGATCTCTAGGAGTCACCTTCCAAGATATCTCCGAGGCGATTCGACGCTTTTCAGTAGATCTTCCTGCGGGAACGATTCGGAGCGAAAGCGGCACTCTCACGGTACGCGCTCTGGGGCAGGCTGAATCGGCCGAGGAGTATGCAGCGATTCCGATTCGCGCCGCAGATGGAACAAGTGTCACGGTCGGTGAAGTTGCCGAAGTCATTGACGGGTATGAGGGTGCTGAGTCGATCGTTCGATTCAATGGTGATTCGGCGTTCATGGTTCGGGTCATGCGGCATGACATGGAAAGTGCCATCGACATCGCCGAGAAGGTCAAGGACTACGCGGCTAGAGCTGGCGAACGATTCCCGGACGGGATCAATTTGTATGTCTGGGATGACGAGTCGATCGCAATCAGGAGTCGGTTGGGAACGCTGGCCTATTCACTTCTCCAAGGCAGCGTCCTCGTCTTCATCGTGCTCGCCCTGTTCCTGCGGCCGGCGGTGGCTTTTTGGGTGGTGATTGGTATCCCGGTTAGCTTTGCCGGAGGAATTCTGATGATGCCGTTCTTCGGGGTCAGTGCGAACTTGATGAGCGTCTTCGGATTCATCATCGTGGTCGGCTTGGTCGTCGATGATGCGATCGTTACGGGCGAGAATATCTACGCCAATTTACGGACGGGTGGAGATCCACTTGAGGCTGTCATCACCGGGACAAAAGAGGTCGCCACGCCGGTGACTTTTGGGGTCATCACAACAATCGTCGCGTTCTTGCCACTGATGTTCTATGATGGTCATTGGGGAAACTACGCCAAACAGATCCCGCCGGTGGTTGCTCCAGTTCTGCTGTTTTCTTTGGTCGAGTCCAAACTCATTCTGCCGTCTCATCTCAAGCATATCCGAACTGGGTTGCCTCGGAAAAATTGGTTCAGTCGACTGCAAGGTGGTATCGCTCGCGGCTTAGAGCGATTCGTGGAGAAGGTTTATACGCCAACTCTCGATTTCGCCCTTCGAAATCGCTATGGGGTTTGTTCTGCGTTCTTAGCGATGGCGCTTTTGATGACGGGATATTTCCGAGGCGGGCATATGGATTTCATCACCATTCCGTCGGTGGAACGGAACGTTGTCGTTGCCAAGATCGATCTGCCGAGAGGCACGCGAGTTCCGCAAACGGAAGTCTATGTTCGTCGGATTGCCGAGGCTGCCAATCAGCTTCGAGATCACTATCAAGACGGCGACACTGGGCGTTCCATCGTTTCGAACATCTATGAGATCAGCGGAGACCGCGGCAGAGGTCAGGACGTCGACGAAGAAGATGGGATGGTCATGGTTGAGTTGCTGGTTCCAAGTGAGCGATCAGTGCCAGGCCCGACTTCGACGGAGTTTGCTAAACACTGGAAGGAACTTGTCGGCGAGATTCCTGAGGCTCGGCGGTTTTCGATTCGGGGCGAAAAGTCGGGGCATAGTCGGTCTGCTCAGATCCGGGTGACTGAGCCGATGGAAATTGAGATCCGCGGCCCCGGTTCGGAGCAGAAGGTCGAACTGTCTGAGAGAGTGATTGAGCTGCTGAAATCCTATGAACGAATTTCCAGCGCCTATTCTGATGTCGGTCGGTCGAGCGACGAAATCGAGATCGTATTGAAGCCGCGAGCCGCCGAACTCGGGCTAAGTCAGGCAACCCTTGCGCGCCAAGTTCGGCAGGCATTTTTCGGCGACGAGGCACAGCGTATCCAACGAGGAACTGACGACATTCGCGTGATGGTTCGTTTGGACGAGAAGGAACGAGAGTCTCTACACACCCTCGATACTCTCAAGATCCAGACGCCATCAGGAACAAGTGTCGCGATGGATTCCGTCGCCGATATCCGGATGGTGAAGGTTCCGAGAAGTATCGAGCGAATTGATGCGGCAGAGGTGATTGAGATCATCGCTCAACCGGAAGACCCAAGCACTGACATCGTGGGAATTTCTGAGGCAATAGGCCCGGAGATTCAGGCGATCTTGAATGAGGGCGATAATCTCTCCTACCGTTTCACGGGCTATATCGCCGAAAGCGAAGAATCGAATCGTCGCACCATGTTTGCCAGCTTGGGGCTCCTGTTCGCCTTGTTCGCGTTGTTGGCGATTCCATTTAAGAGCGTGATTCAGCCGATCTTCGTTTTGTTGGCGGTTCCGTTTGGAGTCATCGGCGCCTTGTTAGGGCACATGATTATGGGGATCACACCTTCCTATTTGTCGATCTTTGGCATGCTGGCTCTGGCTGGGGTTGTGGTAAACGATTCGCTGGTTTTAGTGGATTTCGTAAATCGGAAGCGAGACGAAGGAATCCCGATCGACGAAGCAATTCGCGGCGCTGGTGCTCGTCGCTTCCGACCGATTCTGTTAACCTCGCTGACCACCTTCGCTGGGCTTCTGCCGTTGATGTTCGACAAGTCAATCGAAGGCCAGTTTCTAGTCCCGATGGCGGTCTCGCTGGGTTACGGAATCGTCTTCGCTACGGCGATTACTCTCTATCTGATTCCGTGCGCCTACAAGATTACCGAGGATCTGAGAGGGGGGGCATCCAAAGCCCGCCATTGGTATGCCCGTCCATTTTCGAACGCTTCTTGATTGAAAAATTGAGCCCTTCGGGTCGCAGCCCAGACTACGCTTAGCTTTGTTGCTCGTTGGTGATGCCCGCCTAGCGCCGTGCTAGGCGAAATCTGGACGGCAATGGCAGATCGCTCTAAATTAATCAGACCTTCCCTAGAGCATTGAACGCTTTCTCCGTTTCTGCCATGATCTGGACATGTCGGAGGTAGAGTATCATGTCGTGGTGTCAGTGCCTGGGAGTCCAGCGCAGCCTTTTCAGTTGAAGGGAGCTCGAGCGGGCCTGGGTCGTGGTGCTGACAATCAGTTGGCTGTTGATCACGAATCAATCTCCGGAACTCAATGTGAGTTTCGCCAAGTGGATGGTGGCTACGCTGTCGCAGATGTAGGGTCAACCAACGGGACTCGGGTCAACGGCAAGAAACTTGAGAGTCGGCAGCTGGTTCGGCTGGCAGATGGTGACCGTATTCTTCTCTCCGAGGAGGTGCCCGTCTACTTTTACCATGTTCAGCCTGGTCAAGCTATCCCGGATACTTCAGCAGCAGCGGCGACCGATGCCGCGTCTTTGGAGACCGCTGCCAAGTTGGCTGCGATGGGCGACAAGATCGAGTCGATGAAGTCGCAGCAAGCTCAGTTGGCGGCGGGTATTGAGCAAATGAAGGAGGAGCTCAATCTTCGACGTCAGGACGTCGCCAAGGTTCAGCGTGAGATCACGGAGATCGAAACGGCGCTGCTCGCTAAGCGCAAACAGCTTTCTCCAGATGGAGCGAGTGCGACTGATCTCGATGAGATTTCTCAGATGGAAGATGAGCTGATGAGTGCGACTCGGCGTTGGAAAGTCATGGCCAGTGATCTCGAAGGGCAGGAAGAACAGTTGCAGCGTCTGGGGTCTGAAATCGAAGTGACCTCATCACTCGACCCGATGCCACTCCAGAATCCCCCCCTCAGCACTCCAGCGACTGTCCCTCTGCAAACCACTCCCTTGGTGTCAGCTCCTGCTGCACCTTTAAAGGCAGGAAAACCCGCTGCTTCATCCAGCCCAGACGATCCCGCCAAACCGGCGGGCAATCCGCCAACCGTCTCGGTGGGAAGACCTGCCGATGCACCATCAGTTCCTCAACCGGCCAAGAAGGCCTCAGCATCGAAGAATGTCGCCTTGAAGAAAGCCAACCCGGAGGGGCCTCCTGCCCTGAAGAAAAAGACTGGGGGCGGTGAGTAGAGTCTTATGATCGCCGCCGCCATGCGGTGCCAAGCGAGATCCCAAGTTGGAATTTTCGATCATGCTCCCGAATGACAAACGGGATGTCCTCAGAGCGAATTAGTTCAAAGTGCGGATCTAGACGGTCAACGAGGTAGTCTAGGATCGGGACATTGGGCCAATTCTCCTTCGGCGTGAAGCTTGGGAGCCAAGACGAAGGCGTCGCCAGGGCAAGCTGACCCATTGGTCGAACCAACCCCTGAAGTGAGTCGAGAAAGGAGCCGGGGTCAGGTAGTCGGCACAACAGGTTGGAGGCATGAACGATGTCATATTGTTCTCCAGAAACCTCGGGCGAAGCCGCATCCCCGCAGCGGAATTCGATGCGGTCTGGATTCGATCCAACCGGGTAGCTGACGCTGTGGGTTGTTACCGAACCACCGTCATGGGAAAGTTGGTATTTAGCACCCCGACCGTCTGCGATTTGTTGGGCCAGATCGATGAACGCTTTCGAAAGGTCGATCGCGACGACACTCGCGGCGTGCGTCGAAAGTTCGAACGCACTTCGCCCGACAGCACACCCCAGATCGAGCGCCGTTGCACCGTCAGATTCTTTGACATCAACCAAACGCAGCACCGTCTGGCGTGGGAAATCCAGAGGCGCATCATCAGCTAAAAAACCGAGCGCCTTGTCCGCCGCTCCATCGGGCCCTCCCTGCCCGATTCCATAGTGGAAGTGCAGGTACTGAGCCGTGGAGGCGTCGGTCTCGTAGATGTTTTGGTCGGCCATCGGTTGTGGCTTAGCTCCGCAGTGCGTTGAGCAGATATTCGGCAGGGCGGAAGTGGCGGATCAGCACCTCTTCTTGTTCACCGCGCTTCATCCGGACTTCCCGAATGTCGAAGTTCGGAGTCTTGTGAGGGGCGAATAGGATGTCGTCGTGGGTCGCGTTCTCGTGCTTTTTGAACATCTCTGGCACGATGTGTCCGCCCAAATGATCGTCGCGCCCGGTTGCCAAGTGGCAGGTGCCGAGAACCTTTTCGTCCTGAATATCGGCACCGGAAACTGGCAGCACTTGTGTGCCGAAGCCGAGTTCGCCAAGGACTCCGGTCATCGGATCATCTTTAAGACGGGCATTGTGTTCATCGATGGTGGACTGTTCTCCTTCGATGAGGTCGGATTTGATGATCGAGCCATCAACCACAGTCAGCCGGCCGAGAGTTCCGTCTTCATACTTCATGGGGAACTCACCCTGCGCAGATTTTGGCACGAAGTAGACTTCACCAGCAGGCAGGTTGGCGATGTCCGGAGTTTCGCCACGGCACAGACCGTGACTCTTTTGAGCGTCCTGGCCACCGAGTTCTAGCGCTGCGGTGAGCAGGGTTCCGTCCCAGAGGCCAAAGTCGATCTCGATGGTGTCGGCGTTGGTCAGGGCGAGCCGAAGCTTTTCGGCGTCGCGGCTGACCTCGTCATAATCGACCGCCAATCCAGTCCGTAAAATCGTGCTATTTAGTCCATGCAAGGTCGCGCCACGGAAACCGAATTTCTTGGCATGAGCAGTCAGTGGTGCCGTGGCCGAGTAGGTAGAGATGCACAAGATGAGGTCGTATTTTTTATAGACGTCCTTTTCTAGGCTGATCTCGTTTCCTTCCATATCCCAAGCGACGTCCGAAAGGTCGAGATTGGATCCGTAAGTCATTGGAAAGGCAAAAAGTTCGCCTCCGGTCATCCCCAGTTCGTCCATCACACCATTGTGAAGGGCTTGATAAAACTCGCGATGGGCCTGGGCCTGAATGGTGTAGTCGGGATTATCGAGAAAGGCGAAATCGACGGCTTCGGAAGCATCCGCGACATCAACGAGAACGCAGACGCGCTTGCCTTCAGTGGGTTCGAAAACGCTACTTAGAAGGCGAGCAAGGCTAAATGGTGCGAATTCTCGTTTAGTAGGGTCGAGAACGATCTCTGGTGTTTGGGCTGGCATGGGTCTGTAGAAAATGTTGTCTATAAAAGGAACGTCTGGTCGTCGTCCGCAGATGACCCTTACGCATTTTTGTCCCAATGTCAGCGATTCCCCAAAGAAATGTCATGATTACGGGATGCTCTCGAGGCCTCGGGCGCGCATTGGCTGTGGGTTTCGCGGCTGCTGGTTGGAGAGTTAGCGGCTGTGCGCGATCTACGGAGGCCCTGGATTCGCTCAAATCGGAGTTGAAGGGCGAGAATCACGTTTTAGATCCGTGCGACGTCGCTTCTGATTCCGCGGTCGCACAATTTGCGAGCGCGGTTCTAGACGCACACGGGCCGCCGGACTTATTGCTGAACAATGCGGCAATCATCAATGCGAATGCGCCTCTGTGGGAAGTTCCAGCACAGGATTTTTCTGAAGTGATTGATATCAATATTAAGGGCGTGACCAACGTCATTAGGCATTTTTTGCCCGCGATGATCGAGCGTGGTTCTGGGATCGTAATCAATTTAAGTTCGGGGTGGGGGAGGTCGACGAGTCCCGAAGTCGCGCCCTACTGCGCAACGAAATATGCCATTGAAGGCCTAAGCTCAGCGCTGGCGCAGGAACTACCTTCAGGTCTGGCCGCCGCGGCGATGAGCCCCGGTGTGATTGATACTGATATGTTGCGCAGTTGCTTCGGGGTCGATTCGTCTCTGCATGAAGACGCGGAGTCTTGGGCAGTCCGAGCAGTGCCTTTTTTGGCTGCACTTGACCTTACTTGCAACGGGGTTGCCTTGACCGCTCCTTAGAAGTTACTCCCTTCCCTCAATACCCATTCCCCCATGGCCCTCACCATCGCCCATCCTGCAGCCGCTGGCTTCTTTCGTGGCCTGGTGCGCCGTGGCGTCGTCGATTTGCCAGCCTTGGTCGTTGGGACGATGGCTCCGAATTTCGCCTATTATTTAGCCCGTCCATCTCTAGGGGAATTAGCTCATTCAGGTGTGGGAATGGTGATTGCCGCGATTCCGTTGGGTCTTGTCGCCTTAATCTTTTACCACCTGTTTCGGCGTCCTGTATTCTTCACGATGCCGAATCCGCATCGGATTGGGTTAGCGGAAAGCCCATCTCTCAACCGGCTGCCACGTGGGCCCGGGGACGCTGCTGCGGTGGTGGTTGGGCTTGGACTAGGGATTGCAACCCACCTACTGTGGGACATGGGGACTGAAGCTGCCGGCTGGTTGGTCAAAGTCATCCCATCCATGCGCGAGGGTTTCTACTTGCCGTCGTGGTCGCCGTTACAGGGTGCATTGCCTGGCTACTTCGTGCTCAAGATCGTTTCCAGTGTGGTCGGGTTGGGGTTTCTGGCATTTATCTACCGTGATTGGCTTCGCTCTCACCTGAAGGGGTTATCGCACCCCTACCAAGCACGTGAGTTCGATCGGTGGCGTTTGGTATTTTGGTTTCTGGCATTGTTGCTTCCTGCGGTATTCGCCTTGCCTCGCTCACTGCCGCTGCTGACCGAATCGCCAGATTTTTTCCGAGCTGGACTTTTCGCCCACCACTGGATCGTCACCTACATGGCGACATTTGTCCCACTTCTGCTCTGTGGTAGCACCACGATTTATCTCGTCTGGTGGTTCCGATGCCAGCGAGCAGCAGGAGGTGACCGCGACCAAGGGTAGAAAATTGTTAAAAAAAACCATCGATTTTCTGAATAGACCGATGGCCTAGAACGTCCGACAGTCAGATGCAGGATATTTGCCTCCAGCTTCTGATTATGCCGTCCGCCACCGCGCCCAGCACACCAATTGATGACGAACCCGCTGATGCGGTTCTCGTGAGTCGCTGCGTGCAGGGTGACAGCGGGGCCTATGATGAACTCGTGACCCGCTACCGTAGCCGGGTTTTCGCGCTTGCGATTGGAATCGTGAAGAACGAAGCCGATGCCTGGGATTGTAGCCAAGATGCATTCATCAAGGCTTGGAAGGCGCTGCCCAAATTTAAGGGCGAATCTAAATTCTACACTTGGCTGTTCCGTATCACTCACAACGTTTGCTACGACTGGCTGCGAAAGCGCAAGATCCAAGGCGAAGATGAGTTCGATGATACGACCCAAGGCTCAATCGCTGCAGGTTCGACGACCACTCCTAGCGCCGCCGATCGGCCCGATAGGGCATTAGTTAATTCCGAATTGGGCCGCGAAATTCACGCAGCCATCGACACACTTTCTGAGGATCACCGAACCGTGATCCTCCTCCGAGAAGTCCAAGGGCTTAGTTATCAAGAGATCATGGAAACCACCGGAGCCGATAAACTCGGCACCGTGATGTCCCGTCTTCACTACGCCCGAAAAAAATTACAATCCATCCTGAGAAACGACTCATGAACCATTCAACTCCTAACGAGCGTGAGGAGCTCGTACATCGCTGGATCGACGGGGAACTCGATCCCGCCGAGAACGCCCGGCTTGAGAAACTCTTTGCTGAGGATCCTGAGCTTCTGGCTGAAGCTAAATCCCTCAAGTCTCTGCATGTCGACATTGGCGAGTCGCTTCCTGTTGCGGTTGAACCGCCGTATCCAGACTTCTTTAATTCTCAGATTCAGAAACGGATCGTCGAGGATGCTTCGCGAGCCGCTTCTCCAGTAAAGGAGGCCAAATCAGGGATTTTCTCTTTCTTTTCGTTGCCCTGGGCAGTTGCTGCCGCTGCCCTTGTAGCCGCTGTGGTTGCTCTGGTCGGAAAGCCTTCTGGGTCGGAATCCGGGAGCGCCTTCTCAGGGCTTGAGCTGGCTGCTGCTGAACATGGTCGATCGAGTGTTTCGACAACCTACGCTCCAGTAGCTGGAGTGACTGCGACCTCGTTCTTCTCTGAAGAAGCGGAGGCGACAGTGATTCGTTTAGAGGGACTGGACGCATTGGATGACTCAATTGGAGTCGACGGCCAACAAGCTGCCAGCTACATTCCCGATGCAAATCTCGCTGGTGGGACTGCGATTTACGATCAGTCTGGTGCACTCCTGATGGTCTTAGTCGACGACGCAAATGGAGGCCCACCGACGTTCTTCGAGCGTTAGGCTCAAAGTGTTTGTTCAGCGTAACTCTATCTTCCTGTGAACCAGCTAATTGCTCCCAAGACCCGCCGCCTAATTGTGGCAGTCGCCTTTCCACTGCTGGTTGTGGGTATGATTCTCGTAGCCTCCGTTCAACCCGCTGTCGCTCAGGATAAGAAGCCTGAAGCGAAGGCGGCGACTCCGGCGAAGTCGAAAACACCGCTGGCCAAACCGGCCCGATCTGGCGATGCGACCGATGCACAAATCTGGGGCGGTCTGATTTACGCGACTGAAAAGGGTAAGGGCGCACCAGCACCTGCGAAAGGCGCGGCGCCTGCGGCGGCTGTCCCAGCGAACAAGAAGCTACCTGCCGTCCCGCCTGCCGCTTTCAAAGATCTCTCAGAGCGGCTCGGTAAAGTTTTTAAAGACCAAGAGTTTCATCTTCTCGGTGAACACACGCAGGGCTTGTTTAAGCAGTATGAGTGTTGGCTCGTTCCTTCAAAAGAACTGTTTCTCAAACTCGATTCCCGGGGGCCCGCGCCCAATGGCGGAGTCAATGTTCACCTCCAACTTTGGCAGGCAAAAAAGGTTCTCGTAAAGACTGATGCTACACTTCGTCCAGGCAGCCCAGTGTTTATCGAAGGGCCGCGTTGGCGAGAGGGTAGACTGATTTTCGTGGTAAACCTCAAGTAGGCTTTCCTTAGAGCGGTCACAGGCCGGATCTTCAGGGAGATCCTTTCGGTCTCTTCATCGTGATGATCTATTCTGCCATCGCTTGCGTTCGGGAATAAAAACAGTGTGTTTGCATTGGCCTTTCCGAAACGAAGATCCGGAAGATCTGCAGTAATCCTAAGGAAGGTCTGATTCATTAGGCGATCTGCCAATGCTATCCTATTACGCCTAGCAGGGTGTTGAAAAACTCGGCAACCTGTCGTTTTGAAGGAATTGTTGAATAGAAAAGCGGCTTCGCCGAATCGAAGGCTGCGCAAACCCTTCGGG
>Ga0114953_1003595_pt1 | contig 10533 bp, 13 predicted proteins | sample SidtaG_FD_87298 | JGI IMG/M metagenome (GOLD analysis project Ga0114953, IMG submission 87298) | Marine algal microbial communities from Sidmouth, United Kingdom - Sidmouth_Male2 metaG | ecosystem: Host-associated > Algae > Red algae > Unclassified | place: Sidmouth, United Kingdom | collected... | reverse complement strand
GAATCGAATCAAAAATGACGCGAATACTCACTGTATTTAAGGATTTTTTGGTGAAGAGTCATTTTAAAAGAAATACTCAAAAAAGTAAATAAATTTGTGAAACAGTGTACTGAACTCCCTTATAATAAGTATATTTAGAATACCCTAATTCATTAGCAATTGCGTCACCGTTATTTCTGATATATTTATTGTCAAATCCTCTGTCTTGAGTGTTAGGAGTAGGTCCCGGATTTTTTTGTCCTGAAATGACAACATAAGCCTGCAGTCCATGCAAATCAATAGCAATGGTAGGCATATTTTCAGCATAATTAAATGGACTGACAAACGGAAACCTATCAGCAATCGGATCCAACGAAGGAAAACGACCCAACTCCGCATCATACCACCGGAAGCCGTAATCATACCAATCCAAGCCCAAGTCGGTATTGAGTTCTTTGCCATTATACAAGTAGTGATTCGTCGCAGTCACGCTTCTATCATGGCGCATACCGAAGGGGTAGTAGTCGGCTTCTTGGATGATTTCAGGCTCACCATTATTATCACTGTCGGTGAAAATGACTCTTGTGTTACCTAAGTGGTCTTATGCTACTGCATAGAACAGCCTCGCCTTTTGGCGAGGCTGTTTGTTACAATCCATATATTTCAACTCTTTCCAGTGTTTCTTTTCTAAAATCATTGAAGTTCCAATGTTCTATATTTAAATCCAAACATTTAGGCGTTTGTTTGAAATCTTTAGGATACATATAGATACCAATCTCACGAGTTACTAACCTATAAATAATAAGCACTCTGTAAAGGCAACCTTCTTCATCGTGAAAAGATATATAAGGTCGTTTCTTCAATTTTGGTAATACCGATATTAAATCGTCGATAGGCTTATCAGAATATTCTTCGATATTAATTTTTTTAAAATTATTTATAAAAACATCTTCTTCCTCTTTACTATCTGTCATACTTATTGGAAGTTCACGAGGGAATCCAACTGTTAATATTTTTTCTCTTAAGAGATAATTTATTGGAAGTTGGATAGAATCTTCACGTTCAAAGCAAAATCTATTTCCGTGAGTATTTGAAAAATAAACTCTTAAATATGTATTGTTGTTTCTATATCTTAACTCTATATGATTCAAGCACTCATTGTAGTCAAATACAGGGGAGTAATTGTCATATTGATTGAGTATGTCATTTTCTAATAATTTCTTTAAAGGCTTATTATAAAAATCAAAGAAATTAATATTGAATAAGGAGTCATTTAAATTGCCGTTTGATTGGGTAACTGTACTGCTCTCTAATTTACTTATTTCTGTCTTTTTATCTGAATTAGAAACAGTTACGCAAGAGGTGGAAATAATTAATATAAAATAGCTTATATGTTTTATGATATTCATCTTGAACATGCTTTTATTTTGAAGGTGAACAGTAATTTGGCTATCCGCTCGAACTTAAAAAATCCTAATACTCAGCTTTTGTACTTTTCATACAAGACTTTGATTGCGAGTACCTGAAGTTATAGTTCCTATTATCTCTGATTAAATTCGGACGAATAGCCAGCAATTTTCATTGTTGAATTTTGAAAATATGAACATTGAATACAGAAAAATTATCGCAACGTATGTACGGGAACGAAGTCATTCTTCAGAAGTCGTAGTTGCGTTGAAGTATTGTTCCCATCATAATATAATTGTATTCCTGATTTTTCAAACCTAATTGGATAATATACCCTACACCTCTGTCCGGTAGTTATATTTTCACCTTTTGCACATTGTACTGTTATAGCATCTATTTCTGCATTAGCAATTGAGACTCTATTCTGCGATACAAAAGCCTCATATATGAATTTAGAACTAATTTTTGCAAGCTCCGCATTTTCTAAAACAAAAGCATATCTTCCACCATTGACATCGTCAGCAATGACGAAAAAACCTTTTCCAATTGCAAATCCTCCATAACATTGCCATTTTGATTTTACAACAGTTGTAAACATCATAGCATCTCCAGTTGATATTGGGTCTTGGTCTTCTCCTTTATCTGGATGGGTATGGTATACTCCGACCAAATACAGTTCAGATACGTTTGCACCATCATTAGGGTCTGCTTCAATACGAGATGACAATCTATCCTTTTTTTTGCGTTCTTTTACATCCATAATGTATGCTCCGACATTCACTTCAATGCTTTCACCTTCTACTCGATTTGTTATTTCTAAATTCCCATCTTCATCAGCAAATATTCCGTATCCATATTCTTTATTCAAAGCTATTGTTTTACTCTTTGCTTCATTAAATGCAATCGCGTATTTTTGTAAAGCTGCGTTTAGGTAATCGGTGGAATTCTCGGCATCCCGAGGATAAAAATACGGATTTACCCCCTGCAAGCCCCACAAATCAATCAAAGTAGAAGGATTATTACTCGCATAATTGTAGGGTGTGAGGTCGGGGAAGTTTTCTATAATCGGATCCACCGAAGGAAAACGCCCCAACTCCGCATCATACCACCGGAAGCCATAGTCATACCAATCCAAGCCCAAGTCGGTATTCAATTCCTTACCATTGTACAAGTAATGATTGGTGGCAGTCACGCTTCTATCATGGCGCATACCGAAGGGGTAGTAGTCGGCTTCTTGGATGATTTCGGGTACGGATACGGTAGTATCATTGATACCGTCACCGTTAGTATCTATTTCAACTAAATTTTCAATGAAGATGACGCGCGTGTTACCCAGATGGTCTTTAAGGCTGTACTCATACTGCCACCCTGCACCCACAGGCGTAGCCCGACCTTCTTCATGATAAATCGCCTCTATCGCACCACCACTGTACTCAATACCACCAAGATAATCTTGCGATGTACCATTGCTGACGGTCTTGCGGAGTTTATTGCCGTTGGCATCATACAAGAAAGTAATCGCACCACCTGATAGCGTAATGACTTCGGGCAGATTAAGATGATTATAAGTGATATAGAACAGCCCCGCCTAAAGGCGAGGCTGTTCTTATTTATTATAATATAGGATACGATACTTTCCGTTAACTTAATCTACTATAGTTCTATTATAACGACTTACAATTAAATGGTCATAAGGATTTTTTGCATCAATGAAAATATTATACCTAATATAATCCCATTCTCCACGTTCGTTGTAAGACAAAGGTGAAGAATAAAATTTAGTTTTCCATATTAGCCCGTCAGATATACGTAAATAATTACACTCGTCACATTTGTCATCTGACCGATGACATTTATACGGACGAAAGAATAAGTTCTCTTCTTTAGGGAGTAACTTTTTAAATATTTTTCTTAATTCGTTATATCTAATGAGTGCTGGATTTTCAAAGTATATTTTAAATGCATCCAAGCTTCTACTACCCATTATATCTACAGTATCTTTATTTGAGTCAACAGCAAAATATCCTATCATATCTCCATCCTCATATAATGTATATTCTATTGAAGCATATTTGTAGTTTATTGATTTATCATATCTCTCAAGATTATCATAGGAGTTGTCCTCCATGTAAAACTTGGTAAGACTTGAATCTATCTTGACATGTTTGTTAAATATGTCATCTCCTAAAATTTCTATTACAGCTTCATTAGACTTTTTTAATAAATCAATATTTGTAGAATCACAAGATACTGTTGTGAGTGAAAATAGCATAAGAATTTTAAAGAACATATTTTGAAATTTTATACACTTAGCTAACTAACATCACATTATTTCTAATCTAATGTTTTAACTTTATAAATACCTTCTGGTACACAATTATATTTTAAATTTAACAGTATGTTCACTTTCAGGAATTTTTATACAATAACCTATTGTCTTTTCCATAATTATTTTGTCATACGAGGTTGGAGTATGTATCTGATAAGTCATCTTTACTAAAGACATTCTAAAATCATCTATCTCAAAATAGTTGGGGTGTGTTTTCACTCCTTCATATTCACACATAAAAAGTGTTACGTCCGAGGGGTCCATATTCATGAGTAACTCATAGGTATTTATACTTCTAAGAAAGCCCTCACATCTAAAACCATTGAGCTGTTTAATGTTTTTAGTAAATAAATCTTGTGCAGCCCGTATATTTTTATGCTTTAGAGGAAAAAAGTAAAAAGACTCTTGAAAATAAAGTAGAGCCCCTTTTTGAGTTATTTTTTTGTCATAAATGTTAGTTTCTTTTTTTATTGCTGAGCAATTTGCTGCCAATAAAATGAAACTTATAATTAGATGCGTAAGAAAAAGCGTTGCATGTTTTTTTAATACTAACATTGTATGTGTTTATCCATTTGTATCCAATCAAGTATTAATCTAATATTTTAACTTTATAAACGGTTTCCAATACACAGTTATACCTAAATTTAACAGTATATTTGCTCTCAGGAACTGTTACACAATAACCTATTATATTTTCCATAATTATTTTGTCATAGGAGGAAGGGGTGCGTATCTTATAAGTCATTTCTACTAAAGATATTCTAAAATCATTGATTTCAAAATAGTTAGGCTCTATTTCTACACCCTCATATTCACACATAGAAATTATTACATCAGAAAGCTCTACGTCCATAAATGACTCATAAACATCTACATTAAATAAAAGGCCCTCACATCTAAAACCATTGAGCTGTTTAATGTTTTTAGTAAATAAATCTTGTGCAGTCCGTATATTTTTATGCTTTAGAGGAAAAAAGTAAAAAGACTCTTGAAAATAAAGTAGAGCCCCTTTTTGAGTTATTTTTTTGTCATAAATGTTAGTTTCTTTTTTTATTGTTGAGCAATTTGTTGTCAACAAAATGAAACTTATGATAAATGCATGGGAAACAATGTTATATATATTTTTTATTAACATTTTATGATTTTTGTTGAATCTTATTAAATCACGCTAGCTTTTATCTCATAAAATCGTGCACGTTTTTATGAGATAAAATATTTGCAGTGAAAAAGGCTTTTTTTATATGAGACTATCACCCTTTTTCACTGCTACTTATAGTAAAAATTATGGACCGATTAATTCTTTGGGAATAGTCCTATCTACGGTGTTTTTTAATATAAAATTGTCTTCACCTTTTCCAAGAATATATCTCCCCCAATTATCATAATGAACTTGATGGATTCCTGATTGCCCTCGTCTTCCCATAATATCTCCTTCGAAGTGAGGATGTGCCTTATGTCCGGGATAATATCTATCTGATAAACCTAAAACATGAAAAGTCTCATGTATGCCACCCCATGTAGAACTATAATGTGGTGTGTTACCCATGATTATTCGACTACCTGCTGTCCAGCCTATTCGCTCATGTCTAGAATTTCGATGGTATTTAAAGCCAGGTGGTAGCCTCATTCCTTCGGGTGTAGATTTATCCATTTTCCATTCTTCTCCCAGTTCATTATAATAACCGGGGCCACGAACTACTACCGAAACAGGTTGTAATCCATTTGATACATGAGATTGTTCCTTCGGGTCAGGTACAAAAGTCATCAAATTTCTTCCTTCTCCTGGCGTATAATCTTCAACATCCTCAAGATATATGTACTCTACATTAAATGTGATGTTATAAATATCAAGTGGGTCATTACTTGCTCTATAATCATCACTTCTGAAGTATATTTCTTTCGCTGCTTCTAAATCTTTTGTTTTCTGTTCTGCATTTAATCCTGTCACATAAACAGTAGCAGCGATATTTATTGTTCCCCCCAGACCATTGCTATTTCTTGTAATTGTTACAATGGCATCTTTACCCGTTGGGTCAGCCATAATTATAGGATTGTTCATGACATAATCATAGGGAGAATTTGAGACGTAGCTACTGGCATGAGGGTCTATCGCACTCCACCGTGCTATCTCCGCATCATACCACCTTGCACCATAATCATACCAGTCCAAGCCCAAGTCGGTATTCAGTTCTTTGCCATTATATAGGTAGTGATTTGTCGCAGTAATGCTTCTATCATGACGCATACCGAAGGGATAATAATCAGCTTCCTGTATGATTTCAGGTGTACCGTCATTATTGCTATCAGCAAAGATAACTCTTGTATTCCCTAAGTGGTCTTTCAAATAATACTCGTACTGCCACGCACCATTAAAAGTAGCCCGACCTTCTTCATGGTAAATGGCATCTATACCACCACCACTGTACTCTATTCCACCAAGATAATCTTGCGATGTACCATTGCTGACGGTCTTGCGGAGTTTATTGCCATTGGCATCATACACGAAAGTAATCGTACCGCCTGATATAGAACAGCCCCGCCTTTTGGCGAGGCTATTCTACGAGTGATTCATTTAATAATGAATAATTAAATCTGGTATTAAAATTTGAATTGAGTCAATAAAACTCTTTGAAATTAGATTTGTCTCCAATCCTAAAGTATTCAAATTTCCCATTTTTGCTAAACCTTGAATATTTATATCATCAGAACTTAGCTCACATTCATTTAAAGACAAAGAACCTATATTTTTCAAATGATACAATCTACTAATGTCAAGATTTTTATTGTGACTAAAATCTAAATATTTCAATTTATTGAGCTTCGATAGATTAAGTGTAATATCTTGAAGGTCAGTATTTAAAATTGATAAATATTCAAGCTGAGTAAGGTTTGCAATTTCATCAGGTAAACTTCTGATATAATCACAATCCACAGGCTTAGAGTAGCTTACGACATCACAAGAACCACCTGAAACGACTAAAACTTTTAATGATGTCAATGAGAATAAATCTTTGGGTAGTTTAGTGGCATTGACATTTCTGATTTGTAATTCAACAATATTTCCACTTCCATCTTTAATCACTCTCTCTATTAAAAACTCTTTTTCTATATTAGATAAAGGATTTTTTCTACAAGAATAACACCAAGATATACCTAAGATTAACACCCCTATAATCAACTTTTTCTTAATCATTTTTCTGTACCATTTTCGTTAAGAATTATATTTGATACTTTTCCAAGCATCAAGGTTCCTTTACCGTCTTTAGTTGCTCTGTTCATAATATTTTGAACATCCGACTGTAAAACTTTCCTTGCTTCTGGATTCAGAGTTCTTCTTCCAGATGGTTGACTCCCATAACCATACTTATCAGCTACTGAAACTCCTCTTTGAGTCATTAGTCCGGGTATTCCACCTTTAATAGTATTATCATGCTGTGGGTCAGGTTCGCTTGCATCACACCAATCATAACCATGTCCCATTTCATGTGCAGGTGTAGTTTTGCTTTTAGTTATATCTTGTGTTGTAAAATACCCTGCATTAGAATTACCCTTCCAAAAAGATGAACTCGCAACTACAAGCTTTTTACCATCACCTATACGAACAAAATTATTCAAAGGAGTAGAATTATGGCTAGCTAATATTCCTGCAAATTTTTCACTAATAGCTACACCGATAATATTGAACTCTATAGAATACTTTTTACCCTCAAAAGAAACCTTACCGCCTGGTTCATTCCAAGCATTGGCAATACCTTTTGCTGTACTTACAGCTACGTTTTTGTTTGCTCCATTACCATAAAAATATATCACAGAAGTAACAGTAATTTTATTTCCTTCAATTACTGCAATACCAGACTTTCCATCTGGATCGATAAATGATAGAGGATTATTATAAGCATAATGATAGCCACTCCATGAATCGAATTTTTCTGCCAGTGGGTCAATAGAACTCCACCTACCAGTCTCCACATCAAGCCACCTTGCACCGTAATCATACCAGTCCAAGCCCAAGTCGGTATTGAGTTCTTTGCCGTTGTAGAGGTAGTGATTGGTTATTTTTCCTCAAGGCATTTAGGTTTTTTATAATTTCTATTTTCTTCTATATGAATACTAATATTTCTATTCGCAAGAGAACATGGGAGTGTCTTAATATCATTTTCAAATAAATCTATATATTTTAGGTTTTTTATATTACTAACCGCCTCAGGTAATTTAGTCAAATTTGAACCCGCGATATGCAAAGAATCTAAAGTAGTTGATTTTGATAATACAGACGCTATATTATCCATGTTATTATTCCCGTATGCTAAACCAAAAGAATTCAAATTGGGTAGTTGGGCTAGACACTCAGGAATTGTCGTTATTTCACTATAATGCATAAAGATTCCCTCTAAGGATGAAATCTTACAGATAGAATCAGGCAAATCTCCATAATGATTTCGAGATGATATAATTATCTTTAAATTAGGAAGTGTTGAGAGTTGTGAAAATACTTTGTTGAAATTGAGATGTTTGAGGTCACTAATATCCATAAACTCTGTGTTTTTTAACAGTATAAATTCATTTGGCAACTTGTCATTATCAACTTTTAAAAGCGTGATTTTCTTTGAAGCCGATAGTTCAGATAGTATTCTAAATGTTTCTTCTAATTGTGTACGTGGGTTCTTTTTGGATTTAATGACACTTAAATCATAATCATCTAAAGTATCACTAAGCATTATGGCTAAACCTTGTGCTTTATAATTCATTAGTGTTTTATCGTTATATTGTAATATTTCAACCGCATTGCCTTCAATTCTTGGACGATTTAGTATATTGCAACTCAAATTAATAAGAAAAAATAATGAGACATAAATGTAATATTTCATTTTTATATAAATTTTAATGAGTGGTTGACGTTGGAAACGTCAACCACTTTCATATTTTTTAATCTAATGACTGTATCATCTTCGATACTGGTATAGTTGGAAGTTTCCCAATCGGTGGATATTGAACATTAAAAAACCAATTCAAGGGTATGACCTCTGAAGCCCCTGCCTTCTGAATACCCGTACATAACTCTGCTTTAGTCTTATTTATTCGATATAAGGCTATCGAATTATTAAAAGGTGCTAACACAAAATTATTTCTAATATCTCCAACAGCTGAATTAGGAGATAAATCTTTACCAGAAGCCTTATAATAACAATGTGTGGCGGAATGGTAGGGATGAGTATGCCAAGTGTAATGAACGAAGTCTCTATTTATTCTTCTGTAAGACCCACCGTCAACGTTTGCCATATACGTATATTTATCTGGAATTGTCGTAAAATCAGTTGCTCTAAAAACATCAATACTTGGTTGTCCTGGACGATTTTCGCCAACTCTTGCGTTGATTTCTCTTACGGAACCACCATCATATCTTAAACCGACTCCACCTATTTCATTTCTCATTATTTTATAAAGAAGTTCACTCTCACTTGGTCTATTTTTCAAATAAGTACCATAATGTGACATTATTTGCTTTCTAATCATTTGTCTATTCTCAAACGAGGGTAATTCATAGTAGCTTTCGGAAGATGGGAATATATAGTTTCCTGAACTATTTTGAAATTGCTGTATTATATTTGCATCAACAACAACAGCAATAACTCCGTTTAGTATTCCATCAGTACCCAAGTAAGCCATATTGCCGTTTTGAGACTTATAATAAAAATCAGTCAAACCATTCGGGTCTATTCGTGATATAGGATTGTTGGAAACGTAGTTAAATGGTGTCATACCAAGTCTATTTTCTGCCAACGGGTCCACCGAAGGAAAACGCCCCAACTCCGCATCATACCACCGGAAGCCATAGTCATACCAATCCAAGCCCAAGTCGGTATTCAACTCCTTGCCATTATAAAGGTAGTGATTGGTGGCTGTGATGCTTACTTAGATGATAAAAAATAAACGCGACTATTTAGAAAATAGTCGCGTCTCTGTTTTAGTTCTCGAAAGTAATTTGATAAAGTAACCAATTATCATTTTTCTTTTGAAAAGTGAAACGTGCTGTTTTTTTAGCCGATTCACTTACAACTAAGATGTCCATGTACTTTTCTGATTGATTTTTTATTTCATATTTATTAACTTTTCCGTTAAAAAAACGATTACCATTACCGATGATTTGAAAGTCCTTCTCAAATCCTTCGAACGAATTACCAAAATATTCACTTGGTTTTGCTCCTGACAATACAGATTTTATATAAAAATCCGTTATGTCTTCATTGTTATAAAAGACACTGTTTAATTTATTACTATGTATAACCTGCTTAACAAAATTTATTTGTTTATTATCTTGTTGTTGATAACGAATTATACTCACTATCAGGAGTGAAAGGATTAATAGAGTTACCTTAAATACATGTTTTTTACTTATAAGTATCATATTCATAACGTTGTTCCATTTGATCTACACCAAAGAGTTTTCTTTCAAAGAAGTTAGCTTTTCTATTTACACCCCTTTTTCTAATATTATTTTTTTCTCTCCATTTATTCATTATCTCCTTAACTTCGTTTTCTTCCTTCATATAACCATTAGCCGTTTGCCCAAGTAATTTTCTTGCTACATGTATTAGTTCATGAGCTAATCCCTCCTCAAATGGAATTGTTCGAGATATTTCGGCATCATCATACCACCAACTTTCTGACTTTACGATGTATTTGTAGCTTGGGGGTATGGCAATCGCATAAAAAATTATGCAGCTAAAACTTTGAGTAAATAGTCTTCATTCCATCCTGCTTTCTTTCTTTTTGCTTTGATACCTCTCTTACAAGAGGTCTCGTTTTTAAGTTTATTC
>Ga0114953_1003594_pt1 | contig 10534 bp, 12 predicted proteins | sample SidtaG_FD_87298 | JGI IMG/M metagenome (GOLD analysis project Ga0114953, IMG submission 87298) | Marine algal microbial communities from Sidmouth, United Kingdom - Sidmouth_Male2 metaG | ecosystem: Host-associated > Algae > Red algae > Unclassified | place: Sidmouth, United Kingdom | collected... | reverse complement strand
CTAAGTCCGAGTTCCAAAGATTAGGGCCAAGATAAGCATTTGAGGGCGGCGTTAGCAAATAATAGTGAAAAGACAACCGTACCGTTCCGCGGCCGTGAGGACAAAATTGGGGGATCAGCAATACCTTTTCTTGAACTGGAATTGCGGCCAACGGGACGCACGGTTTTCTTGTTCAGGCGTTGTCCCGCCTGAAGGTGGCGCCGCTGGCGCGGCCTTGACGCCTCCCGCTCGACCCCCATTGCTCCCTCTTTGGCTGCCGCCCGCTGCTCCCCCATGTTTGGCCGCCGCTCCGCTTCTGCTTTCTCCCGGTCACCCCTCATCTGGTGAACGCCCTCTGCTCCTGTGATCCCGCCACCCCACTGTTTGTCTGCAGCTCCCCCATTTTCTTTGGCTGCCGCCCGGCCCTTTTGGGTCGCTGCCCCCCCCCCTCGGCTGCACCCACCTCCTCGTTCGTCTCTGTCACTCGGTCTTCTACCCCGCCCGCCTTCTGGGTCGCCACCGCACTCTACTGGGTGCCCACCGCCCCTAACACGATCCCCATCACCCACGACCCGCTCGGCAACACACCTATGGCGCTTCGACACGAGGGAAGCCATATGGACGACGAAGTGGCCGCAAGCCTCTACATCCGCCACCCCATCGCCGACGAGGACCTGAAGCTGTACGCTGATCCTTCCCACGAGGTAATTGACGGCGTTCATGGCGGTGGGCACGGCGGCGGGCACCTGGAGTGGCTGGAGGGATTTTGCAGGGATTTGTTTGAAGATGTCTCCGACAAGGTCTCCCGGCTCAACCAGCTTGTCGGCGAGGGAAGCACGGGCGTCCGACCTCGTGCCAATCCGCGGGGCTCTCAGCCATCGCAACGCGCGCAGCGTTCCTCCACGCTCACGCGCAAGACAGAGGCTGCTCCATCCCGCGACCGTCGCCCCCTGCCCGCGACTAGCCCCACTTCTCCTCCCGCTTCCCGCTCGCCAACAGCGCCAGGGTCTACCGCCACCTCTGCAACGAAGGCGACCCCCAACGTCGCTAAACAGAAGCTGCCCAGACGCCTGCAGACGGTGGACGCGCTGCTCGAGGCGTGGACTACTGGCGTAAAAGGGCTGCTGCCAATGCGCACGTTTGTTGGTAACAGGAATGACATGAAGCTGGACCGCCGGGAGAGGAAGCAGCTGAGCGGCCATAGGGTCGTTGTCCGCAAAATTTTGGGCGAGGGTGGCCAGGGGGGTAGTGGCAGGGACCAGTCTCGTCGAGAGTATGAGCTGGATGCAACTGGTGTAACGCGCTCCCTGCGGTCCATTCGAGAGATGATTGGGAAGGAGGGCGGCCACAAGTAGTAGCTAGCCTGTACGAGAACAAAATTTTACGTCGCCATCCAGATGGACAGGCGGGTGCCGCCCCCGCGCTGTTGTTGGTCGGGGAAGGGACGGCGTCAGACCCCTATGGCCGCGGGAGTCCCTTGTGACGGCTCCCCCCTCCGCCCCTGCGGGCAGCGCGCCGACGCCGACGCCCCCACGGCCGCCGCCCGCTCCACCACCGGCGCTGTCGCCGGTGCAGTCGGCGAGCCGGCCAGCTTCAACGACCCCGGCCGCGACCGTGTCGCCGCCGACGCCGGAGCGGCGGCCACGGCCGAGGCCCCAAAAAACCCCGCATCCCCCCCCCCACCCCTCCTCGCGCCCCGTCATGCCTCCGCCCCGCCCTCGCGCGGTGGCCGCTTCCGCCTCCCCCACCGCCGCCGCATCCACGGGCGCGGCGCCTGGAAAAGCGGCACGCGCGTCCAAGTGCACGCGCATGCGCGTCGTGTGGCGGCTGCCGCCGTGCCCGCAGCGGCCGCACGCAAGAAGCTGCCCGTTGGCCGGGAGGTGCACGTGGCTCCAGAGAAGGGACTGGCGCCGGGTGGAAGGGCCCAGGTGGGGGAAGGGGGGTCGGAGAGGGGAGTAGTGCGGCGGGGGGTCGTGGAGGGGGGGGGGGGGGGGGGGGGTGGGGGGGGGGGGGGGGGGGGGGGGGGGGGGGGGGGGGGGGGGGGGGGGGGGGAGGAGTTTTCCCTTTCGGCCGTCGTCGGGCGCATCCGTGCGTCCGAGTTTTGCTAAAAGAGAGGGGGCGGGGGACGCCCCCGTCGCCGCCGACTGCCATTTGGGGATGCACCGAGGAGGCCCACCGCCGATGCCCCACCCATATCTGCCGCCCACGGAGCTGGTGGTGGCGCCGCCGCTGCGACCACTCAAGCAGCGTCGAAGGAGAACGGCGATCTGGGGTGTCGATGATCGCCACACCGGGCGGAATGTGGCTGGAATCGAGAGAAGAAGCGGCCTTCCCACACTGTACCTTCCAGTGTATACGAGGTCCCCCTACAACAGTGTGAGCTCTTATTGATTCTTATTCGGAGCCCGGGGGGGCCGTTCTCAGACGGGGGGACCGCTGGGGGGACCACTTACCACGACTTGAGATCGGGAGGGGACTGGGGGAGGAAATCTAAGTGCGGATCGTATTAGGGCGGCCGCGCCCGGGCGAAGCCCGGGCGAAGCCCGGGCGCGGCCGCCCTATTACAATTCGCATTTAGATTTCTATCCCTGTCCCCCCCCGCGGATAATCATTCTGGGCTGTCCGCCACCAGCGGATTATATCGTACTCTGATTAAATGTATTATAGTTGAGTATATCAGGCCTTGACAGGGACGCGCAATCGGTGCGACACTTGGTTCGGTGCAGCGTGGGACAGGTTGACATGTCGAGTCATCAGCAGGCACATTCATGAAACGAAACGCAACCACCACGTGATGGGCCACCGACCAGCACTCTGTCACTGCCGTCGGTCCGCACATGCCGGCCGTGCCGTCCCGACGAGCTCGTCGGCACGTCCTCCGCGTCGAATCTGCTGCTCACCATTCCTCTTCCACTACTAAACTCACCCAGCCCCTTTCCTGAGACATGGCATCATCTTTTTTAAGTGCCACAAGAAACTGCGGCCCCTCCGAGGTAGCGCCATTGCCGTCCTCGCGCGTTCCCGCTGCGGCCGTGCAGCAGCGTCTTCCTCTCGGCTCGCCGCTTGACGATGAGGAGCATCCGCCGTCTGGCGTGCCCTGAGCGCATCATGCGCAGCGGCCAAGAATGGCTCCCTCTACAGGCCGGCGGCAAGTCCTGGACGAAGGACCCAAAAGCGGACCTCTTCTTCGACACGTTTAACGGTGTCTCCGAAGACCAAAGAGGCCATTTTGTCGTCCGGTGCCGATTATGCGCCCTGGAGGGGACGACATCAACGTACCTACTTTGTGGTGGCAAGTCCAGCAACGCTTGGAAGCACTTTGACCTTGTGGCGCGATCAAGGCTCTCAAGTGGCGTGCAGCGGAGCCGACACGGCACCGTGTCGTCCTACCGCAAGGAAGGAAAAGATGCGACTAAGGTCAACGGCGGTGCAGCAGAGGGCCTCATGTCGCACTATCTGACGGCCTCCCGCAACCGCGTCCTGGGACCAGCTCAAGCCCGACCTCATCGCATTCGTTTCGTGCTGATGCTGGCCATGACACTCTCCCGGTTCTATCTTTCCGGGAAATCTTACTTACAAGAGTTTGTGCGGGGGCTTCGGGTCCCGTACACCACACCCTCGCCGGCTCGCGTGCGTGACATTCTACTGGACTTGTTCCATTTTGTGTCAGATTCTCTGCGGAGCGAGGTGCGTCAGCTCCAACATCGCTACAAGGGACTGCTGTTCTTCCACCTCGTCACGGACCTCTGGACGGAACGCCACGGGTCTGGATCTTACGGCTCTCTCGTTCTGCGGTGTGTTAACCCAGACGGCTTTACCATGCGCGATCTGCACCTCGGCGTCACACTCTTCAGCGGCCGGCACGAACATGACAACATCAAGAGGTGGGTGCTTCACCAGCTCGCACGATTTGGCGTGAAGGAGCAGGAAGTTAGCTCGTCCACAACCGACTCGGGCAGCAACGTCAAGAAGGCCTTGAGGCAGCTGTAGCCGCGTTGGATCCCTTGTGCGGCGCACGCGGTGCACTTGGCCGTCAAGACCCAAAGCGTCTAGACATGCTCGGCTGGGAGACACGCTGTTGTCTCGGTCAGGCAGCAAGAATCCCTCCGCAAGCGTGCTTCTGGGTCTTCCACGCAAGACGACTGCGCACTTTCACAAATCACCGACCAGTGTGGCCAGGCTGATCGCTGTACCGACCCCGGGCGATCAACGTCCTCGTCAGTTACTGACGGAGTCCCCTTGGCGATGAGGCTCCACTTAAGCGTCCCTTGTGCGGCTATTTACGCTGATGCGGCGGCTAGTCGAGTTTAAGAAGCTTCTAAATCTTTCGGCAGCGCAAGAGAGGCGCTGCATTGATCGGGCTGACTGGGAGGCGGTGCGGAACCTGATTGGCGTGCTTCGGCCATCCTACGAGGCATCCACCGCCATGCAGGGCTCCTCAATGGCAGTGGCAGAGGCGATCAAGCCTGTCTGCCGACTTCATAGGACGATGCGCGTACTGTCGTACCCATGCCCGATCAACTTCACCGAGCCGCTTGCCGTCGAGCGCGACGCCATCCTCTCCTTTTTGGACGCAAACAATGGTGGTACCAATGCCATGGAGGTCGACGGCCGCTTTTTCGAGCACGAGCAGGTGTACACGACGCGCACCCGCAACGCGGCCACCTTGTACCCTGAGGCAGTGACGTTTTTTTCGCTGATTCAAGTCGAGTTAGACAAGCGTTTTTTCAACATTGAGGACAAGAGAAAGAACTGGCTCAAGAATGAAGCAGTTTTGGCTGCAACGCTCGTCACGCCGAGGGGCGGATTGATGCTGAGAAAGGTTGCGGCACGTAGCTGTACTCGGATAGTGTCAGACCCAGCGCTACCAAAAGCAGCCTCTCCGAGGAGACAGAATTCACGATATCGCCGCTGTCGGACACCGGAGTGCGGAGAAGAGGCAGTCACCTACCGCAGCGACAGGTGGAAGAGCGAGGCAAAGAAACTGCAGTGGTCTGTCTCTGATAGCGTCAGGCGGGACAGAATGACGCGCAACTCAAGATGCTTAGGTCATTACCCACTTTGTGTCAATGTTCATGACGGTGGTCGCCGTCGTCACTGGCTCAGCGCAACTCTGGCAGCCACTGATTCTGTTCTGCTGTTCGGAAGATACCAACAATGTGTCACCTCCTGCCCCGGCTGTGAGCGACCCTGGCATCCACTAAATACGAAAGAAGGAAAATAGCAGCGATGTCGTCCCGCATGCCGCCAGCTGTGAGCGCCTCCGGCAACAAGAGGCAAGCTACATTTAGAATTATCAACAAGGTCGTCGCCTCAATCAAATTTTATCAACAAGGTCGTCGTCTCGATCGATTTGTGTTGCACCGCCATGCGTGCCCAACGGACGCGACGAGGGCAGACTGCGTGTAACGACGCCTTCGTGACGTGCTCGCCACACGTACCGCACGTCTCCCCGTCATGAAACCCTCGCGTGCAACGCCCTCCGGGGCACGCTCGGGCATGCCTCCCGGAAGAGGCACGTTGCCGCATTGCCTTGACACGCGCACAAGGCGACGCGGTGCACCGCCGGTGCATGGTACCTTGCGCTCTGCTGAAAGTAAAGAACGGGCGTCAACCGACGACGGGCGGTCAACAAGGCTCGCTCCCGCGCCAATATAGCCGCCCGCGTGAGGGCGGCAGTGGCTGAGGCGGAATGTGCAGCGGCGGCGGCAGAGAGCGCGGTTGCCGAAGGGGACGAGAACTTACGACCGGCTGGGGGACCTGTGGTGGGTACCGAGTCTGCGTCTGCAGATGGCGACGGGCCAGCAAAGACTGTGCGCATGTTGGCGCCGGGCGGAAACAACACGGACGTGGGGTCCTCGGGATCGGAGGAGGGCGAGATCCTGTTCGAGGGACGAGCCTGCCGTCCCCGGTACCTTTCTTTCGCGAGGGTTAGCGCCCGTACCGCATCGGAGGAAGAGCTGTCGGCGGCGTTCCGCGACGGTCTCCGCCGACATAGCCCCGGTATCTTTCTGGTGGAAAAGCTCATTTGAGCAGCTGCGTGCATCCAGGTCTCCAAGGCGACACGTTCCGTGACGGCGGCTAAGGCCAATGCCATTTTCAACAGTCAGTCCGTCGACATGATGGAGGAGCTCCAGCAGTCAGAACCTGACAGTGTCGACCGCCTACGCCGGCAGGCTCTACTAGCGGGACCTGGGCTGATCAACCTTGACGACATTCTGAAGCAGCTATGCGTCATCCTCTTCGCGGTGTTTGGCGTGCAGTACGAGGCGTCGCAGCCCAAAGCCCTCCTAACCTTAGGGGGTGCGAAGCGACAGATGCCGCACGGTGATGTCGCTGAGCCGGCGGCCAACCCCCCATTGATGGCTCGTGTCATCTTCGCGGTCGAGGGCGGGTCCTTTCTGGACTCGTGGCGGGGCAACTTCTGTGATGACTTGTGGCCGGGTGAAGACGTTGTCACTGTGCGAACGCTCGAGGTGCTGCGTTTGCACATCCCGTTGAGCGCGGCTGCTGTGTTCCGGGGCGACACGGTGCATCGGGGGGTGGAGAACCCCAACCCGCGCGAGATCCTTCTGAGGATTCATTTGTACCTGACGCGGCGCAATGTCACTCTGAGGGAGGTTTGGAAGAACGCGACCCATCCTGTCGCTGAGAAGCCATGATGGGCGGGTGTTGAGAGGGCCGGAGGATGATGGGCTTTGTTTGTCGCGTGTACGTTCCTTTTCCGTTTACTATGTGCCACGCACCAAGACAAGGAATGAAACACGAGGGTCACGCCAGACTTGAAACCAGCCTGCACGACCCCTCCCAGATGCCACTGTACACCTCCTTTGACTCTCCGTGGCAAGAGCGGCACGACCGCCACGACAAGGTCTGGAGTGCTGGCGGAGCCACCCAGTCCGACCCCGGCCACGCGCAACACTACGACCGCGAGCCCAGTCACCGCCGCCTGACGCCCCACCGCGGTCCGCCAGTCCACCGCAGGCGCGGTGATGGCACGGAGCCGCTCGGTCGCCTGGTTGGCGGCAGTCAGAAAGGGCGGCGCGAACGGGAAGCTCACATTGTGCGGGACACACAGCTCAGTGAATGAAAGGTTGCCATTTCACCACCTGCAGCCGAAGTGCCGATGCCCGTCAACGTGGCAGTGATCGCCGTCAAAGGAACGGGACTTCTCGTTGTCGTTGGTGATCGTGCAAACCCCGCCACCGCCCGAGAGCGCGCGTGCCAGGCGACATCATTTCTCCTCACGGTAGTGCCCAATCCCCCCCCCTTCGCAGCCGCCGTGGCAGTGGCAGCGCTGCTGCCGCTGCCGCCGTCAGCGGGGTCGACATGATCAGACAGACCTGCAGTGGGACAGACCATGGTGGGGTGGTTCGTAAGCGGCTGCTTCTGGAGTCCGCAGGATCAGCCGACGTCACCTCCCAACAGCAGCGACCATGGCTGCCTACTGCATATATGCTGGCCAGAAAGCTGCCGACGGCGCCGGGGAATTCGGTAGTGGGCGCGTTGTGTACGGGTCTGCGGCGGGCTTCGGTGGCTCCAGCTCCGCGGGGAGTGGCTGTGATGTTGCCGCAGGTCTCCTTGACGCCCCTGCAAGCGACCGACCACAGCGGCTCGGCTCGTCACGGCTGCGTGTGCTGCAACCAGGTAGGCGCATTGAGCTCAAGAAGGCATCAGCGCAACTGCGCCAGTCGCATGCGCTGCGATCGCTCGGGGCCCCGCGGTGGAGGTGCGTCCTGCTGGTCCCGCACCCTCCCACTGGCTGGCTGATGCGCCAGCGAAGACCGCACCGCCTTGTCACAGAAACGGCTGCGCCCCGGGCGCCGTTTGTCCCCCCCCCCCTTCCGTTGCAGGCCCCTATTGGCGGATGAGATCAGCTGTCTGAGATGACGCCACTAACTGTTGTCTCATCCGTTTCATCCGAGCTTGTCGGAGCCGATGCCGGCGCGACGGCGCCCGAGAGCGATTCTGTGGCTACTGACAGCGCTTGCGGAAGGCAGCGCGGAAACAAATGACGTAGCCGCGGCGTCGCAGCCGCGCTGTAAGCGGCCGTTTCTGTCGTTCCGTCAAGTCCTGGCAAAGAGGCGCTCGTTTGAATTTGATTGGCACAGAGAGCGATTGCTTTGAATGGGGCCTCTATAGATTTTGGCCGAACGAACACAGGCCAGGAGCATGCCGCGTGGGCAGCGCCAACGCGTGCCCAACACCCCAGCCGGGCCGCCCGGCTGGGCTACGCCGCTCAGAGATGATCTGGCCCGCCAGCCTTCATCTTGCCCCCGCCCCCGCCCCCCGTCACCGACACCGCCTCCGACACGCGGCGTCCAGATGAGAGCTTTCAATCCCCCTTTCTACGGCGAAAAACGGCCCCAGAGCAGCTGTTTGGACGCCTCCGGGAGGACGCCGCCGTGTCAGCGGTGTTTGCGAAAGGCCCGTCGCGGCCAGCGACGGGCGACCAGGTGGCCCGCGCTGCTGGGAGGCAGCCCCCCCGCGTCGTCGCCGCCCGCTGGTCGGCAAATGCATCGTCCACTGAGGTAGTGCTTCCCGGTCGGTTGGCGGCTCACCTCCCGCCGCTGACGGTGCGGCCGCCACGCCCCGTCCCGGAGTCGCGGCGCGGACGCCCGTCACCCCCACCTGGGCCGTCGGCCTCGAAGTTATGGATGCGGTGCTCAGCATGTCCCCCGCCGACAGCGAAGCGTCTGCCGGGGGAGGGCGCGACTGAGCCGACGGCGGGGGGGCGGGTAGCTGCTACGGCCGCTTCGTCGGGTTGGTGGCGGCGGAGGCGGCGCAGGGGGGTCCGCCTGACTCTGCCGCGTCTGGTTTGTGGCGGTGGCGGCGGCGGTGACGGGCGACTTCCGGCCTCACCGCCGCCGCCGCCTGGTACGGGTTCCGTCGCCGCCGACACTGTGTTGCTGCGCGCGGCGGCCGGCCACTTGACGGCCGCCAATAGGCGGCTGCGCGCGCGTCTTGGCGCCGCGCGGGAAGACTAGCGCCTGCAAATGCTGTCAGCGGGGGCGTCGACGCCGGCGACGGCGGGGGGCGGGGGCTGGGCGCCTGCGACGAGGGTGGTAACGGGGGCGACGGCAGTAGCAGCGATGCGGGTGCGGGGCCGCCGGCCAAGCGGCGGCCAGTGCCACTGGCAATGGCGGCGGGCGGCGGGGGGAGCGCCCCACCGCCGCCCGCGTCGTTCGACACGAAGGTGGCGTCACGTGTGTCGGGCGGCGTTGCGTGTCCGCCGGGGAGCCCGCGTTCACCACCCGAGCTGGCCACCGCCGTTCGTGACGTCAGCAGCGTCTTTGACGCTCACGTTTGAGGCGGCGGCCCTACAAGAAAAATCCGTCTCAGAATCCCAGGTTCTGCGTCTCAAGATCCCGGGTTGAGAGTCCCAACATCCCGGGTTGGAGGAACAGAAACGGCTCCCACACGGCCACCAGGCACACTCAAAATACCGGCTTTCCCGGGATACGGGTGCCATCCAAGTGCTCCACAGACCTCCAGCGGAGCCATGGAAACCCGGGATACTCTGGACTGCGATTCGCTCACAGGCGGCCACGCTGCTTACTGCTTGGCAACCAGTGGTCCTCACGACACCGTCAAGCAGTGACGAAATACACAAGAATGGGCACAGGAATCTCATACATGGGAAAACGAAAGCATTGCGGTGGCGATAATCAACATCTTGATAATATTGAGTCGTTCCTCATAGCCACAAGCCGACAGAAAAATAGAAGAGTCTTCTAAGCTTTTTTGCACGTAGCTGTTTAGCCTTGACGACAGTTACCTATTTTTGAACCATTAGGAGATGGTAATTCTGTCGTTCAGATTTTTGATTTATAAATGATTCGTGTATGGTTTACATGACAAGAACTATAACTAAGAAATGGATGCAAAAATGTCCGCGGCGGTCCGAGGTTGCACCGCGGCACCGCCAGCGCTGCCACTCGACCCGTCCGGAGAAGCGGGCGGTTCCGGTCCCCGAGTGCCCGACAGCGGCACCGTCACGGACGTAGACGCCCCTGGTGGTGGCTCGACAGGGCTGACCCTCCCAGCCTCCTCGCTGGCATAGTCAATCGCGTTGGTAGTAGCCCTCGAAAGGAGGGCGCACGCCCCCCAGGACCGCTCGCAGACGGCGAGGCGGGGTTCGTTGTCCTCTAAGTAGGTAATCGCCTTCTCCATAGCCGCCCGAGTCTGGGAGCAGAACATGTGGCGCTCGCCCTCGCCGCGGGCAAAGTCGGCGGCGGCCCGGCGCGCTAGGGCCCGCAAGCGGTTGGCGTCCGTCGGCGCTATGCCGAGCGGCGACGCACCGACGACCTTGACTCGGTTGATCGATCGCGCCACCGGAATCGCCACTGTCCGCCGACCTGCATGTGGGTCGGGATCCAGCTGGAAACCCATCCGCCCGTTAGAGCGAATCTGCCGACGCCCCCTTGGGGATTTGGAAGGCGTTGGAAGTAAAACCGGCGACGGCGACAGCCGATTGGCCGATCCGCCGGCGGAGCTACCGACATTACGCGTAGTAGGCGTTGGAAGCGAAACCGACGACGGCGACAGCTGATTG
>Ga0114953_1003578_pt1 | contig 10567 bp, 5 predicted proteins | sample SidtaG_FD_87298 | JGI IMG/M metagenome (GOLD analysis project Ga0114953, IMG submission 87298) | Marine algal microbial communities from Sidmouth, United Kingdom - Sidmouth_Male2 metaG | ecosystem: Host-associated > Algae > Red algae > Unclassified | place: Sidmouth, United Kingdom | collected... | reverse complement strand
GGATGCACTTCAGGTGTCAGCCTGGAACCGCACAAGGTCGCCGTCGCTGCCGGTGAATGTCAGGTGGGACTCCGCAATGCGCCACTCGCTGGCGTTCATGATGGCGAAGAACGCGACCAACAGGTTCGACTCTTCATCAGGGCAATCCGGTCGCCCGATACGAACGTTTGACGGCGTGCCTATCGACCCGGAGGATCCCGGTTGGTAGATCATGGGGAAGGAGAAGTCGCCACAGTCTTCGCTGGTGAGGGTTATGGTGCCGCCGGAGAAAACCGCGGTTGCCATCGGTCGGCTCATGTCCGGGGTCGAGGCGGTGCCCATGGCCCCCGAGCCCGAGAAGATGGTGTCCAAGGTCCAGCGAGTTTCTTCAAGTAGCGCGAGCACGGGCGCCGGCTTGGTGCGGTAGACCGCGGTGACGCCCGGGCCGGTGAGAGTGAGTTGATCGCTCGCAATCGTCCACCGATCGGTCGTGAAGACTCGTTGCTGAAAGATGGCTTCAAAGCCGGACTGTGCGCCGTCTACGCATCCCATCTCCGTACTGGCCACGTCGTTCCACCAAAGCGCGCCGTCGCTACCGGCGCTGATTCCGCCGCTGAAGGAGTTACAGCCGGATCCACCTCGAACACTGGTGCCGTCGATGGTGAGCCCCAACGGTCCCGAGCCGGGAAGATCCACCGGGCTGTCGTCCACTGTCAACGATTGCAGAATCCACTCGCCGTCGGGTCCGGAGCCATCGCCAACATCGGACTCGGTGGTGACGCTCGCATCGCAGCTCGAAGCCCCGAGTACCAGGACGGCGAACCCGGCGGCGAGCAAAGTGACCAGGCGTCGAGGCGTCATGGGATCGACGGTAGCAAGGGAGCCGGTGGTGGCCAGGGGACCAAGGTCCTAGGGTGCGGCCATGCTTGTGACTCAACCGCCTGGAACCATCGTCCACGCGGTGATCTTCGACAAAGACGGCACACTCCTGGACTTCCACGCCACGTGGGACAAGGTCGTCGCCGGCTTTCTGCGCATCGCGGCCGACGGTGACGAAGAATCCCGTTTGGGTATGGCCAACGCCATTGGCTTTGACCCGGTGGCCGAGGTGGTCCTGCCCAACTCGCCGGTGATTGCCGAAAGCAACGAGACGATCGCGCGGCTGTTGGCCCCCTGGGTGACGCCCGAGGAGTTTCATCGGGTCGGCGCCGCCGACGCCACGCCGCCGGTGGCGATGGTGGGCGCAGCCCAACTCCTGATGGCATTGCGCCAAGCCGAGGTTCCCGTGGCCATCGCCACCAATGACAGCGCCCAGATTGCTCGGCGGCAGATGGGGCAACTTGGTTGGACCGACCATTTTGATGCGGTCGTCGGCTTCGACTCCGGCCACGGTGCCAAGCCCGAACCGGGCATGGTCATTGCGGCGGGCCAACTCCTCAATGCGACGCCGGCCGGATGCGTGATGGTTGGAGACTCGCCTCACGACATTCTTGCCGGTCAGGCAGCCGGCATGCGGACTGCATCCATCGGGGCCAATCCCGATGCTCGAGCGCTTGCCGATCACTGCTTTGACACTCTGGCCGAGCTTCATGTGTGGTTGTTCGGCTCGCTTGGGCGCTGAGACTTCAGCTCTTCACACGGTCCTGCTCCTCAAAGAATGAGGTGGTGGCAGGAAGCTCGGGCCGGGTCAGCTCATAGGCGATCGATCGGATCTGATTGCGAGCTTCGCCGCGCACCATTTCGCCGGGCAACTGGATCACGTCTGACGCCCGCGTGGGCCACCGGGCCTTCCGTTGTAAACCGGCTACTTTTCGCCATGGCTGCGCAGTACCGTCAAAGCCATGACTGTTCAGCTTCCAGAGATCAGCCCGGCGGCGTGGGAACATCCTGCAGATCGAGCGGCGCTTGCCGCCCTTGGCAGGATTCCCGGCCTTGACCTTGTGCTCCGCAAGATCGTCGGGTCGTTTGGCGAAGCCAACATCCGCATGATGTACCAAGCGGGGGCGCTTGAGGTTGGGCCCAATCAGTACCCGCAGATCTATGACTCGCTGGTGCGGGTCTGCTCGGTGCTGGACTCCCATGTTCCGCAGTTGTTCATCTCCCAGTCGCCAATCGTGAACGCCGGCGCGGTGGGTATCGATGAACCGTTCATCGTGCTGGAGTCGTCGCTCATGGAGGTGTTGTCGGACGGCGGGGTGGAAGCGGTGCTGGGCCACGAGGTGGCGCACATTCTCAGCGAGCATGCCCTTTACCGGACCATGCTCAATCTGCTGCTTGGTCTGAGCGCATCCCGCTCGCCGCTTATCGGTGCGGCCATGACGCCCATCATCTTGGCGTTGCTCGAATGGAACCGCAAGGCTGAGCTGTCCTGTGACCGCGCCGGTCTGTTGGCGGTTCAGGACTTCGACACGTCGATGCTGACTTTGGCTTCCATGGCAGGCGGTATTCGTGGCCGAGAGGATGAGATCAACATCGAATCGTTCGTCCAGCAGTCGGACAACTATATGGATGCCGAAGGTATGGGCGCCTTTTACAAAGTGTCTGCCCAGATGGGGCGGACCCATCCATTCCCGATGGCGCGGGCGGCCGAGCTGCGCAAGTGGGTGGGCGCTGGTACCTACCACGACATCATTGCCGGCAACTACACGCGGCGAGGCAACGAAGACGAGATTCGCAAAGACATCAGCAAAGCGGGCGCATACTACAGCGAGAGCGCCACGGACATGTTTGAGAACGCCGAAGACTATGTGCGCAAGACCGTCACCGGGTTTGCCGACAAGGTCCAGGGCGCGTTCGACGGTTGGCGTGAAGGCGGCGAGGATCCGGATGGGGACCCCGGTCGCAACGCCCCTCGTGATGGTTCGCCGGTCCCCGATGGTGGCAGCGACGGCACGGAGTCGGGTGCTTCCGGCTCTGGTGATGACGGTGCAAGTTGGAACAACGACGAAGGCAACTTTCCAACCGACGAAAACGGCGACCCCAGGATCGACTGGGGCGACTGGCCACCACCGCTCACCTAACCGCCACGCCTCGCACCTCACGACGGGTGTGCGGCTCAGCCGCTCGCGCTGGGGTCCGAACCGGGCACGCCGTGCTGAAGGACCCGTAAGTGAGGCAAGGCCGTCTGGTCGACGTCGCGGTTCGCTCCGGTCTTCGAGTCGATGATCTGTTGTATCGATGCGACATTCACGACCACTCCGAACATCTCGATCTCGGTGCTGTCTTCGTCGAGGTCAGCGAAGAACTGAGGTTATGAAGGCGTCGGCGGACCGTTGCCTGCTCGCTGTGGTCGCTTGCTGGGGATCCGCACATTCCGAATACCGGTTCGAACGATTCGCCATCAGGGCGATCCTCAACGGACTGGGCTGCGTGCGGACATGGTTCCGAGACGGCGATGGTCCGGCCCCTGAGGGTGCGTATGTGTGGGATCTCATTGGGTGGAACCGCGCTGCTGTAATCCACTAGCTTCCTGTCACGGCGTGTCGCCGTGGGAACAAAGTGGGGATATGGGGTGGAAGCATGGCGCGCATGCGGTTTCGGTGGTCAGTTGCTTTATTGGTTGGTGTCTTGTTGGCAACAGCGACGCCCATGGCGCCCGCGTCGGCGGCTCAATTCGAAGAGCAACAGTCGGATTGGGTCGACCTCGGCGATGAAGTGTCTGACCCCCCTCCCGAAGTCTTGCCGGTTGACAATCGAGCGATTCTCCCCCTCGATCCTGTCCCGGTTGATCTCGATTTTCTGAGTGATGCACTTGACGACTTCTCGTTTGAACCCGTCTCACTGGAAGCGGAGCCGGAGGAAGAGATCGAGTTTGTTGACAATGGTTCAACGCTGATCGCCGAAGGTGAAGAGGTCGTCGTTGAGGTTCCGAAGGTCACCGACGAAGCTGCGACCGAGGACACGTCTCCCGAAGATGTTGCCGTTGTTGCGGCGATTGTCGATTCGGGCCAACTTGATGAATTGGCCGATGAACTGGGCACTGCCGCAGTGGTTTCCGATGACGTAGAGCTCGACCAGGGCGCAGTGCTTGAGGATCGCTTCGCTGACGATGGTGTCGAAGCGGGCGAAGTAATTGAGAAGGCGCCTGCCGAGGTTGCAACAAAGGCCGAAGTCCGACTTGATATCGGGGCAAGCAAGACGATTGAGGACGTCGTCACCACCGCCGAAGAGGCCCAGGCGGCAGAAGACGAAGAGGCAAACGTCAAGCCGGCTGAACGCCCGGCCACCGAAGACGCTGGTGGTGAGGACGACGACGGCGGCGTCAGTTTGTGGCGCGGTCCGGCGCAAGCTCAGCCTTGTGTGGTCCGGCTCTTCAGTGATCTCGAAGGCGCGGACTTGTTGGCAGCGTTCACCGAGAACCGGAGCACGATTCCAACTACTCCTCGGCAGTCACAACTGGTGCTGAGCGTGCCGTCCGGCTGCGTTGTCAGTGTGTCCGATATTCCAGACGGCTCGGGGTGGTGCGAGACCTTCAATGGTCCGGGAATGTTCCCGCTCACTCGTCCTACCGAAGCGAGTTGGATTGACATTTCAGGCGTCTGTTTGCCGGGAACGACGCCGCCTGTTTCTTTGGCCGTCACCTCGGCTGGCGCCACGTTGACACCAGCGCCGTCAGGTCCACAGTTCAGCGCCGGCGCCGGGAGTCCCACCCCTGGTCCAGAAGTGACAACCGTTGCGGCGCCAACCGCGACCGCTGGTCCCCAGTTCGTTGCTCAACCAACGCCCGAGTCGCTCCCGAGTCCCAGCCCGGTGCCGTCTGCCAGTCCTGGGCCGACTTCCGCGCCGACCTTGACGCCCGTGCCGCCTCCGTCGCCGGAGTTCAGCACCGAGGCGTTCGCGACGCCCGAACCAACAACTGAGCCCACGGTCGGTACCGGGTCAGGAGAGACCAAGGTCGAAGCGACCCCAGAGCCAGAGCCTGAGCCAGAACCATCCGCGACGCCAGAACCCTCGCCGGATCCGATCGGACTCGAAGCGGGTGAAGCGGTCCCGGGCGTTGGTATCGAAGATGTGGAAACCGCCGACGATTCCGCCGCGCTCGCTGAGGTTGGCGATGTGGTGGTGGCCGGTGACTTGGAGGAGGGTTGGAGCGATGATCCGTCTCGGCTGAACTACTCGGAGCCGTTGGCGGTTGTCACCGTCGAGGACGATGTCAAAGTGGATCTGCTTGTCCCGGGCCAGGAAGCCGATCGCGCGGCCGAGCTTGAAGAAGCCCACAGTGACCAGTTCGATGATCCCTCGGGAGGCACCGCCTCGGACAGCGAAACAGAAGCGGTTGGCTTCGACGAGATCCTGGACGACGTGTCGGTTCAGATCGAACCGACCGCAGCGGGGGTGAAGCTCACCTATGAAGTGGCAAGTGCTGAGGCAGCAAGCGATCTGTTCGAGGCCATTCGGATGCCGGAGAACTGGGTTGCTGAACAAGCCGACGATGTCATCGAAGTGCGTGACGAGCGCGGTGATCTCCGGTTCGTCTGGGCGGGCGGCCCGGTATGGGATTCGTCCAGTCCGCCAGCTGAGGCTGAAGCCACGCTGGTCCTGGAATCCCAAGGTGCGGGAGTGGCAGTGGCACGGGTGGTCGTGGACCCGGCCTGGCTGCAGCACCCGGATCGCACGTATCCCGTCTTTGTGGACCCGCTTCTGGCGTACCTGGGGTCGCTTGCCAACGCGACGACGCTTATCTCCGGGCCCGTCGAAGCTCCTTCGGTGTCGATGACGCTTGGTTCGGTTCCGGTCGAGATTGTGAACACGGGCACCGCCGCGCTTCAGGCAGGACAGGTAGAAGGAGGTCAGCGGTCGGGAACCTGCTTCGGTTATCAGCTGGAGCGGTGGAGTGGTAGCGCGTGGATTGATCTGGTCGGGAGCGGTAACACGTGGGAGTTCGTGCAGGAAAATTGTCTTGGGTCCTCTCTGCTCCCCGGGGACCCCCGTCAGCGCACGGTTCGATTCAGCATGCCGTCAAACTTCAACTGGCTTGATGCGGCGGCCGACTATCGGCTCCGAGTTCAACCGATGAACATCTACACCGATGGCGTGAGATCGGTTGGAATTGTCCATGAGTCGCGATTCTCGATTGAGGAACCCGGTACTCCGCCTGCGACTCCGCCCCCCAGCGATGCCGATGTGCTCCTGCGGTCGCAGTGGGGAACCAACCCAAACTTTGCCATGGTCGATGGTGTGAATGCCGCGTCGGGTAACTTCACCATGTCTCGCACTGACGTTTCGTTGGCCGCGGTGGGCGGCTCACTGGCAGCAATCCGAACGTTCAACTCCCAGTCCGAGGAGTGGGGCGCTTTCGGGCAGGGCTGGACGCTCTCGTACCAGGACATTGAGCTCGAACTGAACGGCGCGCGGGCGGTTGTTTCGTTCAACGATGGAGCGCTTGCCAACTTCGAATCCGCGGGGCCGAACCTCTACACGTCGATCACCGATGGGGTGACGTCGCGTCTGGAAAAGATCGGCTCCCAGTGGGCGTTGGTGAGCCGTGATGGTTCTCAGATGGTCTTCAACGACAATGGAAAGCTCTGGAAGGTGCGAGCGTCCACGGAGGCGCCGGCCCTGGTCTTCCACTGGGATGCTCCTGCCAGCACCCCCAGCGAGTACTACCTGAGCCGGGTGCAAGACGAAGTTTCTGGTCGGCGGATCACCTTCGCTTGGCGATGGTGGGGTCAGACGGACGGGTCGTGGAAGCGAACGGTTGTAGAGATCAGGGTTGCGAATGCCAATGACATCTTGGGAACATGGGATTGGAGCGCGGCGGGAAATGCCAGCTGGACATTCAAATATGCGAACAGCGGCCGAGAACTCGTCGCTGCGTGCGACTCCCGGACCTCAGCAGATTTCTGCGAGCAGTACAAGTGGGCGGGCGGCCGCATGACCGCGGTCTATGACAAGAAGACCCAATTGAATCAGCCAGCAACCTTGGGCTTGGGGTACGGCAACGACAACCGAGTAGACATCCTTTCCCGGACTCCAGAGCTGGGAACCACCGAGATCGTTAAGTTCCAATACGGAAACGCTGATCACCTGTTCTCCCGGCCAACGTCAACCTATGTGGACGATGCCAATGGCCGTCGCTGGGTCTACCACTTTGACCGTCATGGGCGATACGTCAAAAAGGATGCTCCCGATATCACCGTCGTCTCTGAAACTGGCACCGGCATCACCACCTACACCTACAACAGCAAGGGTCTGAGAGAGAGTGTCAGCGCCCCCCGGGGGAACACCGTCGGCGCTCCGGTCACGACCAGCTTTACCTACGACGTTCGGGGCAACATGACCTCGGAGACGAACCCGCTTGGTCATCGTGAACGGTCCTTCTATGACACCCAGGGCCGGTTGACCCACCAGTGCAGTGCCCGCTCCGGCGTACAGGACCCGGCGACGTCAAAATACTGCACGACCCACTCGTACACCAACAGCAGCTTTCCGCACCTTCGAACCGAAACCCGCACTTGGATAACCGCTTTGGTGCAGTCGGTCGAGCGTTGGGAGTACAACCGGAACGGTCAGCTCAAGACCCATACAGATCCGCGGGGCCGTAAGACCCACTACGACTATGGGTGGAGCAACACAACGAACTATCGAATGGGGGACCTTCGGCAGGTGCGGCACCCATCCGGATCAAGGACGGCGTACCACTACAACGCCTGGGGTGAGGTACGGCGCGAGTACGCGCGTGAGACCGCGAATTCGGACTGGTTGCAACTCTCAGAGAATTTCTTCAGGCCGAACACGGGGTGGGTGGCTGAACGTCGCGGGGCCCAGGTTGTCAACTCCATCATGGGATCGACGCACCAACACGTGGAGGAGTTCCTCCACGACGAAAATGGTCGCGTCAAGCGAACCACCACATGGGACACCAACAAGCCATCCGACAAGCGAGTCACGACCTTCGAGTTTGACCGGATCGGCCGCGAGGTCGCGTCGGAGTCCCCGGCCTACGTCAACAAAGACGGTGCGAGCGTCATCCCGCGGATTACGCGCGACTATGACGCCAACGGCAACGTGACAGAAGTCTGTGATGCACGCGGAACTTGTACCAAGACCACCTACACGTCAAGGAACCAGCCGTTCCAGGTGCGTGTTGCTGGGACGCTTGTTTCCACCACCGAGTACTACGACAACGGTCTGGTACGGCGCACCTATGACGGCGAAAACGTGGGTGAGTTCTACGACTATGACAGCGCTGACCGCAACTATCTGGTGCGCGCGTTTGATGGGGTGGGAACTCGCGGTGAAGACATGATCACGGTGGCGTTTCGGCGCTTCCGACGAGGAAACGACGGTGCGGTTTATCGTGAGTATTCCGGGGGCAAGTGGTCACGAGCGCAATCTGCTGCCGGGTACGAGAGCTTCGACTCCCGCACTGACATCGTGCACGGGCCGTGGGGTCTCCCCACCCATGTCAAAGAGATTGGCCGCAACGGCGAGGTGACCACCAGGACAACTGCCTACACCTACAACTCCGATCAGACCGAGGCGTCGGTCAAAGTGACCCAAGGCTCAAGCTCTACAACGACGACGTTCGGTTACAACAGCGCAGGATTGTTGGACCGCACGACCGTTGATGCTGGTGGCAAGAATCTGGTGACCCGAACAGCGCTTGACTCCTTTGGTCATCCGGAGTCGGTGACCGATCCCAAAGGTCACGTAACCACGATCCGGACGGACATTCTGGGGCGGGTCATCAGCACCGAGAGCCCGCAGGTTGCGGTATACGAGAACAACGCGCAGTCGCCGACCCAACAGACCTTGAAATCCTTCACCGGGCGGGACGCGTTTGGCAATGTCACCCATGAACGGGTGAGCGCGGCCAGCGCCACCGATTCCAACGGTCCGCTGACATGGACCAGGTACGACACCCACAACCGGGTGAGTCAGATTCACCACCCGCAATACCGCCGGCCTCAAACCGGCGACGTTCTCAAGCCGTGGGAAGAGTTCCACTACGACGCCAACGGCAACCTCGTGTGGAAGCGCAATCGCCGATGGGATCGCTCGGAGTTCGAGTACGACAAGTTCAACCGAGTGGTCGAAGAGAAACGGATGGCAGCTTTGGGCGCGGCGTCGATGGAAACGGTGTCGTCAACCGACTACGACAATGCCGGGCGTGTTACCGAGACGATCGATGCGACCGGAGCGCGGACCACCGCGACCTACGGTCTGTGGGGGTCACCGGAAACGGTGACCGAGCGCATTCGACCGTTCACCTACACAACCGGTTGGACCGGAGGGGCTCGGGATCATGTAACCGAGTACGAGTACGATGGCAGTGGCCGGGTGGAAAAGGTGACGAACCCCGGTGGCTCGGTGACCTCCACGACCTATGACCGGCTCGGTCAGGTTCACACAGTCACCAACCCCGAAGATGGCGTGACCTCCTACAAGTACAACCTGTATGGCTCGCCAACGGTGGTGGCCCGGCCCGGCAACTTCACCACCGTAAACGGCTATGACAGCGCGGGCCGGTTGGACAAGGTGACCGAGAAGGGTCCGAACAATACCGTTCTGAGCGAAGTCTCCTATGTCAATGACAAGAACGGCAATGTGATCACGTCGACCACTCGCGCCGGCGTCGTCACCCAGTCTGCTTTCGACGCCCTCGATCGATTGGTTCGGGTGTCGACCTTGAGCGTGTCACCGAACATCCATACGAGCTACGGGTATGACCGCATGTCCGCCCAAAGTTACATCAAGGACGGTCGGGGCAACGTGACAACCGCGACCTCGAACGCCTGGGGATTACAGGAGACGCTGACCGACGCCGAGGCGAACGTGTTCCGGAGCGAGTACTTCAGGGATGGAACGCTGGCCACGACGTTCTATCCCGACAACTCATGGGTGAAGTACCAGTACGACCGTCACGCTCAACTGCGGCGAGAGTTGGGCAGCGACAACGAGTGGCACGAATACACCTATGACCAAGCTGGCCGAATGGCGAGCGCCAAGAGCCGCCGCGTGGCCGCAACCAACTTCTACTACGACGACTCAGGAAGCCTGCGCGAGTCCAACGGTGCCGCCGGCCGGACGGTGCAGTTCTTCGACCGAGACAATCGTTTGACGTATCGCCGTGATCCCGGGACCACCAATGCTCAGGCGCATCGATTTTCCTGGACGCCGAATGGTCAACTTGAGAAGCACGTCGACGGCTTGGCGAACGTCACCTCCACCTACGAGTGGAACGACGCGGGGCAGATCAAAAAGGTCAATACCGGCGCCGACACGGTAAGAACCTTTACGTACAACGCAAATGGCACGTTGCGGATCGACCGCACCAAGGACGGCGGACGCACCCGGCACTACCGGTCCTACGGGTACGACGCCGACATGCGGGTTTCGTATGAAGGCGTCTACACCTACGGCGAACCTGACCCGTGGTGGCGTGACCGATACAAGTATGACGGCGCGGGCCGATTGTCCGAGTACAGCCGCGAACAGCGAATCAACCGCCGTTGGACGGGACCGGCGAACGCGCAGGACGTCTACAAGTACCGCTACGACGGAGCTGGCAATCGCACTTTGGTGGACCACAACGGGACGCAGAAGGCGTTCAGATACGACAAGGCAAATCGTCTTGAGTTCAGTT
>Ga0114953_1003577_pt1 | contig 10568 bp, 11 predicted proteins | sample SidtaG_FD_87298 | JGI IMG/M metagenome (GOLD analysis project Ga0114953, IMG submission 87298) | Marine algal microbial communities from Sidmouth, United Kingdom - Sidmouth_Male2 metaG | ecosystem: Host-associated > Algae > Red algae > Unclassified | place: Sidmouth, United Kingdom | collected... | reverse complement strand
GGGGGCGGGGGACGCCCGCGACGGCTGGGCGGGGGGGGGGCGTGGCGCCGCCGCCCCCCGCGGCGGCGGCGACACGCAGCTCGAAACGACCGCGCTCGTGCGGTCGGCGGTGCGCGCGTTGCGCGCGCGCCCGCGCCTCCTGCGCTTGTGTGCGGACGAGGTGGCGGCCGCGCGGCGTGCGGCGCTCGTCGGCCGCTTCCTCCGCGCCCTGACCAAGGGCGGCCCCGGCGGGGTGCCCCGCCCGATCGAACTCCACGCGCACGACGTGCTGCGCTACACCAACGACATGCTCGCGTGGGTGCACCAAGCGCTCGCGGGGGAGACGGAGCTCATCGGGCGCCTGTTTGGGGATGGGGCGGAGGAGGCGGACGCGGCGGGGGCGGCGGCCGCCAATGGGGAGCGCCGCCGCCGCGACGATGGCAACGGCGGCGACGGCGCGGGGGGGGGGGGGGGGGGCGCCGCCGAAAATGGCGCCGCCGCAGACGGCGCCGCCCTGCCCCTCTCCGCGTCAGTGTTGCACGCCATCTTTGACGCCCTGTGCCGGCCGCTGCGGACGCGCCTCGACGCGCTGCTGGAGCCCCCCCCCCCCGTGGTGACAACCTACCGCCTCGCGTCGCTGCTCGCCTTTTACGCCACGACGCTCGGCGTGCACCTGCGCCCGCCGTCGGCGCTCGTCGACACGCTCACCGCCGCGCGGGCGGCGACGCTGGCCGCCTTTTTCGCCGCGTGGCGCGAGCGCCTCGACGCGTTTGCGGCCGACACGGGGCCGCCGGGGGGGGGGGACCTCACCCCGCCGCCGGCGGTGGCGGCCACGATGCGGCGGCTGGGGGACATCCTCGCGACGCTCGACGCGAGCCTCGCGTCGGACGCGGAGCGCGACGCGTCGGCGGCCGAGGTGCTCGACGCCATCCTCACCCCGCTCCGCCGCATTTGTGTCGACGCGGCGGGGGGTGAGGGGGGGGGGGGGCGGCGACCGCGGCGGCGGGGCGGCCGGCGGCGGGGGGGGGGGTGGTGGCCGCCGCGCCGCCGCCGTGCTCGGCGTCGGCCGCGGCGGCCGCGGGCGCGGCAGCAGCCTCACCCCCGCCGAGCGGTGTGTCTACTTGGCCAACTGCGTCGACGCGATGCGGACGCCCCTGGAGGGGTACCCCTTTGCGGCGGCGGCGGTGGGGAGCCTCGACGCGGACGCGGAGGCGCACCTCACCGAGTACGTGGCGCTCGCGTCCGAGGCGGTGCTGCGGGGCGTCGGCCTTGCCGACCGCGTCGCGCACGCGCGGGCGTGGCTGGCCGCCGCCGATGCGGCGGGCGGCGGCGACGGCGACGGCGGCGGCGCCGTCGGCGGCGGCGGCGGCGGCGGCGGCGGCGGCGGCGCCCCCCCGCACCCCCCCGCGGTGCCCCTGTGCGAGCGCCCCGGCATGGACGTGGAGTCGCTGGCGCTCGGCGTGCGCCACTTTTACGCGCTCCTCTTTACCGGCGCCGCCGGCGCCGCTGGCGGCGGCGGGGAGGGGGCGGCCCTGGAGCCCCCCGCCGTGGGGCTGCTCGTCAACGTGCGCGGGCGGCACCGCGTCAAGGGCGCCGTCGCGGCGGCGGTGGCCGACGCGCACGCGGCGCTCGTGGCGGCGGTCGTTGGGGGGGGGGACGGCGCGCGGGGGGCGGCCGCCGCGCGGCTGGCCGCCCACACGGGCTACCCGCCCGAGGTGGGGGTGGTGGTCGGCTTTCGCGACGCCCACAAGGTCGCCACGGTCTTGACGGGGCGGCTGTAGGGGGGGGTCGAGCGTGGGGGGGGAGGGGGGGGGGCGGGCTCCGTCTCCGTGCGTGTGTTTTGCGTGCTTGCGCGGGCGCCGATCACGGCGGTGGCCGTGGCCCCACCGTGTTTGCGAGGCTGGCGTCGAGCCGCGGGGTCGGGGCAACAAGAGAATGCAAAACCAACTGCGGGCCGTCCAACGTCACGCCACTGCCGCGCGCGCGCCTCCTCCCCGAGGCAACCCGGCGGTGGCCGCAGGCTCGTCGAGCACGCGCCACGCGCCGCCATCCTCCACACGTGCCGCCGCGCCGTGACGGCCTTGCGGCGGCGGCCGCCGCCGACGCCAGGCGCCCAGCCGACGGCGCCCTCCGGGGCAGCCCCCCAAGACAGGGTGCCCCTCGGGCCGACCGGCGGTCCCCCCCCCGCGCCCCTCGCCCCCGGCCGGCGGGCGGCCACGGCCACACCCGCACGGCGGGCGCGTGGCGGCGGGCGCGCCGTCGCGCCGCGCGGGTGCCCCTGGGCACAGCCGACGGCACCGACCGCGGCAGCCGCCAGCGCCTCGGCGGCCGCCACGGGGAGGGGTCTATGGTCCCCCTGGGGGCCCCCCCTGCGACGCCACTTGCGCCTGCTGTTCCGACTGGAGAATCTCACCGACCTTGTTTTGCGCCTGCGGGGGGGGGGGGGGTCCCAAGGGACCGGGGGTGGGGGGGGGGGAACGCCACGGGTGTAGCCGCGGGGCCAACGCCGCGGCCGCCACCAAGGCCAGGTGACCGACGAGCAAGCATGGCGCAGCAGCAAGTGAGAGGAGAATGAGTCGGGTGTGTCAGTGCCTGCCCGCGGAAGCGCACACTGTCGCACGTTCTACCCGTGAGAGCCCACCGCCGGCTGCGCCGTGCAGGGCAGGGTGCTGCCGACCTGGATCCAGCACGAGGCCGCCTGCCGCCACACAGTCTGCTCGCGTGACGAATAAAGAGAGTGGCGCACCAGGGACGCCGCGTGGCCCACCTAGGGCGCTCCCACCAACACACGCGGGCAACAGACGTACGTCCATGTACTTGGCGATACACCTGTCGACGCACACCTGCTCTCCCGTGTTGAGCTCCGCGTCATGGAAGCGGGGGACACACTTTTTAAAGCAGCCATCCACCATCCTGCGCGCACCGCCAGTGTAGTCAAAGCACGGTGCAAAGCGGGGGCAAGGAAACCCAGCCGTGGCAGACGCCGACGAGCCGTGAAATGGATACCAGAGAGCCACAACAGTAGAAAAAGGACCAGGAAGACTGCCATGTCAGCAGACAGCGCCACTGCCGACCCTTTGGGTGAGGCACTCTATCGAGCGAGGCGGCATCGACGCTCCACACCGACCAGTCACTGGTGCTGAAGCATCGGCAAAAATAGCAACACCACGTCATGGTCAATGAAAAGGAGGGCGGCGACACCTACCGGTTAAAGAGGTCCGTATAGAACTGCATCTCCATCCGAGCGACATCCATCTGGTTCTGCATCGTGTCAACCGCCGGTCGTCGCTGCGGACGTGAAATGCAGCACCAGAAGACGAGTACTTGGTACAGCACAGAGGACAGGGAAGCAGAATAAAAGGACACGCAGAGGTGAGGTAGGCCACGGGCGAGGCAACGGCAAGAGTCGGGCACGCGGGGTGGCGGGAAAGAGGCACGACGGCCGTCGACGTGGCTGCGGCAGGCCGCCGCCGCGGCGTCACCGCAAGTTGGACAGCCCAGACCGGATCAAATCGCCATCGAATTGTGATCCGTCCCCTCAGGTCGGCGCGGTTGTGTGGGGCGACCGCCAAAAACGATGTTGGCAAGGAGCGCCGTGTGCGCCACGCCCCCGCGCTCGGCATCCATGCTGGGCGTTTCCGGCGGTAGCACCAGCCCCAAGGCAAAGTTGCCGCTGAGCAGGACGGCGGTAATGAGGCGCGGTGGGGCGGCGTCTCCTGTGGCCGCGGGAGCAGTGTTCCCAGCGGCGACAGGCGGCGGGAACGTCAGCGACAGCACCACGGATAATAGGAGCTGTGGGGCGGGGCATCCGCCGCGGCGGGCAACGGGGGTGACTGCCGCTGGCACACCAACGGCGCCGTAGCGGGCTCAGGCGGAGGCGGCAACTGCGTCGGGTGGCGCACCTGGGGCCGGAATTCGGGTGATACATCATGCCACCGATCGGGTCAGACCTCCCCGGTTTGGGCAAAGCGGCCGATGGCAACTCCCTCGCCATGCACACTGCAGCTGGGACGTCGTCGGCACTACCCCATCGCTGCGCCGCTGTGGCCAACGAAAACGTGACTAAGCAAACAGTCCCCGCCATTGTATGAATGCGATTCCCCGTCCCACGGTATGCACCTCGACCCCACAATGAAGAGCGCCTAGCAACACATGCACGGTCTCATCCAAACGCACTCCCCCCATTGCACTCGCTGCCCCCCTGTCCCCCCCCCCCTCACACCGAGCAGAGTCCACCCAACAGCTGCTCATGCCTTCTGCTTGTCCTTCGCGTCGGTGGCCTTTGCATCGGCGACCTTGGCGTCGGCAACTTTGGCGTCGACCGCCTTGGCGTCCGACGCCTTGGCGTCTGGCACCGGCGTCACGTCCTTGGCCTCAACGACCATCGGCTTGGTCGCCTTCCGCGCCTCAATCTCCGCGTCCGCGTCGGAGAGGCTCTCGTCCATGGCGTCCCGGAACTCAGCGGTGGCCTTCTTCACATCCCCCGCCAAGCTGCCCGCCTTCTTTCCATAGTCGGCCAACTTCTTGGGCCCAAACAGCAGCAGGCCGACGCCAACGACGACGGCAATCTCGGGGGCGCCCAACCCAAAGATGCCCATCTGCACCGACGCGCGGCGGCCAGCGGCGGGGGCAGCGACGGCGGCAGCATGCCGTGCTGGGGGGTGGGGGCAGGTGAAGGCAGAGGCCCGCAGGGGGGTGGGGGAGGGCGCGATAACCGGCCGGGCGGCCGACGAAACAAAGGCCATGACGCTGCCGGTCACCCGACGAGGGGAACAGGGGGGGGGGGCGGGGAGGCGACGGGTCGACAGGCGATGTACGTACAAGGGAGACTGAAGGGCGCTGGAAGCTCTCAGGCGTGGAAGGGGATGCGAAATGCCAGAATGTGGTACGCGCAGCCGAGTGGGGGAAAGAACTGCGATGGCGACAGAGACGACCGAGCGGGAGAGGGGAGCTGACGAACCGCCGCGTTGGAAGAGGCCTTGAGATATCTGGAAGGTGTACCGCGAATAACAATTATCACCAAACCTACGCCATTTCCGTGACACTGTCGACCAGAATTTTTTGTTTCAATTGCAAGCTGAGATTTGAGGTCTCGCTCGGGCCACTTGCGGGCCATGATCTCGGTCGTCACCTCCCTGCCAATCAAACCACCAGGCAGCGTAAAATCAGCCAGATCTGGAGGCCCTCATGGCCCGAACGGAATCAGCCTGGCGAGGTGCGCAAGCGCCGAGCTGCGCGGCCCCCCCAGCTTGCGACACAGCACCCCCTCTGGGAGGTCGCCAGGCAGGGGGGGTCCGACGGGCGCATCCCCCCCTCCTGGCCCCCTACTTGTCGACGCCGTTCCGTCGACCCGCCACCCTCACCGCTCCCTCGCCAACCGTCGCCTTGCCCATCATCTCAGCTCTTTCCATCCCCTACGCTTCCCCTTCCCCTTCACTCTCACCTCGTGTCGCTGCACCCCCTACACCCCTTCATCATGAACTCTGCGTTTGTGGCCACGTCCCCGCTGCTGCTGGCGTCGCCCCGGCGGGCGGCGGCGACCGCCACTGCCCCGCGCATGGCCGTGGCCCCGGTCCGCCGCGCCGCTGCTCAGGCGTCGGCCTCCCTTGCGGCGCTCGCCGCCACTGCCGCCCCGGTCCTGGCCACGGAGGGCACTGGCGAGGGCCTCGGCATTGACAACGCCCTGCTGTACGTGCCGCTCCTGGGCATCCCCGCCGTGTTCCTGTTCCTCTTCCTGCAGTTTGGCAGCTCTCAGGTACGTTGTCGCCTCTCGTTCGATTACATTGTGCTGGTTTCTGTGTTCAAGTACTGGTTGTCTTCTGATTGTATCTTTGTTCCCGAACCCGTTAACGTGCTATTGTTTCCTACTGAGGCATGAGCGTGTTCACGTCATTGATCAAGATCTAACCAAACTGGTACTTCTTTTTGTCGCAATCGACTCGTCGCTTCCTTTTTGCTCCCCAGGACAACGAGGACTTCTTCGGGACCATCGACGACCGGCGGAACTGAGCGACGCACGTGGCGCACATCGCCATGTGTGTGCCCTGTGATCGCGTCATCAGGCGAGCCGTGGTCCGTGCCGCCCCTTTTTTTTTTTTCCTTCCTCGCTGCCCGCTTTGAACAAACGCCAATATTTTGTGTCATCCCCATTGTCTCGCCTTTTAGAGCCGGTTTGTGTTCGCCTTTCAGGCCAGTCGCAACTGCAGTGCCTCTTGGTTCTCATCCTCTTTCAGCGCGGGCGTGTCGTGTTGTGCATGTCAGCCTCAACTGGCTGTTCGATGTTTCCCTGTGGCATCGCGCCCCGTGCTCTCCAGTCACCAGGTGTCGTCACGGGCCCTAATGCTCTATCGACCGAGAAGGTTTTTGATCCATTGGTGACGCGAGCCATGTCACCTCCCGGCCTATCTGACTACGTGACATGCCTTTCATGTCGGCTGTCTTGCGTTGAATAGTCCGCCGCACTAAGCCAGGTGTTGCCGTCACTGGCGGACGTGGCTTGTGACAAACTTGGCAGCCAGCGAACAAGACCGTGGCCCATGCACCAGGACATATTCAACTCAGCTGTGTTTGCCCCAGCCCCAGTCGGCAGCCAGCCCCTTTGCTTGAAGCCAACAAGAGGGCGGGAGGCAAAAGAAAGACAGGTGCAAGAGCGACTACGATTGCGGATAATGTAATGTAAACGACAACAAAGGCGCAAGGCGAGTCGCTCGCTGCCTTCCCCCCATCCCGTGACAAACAAAAGCACCCCACTGCCCTCCCCAAAAATTGGCCGACGCGACGTCAAACGTCGGGCCCCAGTCACCTCGGCGCGCCACCGGAGTCATCGGGGTGGTGACCATCCGCCTCGCGCGACACGGCCCCCCCGTCCCAGTCCGCGTAGTCGAGACCCCCGTCCGCAAAGGAGTCAACGTACGCGAGGCCCCCACGCAGGCTGGTCGAAGACGGCGACGGAGGCGCGCCCGGTGGGGCGACGACCACCCCCCACTCCTCCAGCGGGTCGACGTAATACTTGTCGCCCGGGGCAGGATGGACGAGCCCCTCGACCACCCCTTCCTCGTACAACAGCCGCCTCGCAATGCTCCGCAGCAGCCCAATGGCACCTTCAGACAGAGCGCGGAGAGAGGACGAGGGTGGCGGCAGCGCCACTACCGACCCAATATGGGTGTCCCACCAGGCGTCGAGCACAGCCAACAGCGAGTCGTTCTTGTCACCCACCGAGAGTAGCAGGTGTGCTGAGAGGCGCGCCCACAACCCCGACACGTGGCGGGATGAGTGCGGCGGTGGGGGCGGATGAGGAAGCCCGTTGCCACCGCTTGGCCGCGGGGGACCCCGCCCGCCTGGGGCCGAAGTGCCGGACGTCGATGCACGTGACGCGTCGCGCCCAGACAGTAGTGGGGGGAGAAACGACGGCCTGCCCGACGGCGGCCCCGTTTTGCCTCGGCGACGCTCCCGGTGGGGCCCGCGCCCAGCCGGTGAGGGTGGGGACCGATGGGGTCGCGGCCGCCACGATGGCATTGGCCACGGCAGACGTGCGCTCGTCGGAAGGCGTGTAGAGTTGGGCGGCGCAGGGGGCACGAAAGTGCGGTGCCCACAGCCGCCGCCGCTGCCGTAGCCGCTGTTCCCGGCGCCGCCCCCGCCGCCAAAGCCGCCGCGCCGGGGAAGGGGACCACCACGCCAGCCACGCGGCAGCCGCAGTGGTCGTGCCGCACCAGGGGGGAGGGGCGGAAGGAAGGCGGCTCCAATAGGAGGAGGGCTACAGAGTCGCACATGCGCAGGGGCACACCTCCAGCAAGGTATCAGGGCCATGGCGGCAGTGGCCCGGCGGAGCGGGCGGCCGCCAAAGGAGGCTCGGCTCGTCCCGCCGTGGTGCGGGGGGCTCAAAACGCAGCCACTTACTTCAAAAGAGAGGCGATAGACAGGAAGGAAGCGTCCCTGCAAGAAAACCGCAAAAGGAGCAGGGCGCGCTCTCACACCGTGTCGTCGAGGGGCCCAAGCAAGGCCAGGAACGCGGGCGGGGGGGTGGGGGCGTGTGGTGCGTCGACACGTGAGGGATAACGCACACTTTGAAAACGCAAGACCGCAGCAAAGGGATGGAGAAAAAATGGAGGACGACAGAGAGAGAGGCACGGACGTGCGGCTGCCGCACTGGACTGGCGACCGCGGCGGAGCAGGTCGCCGCCTCTGTCGTGACGAGCAGCGCGGGTGTCGGGCAACCACGGTCGACACGCGGTGGCGAGGTGGAGTGGAAGCGCGTCTGGGTCCAGCAGAGCCCAGGCGCGACCCGATTTCGGGTCAAAAAGAATACTTGGATCCAGTCGGTCCATGGTGACCATTCATTGGTGGAAGAAAAATATTACGGCTGTTGATTGGACAACGTTCTTTATGTCAGCCATTGCAGGTACCTCTTTGGACTTTCTGTTTTTGTCGTTGGGCCAAGTCCAGTCCCACAAAAGAGGGGCTATTCTGCGTTTGATTGGCCCAGACAGCAGCCATTGGCTTGACTGGGGTCTCTCCAGCTTTTGACGGAACAACCGTAGTCTTTCCACACAGTGCCCCGTGAGTTTCCTCATGAGCCAGTCCATGTTTCTCAGAGGACCCAGGTTCTCAGCCTTTGCTGCTCGCACCATGTGTACAGGCCTGTAACATAACGCTTGCGGTCGTTCGGTCAATAGCTGGAGAGGCCCCAGTCAAGCTGATCGATGACTGGGCCAATCAAACGCAGAAAAGCTCCTCTTCGTCAGGGTTTCCCCCTAGGCATGGACTCTCCACTTTTTGGCGCAACGACAATATGATTGTCGCCGAGGCTTTTTGGACACAGTAGTGCAGTCTTAGTCCCGCCTATTCACCATGCGGAGGAGAACAATGGGCCGCACACAGCAAAAGTGCGTCCATGTTTCATGCGGGGTAGAGAGGAGTCCTTGCATGAGCTCCCTTGGACAGCGCGGTAGTTTAGCTCATCTTGCACCTTTTCTTAACCGGTCTATGAGAAAGGCTTGTCGTCTTGATGGTGCGCCCGGCGAGGCTAGTCCTCGACCGGGCGGCTCACTAATAAGGAGTATCCGGAGTGGACGCGGGCACAGGCACGCGTACTGCGGCGCACGCCCGAGCCCTGCCGCCCGCCCCCCAAGCACACTCCTCTCGCGGCTCTCCCCGCGGTAAAACCCGAGGCATGGCATCTCTCGGTTGCCACTGTTGCCACCGTTGCGTGGCGGAGTGCTGGCAGTGTTGCGTGGCAGGTCGTGCCAGCCACTGCCGGCGGGCCGCATGCGGCGCCGGCAGTGACTCGCGACAAGCGGTCGCTCATCCGCCGACCAGACAGGTGGCTTGGCGCCACCGCCCAGCAGTAATACTCACACGGTCCCCACACCACGTTTTCTTGTACCCCGGAAGCACATCCACTTCTCATCTCTATCGAGAATGTTCTGGAAAAGGGTGCCTTCACTCGTTCGAAGGACTCCAAGTTCACTGCCTCCTGGGAAACTGATTTTCGGAAACAGTGCGAAGCCGTGTATCCTTGTCGCAGACCCTGTGCTGTCTTGTCCAGAGCTCCGGCCTGAACTGGGCGTGAAGCACGCCCACCCTTCTACAGTGCGTTCCCCACCCCATCAACGAGACTCGTGTTCACGAAAATCCCATTGGCCAATGAGGCCATTCTAATTTCTCTCTTTTGAGGTGAATCAGCTGCCTCTTTTTCATTGGTCCAGGTTGCACTGGAAAGTCATATCTCATTGACACGTTGGGGCAGTACTTTCGGTGTTATAGATCACCGCTTTGTGAGCAGGAAGCCAGCGGCTTCAGCGACAACCAGCGACGCAGGCCCTTAGTCAAAGCAGCTTTCACAGGTGTGGCAGCTTCGAATGTTGGAGGCATAACGCTGCAAAATGCTCTCAGGTCAAAGGGTATTGACATCTCCGGTGACATGGACGACAAAGAGTTGCTCAATCAATGAACCATCTTGGCCGTCACCACAGTTGCAACTTAAACTGGCTTCAAGACAGCACAGAGGCAATTATATGGCGATTTGATGATTGAGTTGAGCAGACAAGTTCTGGGACTTCATCCATTGATTTCATACAATTACTTCTTTGACAATCCATCACCGGCCAGAAGGCCACAGCATCGAGTGGGTTCTTGTTCGTGGCAGTGGCACGAGAGCCCCCGTGGAACCTTGATCACCTCTAGACAGCCAATAGCACTGCACGATCTGCTGGATCGGATCGTCCTCAGCCGCACAAAAAAGCCACCACCAGCAGAAACGCCTACATGCCAGTGTTCGAGGCTATGGTCCGAGCGACGCTCGCGTGCCACACAAGTGACAAGCCGGGCCGCTGGTCCACGGGACTGGTGCCGCACGCGCCAGCGCGTGGCAGTTGGCCCAGGTGGACGCGCTTTCGCAATGCAGCCGCGCCCGCCCCTCATTCCGTACGCCACTGCGCCCCCCCCCCCCCCCATTTCGCCCCCGCCCCTGGGCCGCGCCCCCCCCCCCCGGGGGGGGCCCCCCCCCCGGGGGCCGCCCTTTTGTATTCCTCGGGTGGGGGAAGGGGGGGCCCGGGGGCAGGGGGGGGCGGGGCTCCCCCGGGGCCGGCCCC
>Ga0114953_1003567_pt1 | contig 10578 bp, 9 predicted proteins | sample SidtaG_FD_87298 | JGI IMG/M metagenome (GOLD analysis project Ga0114953, IMG submission 87298) | Marine algal microbial communities from Sidmouth, United Kingdom - Sidmouth_Male2 metaG | ecosystem: Host-associated > Algae > Red algae > Unclassified | place: Sidmouth, United Kingdom | collected... | reverse complement strand
TGCCGCCGCCTCTGGCGCGGCAGGCGGCCGCGGCGGCGGTCGACAGGCGCATCAGGGCGGTGACGTAGTGCGCGAGCCGCAGCAGCGCGTCGCGCGTCCGCGGGTCGCCAGCCATGGCGGGGACGGAGTCGGGTCTGGTCGCGAGCACTGTGTCGTCCAGGGACGCCGCCATGGACAAAACGTCGGGCGGGCGGGGGTGGGGACGGCACCAGGGGGACGGGCGGGGGGAGGACAGGTGGGCACAGCACCAGGGGGACGGGCGGGGGGAGGAGGGGCAGACGCGCCGGCACCCTCTGGCAACTGTTGCCGCCCGCGCACAAGAGCAGCGGAGGGGAGAGGGCGGGAGATGGGGGGCAGGGGGTGCCGGCGCGAGAGGCGCTGCAGAACACGAGGTGGATGGCCCGTGTGGCTGGCGCGGACTGCGTCGCCGCGCGTCCGACAACAGCGAGACGGCGAAAGTGGCGCCACGGCGCCCGCTGGTGTGCTTGGCTACGCCATCCATGCAACGTGGCCTGAGGCACGTCCAACACCGGCACGATGCGCGAGCACAGCGCCAATGGAGCAACTGACAAGGAACTGGGTCAGCAGGAAGGTCAAAAGTCCTGACACGGGCTGCTGTATCATTGGACCTGCACAAGATCAGGTCCAAACTACAATATTTGAATGTGACAAGTACATACATCAAGTACATGCGGAAGAGAGCAAAAAAGAAAAAACACGGAGAAAAGCGAGGTTTTTTGTGCCGATCTCAAATGTACCAGCGTTGCGGAATGCCTGAGAGACGCCGAGGAGATTGGCCGACACGACTGAGAAGAACAAGATGGGTGGCACAAAGTAGATTCACCCGCTTTCTTTTGTGAGCACCGGTGGTCATACTGCGGGCAAAAAAATGATACAGCAGGACACAGGAAAGGAAGAAAATAGAACTAATGCACGCCACCCGCTGACAGTGTGCCCATAATGGAAAAATAGCTCCTCCCCTGGACGCAGCGCACTCGTAGCAAAAAAGGCCACTGGAATGTCGCCGCAAACGCTTAGTAGCTTCACTTCCAAGTTCGGAGACGCAGCGCTGTGGTTGATGAACATGGTGCGATTGCCACAACACATGGCGTCAAGGACCACCGTCTTGGTCGTCCGGAAGGGGAAGCTCACGTCGGCCGCGTCATACTTCCTCCCACGGATCCGAGCCTCCGTCAACGACAGCACCTCCCCGGTGTACTCGCCGACGAAAGCACCTTCCGCGACCTCCTCACCCGCAAACAGACCCAGCCCGTGCGCCGCAGATAGACCAAGCGGCAGTCTCGGTCGAAGCCCCACCTGCAGTTGCACGTTACGGCATCGTCGGGTGCCCCCAGAGGTGCCACTTCCTGACATCCCAGCCTCCACGAGACCGACGCTGTCCCTCGGAGCAGGTTCCACGGTAGCGGCACCCTGTAAACCACGTCCCGTTCGTCCGCCGCCCCGACGTCCACTCTGCAGGATCGTGCCGTCGACACCAGAGAGCGGGTGCCAGTGTGCCCCACAGGACAAACAAGCGTCCGGGTCGCACTCTCGGTCCACCCTGAAGAACGGGCAATCGTCGGTGCTGCAGCTCGCGGGAGGGCGACAGGTGCACCACGTGCGCCGCCGGCACAGGGAAGAACCAGCCGCCGTCTCGCTCCCTCCTGCAGCGCCCGAGAGCGCTAACGTTGCGCCTCGTGGGCCCCGCGCCCCACCGGAAATCCAGCGTGTGCCCGAGCAGCCACAATACTTCTCGCACGGGAACGCGTTTCGCACACAGCTGCAGCGGTCGTTGTGACATGATCCGCTGTGCGTGCACGGCTGGTAGTCCGCAACCTTCTCGGGGGCTGCTGCATCCTCCAAGCTGCTCATGACCGCGTCTCCGTGTGATAAAACATCACCGACATGAGCGGACGTCCCGCTCTCTGCGGCAGGAGCCAGGGCACATCGCGACGCCTGTACCCCCTCCGCCTCTTCCTCGACGGCCCGTTCGGCAGGGGCAGCTGCCGGCGGCCACCCGAACGAGTCGAGGTGCAGCGCAACCCCGCGGCACGTCCTGCCTGGAACAAAGCACGCGAGACGGCACGTGTCAAGTCTGCATACCTGTTCCGCTGCCGCATGTAGCAGTGAAACTTGTTCTGCCGTCCAGCGGCTTTCCGCTGGCGCTCCAAGACCACTTTGGAAAATGGACGGATGAGCACGCACGTCGTGACGGCAATCAACGCAACTGCCGCCGGCAACCGAGAGCGCTTCGTGCTGCACACAGGCGCAACGGTTGCGTACAGCAGCAGCACTTGACCCGCTGCTCAAATCGTCATCGAGCGCCGCCGCGGCGGCAGCCGCTGCAGGTCCTGCACCGGGGATGAAGAGACGACGGGCGCTTCCCAGAACGTCGGGCGCTAGCAAATGCCCACCAGCTGCCATGTGAGTACGCATCCGGTCGTGGTCGACCGGTAGGTGCCGTGGTGCAGTCAACGGTGGGGCTAGAAGCTCTATCCCTTGTCGAGCCCCTTGCGCTCGACAGGCATAGCGGAGGCAAAGCCTGCACAGCAGCCTGGAGAACGTGTCCCGGCCCAAGATAGAGCATTCGGGCACTACAGCCCCATCAACGGACGTGGGTGTCACTGCATGCGCCGCGGCACCCCCACCCGATGAAGTTGCACTAACGCCTGAGGGCGACGATCTAGATGCAGAGTTGGAGCCCACACGGGACATGCGTTCGTCTTCTGCTGGGTCGCAGGCACTCTGCAGATATTCTCTGACGGCCGCTAAGTCACCGATACGAGACGCGGCGGGCGCAAGCTCCGCAGCAGCTGACACCTTTTCTGCCACCAGCCACGCTCGACTGCGAGCAGGAAGTCCTGCTGCGGCGACGTCACGGCCAGCCTCTAGACAGGCAGGATATGCAGCAGCCGGCACCGCTAGGCCATCCCAGACCTCCTGCCATCCAGCGGGAGGAGAACGAGCTGCTTCACCAACGTCTCCTCCCACCATGATCGTTGCCAGGCGTTGCCCCCCCGTAAGCTCCTCCAGCGCAGCGGACAGTGCGGCAGCGGCACGACAACAGCGCGGAGCCGCGTCCATGTCACGCATGCGGCGCTGCACAATCCCCAGCAGACGCCGCACCTCCGCGTCGCTCCGCTGCATATTCATTGCTAGGTCCTGCACCACCGACGGTCCCGAACCAAAATCCTTGATGACGGCCACCACCGCCCGCCGCTCCGCGGCGCGCCGGGTACGCGGGCCCATGGAGTAGTAGTCCTTGGGGCGGTTGTCGTCGTCCGACTCGGACGCGTCGCTGCCGTCGCTGTCCACCAGCTGCCACCCATTCTTCAGCACAATCGAGCGCGAGAGAGCACGCGGCACCGCAGATTCTCCCAAGTACGGCACAAAGCGCACGTCCTTGTGCGGCTCGACGCGACGAAGGCAGCGACGCAACGGTCCATACGCCGTCATTGTCGGAGGAGGGGTGCACGCGCATAGGGGGACAAAGGGAGGAGCTGCCGCATGAGCGGCCGCCCAAACTCGCCCTCTAGCCGCAGTAGCCGGGAGAGATCCGGTCCCACCAGAAACATCACCCGAACGAAGCACCTTGCGCGATGAGCCACCGTCCAAACGCCGCCCGCGAAGCGCACTGCCGTGACCGGCAGCGGCCCCACCTGCTGCGTCCTTCTGGCCGGCGGAGGCGCGCTGCACCGCCGTGCTCCGGCCTCGCACACTGCTGATGCGCCGACGGCTGCGGCGGCCTCCATGGTCACGATAGAAACTCCCACTCCCCCTGCTACTGCTGCCGCCGCCTTTTCGACCGTGGTCGGGACGCCAACTGGAGTCGCTCCCGCTTGTGTTGCCGACGACACCGTCTTCTTCGCTGCTGCTGCTGCCCCTCCTGCTGTGTCGTCCGCCGTCGCAAGTCCCGCCTTCGTCGCTGCACCAGCTGTTTTTACTGCTCCCGTCGTCGCAGCCGCCGTCCTCGCCGCACCTGCCGGGTGTCCCGCCGCCCGCCGCTCCTGCGGAGCCAGCGTGCACGACACCAACGCCAACACCATCCCCGGTGCTGCGGCCTATACAAGCACTGCTGCTGGAACCTTTTCCAAAACCAGCTCCACCGGCTCTACGTCTCCAGCCACCGCCGATGTCCCCGCTCGCTCCGAGAAGGATGACAGCACCAAGCGCTTCCACTGGTGGAAGTTCGACGTCACAGGTTCCAATTGAGGTCGCGGCCACATGCCGTTGCCGGTTCACAGCGGCTCGGTTGGCCACCGCGGCAACATGAACAGCAGCACTCCGCCGCTGTTTCGCATCTTCCATTTCTCTGTGGAATACACGAGTGCCTGCGGGTAGCAGCTGCGAGCCCTCCCCCATACACTCGCCAGCGTCGTCGCTAGCGTCGTTTCCCGAGTCCCCCGAGGAGCTGGCCGCCGTGAACCACTCCCGGAAAAAGTCATCTTCAAGCCCCCCCATCCCCCGTGCCCGCCTCGGGGGCGTCATGACCGGTGGAACCACAGAAATAGCATCACGAGTACGCGAGGACGCAAAGGTAACGGCGGCCGCACCAGGTCCCACCCACCTGCCAGCCCCTGCTGCGCCACAGCCACACCTGCGACGTCACAGCCGCGACGGAAACACACACACACACAGCGACGGCTGACGGTGCGGAAGCACCGCCAAGAATCTGCGTGATCCTCAAAAAAGCCGGTCCTTGCACGGACAAGATCACATCCTGATCGGACTCACTGAGTAGAACTAAAAATCGGGAACGCATTCCCGATTATTGCAGCTGCATCTGTTTCCGCACAACCAGGTCACCGCCGCGATATTTTTTCATGCGCTCGCGGGACAGAAAGAGGGGAGACACGAAGTCGCACAAAGTATATGGACCAGGTCATGGTATCGCGGGGTGCCCTGCTGCTAAAATTCGTCCCCCTCCCCATCATCTTCTTTCCGTCGTCATCGTCTTCGTCGCTGTCGCTCACAACCACCCTCCGCGCCGCCGCATGATTCGCACCTCTGCTCATAGAGGGATACCCCGCGACAGCGCCACCCCCTGCTCCACGCCCCGCCCCCCGCCTTGAATCACCTCCCGACCCACGACCTGAACCACGATCCTTGCCGCAGCCGCCTGAGCGCTCCAGCTGCGCATTGCTCGACTGCTCATCGTCGACGTCTTCCTCCCACAGACCGGTGCCCCCTACGGCTGCTGAACCATCAGCAGCGGCGGCAGAGATGCGGCGCTGCTCCCGTACAACGTTCTCCATCCACTGGGCCAGCATCACCAGGAGAATCTAGTTGTCAACATTGACGCGTGTGGAGCACAGGCGCTCGGCGAACTCGGCCGCCGACACTGCACCGCAGGTTATCGACGCGCCAAAGAGAAAGTTCCCTTCAGCCGCGGAAATCAACTGCGACTCCAGCTCCGGGTAGAGCGCTTGCGGACCGCTGCCAACGCCCTGCTCCAGGGCAGCTAGGGCGAGCTCCCGCGCCGAGAGCTGGCTCACGTACGCGCTCTCAAGCACATGGTGAGCCAGGAACTGATCCCGACGCCCGGGAGGCCACATGAGATGCTTCGCAGGCGCAGATGCCATTCCTGGTACACCGCCGGCCGCCGCTGCGCCTGCTCCACCGCCAAGACCTGGGCTGCTTGTCCAACATGTCGACCCCGAACCGGAAGTGGTCATCTCCATGAGAGACTGCGCTTGCCGGTCCGCTTCAGCGGCACTCCGCGTCTGCTGTTGTCGCATGAGGTCCACCACAGACGGGACAACGTTTTCTCCACCTGCGGAGCCGCAACCACGAGAGGACGATGACTCGGATGTACCTCCACCACGCGCGGAGCCCCGGCGACCGCGGCCGCGGCCTCGGCCGCGCCCACGCGTGTTGGTACCGCCAGGACCAGTGGCGCCGGGTGATGAGCCCGCACCAACGGCAAAGGGGTCAGCGCCAGCGACACCAGGAATGGCGGCGGCGAGAGCTGAAGCGGCTGAAGCGGCACCCGCGGCAGCTGCAGCTGCGGTCGCCTCGAACATGCGCCGCCCCGTCCGCTGAGCTCGAGCCACCGCGCCCGCCCAGACGACCACGAACGGCCCGACCAGCATGTGGAGCTGTGCCACACCGAATGGTTCCACCAGAAACCAGCGAGGTGGGAGGCATACCGCCCGGAGCGGCTGCGGCTGCGGCGCCGTCGGCGCGACAAACACCCACAGCGGCACCAGCCGCAGCGCGACCGGCGGCGGCAGCCGCCAGAGCCCCGCCGGCGGCGACAGCGGCAAGCCCAACGGTTCCACCTGTAGCGAGCAGTGACGCTTCTACCGCAGTGTTCGAGCGGTTCTGCAACGCCGTCGACGCCCGGTCTAATTGGCCGCGGTTGGCAGGTGCCAATGACGCAGCAGCCGTGCCGCTCGCCTCCATGAGGTTGGCTGTAGCAGATGACGACACGTGTAGCCCGGACTGGTAGATATTTCCGGCAATGGCGGCCGCGGTGCCGGCCAGCCGGTTTTTCTCCGCGTGGTGCCGATAGGCCTTGCCGACGACGTGAGCCTTAGGTTCTGCAGCGTGGTGGTCATCCAGCGTCCTGCACATGTAGTCCGACGCAAGCTCCACGAAACCCGCCTCTTTGAAGCGGATGGGGTCTCCTGCGTTGTTGCGGGCGTACAGCTCGTCAGTAATTCGCAGCGTGTGCGGCAGATGTCCAACAGCTCGGCACCTGGGACACGTCAGCTCGTGTACGCAACCCTTGTCCAGACATGACACGGTGCCCCCCGATTTGAAGAACTTGCTGGTCGGCGGCAGCTGGTACATGCACGGCATGGCGCGCATTGTGCACGTGCGCTGCGAGTGATTGCCCTTGATGTTGTTGCCGTCAGCGTCTTTCCCGAGGTCGAACCCACACAACAGGAAAACCATGACTGGAGCAAGGAGCAACAGAAAACTCCGTCGTCCCGTCATGAAACATGCGACGCCTGCCAGCCAATAGAGTCACAGCCGCTCACGGGCGCCGGCGGGGGAGCGCGACCGCAGTCGCCTGCCACCGCCGGTCAAAGTCGCATGCCGACCGGTACGGCCACAGCCTCAGACCGCCGCCGGTTGTAAAGAAGCACGACCACGGCCACCTGCCGCTGCCGGCGGAGCGCCGCCGCAGGCGCAAAGCCGATGGAACATCAAAGAGAGTCGTCGCTCCACCGCCCGGGGAAAAGGAAGCCAGCCGTTGGAACAGCGTGGCTGGACGCACTCGCCGCGAGTCGTGGAGCGACTGGACAGCCACGAGCGCCGTCCACCTCGAGGAAGAAGGCTCGCCACAACGGGAGCCTGCCGGGCGGCACGGCGGGAGGGGGAGGAGGGGAGCGCGAGAGCGGCGCGGGGGCCACGGTCCAGCAGGACAGCAGCGACGACGACGACGACACACATCGGACACGATCTCTTGCCAATGGAGTCCAACACGGCGTCCTGCCGTAGATTGCGGACCTGTGGCAGGGGTGGCGCTTCCGTGCATGGCTGCAGGCAGTATCAGTCAATCGCGCGACAAGGTCGCTGGCGCTCGAGCTTTCTATCGGGGCACAAAACGACCGCCTCCTATTGGCCCCTCCCTGCCTTACAGAACGTTTCCAAACGTTTGTCCTCCTCCACATCATGCACAGAGGTGGGTTCATTTTTGGGAGAAGTGCCATACAGAGCCGTACCAGAACAAAACAGTCTGTTCCATTCTATAAGACACCTGGGAGCCACTTTCGTTTGACAGGCTGCACTGCGCGGTGGTATGAAGCTCACGGTATAAGTTGAGATTCTTTCTTCTGAAAGAAATAGAGAGGAGTTATCAGGATTTGATAGCATCGAGTTCGTCGGCATATCTCTGGCAGAGTACCAGGATCGGTGTGGAATTATCTCAGGGATTATCTTCGCAGGCCGTTCGGATTATCCGGCTGATACGTTGTGGAGTTCTACTTGTCCGATCCTAGAGTCTATTCTACCGGAAAAAAGGATCAAATGAGCTTGTGCTGAGGATCAAATGAGCTTCTGCGGAATCGGGGATTCCAGCGATCCTGCATGTGATAATGGGTGATCACGGCGTACAAACCCGCTTCGTTGCCCTTCCCCGTGAGACCATGAGCATCTCAAGCATGGACCCGAGTGTTGTGGGGAGGAAACCCCTGTAGCTTACCTGCTACGAAAGAAGGGCGTCAAAAACGTATCAGGAAAGTCCATTCTAGCACGCCCGACGTCGTCTAAAAGCAATAAAAACGACGATTTCGTCTTGCAACGCTGTATGAACTGCCCCAAGTTGGCCCCATCTCCGGCCCTTTTCTCTCGCTCTCAGCTTGAGATGAGTACATTAGTAAAGAGGGGGGGTTTTTCGCATACCATGCTGAGGCTCACGGTTCCCCAAGAAGCGGTGGAGCCCCGACCAGTGGGCGCTACGAGTGTTCGAGAAACAGCGGGTGGTGGCCACCGTAGGCCCTTCTTAATCCGCCCGGACCGGCCCGGCCCGACCCGCCCCCCTCGTCCACGACCCGAAAACTCTTTCAGACCCACCCTATCATGACGACATCGCGCTTGCATGCCCTCCGTGCCGAATTTTTCACCTCCTTCATGCCCAGGTTCTGTCATCTCAGGCAGGGGAACAGACGTCAAGAAGCGCGCGAAGTTGAAAGACATAGGTCCACCAGGGCATGCTGCTTTGTACAAGATCCCGTCCTTGATGAATTACTGCTCTCTGGGCTCTTTCATAGCGACAGACTGCGTCCTATCAGTGGTCTACCTTTCCCCCAACACGCACCTCTCGGGAGCTTCAAAAGTTGATGCTTCAGTACCTCTCGAGGTACATTGGCCGAGAGCTGAAGCTCGAGCGGGTGTTCCAAGACCAAAACGGCATCGCTGAGCTCATTTATGCAGTGAGAGCCGCCGTTCGCTATATGAGTTCCTCAGGACAGCCTTCCCAACAGCAGCATCAAACGGTCCTTTCTGGGTCAAATGAGCCCCCTCGTACAACAGACACTAGCAGGTTGGCGCCGTGGGGGGCGTCCAGGCGTGCCCACGTGTCGGGCAGACGCCATGGTGGATGATATTGCGCGCGCGCGCATCCAGAACAGAGCACAGCGTGGACAGAGGGCGGCATTCGAGGTCCCTTGAAGTGGCGGGAACCGCCCCAGGGCGCCCTAAAAATGGCGCTCCAAAGTGACTTTTTCGCTTGGTAAAATGTACCCCAGTTCCCTCAGGGCTAGACAGACCACGCTGAGTTCATTCCTGGCGTCAGAATGGACAGCAGACAACGGGAAGCGCTCGAAAACAGACGCTGAAAATGAGGATCAAATGAGCGGAAAAAGATCAATTGAGTCCCCCGGTAGAATAGACACTAGGATTTCCATGGTCTTCGATGGAGGAAAGACCTGGGATCTGATCGAGGCCTGTCCTCAAGATTGTTTGCAGGTTAGTTTCGCGGCGCACCCCATGGAATGGATGCATGACCGCCCCACAGAATAAACTCTGACACAGCACCTCTTTACATCCTTCGGACTGGCCCAGATTGAAAACCACATCCATCCTGTGTCATGTACCCGAGGAAAAAGCAGGCGTATCGGTTGACGCGGCCCGCAACGACAATCGAAGCGCCTGTTTGAGGCACAAGCATACCGACCGGATGCTCGCCCTTCCGGAGACGTGGTCCGGTGTTTATACTGGGCTTGACACGAGAGATAGAGAGAGTGATGATCTTGCATGCCTACATGGTATTAGAACGTGGAATGAAGCGAGATACAACCCTCAGAGCGGTCCTCTCCCTAGAAAAAAGGATTATCCCTCGGATCGCTGCTTGGAATGCCTCCAGTAGTGGCCTCAGTATTTTCTGCACGTACATATCTGAAACTGTCATCAGAACAGTCCTCAGAACGACCCCATTTACTCGTCGTCAGACCATACCCTGTATGCGCAGCCATAATGACCTCATTTTTATCTCCTGCAATATACGTGCGACATTTTTAAATAAGAAGATGCGGGAAAAGCAAACAGAAGATGCACAGAATAAAAACAAAATAGACCCATGGAGAAAGTTTTGAAAATCGAAGAAAGTCAGGCATAAGAAAATCTCCATGAACAGCGCTGCAGTCGCAAACGTCGGCATCGGGGCGTCCTCCGAAAAAAAGTCGGGTCATGGGATGACCTCAAGGCCTGCTCGTGTTCCGTGCAGCCCCGTCTCTTACAGACGTGGTGGGACGGGAACACTGTGCCATTGCAAGTCGTGCTTGTACGCTAGTCACCTTCCTCATCCGATAGATTGATATATCCAGCCTTGAGATCCTTCAACTCGTCACGCATGCACCGGATCACGCCCTTGCGAGCCTCCGTGCTCTCTGGGCGCAAGAACTTTGGGTATTTTGCGGTGTCCACATAGGCCTTCAGGCAGGCAGCTCCGGCTGCTCGCACGGAGCTCCATATTTCGTTCGGGTCCAGAAACAACAGCTCAGCCACGATAGTCGCCGCCGCTCCGTTCATGTCAAGCGCTCGCTCCATTTCGTGGTCCCCATCTTTGAGCTTCAATCGATACCCCACGTCTGAGTTCGTGGCCAGTGCGCCAGCGGCGAGGACATCTGC
>Ga0114953_1003565_pt1 | contig 10580 bp, 15 predicted proteins | sample SidtaG_FD_87298 | JGI IMG/M metagenome (GOLD analysis project Ga0114953, IMG submission 87298) | Marine algal microbial communities from Sidmouth, United Kingdom - Sidmouth_Male2 metaG | ecosystem: Host-associated > Algae > Red algae > Unclassified | place: Sidmouth, United Kingdom | collected... | reverse complement strand
CCCCCCCCGCCTCCGCCGCCACCATCCCCAACTCTAACCCTGTCAATGGGAGCACAGCCCCCAACCCCAACCAAGTCAATGGGAGCACAGCCCCCCCCCCCACATAGAGCAGCACTCGCGCGTCGGCCGCGAAAGTGCCCAAACCCCCCCCCCGCAACTAACACCACCCCCGCTGGCGGCAGTGGAGAACACAGCGAAGGAGGCGAGGAGGACAGGCGACGCGGGGGCGGCGACGAGGGCAGCGGACGCGCCGACGGGCTGGCCGACAAGCGCACAGAAGTGCGGTCTACAGGTGCGCGTGCCGTGTGTGCGGGGGGCGCGGCCGCCGCCGTTGTGCGGCAGGGCACAGGCCCCGAGCCGCCGGCTGCACAGGGGGGGGCGGCGGGCACAGCCATTGGCGCGATGGCTCGGGGCGTGGCCTCGTGCGCGGTGGCGCAGCATGCGGCCGCGTGGCGCCCTCCGCGGAGCGCAACGTCGGCGGGGCGCCGGCGACCGAGCGCACAGAAGCGCTGGCGAGAGGTGCGGGAGCCACGCAGGCGGGGGGCGCGGCCGCCGCAGTTGTGCGGCCTGGCACAGGCATCGTTCCGCCGGACGCACGGGGGAGGGCGGCGGGAACAGCCATTGGCACAATGTTGTGGGGCGTGGCCGCATGCGCGGCGGCGCAGCGTGCGGCCGCACTGCGACCTCCACAGCGCGCACAGTCAGTGTCGCGCTGGCCGCTCACCAAGCTGGAAACGAATCTCGCGGGGGGCTGCGGTCGCCACTATAGTGCGGCCGGCCACTGCGGCCGGCCAGTCCTGAAGTCGGCGGCTACGCTGGGGGCTGAAATAGTGCGGCCCGCGGCCGCACCGTCAGCCGCGCGCTGTTCGCTGAGAAAGCTGGTGGAGACTCGCGCGGGGGACGCGGCCGCCGTCTCCATTTTGGCGGCCCCACAATCCGCTGTGGAAGGCGCCCCCGACGCGCGAAAGGCCCCGCGCACGGACGCATGGCGGCCTGTACGTCGCGCACCATGTGCCGGTCGCCGCCTGCCCAGCTTTTAATGAGGAGCACCGGGAACATGGCGGCGTCGGCGGTGTTGGCGGCCCCACACTCGGTGGCCGCGGGCACCGCGACCGCCCTTGCGCCAGTTCGCCGCACGCGGACGCGTGACGCGTCCGCGGCGAGCGCCATCACTGTCCGGGGCGCTCCGCCCGATAAGATGGCCATGAGGGCCACGAGGTGCGCCGCCGCGGCCATGCTCTAGGCGGCCGCACAGGCCGCGGCCATAGGCGAAGAGGCGCACGGACAACTGCGGCGTGCGGCCACTTAGCAGCCGCCGCCGGGAGCACTGTCGGCGGCGCACCGCCCGCACAGCGGGCGACAAGGCCTGCGTCAATAGCCGGTGTGTGGGCAGCACCAGCGTCATGACTCACGCAGCGGGACACGCGAGCAATACACGGTGACACAGCGGTGGCCTAGCCCCATGGCGGCGAGTCAGTTGCCCTCAAAAGGGTGGCCGCGGAGGCGCGTGTGGCGCCCTGCGTGAGAGCTGTCCCCTTTTAGAAGGGCCACTTGACGGCTGGCTGCTTTTGATCGCGGTCAGCCACAGCCTGTGGTCTCCTGACAGAGCGGCAGCGGCCGGCGAGCGCGGGCGACCGATCGCGAGGCGCCTGCGTTGTTCAAGAAAACATCGTGTGGGTCGGGTGCACGGGCCACCTGACTACGGGGCTGCCGGTGTCCGTCTGCGTCTCTTGCGGACAGCCGGTCGTGCGTCAATCAGTTGGCCGTCAGCGGCCACCGCACTGCCACGGCTCGCCGGGCCAACTGTCGGCCGCGAGCCGCGTGGGATTTTCAGCACAAAGAGGCCGGAATTTCACCTCGAGCGTGGCGCTGGATGCCCCTGTGCTTGGCCTGTGCCCTGCGTACTGTGCTCCCCTATGCAAGACGGTGGTCATTGGCGCCTTCGCGCGTGGGTGGCCGCGTGAGGCCAAACGTGAGCGGTCGGGCCATGCGTCTCCGATACCAACAGTGTCTGTCGAGATAGTGACAGAAGATGCGGCTTTTGGAAGCGTTCTTGAGTGCTTTCTTGCTGATGAGACAGCCACGGAACACCCAATCAGACGTTGCGTCGCCAAATTGGTTGACTCCACCCGTGCATCGGCTGACTGAGATCTGACCATTATCTCGGGACAACTTGGGCGGCCGGACACCTGTTCACCTGTTCCATCCGTGATGACGGTGGGTCACTGAGGATCACAAGACATCTGGCCGGATCCAGGCATGCGGCAACCTTTCTGGAGCGACTCCGATTGGATGGAACGGGATTTTCTGGTCAACAGGCCAGTGTCTATTCCCCCGACAAATAGGGTCAAATGATCCTCACTTTCCGGGCGCTTTCATTACCAAAAATCCAAAAGAACCAAGTGGCCCCCGTACGGTATCTCGTTAGCGGCTACAGGCCAGCGCTTGACCGCTCTCAGGGGTGCAAGAGCCGCCGTCCTGATGATCAAAACGATGTGCCGAAGGCCTCCAACGCACCACTGGTACTGTTTTCGGAAATTCGTCGAGAACAACCGTCGAAATCAGAGAAATTGTCGATTGTCTTACGGTTCTCGGTCCTTCACGGATTCCGCAGGTGCTCATCGAGTGTCTCAAGAAAGAGGAGACTGCGCTGTGTCCGTTTCTAAAGTCAAAAATAGTCACTGATGACAGGAAGTGCCCGAAATCCGGTACTCAAAAACCGGATCTTTTGTTCCGAACCGGATCATATGGTCTGGTAGGGTGGATAGACACTAGGGCCTCGTCGTTTGACGACGGTGGTCCGCAGTGTAAACGACACCAGCACGTCCGGGCCCGGCCCCTTGGACCACCAAAATACACAAGCGCCACAGTCCCGCCAGGGTGCGCCCGCCCGCGGCCGTGGCCCACAAGTCGAGAACGCTCATGCTGGCCCGTCCATGCGGTCGTGGGGCACTGGGAGACACAGGCTGCAGGAAAAGTGGCGGCCGCAGCGTAGCGGCCGCCTGCCGGCGCGCGCACGTCGCCGCGACGGACCTCGCACGCGACTCCGCGAACTGCTCTCCCCGCTCCGACCCAACATGGACTGCCCCCCCCCACCCCCGCCGCCGCCACCGCCTCCGCCGAGGCATCCGCACTGGTGCTATGGGCCTCCTCTGCCCAATATCAGCAGGACGAAGCGGCGGCAGGGGCTGCGTCAGCTGTGCGTCATGTGCCGGCGGGCGGAGGACATCGGCCCGCACCACCCTCTGTGCCCACCCGAGTTCTTTTGCCCGTGGTTGGCGGCGGCAGTGTTGCACTCGGTGCGGCCGACGACGCAGGCGGGTCAGTCGTTCCCCACTCGCGGGTCAAGCGCAGCGCCTTTGCGGCCGCGGGCGCCGCCTCAGCGGCCGCTGCGGCCGCCGGAGCGGCCGCTGCTGCCGCCTCGGTCGCCGCACGCTGTGCAATCAGTGGCGCACCGACCGCGTCTGGACCACGTGCACCGACTCACGAGTCACCTGCCCCTCGCCGCACATGTTTCCTACGGCGGGGCTTGGCGTGCACTCCTTCACGCGCCTCGACCACTCGGTGGAGCTCTCCCCGCCCAGTGTATTTCCCGCTACGCGCCTCTCGCCCGCGGTGGACCTCTCCCCAAGCGCCCAACCATACCCGTCGCGTTTCCCCGCCTCAGCGGGATTCTCTACGCCCCTCACACCATCCCCCTCGCGATTCTTTTCCTCGGCGGGGCTCTCCCTGCCGAGGTTCGGTCCCTCTCAGGCGCCTTCGCCTCGGTCGGGTCCCTCGCCCGCGGAGTCCGCCCTTCCGAACCATCTGCCCCCTCGTTGGGGCTCGCCGCGTCCGCCGTACGGGGAGGTTCTTCACCCAGAGGCGACGCAGAACGGGCGGCCCTCGCCCCGGCTGCCTGACGATTCTCACCGTCAAGAGGCAGCGCGGGCGAACGGGCCGCCGCCGCAGCGGCCGCAGCCGCAGTGGCAGCCAAGAGATTGGCGGCTGCTGGAGCAGCTCCAGCGGCCGCTGTCGCCTTCTCCAGCCGGGCCGGTGACTCCGCCCTGGGCACGCCTGCGGTACGGGGACAACCGGGCGACGACCCCTCCGAGGCCGCAAGCCGCGGCAGGCCCGTAGCCTCCGACGTCACCACCGCCGGAGCCACCTGCGGCACGCGCGGTGCGGCCGCCGCTGGAGGCGGCCGCAGGGCGGTCTCCGACGCCTCCACCACACCAGGAGACCCCGAACCCGTCGACATCAGTGGAGCCGAGCTCAACATTCCACGAGACGGGGCAAGTGCGCCGGACACGAACGGTGCGCACGAATTTTGTAGGTTCGCTGCTGTCAAAGCCCGCCAACTCTGCTGCAGCGCCCCCGTCGGCAGCAGACGAGGAGGCGGCTTTGTCCGCACAATGGCGTCAGCAATAGCGTCTGCAGACGCAACGGCCCCCCGAACCGACGAACGAGGATGACAACGAGGAGGAGGCCGACACGGTCTGCCCCCCGTCGTCGGACGCGTAGCATGTGGTGTGTTGGACTCTCCTGTGGAGTCCTCCAGTGATGCAGACGGCGCGGTGGCCGCGGGCGGGGCCGCTGCGTCGCCTAACGCCCGGGAAAACTCGGATGTCATGGCAGCGGTGGAGGCGGATGCCTCCCGGCGGGCAAGTGAGGCGCTAGAAATCGTTAGGCCCGTGCCCAAGAAGGGCAGCAGCCGCAGCATTGCGTGGACTGCGTCTGAGGCGCTCTGTGGTGGAGAGGGTTGGGGGCAGACGACTGCGGACCCTGTGATCGGAACCATCCAGGGTATGCAAGCCTCCTACGACAACATCGTCGTCAACATCCGAGATTTTATCGTAGCGGTCGACCTTCCCCAGTTGGACAAGCGCCTGGAGCGGTTGGACAAGCGCATTGAGCGCATGCTCTGCTACGACATCACCAGCGCCGTCCATTAACTCAATGGATGCCTCGTCTCCGCGCATCAGTGAGAATTGACGGGGTCGCCGACCGAGGCAGACATGGACATGGCCGCCGTCGCGTTGTACATTAACAAGGACCCTTACGCTGGCGTCCTCCGGGAGGAGGCGGCCACGCAGCGCCTTTTCTACCTGGTAGAGACCTACCTGCGTCACTTCCCTAAGTTCAGCCCGGAGGAGTCCATCAATACCCTCAAGAAAATGCGGTACAAGGTCTATGGGGATCCTCGCGTGACGGCAACAGACAACAAGGAGTCAGCCAGCGGCGGCCGCAAGCGCCCGCCGTCGGCCGCTCGTTTGACTGACTTGCCTGTCGGTACCAAGGCTGCCAAAGCAGCAGTGCGCCGCGACGCACGAGAGGCGACGGAGCACGCTCGAGTGTCCGCCGCTCACATCGATGCGTTGCCTTCGCTCGCCAAGTCGTCAGCCGAGCGAATCTCAATGATGCGGGACCAGAATGACGTGGCCTTCCGGTCACAGCCCCACGTGTGAGCCACACCAGAGGGAGAGGCATGGCCACGGGGGCTGCTCCAGCGGCGGTTGCGGCTGACGGACGCGGCCGCCGTCGGGGAGGCTGCGTCTGAGAACGACAACCAAGTCAAGGCCGTCGGGGTCGACGACCCACCCCGACGGGACGGAGAAGACGAGAAGACAACCGATCATGCTGCTCCTGTAGCTGCTCGTGCGGCATCTCTCAAGGCCGCTATGGACGCCTCTTGGCGTAACGGGGGGTACGACGTGGCCAAGGTGGCCGCTGAGCGCCCGCGCCGAGCTCGAGCGGCCGCTTGTACCGCGGCCACCCGGCCAACTCGTGGTGGCCGTGCGGACGCCGCAGCCAGTCCAACTGGTCGTGGCGTCGCGTGCGCATCAACTACGAGCTCGGCGTCGGCCGAAACGAGCACTCGCGTGACTGATCCATCTGTGGCGGCCGCAGTTGCGGCCGCTGTGGCCGCGACGCAGTCAAGCGACGTTTTCGGCAGCGAGACGGTCGCGCGCCTCATGTCCCAGACATCATTCCCTGCTGGACTTTATTGGGGAGGACACGTTCACCGTGGCAGTGGTTGACGTGGACGCGACACCTTCCATGCGTGAAAAGCGAGACAAAATGCCACGCAACGGGACGGCGCGACACAAGGTAACGCAAGGGGCGCGCATCGACGACGCGCATGTCAGGGTGCGGCCGGCGGCGCACATGGAAAACGCCCACGATGGGGCGAAGCCCCAGGGTGCAGAAGCGGTCGCCCGCAAGCGTCGGGAGGCGGCCGCGCACGCGGCCGACGGACGAACCACATCGGCGACCGCATCCAATCCGGTCCACCATGACGATGCAGATGCGTCCGACGTCATCGTTGTGGATGGGGATGTCCACCGAAGCCAGACGAGTCGGTCAGCGGCACTCCACGCTCGTCCGGAGTCGAGGGGCACGGCGTCCATGCGCACCAAGAAGGTGGCATTCAACAAAACGCCGTCCCACGTGGCTTCCATGATGCAAGAGGCAGTTGCTGCTCTCCAGCACGCCAATGACACAGCGCCGCAGCGCACCACGCCCAAAGACCCAGACTCTGACGAGAAGAACGAGCTTCTGCGCCGCGCCCGCTGCCGCGCTGGCGCCGCGTCCTTGTACTCGTCCGCGCCTATCCCCCCTTCCCACAGCCGCCAGCGTGCGGTGAACCGGCGCCGGGTACCGACCCGCACCATCTATGGCTCCTCGTCCTCGTCCGGTGAGGTCGCTGAAGGCTCTGAGGAGAGTGATGACGGTGACAACCACCTCGATGACATCTCTGGAAACGGTACTGAGTAGCGTGTTCTCTTCTTTGTGTGCTTCTGCGCTTGAGTGGGTATAGTTGTATGACGGAAGGAAAGGATGTTTTGCCCTTACGGTTTTTTTTTTTTCTTGAAACAAGTGTTGCCCATCTTCAAACGCGTATCTTTCGCCTCTCGTAGTCAATGAACCGTCAGCACCCCTAGTGGGAGTCTAAAGCAAGTGAAAGATTTCCTTCACGCGGCGCTACCGCCAGCCACGCCTCCCACGCTGCACACCACCACGAGGTTTTCTCAGAACCGGCGGCCTCTCCATCAAGCGCGTAAAACGCAGACCGACGGCCACGGCCGCCGCCGCCCGCGCCCGAAGCGCATCCGCCACCGCCATGGCGTGCGCCCTCCTCTCCTCCTACTCCTCCAAATCTACCACAGCAGGTGGCCGCAAAGCGGCCACCTCGACCGACGAGCTGTCATCAGACGCTGGCGAGGACGCCGCCTCCGATGTATACGGAGACGCGGCGGTCGCTGCTGCGGACCGTCCGTCACACGCCGCTGCTGGAAAAGCCGCTGCGTCGGCCGCCGGAAGGGTCGCGGCGGCAACCTCCGCCAAGGCCGCGGGCACGGCCGCAGCGGCGGGCTCGCCGAATGACGCAGCGGCAGGTACAGCAGTGGGCTGGGCGGTGGGCGCAACAGCCCGCATGGCCGCGACAGCGACCGCCCGCACAACTACGGCGCCAGCAGCCGGCAAGGCCGCCAGAGCGACCGCGGCGGAAACCTTCGGCAAGGCCGCCGGCACGGGTGCGGCGGCCGGCGCGGCGGCGGCCTCGGCAGCACTCGCTGCAGCGTGCTTGGCAGAAGAAGCGGCGGCGGGCGCGACCGCCCGCATGGCCGCGGCGGTGGCCGCCGGCACGGCCGCGGCGGCCGGCGCGGCGGCAGCCTCGGCAGCAGGCGCTTCAGCGGGCTTGGCAGCAGGCGCGGCGGCGGGCGCGATCGCCCGCACGGCCGCGGTGGCGGCCGCTGGCACGGCCGCGGCGGTGGTCGCACCAGCACGCGCCAGAGTCACAGCTGCTCCACTACCTGCACCCTCCGCAGCCGCCCACGCGGCCACCGGCAGCGCCGCTGTATCGGCCTGTTGCGCCGAAGAAGAGGCGGGCGCCGCCCCAACGGCGACCAGCACTACTTCAGCGCACGATTTCGCCGCCACAGGCGCACTAGAAGAGTCTGCTACCGTCGCCAGAGAAGAGGTAGTCGCCAACGGCGACGTGCATACCGTGGCCGCCGATGGGGCAGCTGCCACGGCGGCCAGTGGTGTGCTGGACACGGAAGGGGCGGTGCTCTGTCCGGCCTCCAGCAAGGAACCCGACAGCCAACGCTTCGCCGGTAGCAGGGCGCGACACGCGGCGCGCAAAACGCTGCGTGACGGAGAAGGAGGAGGAGGTGGAGACGGATGAGCACTCGCCATCTTTGTGCTGCCCTGCGGCCAAGCAACACGCGCACGGTGTGGAAGGGGAAGCCCGGTCAGAGCGCTGCGCTCACGTGCCGGGCCACACGAGTGTCGCAGCGCATCGGATCTGGTGCTACCGCGTTCGAGCGCGAGGTGCGAGCTGTTGAGGGCCTCAATACACGCACGCCCACAACACAAATGAAAATCAGGGCCGCTACCTCGCTGTTCACACGTCTTTCTCCCAGCCGGGTCGGGCAACTACTGGACATCCGTCCAGCTCGCTCGCTCCTCACGCAGCCTGAAAAGCCCGTTTAAAGATCCTTCGCCGCAGTTCTGTTCAATTGGTGCTGACCGAATAGCGACTTACGCGACAAGCTCTCGCAGCTAGGGTCGAGCATCACGCCCGTTTTCGGGCTGAGTGGGCGATGCTTGCCCAATCACGGCCGTTGGTACAAACGCTGACAAGCACATTCCAGTTGACGACGCGGGATTAATTAAATCATTACCAGCATCAGTTGAAAGCAACAGTAAATGAATTTACAGCACGCTCCTCATGTGCCATTCAGGGCCCTGTACGGGTTACGTTGCATGGTAAGCTTGTAACCATGCTGATTACGACGCTATCACACCCAATCAGATTGAGGCGTGCAGGGCGTGGCACTCGCGAGTGGCACTCGCGAAATACGTGGGACTGCACGCCCCAGGCGTGCGGCACACGCCCACTCGCATCTGCGCTGATCTCTTGATGAGGATGTGACGAGTCCCGATCCACGGAAACAAAGGACCGCTGCGCGGAAGCCAACGACAAGGGCGGTTGGAAATACACGCCCTCGCGGACTGCGCATGTGAGCCGCTCCCACTCTGGTTTTCTACACGCATACAGCGGTCACGCACATCCGACGTCGCCCCGCAGCCACGCGGCCGTGTCAATTGAAAAACCAACGGTTCTTGGCTTCACGGCCCCTTCAGTCAATAGCGCGAGGAGGTCGCCGTTCAGACCCTGCACTCCTACCAGTGTACCATTGTTCCGATGGCCGTGCTCGCTTTCGCCTTTGCTACCTGACCTTGCTACCTGACCGCTTTGGTTCTGAGTCGCCCTCGTTGTCGTGAGGAGAAACGCTACTCTGAGAACGGACTCGCACACCTGTACGACGACACGGACGTCTTGCCGCCAGGAACGCGGTGGCACTACCACGCGCACCGTGCAACCCGCACGGAAAGGTTCCAAAGTCATCTTCCCCTTTCGAAAACGAAGTACACGCGTCGCTTTTAGAAAAAAAAAACCCGCACAGCGGGAGGAGAAAAAACCTTTACAAGCACCAAGACGAGTACACCCTGTGTAGGGCAACAGGAAAAGTTCGCGGTTCGGAAAGATATGCTCTGCCCAGTCGTCCCGCAACAGCTCATGCTCATCGCGGTCACGGGCCTGCTGCCGCTCCTGGAGGGCGTAGAGCAGACTACCCTCTGCATTGACGGGATTGTTCACCGGAAAACCCACGAGCTGCTCTTGGACAGGGTCAGGGTCTTTCTCATCATGCATGCCAGCGGCCGCTTCCCCTGCGCCTGCGGCCGCCGCCACGTCCGCCGCGCCGTCGTCGGCGCCGTCGTTGGCAACGTCTGCATACAGCCCCGACGCTGCGCGGCGCAGGCTCACATAGCCATGACGGTTGCGCTTGACCATGATGTTGTGAAAAATAGTGACCGCCCGCGCCGCTTGTCGGATTGTCTCAACCATGGTGAATCGTTCGGGGTGGAGCAGCACGTTGAAGCGCCCCGTGAGGAATTCATGAAGGCGCTCAACATCTTTTCGTAGGGCTTCTTGTAGGCGCTTGTACGTGCGCTTCCTGGGAGTGTCGGCATCAGGGTAGGGGGTGACGAAGAACACCTACTGTGGGTAGATTCCATCGGCGAGGTAGTACGTCATCGTCCGTGTCCGGTTGTTGACGGTAAACGTCATGGTTCGGGGAGGCCAAGTGCCGGCAACGATGGAATGGTACACGGGTGACAACTTGAGCACGTCGACGTCGTTGTTGCTGCCCGCCGCCCCAAAGTTAATGTGCCATACGTACGTGTCCTCGTCGCACACAGTCTCGAGCACAACCGAGCGGTAGCCCTTGCGGTTGTAGCATATCTCCTTAATATTCGGATACTGGGCCCGGTAGCCCCCCTGACTGGTCAGTATCCATGTGGAGGATTGAACTGACTTGTGGCTCTGCCTTTGGGAGGTTACTTCCGTCTTGTATATCTGTCCTTTCTGTTATCGTCTCTATTTTGGTGGTTATTCGATCTTTATGATTGCTCGGTCGATCGACCCCGCCCCTTTACCGTCTGATAATAAAAGCACCATGGGACCGGGGTTCGCCGTCGTCGGCACCCCCGGCTCCCCATCGGATGTTGCACGAACGAAGGTTCTTCTTCCT
>Ga0114953_1003557_pt1 | contig 10593 bp, 9 predicted proteins | sample SidtaG_FD_87298 | JGI IMG/M metagenome (GOLD analysis project Ga0114953, IMG submission 87298) | Marine algal microbial communities from Sidmouth, United Kingdom - Sidmouth_Male2 metaG | ecosystem: Host-associated > Algae > Red algae > Unclassified | place: Sidmouth, United Kingdom | collected... | reverse complement strand
CGCTCAGCGATCAAATCGAGGAAGGCATTGTCAACACGGTCAATCTCGCGCCGCACCGTTTCAATGTCCGGAATATCATCATCGGAAATGTTATCAGGCATCAGTTCGGTTTACACCCGTCTCATTAGCGCGGGATCGGTTCATCACCGGAACACCCGCAAATTTCGGTCGCGCCACCTTTTCAGTATGGCCAATATCTGATGGCGCATAAAGCCGCTTGATAGCTTCTACAAGCACCAGTCCTGAAAAACGCGGCCAAACCGTCTCGCCGAACCGCTCGGCGCCGCGCAAAAGACTGGGCCGCGCGCAAAACCGCACGGGAGGAATGTAGAGCGCATTCGCGCCTACCGTTGGCGTAAACTTGGCGTTTGAAAGCGCGGCCTTGAGTTGCCTGCGCGAATAGGGTCTGCCTGCGCCGAAGGGCAAGCTATCCGCGCGGGCCCACATGCCGGCGCGGTTGGCGCAGATAATTACGATACGGCCCTCTGGCGCGAGCACGCGGTAAAGTTCCGCCAGCGTCGCGGCCGTCGTTTCCGCTTCCTCCACAGCATGTATTGCCAAGATCCGGTCAAAGGTTGCGTCGGAAAAGGGGAGCGCTCGGCCTTCAGTTAAAACAGTTGCAACACCGCGCCGTCCTTGATGAGCAATCGCCCCTTGATTCTGCGGCATGGCAAGCACCAACCGATTAGTGCCCGCTTCATAAGGCGCGAGATAGGGCCAAGCATACCCGTAACCCAGCACATTTTTGCCGGCCAGGTCGGGCCAAAGCGACGCCAAACGCCGGGACGCCATTTCACGGGCGGCCCCGCCCAACGGGCTGGCGTAGAACTGTTCTAATCGTGTTGCGGTTTCGCGCATGGAGCAGGCTTAGATTAAGACGCCCGCTTTTGCCAGCTTGGTGCAGCAGATGGCACGCCAAACATGAAGCCTTGCAGGTAATCCACGCCCAATCGACGCAAGATATCCGCATCGGCCCGGTCGTCGACCATTTCAGCGACCGTTTTGACGCCGAATGTCTGCGCCAGATCTACCATCATACGAACAAAGGTCTGCTTATTGGGATCAGAGGCCACACCTTCAATCAGAGTTCCGTCGATTTTTATCGTGTCTGCTTCGATTGCCATCAAATTTCGGAATGTCGTGTAACCCGATCCAAAATCGTCAATCGCGAAGCGACACCCGAGCGATCTGACGCTGTTGGAAAACTCGCTTGCCATGGCCGGATCGTCCAGAGCGACAGTTTCCGTCAGCTCGATTGTAATTTGTTCTGCGTGCGGACCCAGCGCTTTCAAGGCCGTGATGTATTCTGAGGCAGCCTGGACATCTTTAACGGTTCCGGCGGAGACATTTAGAGCCAGATGAATGCCGGGTTCTTGTATCAGTGTTTCGGACGCGAGTTCGAGTGCACGCCGGTCCAGCAAATTGACCAAGCCCAGTCGCTCTGATGCCATGATGAAACGCCCGGCGCTGACGACCTCCCCGTCTTCGCGTTGGAGCCGCAGAAGACATTCATAATGGTGAAGCCTCGAAGTTTTGGTGTCTATTATGGGTTGATAGGCGAGCTGAATCCGGCGCTGATTCAAAGCGTCTAAAATATCTTGAGATGTTGTGTCCTGAGACACACGCTTGGCCTCGACCGCCATGCTCTCTTCATACATGCAATTTTGCGAGGGTTTTGCCCGATGCAACGCGATCAGGGACTGCGACAGCGCTTCATCCGGCGTTTTCGCCTGGGTCGGTATTTGCGTCGACCCAATTGAAATTTTCCCGTATAATCCACCGTGAGGCGTTTTGACCGGCGAATTTTCCAAGAGGAAGAACAGGCGGTCTGTGATGTCTATTATGTCTTTCTGGGACGCCCCATAAAGCACAAGCGCAAAATCCGCCCCGCCAATACGGCCAAGAACATCAGGTGTCCGGACTATCCGCGACAACCGTTTCGCGAATTCAGCCAGAACTCTGTCTCCGGTTTCAAAGCCGTAGACATCATTGATATCAGCAATGTTTGTCAGGCGCAGCCGGAGCACAGCCCCCTCGCTGCGTTGTCGCTGACTGAGAGCGGCTAAATGCTCTATGGTCCGGCGCAAAGAATCGAGATTGTAAACCGCCGTTAAGTCGTCATGGTTTGCCAAATAGATCGAGCGGTTTTCAGCTTTGACCCGCCGTGTGACGTTGCGCATGACGCCTTCAATATTTTTGGGTTTATCCCCTGAACCCGACTTACGACGTCCAATTTCCTCCACCCAAATTTGATCGCCTTCATAGGTTCGCCACCGGTAGACCAGCTTATATTCCGCGCCGTCCCATGTGAGGCGGCGGATTGCTTTTTCCCGCGCTCGCACATCTTCCGGCGATAGACGGGCTGCCCAATCTGAACTTGTTTTTGGAATTCGGCTGTCCGTGCTGCACAATACATCGACAGCCTGAATGGCCGGATTGAAATGAAGCAGCGTCATGTCGGTGATACGGAATGGTGCCGCGCGCATAAGAGACATCGCAACATCGCCGTCCCACGCGCCCGATATGCGGACCAGCCGATCCCCTTTTGCGATAGATTTATCCATGATTACGCGCCATCTCAAACACAACCTGGGATAAACGCGTTAAGATATACGGAATCAATCACCGAAGCCCTCGCTGACCGCAAAGTCTCTTCGCGCTGCCGCGATCGTCACCATAAAGCCTGCCATGACGTCGAGAAGGCTCATCATCATAATCATGAAGAAAACAGAGGTCGCGAAGGCCGGCATAAGCAGGAATTGGATCAAGCAAACAATAAATAAAATCAAAGAAAAACCGTGATTCATAACGGCGGCGCGGCCAATCCCGGTGGATTTGATAAGTTCAAAAAACAACATCAATAAAGAGCCGCCAATCAAAGCATGCCCTGGCGTGATAAACCACGTGGCTCCGCTGGTCATAGGCACAGCAAAAACATCCGTATCCAAACGCAGCCGCATGCTCTCAATCGTCGATAAGGTCGCCCCGCCCAATGCGAGGATATTATAGATCACGACGGGAATGATCATCAGCGGAAAAAAGGTAAAAAATCGCACGGTGAAAGCTCGAATCAACTTAGTTAAGAAAACCCTACGACCCAACCGTTTAGGAGGCGTTAACTAAATCTCCTCGACACCACCCGGCAATTTCATCCGTCGCCTCAGCCAAATAACCCCGCGCAAATCCGCGATACTGACTTTGAGCCGCCCAAAATTCGTATATTTGCTCACGCCAAACTCGCGCGCGCGGTGGTTCACATCTGCGAATTCTATCGCGTAACCTTCACGCAGCATGAGCGCCGGGATATAGCGGTGAATATGATCGAAGTAGGGAAGGTCCAGAAAGGCTTGACGTCGAAAGACCTTAAGCCCGCAACCCGTATCGTCAGCGTCGTCTTTTAACAGGCGTTTTCTAACGCCATTGCCAAAACGTGACGCGAGCTTTTTGGCCGCAGAGTCGATGCGTTTTGCGCGCCGACCACCCACCATGGCGAGATTTTCCGGTGCATCAGGGCGAATTAGTTGTGCATTGAGCGCAGGGATATCCGCCGGGTCATTTTGCCCATCACTGTCCAACGTCGCAATTATCTTGGCTCGGGCCGCGCGGACGCCGGAGCGAACCCCGCGCGATTGACCGGAATTTTGGCGGTGGGACAACACCCGCAAATGCGGAAAACGCGATTTCATATCGGTCAACACGGCTTTGGTGTCATCAGTCGAGGCGTCATCGATAAAGATCATCTCGTAAGGTGTCCCGTCGAGCGCGCTCGCGATCTCGGACGCCAAATTCTCAACATTCTCCGCTTCATTAAATGCAGGGACAACGACAGAGATAAGCGGCGCGGCGTCAAGATCAGATTTTTTTTGTTTCATCGACATATCGGGCTCATGTCACGAAAAGCGCATGCCATCAAAGGCGAAAACGCTTTTGTACACTCGCTTGATAGGATAGGCGCATTCCATGTTGAGCCGTCTCTCCAATCGCCGCTGGCATATCGTCATTTTGGCGCTATTGACTTTAGCGATGGTTTTACCGGGACTGGCAAGCTTGCCCGTCATCGATAGAGACGAGGCCCGCTTCGCCCAAGCCAGCGTTCAGATGGCCGATACAAATGATCTGCTCAATATAAAATTCCAAGACGAGGCCCGAAATAAGAAACCCGCGGCCGCTTATTGGGCTCAAACCGCGATGATTGAGGTCTTTTCCCGGGACGGCGAAAACCGGATATGGGTGCAACGCCTGCCCTCGGTCTTGGCGGCGCTTCTGACGATCCTCGCGCTCTATTGGGGCGGTGCCAGTATGATCGGGCGGGAGGCAGCTCTCATCGGCTGCGCGCTGCTGGCAACCTCGTTAATTTTCGTCTTCGAGGGCCACATAGCTAAGACCGACGCCCTGCTCTGCGCCTCAACAACGGTTATGTTTGCCAGTCTGGGGCGTCTGCGGCATGGGCCTGGAAAACGGGAAGTCTGGGCGTTCTGGATCGCATTAGGCGCGTCCATCATGATCAAAGGCCCGGTCGGTCCCCTATTGGCCATCTTAAGCTTGGCCTCGCTTTGGATTTGGGAGCGCAATTTATCCTGGGCACGCCCACTCATGAGTTGGGGCGCTATCATTGTGTTTGTCTTGATCTGGCTGCCATGGGGCATCGCGATGTATGTCGTTACAGACGGCGCATTTTATGTGGAGAGCCTCGGCAAAGATTTTGGCGGGAAAGTTGTATCGGGACAGGAAAGCCACGGCGCACCGCCGGGCTCGCATAGCCTAGCCATTTGGGCAACGCTGTGGCCCGCTTGCCTGTTTCTGCTGCCGGGATTGGCTTACGCGGTTCAAACTGCCCGGTCGAAGACCGATTACAGCGTGGTCCAAACCATGCGGTTCGCGCTGTGTTGGGTGTTGCCTTTCTGGTTGCTTATCGAGATCATGCCCACGAAGCTGCCGCATTACGGCCTCCCCGTATTTCCGGCCCTTAGTCTGATGATGGGCGCCTCCATTGTCAAAATGGGATGGGCCGGAGGCTTCGCGAAGACGCGCCTGATTGGGGGATTGCTTTTCATCCTCATCTCCGCGGCTATTCTGGGCGGCCTCATTTTGGCGCAAGCCACCTATGGCGACAGCGAGACGATGCTTGTGACTGTTATCATCTGCGGGATTGCCGGAGCATTTGCGATGGTCGCGGGATTTGCGCTATGGGGTCGAAAAATTCGGATGACTTTAAGCGCTGGCTTATTGTCCTCAATGGTCGCAATGATTGGGGCCTATGGATATATTTTACCCAATTTGACGGACTTTAAAACCTCGGAACGCCTCGCCGTGGAATTGGAAGCGTTTGCGCCCGGCGTGAAGAGCGCGGCCATTCACAGCCCGCAATATACGGAACCCAGCCTCGTCTATCATGTCGGCACGGACATAAATTTGAAAGCGGGTGAAGCTGGCTTATCCGGCGGACGGTTGGTGATATTGAATGCACTTCGCAAGGACTCGCTTGCAATAAACGATAGGCTCATCAGATCGGCCAAAACCCGAGGGCTCTGCGTCATAGTCTCGAACCCGGTGAAAGGCTTTAACTATTCAAAGGGCGAACCGCTCGATATGGTTATTTTGAAGGAGGGGCCTTGCGGGGGGCCTTCACCGTAAGCGCGGAACTCAGCGATAGGGTATAAGCACGTCCAACAATCGCAATAGCCATAAAAGGCGCGGCTAAAACGGTCAAAACTTTTGGGGTAAGTCCCGGCGTATAATTCCAAAAATAGCGCAGGAAGCCTTTCAACTTTTCTTTCTCAATCCACACACGCCGCACATTAGAAGTCGACCCATAATGCATGACAGTTGCGCCCGGCACAAAGCTGACCTGCCCGCCCATTTGGCGTGCGCGGCGGCAGATTTCAATGTCCTCAACATGGAGGAAATACCGCTCGTCAAACCCGCTCATTTTCTCAAAGCTTGGACGATCTGTCATCAAACAAGCGCCGGAAATCGTGTCGATTTGCACGGGATGCGAGGGAAGCGGGTCGATTTCGCGGTGAATAGACCGGAGTCCCGGAATGATTTCCAAGACAGGCAGAAAGCCCACGAGCGCAGAGAGGGGCGTGAGCGCGCGGCGTCGAGCGCCGCGTTGCTCTCGTCCTTTTTCATCACGAAGCAATCCGCCCGTAATCCAAGGCTCCATCAGGCAATCGCCCGCATTGGCGAGCTGTCGTGCCGCGCCTTTTGCAATGACTGCATCAGGATTTAAAAACAGAAGATAATGTCCGGTCGCCAGATTCGCGCCATAGTTACAGGCGCGTGCAAAGCCTATATTCCCGTGTCCTTGTAAAAACCGAACGCGTGTTCGTTTCGCTGTAATTTCCGACAAACGCGCCCGGGCGCTTTCCGTATTGCCGTTATCAACGACAATTAATTCATGTATGTCGCGATCTTCGAGGACAGCGGTAATCGCCTCCATCAATGCGGGACCGGTCATGTAACTGACCATAACAACACTAATTGGACGTTTTCGCGCTGCGTCTGGTGTTAGTCCGATATTGCTGTCCACATGTGTGGCAGCGTCAGCTCTACCTACCGGCAATGTGACGATCTTAGTCAAATTCAATACTCCTTGCGCCCGCGAGTATTGCCCCCGGACAAGTTTCCTAAGCGTTCAAACCTTAGACTGTAAAGTCATTTTAGGTGTCTTTTCAGTAATGCCAATCGAATTAGCTACGGGAATTTTGCCCATTTTCGGCACAAGACATACCAAACTGACGGCTAAAACAATCAGGGCCCACCACCAATGTTGCCACACACCCACGGTCACAGCGCCGCTGGTCGCGACAGATACGAGCAAGCCTGTCACCGCGAAAGCGCGGGGCGAATCCGTGCAATTTTTGAGGGCGGTTTTCATCAAAGCCAGAAGAAATCCAATGGTCAAAGCAGCGCCGACAACACCGGTCTCCAGCCAAATTTGTAGGCCTATATTGTGAGGGTGCATCGACATGACGGTAATGTCCCGTCCATCCGGCGCCCGGAACGTGAGCTCGTCAAACACACGCGCGGAGTCAAAGCCATGTCCAATGAGAGGCGCTTGCCGGATCAAGTCCCAGCTATAGTCCCACATGCGCAGGCGGTGCTCCCATGACAGCGGAATTTGGCGCATGAAATCAGCCTCTATCAGCGAAGAAATCAGCCCAAGAAGCGGGGCAAAAGCCACGCTCAAAACCGCAAGGGAAAAGGCTAAACTCAGGCCGAGCTTTGGCTTAAACCAAGCAAAAACGGCGAAACCCCCAGCCAAAACCAATGTCGGAATCACAATGAACAAATTGTTGAAATACGCGGACAGCATAAGGGCCAGAAACGCGGCGAGCGCCAACACCCAGCCGCGTTTTACACGCAAAATCAATAGTGTGGCCACGGGCCAGAGAAGTTGAGCATAGCTAACTTGCCCGCGGCCTAAATTCATTTCAGCGTCGCTGAGCCGCTGTCTGGGATCCTCGCCGGGTCCGGCCGGATCACCCCACAAAGACAAAGCAAACCCGCTTGCGGCATCAATCAGCAGCAGAGCCACACCCAACAACCCAACCCCGATTACGGTCCAGATGATTGCGGATTTAAACTTTGCGGGAGTTTTCAGAACGGCGAGCGGCGCGAAAAGCAAAGCCACGACCAAACAGAACAAGATCGAAGCGTTCCCGCTCCAGATCGAACCGTCATAGGGGCTCCACACCGTCGAAACCCAAGCCCATAAGACGAACGCCAAGAGCCAAATCGGCCACTTCGCCCGAAGATAGTCGGCGCCTGTGCGGTCTGCTGCCCACGCCAATATAGCTGAAGCGCCAATGGCGAAACCCGCGAGTTGAAAACCCAAACCTCCAGCGAGAGCCAATATCGGCATGAGCAAAAGGGTCAGCCAAAGCCAACCCTGCGCAAAGCCGTTCAGAGATTTGATCAGCGCCCCCACCGTCTTATCCGCGTTGTAAATCCGGCGGTGTCGCCTCCTTGGTGAAGGCCGCGATGGCATCTTCCACGGTTAGGATGGTCTGGTCGCGAGAGCCGAGACGGCGGATGGCGAGCTTGCCTTCCTCCATCTCTTTACGGCCAACAACGGCGATAACCGGAATTTTGCGGTCTGCAGAAAGCTCGCGAATTTTGTAATTGATCTTCTCATTGCGCGTATCGATCTCGGCGCGAATGCCGGCAGATTTCAGTTTCGCCAGAACCTCTTGCGCATAGTCATCGGCGTCAGACGTAATCGTCGCCACAACGACCTGTACGGGCGAGAGCCAGAGCGGGAATTTCCCGGCATAGTTCTCAATCAGGATACCCAAGAACCGCTCAAATGACCCCAGCACCGCGCGGTGCAACATGACGGGCGCATGTTTGTTATCATCATCACCAATGTAAGACGCGTTCAATCGCTCCGGCGTATTCGGGTCCAGTTGGATCGTTCCGGCCTGCCATTCGCGGCCAATCGCATCGCGCAGGACAAAGTCGAGTTTCGGTCCGTAGAACGCGCCGTCCCCTTCATTGAGCTCCACTTCCAGACCGGACGCATCCGCCGCCTCTTTCAACGCAGCCTCCGCTTTGTCCCAATATTCATCGGACCCAACTCGCACATCGGGGCGGGTGGAGAATTTCACTTTCACATCGTCAAAACCGAGGTCGGCATAGACAGATTTTAACAGCTCGGTGAAGGCTTTCACTTCATCCGTGACTTGATCCAGCGTGCAGAAAATATGGCCATCATCCTGCACAAAACCGCGCACGCGCATGAGGCCGTGCAAAGCGCCTGACGGCTCGTAGCGGTGACAGGATCCGAATTCGGCATAGCGGAGCGGCAAGTCGCGATAGGATTTCTGACCCTGATTAAAGACCTGAATGTGACACGGGCAATTCATCGGTTTCAGCGCGAGGACTTTGTCTTCTTCGGCGATTTCGGCGATGAACATATTCTCGCGATATTTTTCCCAATGGCCCGAAGCCTCCCAGAACTTACGGTCCATGAGCTGCGGCGTTTTGATTTCCTGATAGCAATATTCACGTTGGCGGCGGGACATATAATCGCGAAGGGTCGTGTAGAGCATCCAACCATTTGGATGCCAAAACGCCTGACCTTGGGCTTCGCCTTGGAAATGGAACAACTCTAATTGTGTCCCAAGACGGCGATGGTCGCGGGCTTCGGCTTCTTCAATTTGCTTAAGGTGCGCGTCCAAATCTTCCTGCGTCGCCCAAGCGGTACCGTAGATGCGTTGTAGCTGCGGATTATTGCTATCCCCGCGCCAATAGGCACCGGCGACTTTCATCAGCTTGAACGCTTTTCCGATTTTCCCAGTACTGGGCAGATGCGGGCCGAGGCAGAGGTCAAACCATTTGCCCTGCTTGTAAACAGTGAGCACTTCGTCTTCGGGGAGGTCTTCGATTAGCTCGACTTTGAAATGCTCTCCCATGCCTTTGAACAGGGCAATCGCCTCATCCCGGCCCATGACCATGCGTTCAAATTTATCATTCCGGTTAATGATGAAAGCCATTTTCTTTTCGATCGCGGCGAAGTCATCTGCGCTAAACGGCTCATCGCGATGGAAATCGTAGTAAAAGCCGTTTTCGATGACCGGGCCAATGGTGACCTGCGTGCCGGGGAAAAGCTCCTGCACGGCTTCGGCAAGTACATGCGCCGCATCATGACGGATAAGCTCCAGCCCTTCAGGGTCTTCAGCCGTGACGAGTTCAATATTCGCATTATCATTGATCGGCAGGCTCGCATCCACCAACTTACCGTCCAGCTTTGCGGCCAGCACTTTTTTTGCCAGGCCTTTGGAGATTTTCTTAGCAACCTGCATGGCCGTCGTGCCGGACTCATAGTCGCGTGTGGCGCCATCTGGAAATGTCAAAGTGACCATGAAATTATTCCGAGTTCGTTCCGCGCCATTTGGCAACGCGCCAAGGGGCATATATGGGCGGTGTGGTAATGTTTTCGGGCACATTATCAACCCCGCTTGTGCCCCCCAAACGCTCAAATGGCTGACATCGCAGCAGCCGCGAAAGGGTCATCCACCCCCCATACCACGGCCCATGCCGTTCTATCGCTTGCTTCGAATAGGTCGAGCAGGATGGATGATGACGGCACTTCACCCCGAAAAATGACAAAACAGGCGAAATGAAGATCTTATAGATCATCAACGCCGCGATCATCGGCAGGCTAATCAGTTTGCCAATCATGCCGCGCGTTCCACCGCGTCTTCAAAGGCTGCAACCGCCGCCTCAAAGGCCAGCAGAGTAGAGGTGTGCCGTGCCGGGTATTTTGCGACGCCCTGTAAAATGGCGAGCTTTGCGAAGCGTCCGGCAGGCAGCGCGCCGTCCGCTTTCAACATCGCGCGAAGGCTGTCTCGTGCAGCCGTCAACTCTTTCAAACTCGCGCCAATTATCGCCTCTTTCAAAATCGCCGCACTCGCCTGCCCTAACGCGCAGGCTTGAACGCGCAGCGCGCAATCCGATACAATTCCGCCCTCGACAGTCAAATCAATCTCAAGCCATGAGCCGCAAAGCTTGGACACTTTCCGCGCCGTGCCATCTGGCGACGGTAAAGACGCATTCTCCAGCGTCGAAGACAGCGCGAGGATGTCT
>Ga0114953_1003556_pt1 | contig 10594 bp, 7 predicted proteins | sample SidtaG_FD_87298 | JGI IMG/M metagenome (GOLD analysis project Ga0114953, IMG submission 87298) | Marine algal microbial communities from Sidmouth, United Kingdom - Sidmouth_Male2 metaG | ecosystem: Host-associated > Algae > Red algae > Unclassified | place: Sidmouth, United Kingdom | collected... | reverse complement strand
GCCCCCGCGGGGGGGGGGGGGGGGGGGGCGGCGCCCCGTACCGCCGCCCGACGCCCGCGGCGAGTGACCGTGCCGGCCGGCACCGCCACGGCCGCGCGCGCGTCGGAGACGCGGCGCCCCCCCCGCCTGGCGAACGCCGCTCGGCTGACGGCCGCCACGGCAGTGGCGTCACACATCCCCTCCGACAGCCTCGCGAGGGAGGCGGGCACGAGGCGCCGAGAGCGAAGCGCCCGAAGTGGGGGCGAAGACTCCCTAAACGACACAGCCAGGGGGGTGCTGTAGAGACCCCCCAGACACCGCAGTCGGGACACATGGCGATCCGGCACTGTGGGGGGGGGGGGCGCGTAGATGATCCAAAAACCGCGGTATTGCGGTGGCCCGGCAATCTATACAAAACTACTCAGCGGAAGAACTTCAATTCGACATTTGAAAACCAGAGGACAGCACGCCCGGCTCGATCCGCCTCCAGAGAATCCGGCGAGCGCGCATTGCTGGCCCACCTCCCAGTGGCCTGTGCGCGCCTTTGGCGGTTGACAGTGCGCTGACAACACGCCCCCCCCGCCTCCAGGGCTCCTCTTGTCTGCCATCTGTCGGCAGGAAAACGCCCCACCCTTCCAAGAGGTGCAGGGAGGCGACTTTTCGTCGCGCCAGGCGAGGCGGCCCGCCCCCGCGCCGCCGCTCCCGCCACAGGCGTCCCTGAGCACGCTCTACCTGGCTGCGGCACCGGCAGGGGCATGCACGAGCAACCACGTCCCCACCCCTGCCACAGGGAGCTCTGACTGCATTTTGGCTCGCTCCGGCGCCCGCACGGGCGCACGCCGGCGCCTGTGCCCCCACCACCGCCACAGGCATCCTCGTTGCCGTCACGGGCTCCTTCCGGCGTACGTGCCGCCACCCCTCCGCCGCCAACCGCGGATGCCTCCGCCTCCGCCCCGACCACTACCGCCGGTCGGCGCGGCGGCCTGCCCTTCTTCAGGTTAATGCCAGCGGCAGCTGCAGCCACCCCCCCACCACCTAAAACTGATGCCTCCGCCCCCGCCCGGACCACCACTGCCCGTCGGAGCGGCGGCCCGCTTCTTTTTTCGGTTCCTACTGGCAGCAGGTGCGGCCGCCCCCGCGCCGCCGACAACGAGTGCCTCCCTCCCCCCTCCGAATACCACCGCTGGTCGAATCCGGGGCCTGCTGTTTCTTTGGCTCCTGCCGGAGGCAGATGCGGGCACCCCCGCGCCGCCGCCAATTTGTGCCTCCGCCCCTGCCCCGATCACCGCTGCTGGTCGGCGCGCCGGCCTGTGTCCTCTCCGGCTTCTGGCCGCGGCAGTCGCGGCCACCCCCCTGCCGCTGACATTTGGTGCCCTCTCCGCCGCCCCGACCTCAACCTTCGGTCGGCGCGGCGGCATGTGCTCTCTCGGGCTCCTCACCGCGGCAGGTGCCGCCACCCCCCCGTCGCCGACAACTAGTGCCTTCGCCCCCGCCTGGACCACTACCGCCGGGCGGTGCGGCAGCTTGTTTTGCGTTTCCGGCTGCTGTCGGCCGCCTGTATGGCCACCCCGCCGCCGCCAACCACGTGTGCCTCCACCTCGCCCCCGACAACGACTGCCGGTCGGCGCGGTGGCCTGTTCTCCGTCGGGCTCCTGCTGGCGGCCGTTGCGGCCAGCGCCCCTTTTCCGTGACTTGGTTTTGCGGCCCTCGCTCCCACTACTGTTCTGTGGCTGTCTCTTTTGGCGCGCGGCTATTGTGGCTGGGACAGTGGCGTGATTGCTGGGGTGAATGGCTATCGATGCCTTGTCACAGTACAGGAAGGGGGGCGTGGGGGAGGGGAAGGGGATGCGCGCGCTGTTTTTTTGGCCATGCATACAGGAAGTAAAAGCGGATGTAACAGAGTACGGCAACGACCAGAGAAAAAGTGCACAGCGAATACGGCAGCAGACACCCAGCCGAGTGCGAGTACACGAGAATCAACCGCTTTAGTCGCTGCGGCTAAAGCCGCTGCTCCCACAGCTACGACCAAACCAAGACGAATGGGAACTACCAGATGAGGACGAAGACGCTAACGACGATGAGGGACTGGAGGACGATGAGCGCGATGATGAAGCAGATCGCGCAGATGACGGCGGTGTCGGCGGCGGGTGCACCTCCACCTCCGGCCGACAGTCGCAACCGGCCACCTCGCAGTGATTGACCACGTACGCGTGGAAGAAGGGGGTGAGAGGGCGATGCGTCACCTCGGGGAGGGAGGCCTTGCCGACTCCGAGGTGCTTGCGGTATTTCACGCGGAGGTTGTTGAACGCGCCGTGGAGCCGCATCTGCACGATAAAGCGGTCCTGCCCAAGGTAGGTGAGGTGGGTCTTAAGCGGCTTGTTGAGGCTGTGGCGGTTCTCCGCCGCTGACGTCTTGTGGCCGCTAGAGCGGTGCGTGTACATGTTCGCGTCGAACATGGGGGAGCACACGTGGCCGGGCGCGTGAAACCGGTCCAGCGCCCACGTCGTTCCGGACAGCCGCACAAGCCACGGCAAGCGGCGGGTGGCGTTGCGGGCCGCCTGGCACGCCGTGTCAAAATAGATGACGTATGGCAGCCGCGGGAAGCGTGCGGCAAGGGCGGCTACGATACACGCGGGGCTCTCCACGTCCTCGAGCATCTCGAACCCCAGCAAAATGCCGCAGCTGCAAAGGAAGCTGACCACCCCCGGCGCGAAGACCTTGGACGCCTTGAACTCGTGGCGGCAGTCGTCGTCGCCAATGACCTTGGTATCTTTCGCCTTCTTCCTCTTGCTGGCGCGCCGCTTGCCGCTCCCTGCCGCCATGCGCTTCTTCCGCAGCGCAGCCGCCCGGTCGTCGCGTGGGCCTGGCCGCACCTGGTCTAGCAGTGGCCAAACTTGGCCGCTCGCTACTTCTCGCGCCTGCTGGAGCGCTCGGGTGTGGGACAGCGTGTGCGACTTCAAACCCGACCGCGGATCGGCCGTCCCGCACTTGGCCCGCCACGCCGCAAACTTGCCCGTCGAGGTGTCCTGCCACAGCGCTTGATACTCCTTCGAGTCCGCGGTCGCCTTGAGCAGCCACAGCTTTTCAACGTGCATGTCCGTCTCCATGGAAAAAAGGACAAGCTCTCCGACCGCGCGGCCCATCAGCGGGTTGACATCGAGCTCGTCACCAATTTGGAGCAAAAACGGCACCAAGACATTGACTCCCTGCACGCAGTCAAGCAGTCCGAGCCACTCCGACTGTTTGTCGCCGCGGATGAGGGCACGGCCGAGCCGCCGCAGTCCCCGGCGGTTGCAACCGCCAAAGACACCGATCACCGGCTCGGCCAAAAACGTGCGGAAGAACGTCCGCACGTTGCCCCAACGGTGCCGAACCACTGCTTTCGACAGCCCCTCGGGGCCAATTGCCGCCGCCACGCTGTGGCACGACTTGAACGCCGGCGAGGCGCCGGCAGTGGAAGACCCCGACGAGGACGAGCAGGACGGCTCGCCGTCGCCGCCCGACTCTACGACGCCGCTCGAGCTGCCGCCCGAGACCGACCCGCTCTCGTCCTTGTCGCCTGGCACAGCCGTCGAGTTGCCGCCCGCGTTGTAAAACGAGAAGAACAGGTAGCTCCCGGCCCACTCAGCGCTCTTGGCGCGGCCAAGCCGGGACAGGTCGATGGCCGGCGCGTCGGCGCCGCACTTCATGAACTTCGCCATCTTTGGCTGGTCCACTTTGGAGATAGGGCACTCCTCGTTCCATTTCAGCTTGACACGCCTGCGCACGACGCGGCGGACGCCGGCCACACGCGCGGCGCACCCCTCGGCGATGGGCACTGGAACCGTCGGGCAGTTGGCCGAGTCGCGCACGAAAGGGTGCGTCTTGTTCTTAAACGGCGCGACCGTCTGCCCGTCGCAGATAATGTGGGTGAAGGGGCGGCGTCGGGAGCGGCGGCAGTTCGTGCAGTGGTAGATCTGTGGCGGCACGATGAGCGTCTTGGCGTAGGGCTCCGTGGCCGTCGTGATGATCTGGCGCAGCACCCCGACGTCGCGCCCGTGGAGCGCGGAGTTGGCGTGCATCTGGAACGCCATCACCGCCGACGCGGCGGCCAAGCTGCTCTTGGTGGTGAGGGTGATGTTGATTACCACGTACAAGAACGTGCGTGTAAACAGCGTCTCCCTGCTGATCGCAAAAAGGGCATGGGAGGTGCCATCGAAGCGCACCGTGTTGTTGTCCTCCGGGCAATCCGGGCACTGCCACGTGCCGGTCTGGGCACTGACCCAGCCGTCCAACGTGATGATCTTGGCTGCCTTGACTTGGATGCTTCTGAGGGTAGGGGGGGCCGTGCCGTGCACCAAGCAAACTGGCTCGGCCAACACGTCGGGGTACGTCGCGTCGATGCCGGCCGTAGAAGCCATCTTGGCGCTCTTTCCGAGCTCGGAACAGAGCTCCACCTCAGTTGGGCAGGGCAGCAGGTTGCGGCTCCGCCTCGGCCAGTCAACGTCGCGAAATGGCGACGCAGCGTGGCGGGCGGCCAGGTCCTTGGCCACCACGTCAGCGCGGTCTCCGGCATTGCCGTCGCTGTCGTCGCTGTCGCCATCTGCGTCGCCAGGAGGCCTCACCGCATGCGCGTGAATGCACACGCGGTTGCTGGACCGACAGAGCGGGGACAGACAGAAGACGCGCTGGTTGCGGGCAGCCGACGGCGGCTTCTCCACCGTCACCCATTGGCCGTCGGCACCGACCACGTGGAGCTCCCCGTCATTGGGAAGAATGGCGAAGAGCTCCGTCTGCGGCTCGCCGCCGCCACTGCCGAGCGTGTTGGTCAAGTAGGGGTGCCGCTCGTACAGGGCAGCCACGCCCGAGTACCCAAAAACCGCAGCCAAGTCCGCGTGCGCCTCACCGAGCGCGCGGGCGTGCTTGCAGGTCGATGACAAGCCGCGCTTTATCTGCGCGGCCACTATTTCCGCCTCGCGGCGACCTTGACAGGAGCAGTAAAAACGATGCTCGTCTTTGACTACTGCCGCCCACACGACGCAGCTGTGGTTGAGGTCTTGGATGACCATCGCCCGGCCGCAAAAGGCGGGGCGAGCCGCCGCGCGCTTCCCGTCATAGACGCGCGTCGACCGCGCTAGCCGGCCGGTAACCGCACCGCACTGCTCAAACAGGATTTCCACCAACCGCTTATTGGATGCACGCTCAACCCGCTTCGAAACGCGCGCCGCCTTGCGCCGCCGACGATTCGCACCAGCAGTAGAAGGGGAGGGTGAGGCCACGCGCCTCCGTGCTTCCGCGCGATGCCGCGAGCGCGCACTCTTGGAAGAGCGCCGCGCCTCGGGCGCGCCAAGCGGCTCGTCGCCCGTCTCCTCACCGACGCTGCGCAGCGCCTTTGACGCCACGACGGCCTGCCTGTAGATGCTGGTACACGACGTGTTAGCCTCGTAGTACTGGTCGAGGAAGTTACGGACGTTAGCGGGTACGAGCAACGTCTCCGCTGACGAGCCGCGGTGCACTCGGAGGTGCCCCCCGGCCGAGCGACCACGCGAAGGAGCTTCCCCAGAAGAGCGAGCACCGGTGTCTTCCGAGGCCGAGGAGCGCATCGATGCCCCGTCCCCCCTGGTCTTCCGGCTGCTACCCACGTCGGCTGAGGCCGTCGCACCGCCGCCCGAGTCGCCCCCCGCACCATCGGCCACAGCCGTTGCACCGCCGTCTGGGACGGTGCTGGGCCGCACTCCACGGACGACCACATCTGGCAGCACGGTGCAGCCGCCTCGAGCACCCGGCTGCTGCTCCTGGGCGTCCGTGGCGCCAGCAACAAAGGCACCGCCACCTGTGTCGCCCCCCGAGTGCCCGTCGCCTCCCGGATGAGAGTGTTCAGCCGGTGCGCCGAATGAATCGAGCTGCATGGTCTCGAACAGCTCAAGCAGCTCGTCAGCCCCCCGCTTGTCATCAAGCCCCCCGCCGCCCGCAACCCCACGGGGGGGGCCCCCCCCAAACCCCCTTGCACCCCCCCCCCCCCCCCCATCCACGTGGGAAGAACTCATTGGCCCCGGTACCAGTAGCGGTGCCTGCCGCCACGAAGGCCAGCGACGCGACCCCCACACCCCTGCTAATCGCCTGTACAACCCACAGGCGCCACACCACGTCAGCGCCAGGCATCAAAAGAACCGTTTGTGGCAGTGATCACGGGGAGAAGCACGGGAAAAAGGCCAGGCAGAGGGCCGATCACAAGGAACGCGGGCGCGGGCGAGGACAGGAGGCGCGACCAAGGACACCGTCGGGGCGGCGGCGGCGCGGGAGCGGTAGAGCGGCCGCAGGGCGCAGTAGGCGCCACCCCCCCTGCCACGACGGCAGCGCCGCGCCGGCGGGGGCGGCGACCACGGCAGGGGGCGCGAGCGCGGGCGAAGGCAGGGGACGCGCGCGCGGGCACAGTCACGGGCGGGGGCGGCGCGGGGGCAGCAGGGCGGCCGCAGGGCGCGGTGGGCCCCACACCCCCCGCCAAGATGGTGGCGCCGCGCCGGCGGGGGCGGCGACCACGGCAGGGGGCGCGGGCGCGGGCGAAGGCAGGGGACGCGCGCGCGGGCACAGTCACGGGCGGGGGCGGCGCGGGGGCAGCAGGGCGGCCGCAGGGCGCGGTGGGCCCCGCACCCCCCGCCAAGACGGTGGCGCCGCGCCGGCGGGGGCGGCGACAAAGACAGGGGGCGCGGGCGGGGGCGAACGCAGGGGGCGCGCGCGCGGGCACCGTCACGGGCGGGGGCGGCGTGGGGGCGGAAGGGTGGCCGCGGGGCGCGGTGGGCGCCGGGGAGGGGTCTCACCGATAATGGCAACGGTGACCGCGGCGGGCGACAGGCCGGGTCCGCAGAGCGCCACGACGGCCGGCGACGACGACGGATCCTGGTGGCAGCACGGGCCAATCTGAATTGAATTTCGCCACGCATCCTGATGGTGGCCCGGACCCAGGTGGCCCGGACAGGCCGAGGCCCGGGCGCGGATGCACGAGGGTGCCCCACGTCAAATCGCAGACGGCAGCACAGTCCTGCTGCCAGGGGTCAGCCACGGGGGGTGGGGGAGATGCAATGACATGATTGGGTCTCCATCGTATGCAAAATTTGGACGGCCAGCAGCCGCCGGGAGGCTGGCCCGAAACCGGCCAAAATGGTCGGCAGAGGGCCGCCTGCGACATCACGGTTGCCCGTGTGCATCATCACGCGCTGTGATTTAGAAGGAGCATTTCCTGCCTCCCCGTGTGGAGATCGATGGTGGGCGCGCCTGTCTGCGGCGCTACGACAAGGACCATCTCGAGGGGCAAGCAGAGCGGATTCTACTCGCCGCTCACAAGTTGTGCCTCAGTCCGGACTGCGATGCGTTCTCGGGAATTCTAGGCGTCCCCAACACGCACCGCTTCCGCGAGCTGCTTTTCCGGGTGGTGGACACCCTGGACCACACCGGAGACCTTCTGGAGCTGCCGTTTGAAGGGCTACTCCAGCCACTCAAGCGCTCTATCACACGGGGCAATCGGCATGACGACGATGGGTACGCGCTGAGGAGGTACGTTGAGCAAGAAGCTATTTCTCGATTGCTCTTGGACCCGTCGCTCTTTGGAGTGCCTGCAGCCTGGTGCCGCACCGAGGGAGTCGCGGAGCAGCTCCGTGCTGCAGCCTCTCTGTGGAGCCAAGATAGTGACGACTGGACGATTGGGCGCACCTCTTTGTCTCCTCCATGCGTTGCTAGTGGTGCGCGACATCTTGTCGCTACCCGTCTTGGTCGTCCAGACGCTGTATCGTTGCGACAGAGATGCCGCTGCGGGGACATAGAGGACGTGGTTGCCGGAGATGTGGTGTCCACTTTGGCGTTCGGCGACAGCGGCGGCCTCGGGGTGGACACCGCAATCGGTCTTCAAGCCTACGACAACAACACTACGATGTTGTTCTTTTCCATGGTTGGCATGTTCCAGCTCCCATGTGGCCAACCTGGTGCCGTCGAGCAGCCCTTCTCCGAGGCCGATGGTGATGGGTTGTGGCGGCTGGTGCCCTCGCAGTTTCTCGTTGTTCGTATGCGGGTTGGTGTCCGACACGCCCTCAAGATGCATGCCTGCGACAGCGGGTGTAGTATCATGGACGGGATTGGCATGTTTCACAGCAGCTCCAATTGGTGGTACTTGTTGGGTAGAAAGGAGGGTTATCCTTGTCGCAGTGGGTAATACTTTGGGGATTAGGGGTGCGGTGGCAGGCGGGTGCGCGATGGGGGTGGGATGGCTGTTATTGGTCGGTACCTGTTTCATGTTTTTTTTTCCCCCTAGTCCAAGTCGCTCCCGCTTTGCACTCTCATGTCCATGGCCTCCTCGTCAACGCCCTCGAATTTCCCTCCCGGCTCCATGATATTTTCCCCTCTAGAACATCCTGCACAGCACCCACGACGGCAAGCGTCCTTGATGTTTTTCGTACCAGGGCGATATCTCTCGAGCTTGTGGATTTCACGTAGCGGCTGCCATCCTCGGTCGACTTGGTGAAGGAGCACAAAGGGCACGGAGCGTTGGACATGTGGCCCATTAGGTTGCCCGTCTTTCTCACTTGCTTGTAGTCTCCAGCAAATAGCGACACGCTTGCCAGCACACGCACTCGCACGCCGTCGGGGTCCGTCACCATCCAGCTCTCAGTGGCCCCTTGCACCGGGTCGTCCATGATCGCCTCGAGGTACAAGTCCGAGTTCACGCCAGGGGTAGCGGGCCCGATTGGCCTGACAGCGTTGCGGCTTGTGCGGTGGCGAAACAGCCAAGACAAGTAGAGCATATACACGCCACCGGCAGACGCCGACCGACCCAACCGACAGAAAACGTCGTCCGAAAAAGAAGCAAGCAAAAGCACAAACGTCACAACTCCGTCTTCAGCCACGTATTTCTGACCAGGAAGCTGCTCCCTACGACCATCACTCGGGTGACTACCTGCAGGGCGCGTGGGGCTCCTCACAAGCGTCAACCTGGCCACCCTCAAGACGGGACGACCATCTACGTGCCACGAGATTGGCCCATGCTTGTGGGGTAGCCAGTGCCGGGCGTTGAGCGTGCCGATTAGAAGACCACCTCGGCTGCACTGCAGCGTAAAATCCCAGGCATGCACCGACTCATCCGCCTGCACGCCGGCGCCGCGGCCTGAAAACAATCCCACGCCCACAGTCACATCCCGCAGCACCCCCCTACTGCCGAGGTCAACCTCAATCACGTCACCGCTCCGCAAATCCACGCCGTCGATGACGAAAGCTCGGTGTTGCGGCCCTGCCGAGAGCGCATCGTCTTAGTCGCGGCAGAAACGGGAGTCACAGAACTCGGGGTGCCACCGCCGCTCCGCTGCACTACGAGCTCCGGCGAGGAAAAAGAGATCATAAGTCCGAAGATACTCAAAGTCTCGCCGCACGTGGTCGCTCGGTAGGATGATGTCTATGGTCGTTGAAGCCCCGTCCAGTCGTGGATTCACCGCCACTGGCCTGATCGGAACCGCCCAGGTCTGCCGCACAGCAGTGGTAATCCTGTCGCGTAGGGTACACAGTGACGGCAGCCGTAGACGCGAGGCACTGGTCCCACCCACAGAACCCGTTGCCTCTGCGACCGTTGGAATGCGCGCGTTGACCAATTTTCGCACAATGTTGTACGCCGCCTCTGTGACGGTTGTTTGACCGCGCAGGAGCAGGAATGCAAACAGCTGATCCACGCAGGAGACGGCAAGAGGTCCAAGCGGTTGGTCGTTGGGTCCATCTCGATCGCCTACAGCAGGGGTCTCAGGTGTCCGTGCATCTGACGCGGGCACACCAACCACCGGCGGGTCAGGTGCAGTCCCATCCGAGTCCGTAGAGAGAGATGACAGAGACCGGCAGGAAGTGTTCGATGAGGATGCTCCAGAAGATGATGAGGTGATGCTTCTGCTATCGCGTCCACAGCCGTGGTGACGTCGCGCACGAGATCATCCGTCGTTTCCGTCACTCTGCGGCTTCCACCTCGCCTTCCCCGCCCAGGCACGTCGTGTTGATCCTCCCACCCAGCCCCGTCAGCGCATGCCGCTGCTACCGTTGCTGATCTGCGGTCAGCAGATGCCGCGCAGGCTCCTGCTTGAACGTCACCTACCCCGCCCACGTGCAATACACCCGACGTCCACGCCGCGTCGTTGACCTGTGGCCAGTCAATGTCTCCATACTCCTCATCGTGGACGGCCGATGCACGGGACGGCCGGTACGACATGGCCGCCTGACCCCCCCACCCCCACTTCGTCCACCCGCCTTGACACCCTCCGTGCCTGCCACCTCGGCGCCGCGGTTGCACCGCTGCGCCACAAGCGGCGGCGCGTATCAGTAGGCGCGTAGCAGGAACAGACCAGATGGAGTCCGTGGAAGTGGGCGCCACCGGGGGGTGGCCGCGTCGACCGATACCCGAGGACGACGGCAGCGTTGCCCGTCGCAGCGCCATAGAGCCCGTAGCGGAGGACGCGCCGTCGAGAAGTCTTCGTCGTTCGCATTCGGCCGCTTCGGTGGGGGGGGGGGGAAGGGGGGGGGGGGAATCAGGGGGGGGGGGGGGGGCCCGAGGGGTTGGGGGGCCAGGAGGGGGCGAAACCCAGCCGAACGAATGCCGCCCCCCGGTCGCGCCGGG
>Ga0114953_1003555_pt1 | contig 10594 bp, 10 predicted proteins | sample SidtaG_FD_87298 | JGI IMG/M metagenome (GOLD analysis project Ga0114953, IMG submission 87298) | Marine algal microbial communities from Sidmouth, United Kingdom - Sidmouth_Male2 metaG | ecosystem: Host-associated > Algae > Red algae > Unclassified | place: Sidmouth, United Kingdom | collected... | reverse complement strand
GAAGAACCGACCCGGCTCCAGCAGGCCGGCGTCGATGCCCAGCAGTTCGGCCCCGCCAACCGTCGCCATCCAGAATGCGGTGACAATGTCGATGCGGTTGTCGGGGTTCTGCCGCTCGTCTCGGGCAAGGGCAGGATTCACGCCGTCCTCCAACATGCGGGACGAGGTGACCGCCTGACCGCAGACCGCCAACATGGATGACTCCGGCCCGCCGGCAATGTCGGTCCCCAACCCAATGCGCAGCCCGGCATCCAGGTGACGACGGGCCGGGAAGACCGCATCGCCGAAGTAGGCGTTGGACAACGGACAATGGGCCACGCCGGCGCCGGCCGCCATCAGGATGGTTCGGTCCTCGTCAGAGATGTGGCCGCCGTGCGCCATGACCGTGTGATTGCGCACCAGGCCGTGCTGCTTAAGCGCGGTGGCGTCCGACACGCCGTAGCGCTCGAACGCGTAGTGGTGCTCCCAGTCATTCTCGGAGCAGTGGGTCTGGACGCGGACCCCGGTCTCGGCCGCCAGCGCCCCCAGGCCTTCCAGGAGTTCGTCGGTGCAGGCGGGGATGAATCGGGGGGTGATGATCGGTTGGACCACGGGGCTGTTCAACGCCTGGATGGCGTCGATGGAATGTCGACTGGCGGCCAATCCCTGGGCCGCGCTGGCGTCTCGATAGCTGGGCGGCGTGCCCGTCGGATGATCCATCGCCACCCGACCAACAAAGGCTCGCTGTCCAAGACGATCACAGGTTTGCGCCAGCGCCAACGTGGCATCTTCATGGATGGACGAGTAGTAGACGGCGGTCGTTGTTCCTTCGGCCAACAGCCGCGGCACCATCTGGTCCCACACGGTCTGGGCGAAGGTCAGATCGGCATACTTCGCCTCCAGCGGAAACGTGTGTTCAAAGAGCCATTGCTCAAGCGGCAGATCCAGGCCGGCGCCCAGCTGGGGCCACTGCGGGGCATGCAGGTGGGTGTCGATCAGGCCGGGCATGAGGATGGTGCTCGGTGGGAGCACAACATCTGCGGTTTGGGGCCACGCGGGAGTGACGGGAACAATGGAGAGGATGCGTCCGTCATCGCCCACGGTGACGATCTGATCTTCCCGCACCTCAAGCGCGGACCGCGTGGGCGTTTGCAGAATCGTGGCCGAGATCGTGAACGTCATCCGCGCGGCAGGTTAGCGGCAGGAGGCAGGCGCGGGTTTGTAGCATTCACCCCGTGACCGTGTTTGACCCTGACCAGAAGGAACGAAACCTGGCGGCCGAAGCGACCGCGTGGGACACGAGCACGCCGGTGGACGCCGCTCCCGGCGACATACCCATCATCGACATTGCCGAGTACCTGGCAACCGATTCGGCCGAGTCGTTGCATGCCGCCGCGTCCGCCCTGCGGGACGCCAGCGAACGCATTGGCTTCTTCTATCTCACCGGACACGGCATCGGCTCGGAACAGATGCAATCAGCGTTCGCCGCCGCCCGACAGTTCCATGAGATTCCGCAGGCGACCCGGGAGTCGATTCTCATCAACGGCCCCGCCACCGATATCTCCGGCATTGGCTACCTCCCCTTCGACAATCACATGCTGCCCCGGCGCGCCACCGGCAACCAGAACGAGGCGTTTCTGATCAAAGGTGACCGGGACATCTCGACCGACGACAATCAGTGGTTGCCCGAAGCTGATGCTCCCGGTTTCCGGCATGCCGCCGAAACATGGCTGGCAACGGTCACTGCGCTGGCCATGCGACTGCTCCCGATCTACGCCACCGCGCTGGACCTGCCCGCTGACTTCTTTGCACCCGCCTTCATTGATCCGTTCTGGCGGTTGCGCTTCACGCACTACCCGGCGGCCACCGACGGCTCGCCCACCGATGAGTACGGCATTTCACCGCACGTGGACACCACCTTCTTCACCCTGCTGATTCAGGACTCGCCGGGACTCACCATTCACCATGCGCAGAAGGATCAGTGGATCAAGGCGCCCCTGATCCCGGATGCCTTCGTGGTGAACTCCGGTGAGCTGCTGCGCCAATGGTCCAACGACCGATTTCTCAGCACTCGCCACTTCGCCAACAACCCATCACCAAGCGAGTCGCGGTACTCCATCCCGTTGTTCTTCAACGCGACCGCCGACTATCCAATGGCGTGTCTGCCCAGCTGTCACGGTCCGGGCAACCCACCCCGGTATCCGACCATCAGTTATCTCCAGAGCCAGGGCGTGGTCCAGGGCGAGTGACGCGGCAGGCGGCGAAGCGGGGGCTACAGCGCGTCAAGCGCCGCGGTGAGATGGCTCACGGTGCGGTCCAGGTTGTGAAGCTTGTCCAAGCCAAACAGCCCCAGTCGGAATGTCTGGAAGTCGTCACGCTCGTTGCAAGCCAGGGGCACGCCGCCGGCGATCTGCATGCCTTGGGCTTTGAACTTTCCACCGCTCTTGATGTCGGGGTCTGAGGTGTAGGACACCACCACGCCGGGTGCTCCGAAGCCGTCGGCGGCCACACTCTGGAACCCCCGTTCGGCCAGCAACGCACGCACTGCGTTGCCGAGGGCCCATTGTTCTTCTTTGACTTTGTCAAACCCGTAGTCGGCGGTCTCATTCATCACATCGCGGAAGCTGGTCAGCGCGTCGGTGGGCATGGTGGCGTGATAGGCGTGCCCGCCGTTTTCGTAGGCGGCCATGATGTCGCGCCACTTGCTCAGGTCGCAGGCGAAGCTGGAACTTGTGGTCTCGGCCAGACGAGTTTCCGCTGCGGTGCTCATCATGACCAGCGCGCTGCATGGTGAGCCGCTCCAACCCTTTTGCGGGGCACTGACCAGAACGTCCACGCCCAACGCCTTCATGTCCACCCAGATGGTGCCGGACGCAATGCAATCCAGCACGAACAAGCCGCCCACCGCGTGGGTGGCCTCGGCAACCTGGCGCAGGTAGTCATCGGGCAACAACATCCCTGCCGACGTTTCCACGTGCGGAGCAAAGACCACCGCGGGCTTCTCCGCGGTGATGGCGGCGACCACCTCGTCAATGGGGCAGGGGGCAAACGGGGACTGGGTCTCGTCCGCCAATTGGCGGGCCATCATCACCGTGTGCGACGCGGGGATGGAGCCCATGTCCATGATCTGGGTCCAGCGATAACTGAACCAGCCGTTGCGAATGACCAGGACGTGTTGGTCGGTGGCGAACTGCCGAGCCACCGCCTCCATGCCGAAGGTTCCTGACCCCGGCACCACCGCGACGGCGTCTGCGTTGTACACCGATTTGAGGGTGGCCGAGATGTCGTTCATCACCTGCTGAAAGCTCGATGACATGTGGTTGACGGCGCGGTCGGTATAGACCACCGAAAATTCAAGAAGACCGTCCGGGTCGACCGTTGGAAGAAGTCCAGGCATGAGAAATCCGATCACTCAACAGGCAGAGTCCGCACCGTAGTCGCCGGTGCCCCACCGGTCCTACCCGAGCGTTGGCCAGCGTTGTCCGTGGCCGGTGGCGGTCTCCAACGCTTTGGCGGCCCGGAGCAGATTGACGTCGCCGTACGGCGCACCGATCAGCTGGGCACCTACTGGCATACCGGCGGCGGTAAAGCCCGCCGGGAGCGACATGGTGGGCAAACCCAATGTTGTCACCCGGCAACACGACAACATCCAATGCAGGTACGAAGCCATGGGTTGGCCGTCAACCTCGGTCGGGTACTCCTGCTCCAGTGGGAACGGTGAAACCTGGGTCACCGGTGCCAGTAGCAGGTCGTACTTCTGGAAGAAGTCGACGCCGCGTCGCCAGAGCACGCCAAGTTGTCGGTACGCAGTGTCCAGGTCCAGACCGCTCTGGGATTCACCCCGGCGGATCTCCTGGATCACGCTGTCCTTGATGGTGTCGATCACCGACGCCATGGCTTTGCCAAGCGAGCCGTACATGAAGGCCCGCAGGGCAATGAAGGTTTGGTCGGCGCCGCTGAAGTCCGGCTCGTCCTCGGTGACCTCCCACCCCAGGGCGGCCACCTGATCACGGAAGGCCTCGACCACCGCAGCAACGTCACGCTCCACGGGGAGTCCGCCCAACGTTGGACTCCACGCCACCCGAAGCGGCCGGTCCGGCGGGGTGATTTCGGTGGGGACGTCCAGCTGTCGGTAAAGGGGATCAGCCGGATACGGCTGGTTCATAATGCGCAACAGAAGCGCAAGGTCATCAATGGTGCGAGCCATCGGTCCCGAGATGGGCATCGGGTTCCAATTGTTTGCCGCGCCCCCCACCGGCACCGCGCGGGGGGACGGGCGAAACCCAATCACGTTGTTCCATCCGGCGGGGTTGCGCAACGAACCACCAAGATCGGATCCGTCAGCAATGGCCACCATGCCTGCTCGGAGTGCAACAGCCGCGCCGCCCGATGATCCGCCGGAGCTGAGCTTGGGGTTCCACGGGTTGACGGTGGTGCCGTAGATCTCATTGAAAGTGTGGGAGCCCGTTCCAAACTCGGGCGTGTTGGTTTTGCCCACCGCCACACACCCGGCATCGTTCATTCGCTGGACGATCAGGGAGTCGTCCTTCGGGCGACGCTCGGCAAAGCTCGGGGTGCCGTTGGTGGTGACGAAATCTTTCGTGTCACCCAGGTCCTTGTACGCCGTGACCAGTCCCGCCGCGGGCCCCACTTCCGCGCCGGCCGCCTGCGCCTCGTCCAATCGGGCGGCAGCCGCCACCGCCACCTCGGGCCGGGCGCCAACGATGGCGTTCAACAACGGGTTGTGCGCATCGATCTGAGCCAGGTGCGCGTCCAGGAGCTCTCGAGCTGACACCTCGCCGGCGCTGAACATGCGGTGTTGTTCAACCGCAGAAAGTCGAACCAGATCGTGGGAAGCGGAATCGTTCATGGCTCAGATCTTGGCATGCCTGCTGCGGCGCTACTCCCAATGGATGCGGGCCAGGGTTGTGGTGGTGCAGTACCAGAGGTCCCGGTTGCCGCCAGCCGACAGAAACATGCCGTTGGCAATGCGGGATCCGGTGTCGACCCGGTCCAACAACTCGCCGGTTGCCACGTCCACGACGATGATGTCGTCGGTGTTGTTGTCGGTGAAGTCGTTGATGGCCAACTCGCCCGACTCGGGAAACACCACGGGCTGCATCGATGGTCGGACATCCAGCTGCCAGGCGACGGTCAGCTCCGCACCGCTCGTGTCAATCCCGGCCAGACCGCCGTTCACCGAATCCCACGCAATTGCCCGGTTGTATTCGGGCACGTTCACCGGCGGTGCAATGATGCCGCCGCCGGAGACTCCGAACGGCTCCACCGAGTCAACCGAGCGGTCGTCAGCAAGGTCGATCCGCAGAAGTCGCTGAGGTCCGTCCCATGGCGCGGGTAGGCGCCATGAGAGATCCCGGCCCGGTGGGGAGTCAAATCGCCCATTTGGGAATCGCGTGTGAATGCGGCGCACCGATTCGATGTCGCCGCAGTCCATAACCCAACATGCGCCGTCGGAGATGCACGCATCCCAGGACAAGCCCCAGCGGTCGTGCGCCTGGCGGTATCGAGGTCGCCAGTCGTCATCGATGGTCAGGTCGTCGCCGTCCACGGTGAGGCGCCAAAGGTGTTCGGTGCCGGGAACGTACACGTGCTCGGTGCCGTTGCGGGACAGGTCGGCGGCGATCCGCCCCATCGATCCTTCGGGCAGCATCAGCGGTCGGCCGATCAGATCCAGGGTGTCGGGATCCAGTCGCGTGATCGTGGTGCCTCCCTGACCTTCGAGGCGAAGGTCTTTGGTGATCAGCGATCCGTCAGCCAGGGCCAGCAGGCCGTTGTGACTGCAGTCTGCGGGAAGGGCACGCTCGGCCTGGATGCTCAGATCGTCGGGGTCGAGCTTGTGCAGGTACGACCCGTTCACGCTCATAATTGCCCCATTGGCGTGCGCCAGAATCGCGCCGCACCACACATGATCACCGCAGGGAAGTTCAGGCGAGGCGGCTAACGGCGCCAGCGTCTCTGGATCAATCCGCTGCACCCACCCAAATGGAGGCGGACCACTGAACGCGGCCATGGTCCCGCCCACGTACCACTGGCCGGGGTCCCGCTGGATGGCCATCACATTCCAGCGCCCGTTGCGACTGGTCAGCGTCTGCGCGGTTCCTGACGCGGCATCCAGTCGACCCGGCGATGCCTTCTGGCGCCGGTTGCCGCCACACTCGACGGGCCAGGCTGAGGGCCAATAGCCCGGATGTTGGGTGTCGCGGTCCAGCGATTCTCCTGCCATCGCCCAAGCGTAAATCGCCGTAGCCAATGCGCGGGACCGGTCCGCGCGCTCAGCGGCGGGGTTGAAGGTCCGTGGCGCTGATCCGCCGGGCCACCAGCTCGGCAGGGAAGGGGGCGTTGGTCGCCGCGGCGGCGGCGATCATGCCGGCAGCGGGGGAGGAAACAATGCCCCAGCCGCCCTGGCCAACCATCCAGATGAAGTCTTCGTTCTCATCGTCGGGGCCAAACACCGGCCCGCGGTCGGGTGTAAACGTGCGCAGTCCGGCCCAGGTTGTATTGACCGACCGGATGTTCAGGGTGGTCAGCGTGTTGAGGTTGTCGATGCCTTTGGCCACGTCGATCTCCTCGGCTTTGGCATCCATCGGGTCACTCGGGGTCTCATCGGCCAGCGAGCACAACAACTGCTGGCCGGCTTCGGGTTTGAAGTAGCCGCCCAGTCCGTCGATGTTGGAGTAGACGAAGGGCCAACCATTGGTGTCGTGGGTGGTGGAAGTGGTGAACGCCGTGCGGCGCATGGGCGTGAGTCCCACCGGCGCAACGCCGGCCATCTGCGCAACCCCGTCACCCCACGCGCCCGCAGCGTTCACGATCCGTCGGGCGGCGATGGCGCCCGACGCGGTGGTCAACGTGAACCCGCCAGCGGTACTCGCCTTGATGGCGGTCACCCGCGAGGCGCGTCGAACCTCGGCCCCATGCGCCACGGCCCGCCGGATGTACAACTGATGCAGCGCCATCACGTCCAGTGACGCGGATCGTTCTTCGAGCATGCCCACCGTCACCACCTCGGGCCGCAGTACCGGGCACATCGCCACCAACGCATCAGCCTCAAGCAATCGCACGCCATCAGTCAATTCCCGAGCTTCGGCAACCCGAGCGACCAGATTGGCTCGGGTCGACTCATTGCCCACATCGATCACCGGCAAACGGTCCAGAAGGGGTGCATCCAGCTCGGGGTGGTCCGTCTCCAGAAACGCTCGGGAGGCGCCGCTCAGCGCCTGCATGACCCGGCCGCCGTCGAACTCCAAGTAGATGGCGGCCGACCGCGAGGTTGTGTGGTGCGCCAGTTCCTGTTCCTGCTCCAACAGCACAACAGAAGCGGCGGCTCCTTCGATCGACGCCGCCGCAATGTGACACGCCGCGGTGGCACCGCCGATTCCACCGCCAATGACCGCAACGTCAAAGCTGGCCGTTGTCATCAGGCCCCGTGTCTCGTTCCGAGTGTCGCCATGGGTCAAATCTAGACGCCGGTGGTCACCAATCGCCTCGGGGGGTCCAGGGGCACCGGAGTGCCACGTCCAACTCGCAGGAATTCGCTGAAGGCCCACAGCGCCATCAGCGCGGCGGGAGCGCCCACCACAAACGCGGCCGCCAGAACCAGCGGGGACTGGTGGGTGATGCTCCAGATGCCGGGCCCGCCCACGGCTTCGCTCAGCGCGGGGGAACCAGGATGAACCCGCCGGTCGATGGTTGCAGCCGTCGCAATTGTGCACCACCGACAAGCCGGAAAGAACGTCCTGCGCAGCCCCCAGTCTGGAACAACTGGTCGCCATTCATCGGACCGAAACTACCGCACGGGGTCCGATGCAATTCCGTGGCGTTGGGCATAGGCGGCAAACTCGGGGTCAAGGTCCTGCGGTGTGAGATCCCAGTCGGCCAACGAGTAGGCCCGTTTGCGGGGGCGTCGGATGGGGTCGGCCGTCGTCCAATCGGACATCGCCGCGGCGACGGCGGGAGTGAGTTGGGCGCCAGCCCAGCCGTACAACCGGCGCATTTCTCCCAGGGGGTCAGCCATCAGATCGGCGTAGTGCACGTGATGCACGTCCCGGCCGGCAAGGGCGGCTTCAGCCCGACCGATGTATTCCGCCAGGCGCGGCGGATAGACGGACCGAATCCATTCCTTGTGCACCTGCCCAAACGAAATGCCGTGACTGAAGCCCATCAGGTCCAGGAAGGAAGCCACCGAGGTGAGGGGGTCCCGGTGGGCCCAGATGATGCGAGCGTCCGGATACGTGCCGAGCAGCGCGTCAATGAACCACGCGTGGGCCGGCATCTTGAGCACCCACTGTCCAGGAGCCTGTGATTGCAGGACTTGCAACGCCCGCCGGTGGTACGCATAGGCCGAGGACATGTCGCACGAAGAAATGAAGTCCCGATAGGCGGGGTCGGCGAGCCGGGAGTCCCACATGGCGGACTTGAAGTCGCCGGCAAGGAGGAAGGTGCACTCGGTTGGCCCAAAGGCCCACTCCCAGTGCGGGGGCGGCGGGTCGATGATGGGAAACACCGACTTCTGAAAGGCCAGCTTCGCCTGACCGCGGGGGTCGGATCGCAACGTCTGGGTGGTGGGTGGCGGCACCGATTCGATCGCCTCCCAGTTGAGCAGGCTGCGCCATTGCGGGTCCACGTCGAGCAGATACGAAAGCAGTGTCGTGCCCGTGCGGGGGAGTCCAAGAATGACCAGCGGTTGATTCACGCTCGTGGCGGCCAGGTCGGGATGGGTTCGATGCCATTCATCCACGCGCAGTCGGTTGGCCAGATAGTTGACGGCTTCTTTGGTCAGGATTGCACGACCAAAGTCACTGACCTGATCGCCCATGAGGGCATGGGAAACCAACTGGAGTCCCGGCTTCCAGGATGGGTGCTCCGGTTGGGTGGCGAGGTCAAGTTGGGCCCTGGTGGCGGCGGCGGCAGTGATGGCCTCGACTGATGCCGGGCTCAACTCATGCACTCAGGAATCGTCCGATGGCCGCAATGCGCTCGGGTCGAACGCTGAACCACGCCCACTTCCCACGCTTCTCCCGGTTCAGGATTCCGGCTTTGGTCAGTTGGCTCAGGTGGTGGCTCATGGTGGGTTGACTGCGATCAAAGATGGCCGGGAGGTCACACGCACAGATCTCGCCGCTCGGCGAGTTGACGATCAGGGACACGAGCCGAAGCCGCACCGGATCGGCCAGTGCTTTGAGAATCCCGGCCAGCTCCTCAGCGTCAGTCTCAGACAATGGAGCCGCACCAATACCTGGGCAGCAGAGGCCAACAACATCGGTGATCTCGTTGACCTTCAGGTCGGCGGATTGTTTGGCCATGGCGTCAGTCTAGGTCATCTCACATTTCATATTGACATCTGTCGATGTGTTCGTATCATATAGACAAATATCGATTCGATAACTATCGATACCATCTACAATGCAAACCAACCAACGAGGAGGCCGACCATGCGTCTGCAACTTGCCCTGAATGTTGAAAACCTGAACGAGTCCGTGGACTTCTACACCAGGATGTTCGGGACCGCCCCCCAGAAGGTGAAGCCCGGCTACGCCAACTTCACCATCGAAAACCCACCGCTCAAGTTCATACTGTTTGAAGGAGCCGGCGCTGACGGATCGATCAACCACCTGGGGGTTGAGACCGAAACCGCAGACGAAGTTGTTGCGGCCGAAGCTCGTCTGACCGCAGCCGGACTGGAGACCTCCGGGGTTGACGAAACCGTGTGCTGCTTCGCCGAGAAGGCCGAGACCTGGCTGAGCGCTCCGGACGGAAACCGGTGGGAGTGGTATGTGAAGAAGGCCGATACCGAAGAGGCGGGTTACCGACTCACCTCCAGCACGTCCGACTCGCCGAGTGCGTGCTGCGCACCCGTTGGTGTGGGCGGCGACCAGTGATCGGTTGGGTCGAGCGGTAGAACCTCAGCCGCCGATCGGTCCCGTAGTCTTGCCCGGTGACTCCCATCGAGGCCTCGGCGGCTGACCGCCCGGGCAACCAACAGGTCCGATGGATCTTTGCCGTCATCATCGTTTTTTCCGGCTTCGTCGTGGCGGTGGTTGGTCTGGCCGGCGTCCTGGCCAGTGACGTGAGCGTGGCCGAACGGTTCCTGCTCCTGCTCATCAATCCGGTTGCTGCGGTTGCCGCGGTATGGGCCATGTTGGACGACGACTTCTTCATGCAGCGTCGTCCGGTGGTGGCGATGGCCGCCATGGTCGCGCTGGCGGCCAACCTGGTGACCTCGCTCTCGTTGTACGCCGGTTGGAGTAGCGGCGATGGAGAGATTCCACTGATCCTGGCCGTCCCCTCGGCCGCGTTTCTGGGGTACCACTTTGTGACTCCGGGTCGACGACCATGACGGGTCTGCCGGCCGGGCTCTTCCAGCCCGAAATCAGTGGGATGAACCGGCTTCCTGCCCGGGCACCACTCAAGCCGTACCCAACGGCTGAGACGGCGGCCGAAGCGAGTGTTGCGGGAGCGGCATCGCCGTGGCGATCATCGCTTGACGGCGACTGGGACTTTCAGCTTGTCTCCAACCCTTTGGCCGCACCGGCGCGGTGGCAGACCAGCTCCACTGCCGGCTCTCGGTGGAGGCCGATTGTGGTCCCGGGGTGTT
>Ga0114953_1003548_pt1 | contig 10606 bp, 9 predicted proteins | sample SidtaG_FD_87298 | JGI IMG/M metagenome (GOLD analysis project Ga0114953, IMG submission 87298) | Marine algal microbial communities from Sidmouth, United Kingdom - Sidmouth_Male2 metaG | ecosystem: Host-associated > Algae > Red algae > Unclassified | place: Sidmouth, United Kingdom | collected... | reverse complement strand
TTTTTCTCGATATTAGGCCTAATCAGGATGTCACCACTCTTCCCAGGAATTACAAACTCGGGGGCTTGCCCAGCTTTGGCTAAGAGTGGAAAACTAATACCATCACCACCAACTTCAACCCTCATGTCGTAAATAGGCGCATCGCTGTGAGACTTCGCAATTAAATATGTGGCCAGATGTCCCGCGAGAAAACCTGTCACAGCAATCGCTCCGAATTTAAGCCAAGGCGTTTTGTGAGGTAGCCGCGTCGTATTGATCGCCATGTAGCGTTCAATGAGGCCTCGCACGAGATTGCTAACGCTGCGCCCTTCTTGCTCAGCCAAATTAGTTAGTGATGTCTTCTCCTCATGGGATAGACGCACTTCTATTTTTTCGGTTTTTTTCATAATTCACTCCGCTTAACATCACGGTAGGGCAGCGGGTTTTAACAATGCAAATAAAAACGTGTCATGACTTTTGTCTTTCCCGTCATGACACAGGAATTGGTTTATTTAATCTCTTCTTGAGCCTGCATCTCAATAATTTTCTCACCATTTGGAAGCGTTTTCATGAGCGGGTTAGGCTTTAAGGCGACTTCAGGGCCAACTTGCACAGGGATAGAGAATATAAGGGGCCGCATTTGGCCGGACGGGCTGGTCGCAACCGCCTGCACGTTAATATAAAAGCGCCCATTAGAATTCGGGGTAAAGGACACATCCATATCGTGACTAATTTCATCTACCATCTCAAAACGCTTTTGCATGGAGGATGGATATAGCGTTAAGTCGCCTTCGGTACTGAGATTAACAATCAAAAGCCCTTCACCGTAATATTCGTTTAAGTTGAGATTAAAGTTCGTCATCTCGCCAGCTTTTAATTCTGATTTTAAGTTGTGACTATAGGTAACAGCCGCGCCAGGCTTAGTATAATTACTTACCTCGTCTGTTTTCTGAGCGGACGTATCTGCACTATTAGCCGTGCAGGCCCCCGCGCCTGAAAGTAGAACTGCCATAAGGGCGGTAGTGGTCATTTTCGTCAACATTATATGTCTCCTGATTAGCGGGTAACCGTAAAATTGTAACAAGAATCGCCCGACGCGCTCGAACCAAGCCCGAGGTTAAAGAAATCATAGGCATCAATAACATGCGCTCCCGCAGTCAGGTTCAAGGTGGCTGTATCGCTCTCCCCTGCAGCTGACTCTGCACGCCGTATGACCGTTCCGTTCTTATAAAGAATAAAATCAGGGTCACGTGACGAGGCTCCGGAACTCCGTGTCATTGTTAGTGTGTGTGCACCTGCCGATGCCGCTGTGAATGCTAGAAAGGCGCGGTTACCAAGCTTGTTAAACACGCCATTGTCATTGACTGAGCAAACTTGCACAGCCCCTCCGTTCACGGCGACTTGTTTATAAACTGGCAAAGACGAAGTGATCGACCCACTATTGGTTTCGCCAACACCGTCAGCAGATGTAGAATTAATCCCACGCGCCGCTGCCATTGTCTCTATCAGTGCCGCACTTGAAGGTTGCTGTGATTTAAGTTCTGCCAGAAATGAATATATTGTCGTAAAGAGCGGTTGCTGCTTGTAATCAGTTGCCGTCAAGGTTTCGTAAATAGGTCCAAATCCTAATGTTATATTATCATTGCCATCATTATTGATATCATAAAGGTCGTAGATAACAGATTGGACAGTCGCTTCATCATACCAGCCTGTCGGATTATTCGTTTCCACATTAATCGCAAAACCGGCACTCTGTTGGTTACCGCTACTATCACGGTAAAAAGGGTCATCCATGACGATGCCTGCGATAGCATTGCCGAATCCTTCCCCCATTGCAATTCGGGGGTCGAGTCTTTCATCTGTTAAGTGGGGGCCGCCCATAGAATCGGAACGTGAAAGTTGGTCTTCGAAGTAATGGCCCCATTCATGGGTAACGACATGGCGATCATATTCGTCGGTATCTTGGTTAGCATTACCGAGAATAAAGAGTTGGCCATTACCCACGTAAGATGATGTTGCAATGTCACCATTTGCCCTATTGCCATTCGCCGCGCGGTTACGTGTGCTCCAGTTAAAGTCAGCCGTTGGTAAGACGACATTGGGATCGACAGCGACGATTTTCTGTATCGCATCATAGATTGGGTCTAATATGGCAAATGGCGCAGCGGCCCGCGTTGAGGTATAGCCGCTCCCGCCCCAGCCCGAAACTGCATTTAAATTGCGCGTTGAATCCGTTGAGCCTGAGGATGCTATACCACCTGTAATAGCGTAAAGCGCACTACTGCTAGTATTATCGAGAACCTTGACTTCCCAACTCGGAACAGAATCACTGACCATCTCAGCTCTGGCGCGAATACGTACGTCTGTGTTGGGCGCTACTGAGACTTCATATTCACCATTTGAGTCCGTCACGCCGCAAGATAGAAGCGCTCCAGCCGCGTCAACAGCCTCTACAGTGACGCCTCGCGCTGACGTCGGCGTAATCGCTGAATAATTCAAGCCATTTGTTGAGGTGTTAAAGGGGACAAGATCAAATGTTATCTGGCCAGATATTTTTAGTGCACCACTGGGTAAGGTCTGTTTAGGCATCGTGACACTCAACTGAGCTGTGCCAACATTTCCAGCAGCATCACTGGCCGTAGCCGTGCATACGCTGACACGGTCAAAGCAGATAGCCTGAGGGGCCGTAAATGTGTTTGCTGAAAAACTACCGCCATTTGTGCATGTCACAGTCGGCCCGGACGTCACCCCCACATTGTCAGTTGCTGATACCGTTGACGCGCCTGTCTGGCCAGGCGTAACGGTCAAACTTGACGGGCTGAACGATACAGTTGGCGCAACTCTTTCTGCTGGTGGGGGCGGTGGAACGACAGGATTACTGCCGCCGCTACTGCTACTGCCACTACTACTCCCACTACTGCACGCTACGATAGCGAAAGCTGAAAGCGTAAGTGCTGTGCTTGTATGTAGTGTTCTCAAAGCCACGATGGGGCCTCCGCGTATAATTTTCTTGAATTTGACGTTATGGGCGTTGTAATGTCAAATAGCTCTTACAGTCCCTGACGTCACGTTCATGTTAGTTTCACAATAGATTTTCCTAGCTTAACACCCGATTAGATTAGAGCTAAGAGACCCGTATGAGCCTGACCTTATATATCGACGCTGATGCCTGTCCTGTTCGAGAAGAATGCTATAAAGTGGCGCGGCGGCATAACGTGCCTGTGATTGTTGTTAGCAATTCTTATCTACGTGTTCCTAAAGAGCCATCTATAAGCTTTGTTTTGGTATCGGATAGTTTTGACGCGGCAGATGATTATATTGCTGAGCGGTCAAGTGCCACATCCGTCATCATCACCTCTGATATTTTATTAGCTGAGAGGTGCCTGAAACAAGACGCCGCCGTTCTTGCGCCCAATGGCAAAGCTTTCACCAAAGACTTGATTGGCGGCGCAATCGCCACGCGTGCCATTATGGCCGATTTGCGCGCTGGAGCCGATATGCCAAATCTCGGCGGGCCGCCTCCTTTTACCCACAAAGACCGCTCAAAGTTTTTAGAATCGCTTCACGTGACGCTTGAAAAGCTGAAACGGCAAAATTCCTAATTGACCTGACACGTCTCGGCCCTATGTTGCGCGGGCTTATTAAAGGACAGACAAATGACCGCTCAACTTGAGACCCTCATTAACGCCGCGTGGGATGACCGCGGGGCCCTCAGCCCCGAAACCAAAGGTGAAACCCGCGATGCGATTGAAGCCGCCATCATGGCGCTTGATTCAGGCGAAATGCGTGTCGCCTCAAAATCAGGAAATGGCGACTGGACCGTACATCAATGGCTAAAAAAAGCTGTGCTCTTGGGTTTTCGTATTCACCCTAATGCCCTCATGACAGGCGGGCCTGCCAGTGTGGGAAATGGCGCCGGGCATTTCTATGATAAAGTGCCCAGCAAGTTTGAAGGTTGGACCGAGGCAGATTTCCAAAAGGCGGCCTTTCGTGTTGTCCCGCCCGCAACCGTTCGGCGCGGGTCTTATATCGCGCCAAATGCGGTATTGATGCCAAGCTATGTTAATATTGGAGCGAATGTCGGCGAAGGCACCATGGTTGATACCTGGGCGACTGTCGGCTCTTGCGCACAGATCGGCAAAAATGTTCACCTCTCCGGCGGGGTCGGAATTGGCGGGGTCTTAGAGCCGTTGCAAGCCAACCCAACCATCATCGAGGATAACTGCTTTATCGGCGCAAGGTCTGAAGTTGTTGAAGGCGTGATTGTCCGCGAAGGCGCGGTGCTTGCTATGGGCGTCTTCATCAGCCAGTCCACAAAAATATTTAACCGCGCGACGGGCGACATTATTTACGGCGAAGTCCCAGCTTATTCTGTCGTTGTTCCCGGAACGCTCCCAAGCAAAGACGGATCGCATAGCCTCGCTTGCGCTGTTATTGTAAAAACCGTGGATGCCAAGACCCGCTCTAAAACAGGCGTAAATGAATTACTGCGAGATTAGTCAGAGCCTCACATACACATTAGAAAAGCCAGCCCTTTTAAGGCTGGCTTTTTACTCTGATAAGACGCCATCTTGACACTCTTTAAGTTATTTTAGTGCGAAGATTTTTTGCCTTTAAACGCATCCACCGCTTCACGTCCGGCCGTCTCTGTCGTGCCGCGTATTTCAGCCTCTTTCTGAGCCCAAAGGCGCTTTTGGTAGCGGTTGGACAGAACATCCGTCACCACCAAGACACCTACGACTAGGTAGAAACTGGACTTGCTCATAGCGTCAATCGCGAAGCCAAAGATTTTCAGATGCGCCAAATGCGCGCCCTCTGTGACGAGCAATACGCCGACAAGGAATAAAATAAACAGACCCAGGACCTGATACATACGATTCTTCTTCAAAAAGTTCGTAACCCTATCGGCCAATAAAATCATACCAAGGCCTGAGACTAAGATCGCAATGACCATAAGTGGCACTTGATAAGTTTTAGTCGGCTCACACCCTATGGCCCCTACCACAGGGTCAGCAATTAAAGCCGCCTTACACTCAACTACAGAACCCGTGAATTGACCAAGTATTGCGCCAGCATTGTCAACAATATTTGACGCATCTACACTGGCAATCGCCATAGCCGAGAGAATTGAGTCGACAGAAAAGACAAGGTTCATCGCCACAATCAACGCAATCGCGCCCATTACAGTACGCGAGCCGCCGCCTTCAGAATGTTCAATATGGTCAACTTGCAAAAGGTGATGAATTTCTTTGATGGCGGTATAAATAATAAAGCCCCCGCCCACGAGGGTAATGAGCGCTTGAGCCGTGAACTCGCCTTCCAAAATTTTGCCGAAATGAATACCAAATAAAGGCTCAGCCAAAAGTGTGAACAAGTTTACAATCAGGAAGAGAAGAACAATACGGAGTAGGACCGCAATACCGATACCCCATTTACGAACTTTTTGGGCATCTTTAGGGTCGCCAACTTTATTACTTTCAATCGCAATATAAAGCAGATTGTCAAAGCCCAACACGGCCTGCAGCAATATCAGCATAAATAAAGTAAATAGCGCTTCGAGCGTTAGTAGTTCAGCCATGAGGTCCTCCGATAAGAGGCGCTTCTAATATGATTTGACTAGGTTTGAAAAGCCGAAAGTGTTCACATGACACCAGAACTGTTACCGCCGACAGTGCCAATAACGCGGTCACCGACAAAAGGATTATCGGCACGTTCCGCTCCAAATGTGCTCATCGGGCCATGACCCGGAACAAAACGCATATCCCCGCCCAAAGGCCAGAGCTTATTACGAATAGAGTCTATAAGGTCCTGTGGATTGCTTTTAGGAAAATCCGTGCGGCCAACAGAGCCGCGAAATAAGACATCGCCAACAAAGGCAATCTTCATATCCTGATTATATATAACGACATGGCCGGGCGTGTGGCCGGGTGTATGCACAACGCCAAAATCGACGCCGCCCAATGTCAATGTCTCGCCATCCTCTAAATATCTATCGGGGACAACATTCTTGCCCATACCGGCATGACCATATTGCGACCACGCCTGCTCAATCGTATCCATCCAGAACTGATCGTCTTTGTGAGGGCCGATAACCGGCACGCCAAGCTTAGCGCGGATATCTTCGGCCCCGCCGGCATGATCCAAATGTCCGTGGGTCAGCCATATCTCTTTGAGGGTTACGCCAAGCTCTTTGGCGGCGTTCATAAGTTTCTCCGCCTCTCCGCCCGGGTCTACCAAGACGCCCTCCATAGATTCGGTATCCCACAATAAGCTACAATTTTGCTGAAAGGGTGTGACGGGTATGAGTCTGAGATCGAGCTGGGCCATGATGGCTATCTTGCCAGAGCCGCCTCAAGCGTCAAGTAAAACTCGTTCAGGGGGCATTCAGGCAGTTATGCCTATTTAGACGATAACTTATCACTCTCTCTTTTGATGAGTTGTCTCTCTTTAAACTTACCCCGCTTCAGAACTTTCTGGAGCGGGGTTTTCTTTTGAGACATTGGGGGTCCACATAACATAATTGTAACGCTTTTATCCGCAAACATAACAGAATTTGTTAGCAAAGCTTCATCCTACAGTCATGTTCTAGCTCTTATAAGGGAGTTGTCCAATTCATTGGATTCCCCTTCGAACTGGCGGCGGCCTTATGGCTTGCCGCCCTTTTTCGGACTCCTTGCCTTTACTTACATCTTTGTAATGAAACTGTATGACTCCCGTTAGGTTTGCTGGCTTTAAAGTGAGGCTGGGAAGTTTGGCATAACCCTCTCAAAATTTTTCCCAGCGGGGACAACTGACTCTTACCCCCAGACCAGACACAGTCTGTTCCCTGAAAGACGGGTTGGTATGAACGGTACCAACCCGTTTTTTATGGGCGAGATAAATATATAAAATTTAGGAGATCATCGCCTTAACCACAGCAACTAAAGTGTCACGGCTGACGGTCTCTTGTGCTGGGCGTGATTCTTTCCATTCTTCATTGGACTCAATGGCCTTAGCCATCTCAGCACCAAGATAAAGGTCCTTGAGCGTGACTTCGCCCTTAGCCAATTCATCTTCGCCCATCAGCACAGCAACCTGCGCATTACGGCGGTCCGCATATTTCATCTGCTTGGTCACATTGCCTGAGCCGATAAAGACCTCTGCTCGGATGCCTGCACTGCGAAGTTCTTCGGCCATTTTGAAATATTGCCCCATCAATGAGCGGTCAAAGGCGCAAATTATGACGGGCGGTTTGACGGATTGTTCCAGCGCGTTCATGCGCTCAAGCGCGGTTAAGAAACGCGAGACGCCAAAACTGAAACCTGTGGCCGGAACGGCTTGGCCGCGAAAACGCGAGACCAAATCATCATAACGCCCACCGCCGCCAATGGAGCCGATACGCACAGGGCGGCCTTTTTTGTCTCGTATATCGGCGAGAAGTTCAGCTTCAAAAACGGGGCCCGTATAATAGCCCAAGCCCCGCACAATTGAGGTATCATAGCTCACGCGGTCAGGACCAAAACCTGTGGCCGTTAATATAGAATCTATCGTGGCCAGTTCTTTCACCCCGCCCATGCCGCGCTCAGAGGTGCCAACTAATTTCTCAAGCGCTTCAATTGTTTTGCCGCGATCCGCATCAGACGCTGTCGTGAACCCTAGCACAGCCTTTATCCCGGTAGCATCTAGCCCCGCACCTTTGGTGTAATCGCCGCTTTCATCTTCGCGGCCTTCGCCCAATAATGCTTCCACGCCGCCAGCCCCAAGGCGGTCTAATTTATCAATCGCGCGCAGGACTTGCAGACGCTGCACCGCGCCTTCGTCGGTATTGGCCACGCCAGAACTTTCTAAAATTCCATCGAGCAATTTACGGTTATTGACCCGCACAGCATATTGCCCGTCTTTGAGGCCCGCCGAACGCATAACGTCAGCGGCGAGCATAATCATTTCAGCATCTGCAGCAGGGCCAGCCGCGCCCACACTATCCGCGTCGCACTGAACAAATTCACGAAAGCGCCCAGGGCCGGGTTTCTCATTGCGGTAAACCGAACCCGCCTGATAACGGCGATAAGGCTTGGCGAGCGCATCATAATTCTCAGCGACAAACCGCGCCAAAGGGGCCGTCAAATCATAGCGCAGGGAGAGCCACTGCTCATCATCATCCTGAAGCGCAAAGACACCGACATTCGGGCGGTCTTCGTCTGGCAAAAATTTACCTAACGCATCGGCATATTCAAAGGCGGGCGTTTGCAAAGGTTCAAAGCCATGCATGTCATACACACGAAATGCGGCGTCAATTAAGCGGCGCTCTGCGCGTAGAATTTCAGCGGGCTTATCCTCAAAACCACGCGGGCGGCGCGCTTTAGGACGAAAGGGTTTGTTCTTCTTAGACATGATGCGGGTTTTAGGCGGTTTTACCTTGAGGGGAAAGAGAAGATATTAAGTTTTCATTGCGAGTCTCTTACGCTTTTTTTGCCTATTAAAGTGGACGATCTGAAGCCGTCGTTAGTAGATATTTTAAGCAGTTATAAACCTATCCGCCACTATACTGTTTCATGAAAAAAGTTCTTATAGCCTGCCTCGCTATCCCCTTGCTGACAGCATGTGGCGGAGGCTCGGGCTCTTCATCTTCAACAACAACGTCTACCACTCCAGTAAACCGTGCGCCTGCTGTGATTACTCCCAATGCAGATCAAGCTGCCATCGTGGGCATCGCTTTCAATTATGACGCGACACAATCAGGCACGACGTTCTCGGATGCAGATGGAGATACCCTCACCTATACAATTGAATATAATCCAGGCCCTCAAGGTCTTACAGATGCAAACGGCGTGATAAGCGGCACGCCCTCTATGGCGGGCACTATTGAGACCACAATCAGAGTCAATGACGGTAATGGGCGCGAAGCCATAGACGTTTTTAATATTGTTGTATCGGCAGCTAGTTCGGGACAGTCCGCCATCCAAGCTAAGTTTTCGGGCACCATCGATATGGAAAATTTGGATAATTATGCCGCGCAGACGGCTCCCGCTTATATAACTGCGCCTCTGCTCGGCGGGAATCCTATAACGGATGAAGGTGCAACATTGGGGCGCGTTCTATTTTATGATCCGGCCCTCTCGATTGATGACACAATTTCTTGCTCCAGTTGCCACATGCAAAGCCAAGGCTTTAGCGACACAGATCTCGTTAGCGACGGTGTTGAAGGCGGCGTAACCGGCAGACATTCAATGCGTCTTATCAATACGGCCTTTTCAGATGAGCAAAACTTCTTTTGGGATGAACGAGCTCCAAGCCTTGAAGCGCAAACAACCCAACCCATTCAAGATGAGAATGAACACGGTTTTAGCGGTGTGAACGGACGTGAAGATTTAAACGACCTTATCGCAAAGCTTGAAGGGATAGATTATTACCAAGAGCTTTTCACCTATGCCTTTGGCGATGCCAATATAACCGAGCCCCGCATGCAAGCAGCACTTGGGCAATTTGTGAAAAGCATTCAATCATTTGACTCCAAATATGATGTTGGCCGCGCTCAGGTTGCGGGAAATAATGACCCCTTCCCTAATTTTACGACAGATGAAAATGCCGGCAAACAGCTCTTCATGATTGAACCTGGAAATGGCGGCGCTGGCTGCCATAGTTGTCACCGCGCTCCAGAATTCGATATTCGGCCTAATAGCCGTCATAACGGCATCGTGGGTGTGGCTAATTCCGTAACGGAATTTGATCTGACAAATACCAAAGCGCCAAGCCTGAGAGATGTTGTGAAACCAGACGGCTCGCCAAATGGCCCCTTTATGCATGATGGGTCCTTGGCAACGTTAATGGACGTTATCAATCACTATGATGAAATTGTTGCGACAACGTCAAATCCGTCTTCAACAGAATTTCAAAATACTATTGATAATTTTTTGAATTTTGGTGGCAACTTGCAAGATCTAAACCTGACAGACACTCAGAAGGCTCAGATGGTTAGCTTCCTGGAGACTCTAACAGGGTCAAGCGTCTATACAGACCCTAAATTATCTGACCCTTTCTAATCTTATCAGGCGCTGTCTTTTAATTTGCGTTCAATCGCATCCCAAGACAGTGCCGCCGCGTCTATATCGCTAAAGCGTTTAAGTTCCTGAACACCTGTCGGACTGGTGTTGTTTATTTCCGTCATCTTATCGCCAATGACGTCAATCCCCACCAATATCTGACCCCGCTCTTTGAGCATCGGGCCTATGGCGTCGCAGATAACCATATCAGTTTTGGTTAATTCCGTTGGCACAGGGGTTCCGCCAACATGCATGTTGGACCGCGTTTCACCTTCTAGCGGCACGCGGTTAATCGCGCCCACGGCTTCGCCATCAATAATAATAATGCGCTTATCGCCCTTGGATACATCTTTTAAGAAAGCCTGCGCAATAACGGGCTCGCGGGAGCTTTCCATAAACATCTCCATCAAACTGGAGTAATTACTATCGCCTTCTTTCACGAGAAAGACCCCTGCCCCGCCATTTCCGAAAAGCGGTTTTAAAATGATATTGCCATGTTTGCTGCGGAAGTCATCTATGGCTTGACGGTCGCGCGTGATGAGGGTTTCCGGCATCAGATGCGGATAATCTAGTGGCAATATTTTTTCAGGGCAGGAGCGCACCCATTC
>Ga0114953_1003545_pt1 | contig 10614 bp, 17 predicted proteins | sample SidtaG_FD_87298 | JGI IMG/M metagenome (GOLD analysis project Ga0114953, IMG submission 87298) | Marine algal microbial communities from Sidmouth, United Kingdom - Sidmouth_Male2 metaG | ecosystem: Host-associated > Algae > Red algae > Unclassified | place: Sidmouth, United Kingdom | collected... | reverse complement strand
TGGCTGCTTTCCCTGCCGTCTCTGCGGCGTCCGCGAACCTCCTTCAATTAGGCTTACCCCCCCCCCCCCCACGTGGACCACGTGCCGCTGGTAGGGAGGCGAAACCGGGTGGCTGCCGGAATACCAGTGGACGGGGGGGGCCATACCTCGGCGGACATCATCCTCTGCCACCGCCGAGCAACACCCTTCAATAAATAAACATCTAAAAGGACGCGCAGCTGCAGCTGACGAATGCAGACCGTCGCCGCCGGCGCAGGCGGGTGGAGTTTCCCATAGACAAGATCATCAAGTCGACGGCGCCATTTTGTTCTCATCTGGTCGATACGCTGAGTACTGCTGTCGCTTACCTGGAGGATGTCCCTCGCCTGGATTTGTGTTAGTCAAGCTGGGGAGCGTGCGCTGTACTTTCACTCGGTCTTCATGACCGGCTCGCGCGGCGCCAGCGTGCTTCCACGGCAGGCACCCCTTCCGCCGCCGCCGAGGCCCCCGTGGCACCCGCCGCTGCCACCGCGGCCGCCGCCCCTGCCGCCGCCGCCGCCGCCCCGTCGGCGGGAGACCATGGAAGTACCCCTATGGAGGTGACGCATGACCAGCGGCTAGCACAGTAACAAGCTGAGTTTTCGGCCGGGTGCAGACATAGTCACAATGATAAGAAGAATAAGCTGAAAAGTGCATATGAGGACAGAAGAAAAAACGGGGAACATGACAGGAATTATTCTTACCGTTTGGAGCAAGGTAGCCTGCTCAAAAGAACACGGTATGTGGCGGCATGATGCTTCTTCGGCACTGGCGACTCGCCTCTGAGGGCGACTGTGAGAAAATCAAACTGCTACCGGTTGCGGTTCTATTATGGGTCTGACCTCGGCCTGCTTCTACTGCGCTGGGATCACGGATTGCGGTTCTATTCGGGTTATGTTTCCTTAGGGCCGGCTCTCCCCCCGCCGCCTCCCCCACTGCTGCTGCCCCCCCTCCCTGTCACGACCCCCTTCCCCAACCCCCAAGCAGTCTGCGCCGTTCCCCGTGGGACCATGACCGCCTGCGTAGCCGTGGGTGGCTACAACCGCACCTTCCGTCGCACGCCGGTCGGGTCACTCCCCCCTTGCCGCTCTCGCGTTGCGGCGATTGCATACGAATGCTGAGCACGTGGTTTGGAAGATGAGCCCGCCAAGGATGCCGAGTGCCGTCCCCAAGACTGGCCAGCCGTCTTCTTCTTCGATCTGTTCGACACATGCCTCTGGCGCGACAGGTGCCGGACACGCGGGGAGCGCCACGCCGCCGACGTTGGCGCCACAGGGCGAGGATGTGACCACAAACGGTGCCATATTGGCGCCATCCCCCACTTTCTGAAACGGGAAGGTCACAACCGGCGGCGCGGCGGGCGTACCGCCGACGCCGACGCCCGAAAACATCATGCCGTCTGCGCCCGGCCCTGTGGCGGAGATGTTGGCTGAGCCCGGCTGTAGCAAAACCCGCACGCGCACGTTTTACAGCGTCTTGTCCCAGTCGTCACCCGGCGACAAGGTCTCCGATCGCCACGCAGTAGGCGCCGCCGTGCCATCGGCGGGCGCCGGCGTCGCACAACCGCCACCGTCGGTGGCCGCTTGACCCGCTCCGAGGCGGTACGCCACCCTGTACGTGTTCGGCGTGGATGGCAGCAGAGCCGTCGGCCAGTTCAGCGTATCCCCCTCGGTGCACGGGGTAGAGATGGCACCCCCGGGGAGGGGCTGTCCCACTGTGACGGGGCGGGCGCAAACGACAATCCCTTTGAGCGTCACCTGAGCAGCCGTCAGGTCTGACAGGCCGGTGGCGACAGCCGCAGGAGGTACCACGCGCTGCGCGTTGCGGCAGGTCGTATATGGCCACGTCCAATCTTCCGTGGCCGCCACGCCGCAACTGTCGTCAGCGTCTACCGTCACGTTAACGCCGCTGTGGCACAGGTACGGCGCAGACACGGACGCTTCGTCGTTGTCATTAGGTGGGCGGGCTGACCAGAAGTGGCACGCCAGGAGGGCAGCGAGATCTTCGTGTGGGAGCGGGGATCCATCAGGCGACAGAGACATTCGTGCCGCCGGAGAGATGAGCAGGGGCGATGGGCCGACGTCGTTGTGCCAGCCGTCCCTGCTTTAGGTGTGCAGCGCCGCCGCGTCTGCGGGAGCCTCGGCGGTCAAGATGAAAGCCACCCCTGCCGCAGCCACCGCGGCGGAACACCACAAGCACCGCTTTCGGCATCGTGCAGCCAGGAGTTCTGCCCCATTTTCGTCGCCGGGCGCTGTTGAACCATGTACGGTGCGTTCAAGTCAGTGGTGTACGTCTTCGAACATGGGTGCCTCCCAGCCGTGCGATCGGTCCGCATCCGCTCGGAGTGGGGGCTTGCTGTGGCGCTCACGGCATTTAAGTTTGAGCCACCAACGCCCGCGATACCAGCCAGTCCGGTGGGTGGCAACTGGGACGACGGCGCTCGCTGGTAATTCTGCTGAGCTGTGATCCGGCATTCTTGAAGTTTGACGCTAGACGACAGGCTCCAACGCCCCCGCCGTCGTGACAGCCTTAAAGGTCCAGTCAGCATTGGGGAGCCGGCCGATACGCGGTCCTCCCCCGACGGTAACGTTGACGTCACAAACAGCACGCTGCAACTGTGGTTGTGGTGCAGGACAGCAACGAAGTCGACCATCTTGACAGCGAAAAAAACTAAACATCCGCAGAAAAGACACCCTTGCGCAACGAGTGGTGCGCACGGAACGGGCGGCTGTGAGGGACCATCGAGTTGACTTCGTCACGGAAAAATAAGCCTGCTTTTCTGCTACAGAGGGTGCCAAGCACCGAGAATACATCGCTGCCCTTGCGACAAGCACCCTTTATTCTGATATGTTCATGGTTTGCAATTCATTGCATACTGCCACTCGCCAAACTGTGACTCTGTTTCCCAGACAGTCGTTCTGTATGATATGTATTGTGCTTCTCATGAAATCTGGCCTCGATGCAAGACCATCCTAAAAGCACTCCCAACAGTGTCGCCCGATCACGAAATAACCACACGTGGCGGGGATTGGGCACAACGTGTATGTATTTACTAGATAGTCCTGGAGCGAGCGTCCCAGCAATGTGCCCGTGGCCTATTGGAGGTCCACGATTTTGACAATTTCATCTTCGTTCGATAGTCCAGGAACCTCCATGGAGCACTCGTGTTCTATTTGTCGCCCATATAGTTCACGTGTGGCCTATCCAGCCCATTTTTAGCACTCTGGCCTATTGAACACCATTCGATTGGCTGGGACACGTCACGAATAAGGTATTTTGGGAGACGTTGCAGTGAGGAAAATCGAAACAAGCTTTGAAAACATGAACGGCAGATTCTGTTCTCGTGATCGCGAGGTGGATGACGCCTAGCTGCGAAGAGATGAGTCCCAGACCGAAGTTACAACGGAAAGGACGACGGACACAGTAGGTACAGTTGGCATGGTCTTGAGAGCAAAGCTATCATTATCATTACCCCCCCCTCACCAACCGTTCCAAGAATGTCGCAAACGTCCGATCACCCTCGGCAAGAATCGATTGCTCCCACTGCCGGCCTTCCCGAATGGCCTTCTCACGCGGAGCCCGACACTCGTCCGCACCACCCCTATTCACTTTCAGTCTCCGATCGGTAGCCTTGCGTACCCGTCTGACCCCGTCTTTCGAAGGACGTCTCGTGGCTCTCACGAGACTGGCGTCGCTCGCCTCTCGGGCAATCGCCATCGCCCGAACCAGATTGGCGCACCCATCCGCCTCAGTCGCAGCCGAGAACTCAGCCGCATTTTGGTCGTAGAATCCATGCCAGGCATCAATGGACTGCTTGCCGTAAATGCCAATACTGCCAAACAAGGACAGGACATCAGCAGCGCGCCGAAACAGGATGTGCAACTTCGGGGAGATAGACACCCAGGGAAAGCACAGCTTCAGGAGGCGAACAAACAGGTCGGTGCAGCTGCGGAAGTCTCTCTCCTACGCGGAGCTCACGTCCACATCTCTGTTCAAGGTCCGCACCAGCTTTCGCCAAAAAGCTCACAGCCGCTTATACGCGACGTGGTCTCTTTCGGTTACCAGACCGAGCAGGGTGTGACAGACCGAGTCACCTCCTTCGGCAATGGCGTGGCAGGCGCGCCCTATGAGCACCCCCCCGTGGTACGGCGCGGGGGAGACGCGCACGGACGAGCGTAGCGTCTCAGAAATCTCATATGCGTAAGGTAGCCCCACAGCGCGCCCACGACAGGATATTAACAGCTCCATGGTCAACCGCAGAAAGCGCGTCGTCACTCCCATTGTGATCTGAAGAGGAATCGGAACGACTTGCCGAGGATCTCAGGACAGCAGCGGTGCCCTAGCGATAGACCCGTGAGCGTCTTGAGAGAGCCTAGAGGTAGTCGCGTGAGGTAGAGTCGCGGAAGCGAACGTGTCAGCCATTTTGCGAAAGTGCTCAGCCGTTCGTAGATTGGTAGCGCCGGGAAACTCCAGGTCCTGCAGGGTCCCAAACCGCACGTTTAAGTCCGCTTGCGACGCGCAGGCAGTCGTAGTACTGTAGCACACAAGGCATGGCATTGTTGCACTTGCCCCTTCTGTGCCCATGAAAAGTACACAGGGCTTCATAGTCGCCCAAAAAAAACAATCGAACAGCGCGCCGCTCGCCATTCACTACGACGCCGTCGCGCACAAGGTCCCTTACCTTCTGCAGATGCTCCTTTAGCATCTCCGATACCTCATCGTAGGAATCCTTCTCCGCCGGGCAGACAGTGACGAGGATGGCATTGCTAAGCCGGTGGGGGTGTATCTGGTTCTTCAGCTTCAGAACGCCTTTCACCGAGCTAGGAGAGCCCCCCATATCCAAGCCCAACGCGAGGTGAACATTCTTCACGTTAGGCGGGGGTGACGCCGCCAGAGGGCAGCTGCCACTACCCATTGACGGTGGTGTGTAGACCTCCGTTTGAGGAATTGGCACCAAGTCCACGCCACGAGTGGGACGCTCCACGAATCAATTGGAAGCGCTCAGAGCATTCAGCTTCTCAGCGACCGCTTCCTTACGGTTGACCAGATGATCCCAGGTACTTGTCACGCTGACGCGTTTTGCCGGTAGAGCAGCCAATCGGGCACGCGCAGCTCTCAAAACCGGCTGGCCCGCGAGACCTGCACGCGACCCGCAAGGCCCACGCCGGATGCCATTTAGGGCAGGTAGGCTCAACCCGTAGGTCTGTATATGTCCAAGCTGCTGCTCTGGGGTCAGCGGGAGTGGTTGAGCGGCCTTGCTGCCTCGCCTCTGAGCTACGTTCGCGCGACCGCTCGCGACCCCTCCCAGCGCTACGGACTGCGCATGAGAGGCCACGTCAGCGTCCTCTTGGGACCCGACCACCTTAGCCAGTAGGCGAGAGCCAATTGCACTTCGACGGTAGCGCTGACTGCGCTTCACACGTAGCTTAAGTGGCGACATCCGCTTAAGCTACACTCTCTCGCGACAGTTCGCCCGCATAACGCGAAACTCAGGTGGACAGTCGTGTAGCAAGATGGCCGCCGCAATCTCCTGCAGTGTATCAAGGGTGTCGGATGTTTGGAACGCTCGTCGAACGAATGGAACGGCCCATAATTCTATTCCAGCCGGATTGGCCGTCTCATTGTCTCTATTCTGGACATTTAATAAAAAACAGAACGAAGCAGACAACCAAAAACAGAGAAAAATACACAGTATACGAGCAACGCTTCCTCTTTCTCCAACGATGTACCGACCGGTGAGAACACGGTGGTATTTCATGTCGCTGCGGCGTGACATCTGTCGTACCACCCGACTCCGCGGCCAAGTCCAGTATCGTTCCGTAACGACCTCGTGTCATTCTCCACCAGACAAAATCACCCGTCGGCCAACGCGCTTTTCCCGGGCACCGACCTGGCTTTTCCTCGACCCAGGCGCACCAGCGGTCCTGAGCGCCTACACAGCCACCATCTCCGCCATCCACGACGCCGTCCTTCCCCTCCTGGCGTCTGCCGCACGAGGTTACTGGCGTCCCCAGGTTTTCCCCACCCCACTTTTTTTTCCACCCCCCCCTGCCCGCCTGCCCCCTCGCCCCCCATGCGGCGGCGGTCGGCGGTGACCATCCGTGAGCTCTAGCGCGAGCGTGTCTTGGACGCGGTGAGGCTGGTTCGGCGCGGCTGGAGCGTCAGGAACGCTATGGACGAGGTCAACTTCAACGTCGACTTGGCGGTCCGCGCCTCGGTCGGGTCAAATCACGGGGCGCTGCACCCCCCAGTGTTACCGGCGGAGCGAATGGGCCGCCCCACCTACCTGTCGGTGGAGCAGAAGCAAAAGCTGTCGCACGCCGTCAAGGCCTTCCAGCTGCAGGGGTTCAATATCACGAAGCTCCACCTCATCCAGGCCGTGTCGGACATTTTCTCCGACATGTCCGCGGAGGAGAAGGCCAAAAGGCCAACCGGGCGGCCGTCCGAGTCCTGGGTGCGGCGCTTCTGCCAGCGACGGCACCTCCAGCTGCATATGGAAAACCGCATCGAGTGCTGACGCTCCAAGGCAGCGACGAAGGCCAGCGTTGCGCAACACCTGTCTGTTTTGGCTTACCTGGTCACCACGCACAACATCACAGCGGAGAGAATCTCTAACTGGAAAGAAACGGGGTTTTCCCTCACCACAATGGCGGTGTCAAGATCGAAGGTGCTGGCTGACACGGAGGCGGGCCGGTCGCTGTCGCGGGGCTTGTCTTTCGGAAAATACTGTGAGCACTTCACGATCGGGGCGGCGGTGACCGCAAGCGGGACGGCGTACCGCCCCATCTTCATCCTTCCCGGCAGGGAATCCAAGTATCGGGTGTTGGAGGGCGGATCCATCCAAACACCCGAATATGACCTGCCGGCTGGGGCAAAGGTTCATTACAGGGACCCGGCGGGGGTGGACGGACCTATAATGCTCTCCTGGGTTGACTTCTACCTCTAGGAGACAGCTGACCTGCGGAAGACCAGCAAGAGGATGGTCGTCGTTGACGGCCACGCCAGTCACCTGTCGCTACGTGTCCTCCTCCGATTGGCGCAAAACAACGTCATCGTGCACGCAGTCCCTGCTCATACGTCTCACTTCACGCAGCCGCTGGACGTGTCCGTGTTTGGGCCCATGAACGGCAGCAGCAAGGGCTTCGTCAGCGCCTATGTGAACAACTGCGCCAATGTGGGTTCCAATTTTACGGTGTACACCGCGTGCGAGCTCGTCACCGCTGCCTACAACTCGGCCATGACCCCTTCCATCACCAAGCTCGACTTTGCGCGCACGGGCGTGTGGCCGGTTAACCCGTCCGTATTCTCCGACTCGACCTTTTCCGTGAGCGCCCCTTAAACGCTGACCACCGACGCCGACGCCGTGGACCCGTGGCTGGACGTCCACGCGCGGTTCTTTTTGCGCGGGGAGTCGCTGGCCAACAGCGTGACCGTAAAGAGGACCGGGACGTGTGCACTGCGGCGGGTGCTCACGTCACGAGCGCCACCGTCATAGACGTGCTACGTCAGCGGGCGGCCAAGCGGGGGGAGGACGCGGAGCGGAAGCGCATCGCGGCCGCCGTGGTCGCGCAGAAGAAGACGGAGCGTGCCGCCGCCACCGAGGCAAACGCTGCTCATCGGGCGGCGGCAGGTACCCGTCGGACGGCTGCGGCGAGCGCCGCCGAGGAGGTGAGCCTGCGCGCGGGGGCCGGCGCTCGTGCCTCAATTCTTCTGCACGCGCGCCCCCTCCGCGAGAGGCGCGCCATTGCGAAGCAGCAGGCGGTCGAGCGGCGTGCTTGACGAGCCTGTACCTCTGTGTTTCTGTGACATGAAGTCCCTGTAGCTCTCTGCACCTATTTGTTCCTCCAACGGCCAGCCATAGAGATGGTGACGCATCGAAAACCCAGAAGAATAATGATAGAAAAAATAGTAACACAGAATCCACGTTGCTCGGCCAAGGCGCACCCGAATGCTGTTTTGCTGCATGTCGGCCAAAGGCCGCTCCCTCGCCCCCCCCCTAGCCCTTTCCCCGACCTTCACCTTCGCTAAACGGTGCATCCGGACCACTACCCACGCCCTGCTCAAGCACCGTCAACACAACCAACACCCGACTACGCCCCACGCATACTCTGCCCGTCCAGGATGTCTTGTGAGTCGGGGGTAAAAACATCTGGACCGCACCCCCCCCTCCCCAAGAGCCCACTCGTCGTCGATACCGCTAGCCCCACTCGCACGCCCCAGCCCCACCCCGACGAGCACCCACCCATCATCGTCCCCCAATCAAGCGCATCCCTCGACCCTCGATGAAGACCCTCCTTGCGGTCCGACCAGTAGAAGTTGTACAAAAGCTGCTCAAAATGTCTAGCAGTGCGCAGAAGGTAGAGGAGCGGCTCGCGCGTGGCAGTATCAGCTGCCGCGCGGAAGATCCGACTATCCAAACAGGGTCCGCAGCCGCGGCAGCCGACACTACCTGAAGCCTTTGGCGAGAGATGAGAAAGACGGGAGTTGGGGGAAAAAGTGGGGGGGGGCACCGGCGGTTGAGGGGGGAGGAGAAAAAGGGCTAGTGGGAGGTGCCTGTAGGTAGGAAACAAGGGGGTAGCACGATGAGGGTTCGTCTGCAATGGAAGGAACGACAGACAATCGACATGGCGGACGCGAAGGGCGATTATTTCCGAAATGCGGAGCACAACACGCCAGAGGCGGCAGCACCCGGGGCGCCGAGAGGGGAAGTGGTCGTGGCACGTGGTGGCGTGCACCTGGTGTTCTCGCCCTGGTGACAGTAATGAACGGTCAGCAGCTGTAAAATTTCGTTCCAGATATTCGGCAATCCTGTCATCAATGGCGACTCAGAGGGGGCTTGTTTGTCATAAAAAAAAAGAAGGAGAAGCCTAGTAAAAAGCATGATGTCCGAAAAGCACTGAAGCGCAGCTCACAGGCTTTTTTTTGATACCTTTTTTTCTTTGTGATCGTCTGTTGTTTCTTTGATAAAATAATAAATATGCAAACTGTTCCATACTTCCGACACATTTGATACCATCGAGGTTGTTCCAAAACGCGCCACTGCGGAGAAGCGCCAAAATTTCCGAGCAGCTAGGCGAATGAGGTGGAGGGGCGCGGGCAGACGCAATCGCTGATTGGGCCGCCTGCAGCTGCTCGGTCAGGCGGACGACACACAGCCTCTCAGTATCAGATTGATTCAGCGCCTCTTTACGCTCGCGTGTCAATGTGCACACGCGTGCGGCAAGGTGTGAGAGGCTTGGACCTGACGAAATGTGAGAGGTCGCCATTGAGCTGGCCAGTGACGCGCCACCGACGAGAGCACTGTCAGGTGCCGCGCTCGAGTGACCACGCCAATTCTCACACGAGATTGGATCCACCAAAGTTTGGGTGGCCGATGGTGGCGCAGGGCCATCTACCACATTCGCCTCTGCGGGAGCCTTGCGAAGCCGCGCCCGCTTACTCCGACAGTAACAGCGGTCTCAAGTACCGTGAGGAATGCCAAAATCTTCGGTGGCACGTAGGGACTGGCAGGGGATGGCAGGCAGCGCACGCGCGCATGCAAGCAGCACCTCGTTCACATCGGGGAAATATCGGTTTTGCCAGGCTCGCAGTCCAATAATGGGCCGGAGAAAGGCGTGTGAGCGTCCCGTGCAGCGATACGCCCCGAAAGCTCCAGGGAACGCGCTCCTGATATCAGCATCGAACAGACTGCAGGTGGAACGCAGTGTACATGAGAGAAAGAAGAGAGAGAAAGCGCTTCGTAATAGTGTGAGCATCAGGACAGCGCATGTGGATTGACATCTGTCTTTTGCAAGATCTTTGGCGCCTCTGCAACAGGCAGAGCCTGCCGATGTCCTTTCTCGCGCCATACCTTTCGCGTCCTCGCTTGCCTGCCATGTTTTCTAGCGAAGAACTCCGAATATTCTCAGGGATTATTCCCTGATGCATCATATGATACGGAAGTAGAGACGTTGAGGAATATCATTCAGTCGTTAAACAGAAGAAAAGATGCCCGTGCAAGGATAATGTCAGTAAGGCCATCACGCGATTGCCATTAGCGACATCGTTCGAGTTTACATTCTGCCTTCGTTTGGGTGTCAGCGGCGCACTTACTCTCGTACGGTCCTAGAAGACGGAGCGGTCGGAAGCAGATCGAGAAAGGGGAGGCGGGGGGGGGGGGGAAGGGGCCCGGCGGGGGCGGGGCGGGGGGGGTTTTTGTGTCCCATGCCTGGACACACGAGACGGATTCGACGCGGTCTTCACGACGTTGCTCCAGTGGTCGGTTATTTTGACCCTCTGTGTTGGGTCTATACAGTGTGATCTTAATGTTGACCATTCTGACAGCCATCCCATCACCAAGGCATCTCCCCGAGCCGTACCGCATATAAGAAAAAGGGGCATGGAAAGCACAATTTTACTACAAAGTTTGCTGCGTAGGGAGTAAGACCTCTCTCGTCAGCGTAGACTTGAAGTATATTACCTTTATTTCGCATGTTTCTAATGTCGACCATCCCGAATTGTGTGTCGCATGCAAGGAAATCCCTGCCTCAGTGTCTGGGCGACGGTCGCCCTGAGGTGCAGTTCTCATTTTAAGGTGATTTCTTTACTGGCATCAAC
>Ga0114953_1003544_pt1 | contig 10615 bp, 7 predicted proteins | sample SidtaG_FD_87298 | JGI IMG/M metagenome (GOLD analysis project Ga0114953, IMG submission 87298) | Marine algal microbial communities from Sidmouth, United Kingdom - Sidmouth_Male2 metaG | ecosystem: Host-associated > Algae > Red algae > Unclassified | place: Sidmouth, United Kingdom | collected... | reverse complement strand
TAACGAGATCCTGCGCATGGGTGAAGAATTGAAAGAGACTGTGATGGAGATTGTTGCGCGAGTGGAGCAGATGCAGGAATGGATAAGAGAGTAATAAAGGTCGGAAGACCGGAGACCGGAGTCCGGAGTTACCCGCGATATTCGGGAACCTCGCAGTGAATCAACAATAACGATACTGAACAGTCAGGATAAATAAAGTCAATAAGCGCCACCTATTTACATAACATTTCTTACATTTAAACCATTCAAACTAATGTAAGCAATGCCCACTCCTTTCATCATACAACTTCAATACGACGATCAGAGCGTAACGCCTAAGAGCGAAAAAATGACCTTTTACGATACGCTCTACACGGACGTCAACTCAGAGGATCTCCCACTTGGCCAACGGGTTCGGCTGACGATACACCCTAAAGAAGATATTGTTCTCAAAAATCTCCAGATCGATCTTGCTCAGAACTATGGTGCCAGCGATCAAATTTTCTGTAACGGTTATCAAAGCTGGACGGAGAGTAAAATGTATTTGCCTTCTGAGCAAATTCCCGATTTGAAATGGCCTGCACGCAACAAGTGGAAGCAGCAGGGTGATTATGAAAGGTCGCGCATAAAAAGAGGCACGGGACAATTGCATAGCTGGACTTACACCTTTATAAAAAGAGCTAAACAAGTTTTCTTTTGTGGTTCACTGAATGAGCATACGGGGTTTACCATTTTTCAGCATGACTGCCAATCGGGGAAACTTTCGATTCAACTAGATCTGGAAACATTAAAATTGAGTCACTCCTACCCTGCCTTTGACTTGGTGATTTTGGAAGGAAAAGAGGAGGCTGTTTTTAAAGCTTATTTTGAGCAACTTGATTTGCCGGAATTGAAGGCTCCTCCATTGACCGGATGGACGAGTTGGTATCATTACTATCAGGATATTAACGAAGATCTTTTAGACAAAAATCTACAAGCATTGGCTGCTCAGGAAACGAAAGTTGATCTATTCCAAATCGACGATGGTTACCAACCAGCAGTTGGTGATTGGCTCAAAACAACTGCTGGTTTTCCGAATGGGATGTCGAGTATAGCTCGAAAAATAAATTCACATGGAATGAAAGCAGGGCTTTGGCTGGCGCCATTTATTTGTGATAGTCGGTCAGATATTTTTAAAAACAAGCCGGGGTGGATATTGAAAGATGCGGCGGGTCAAATGGTAAAAGCTGGTTACAGTAAAGGCTGGGGTGGCTGGTATTACGCGCTTGATTTTTATGAGAAGGAAGTGCAGGATTATCTGACTGGCGTGTTCTTTCATATTTTTAATAAGTGGGGCTATCAACTCGTTAAGCTCGATTTTTTGTATGCCGCCTGTTTGGCTCCACCGTCCAATAAGACCAGTGGTCAGGTGATGTGTGAAGCGATGAATTTTCTGCGTCGGCTGGCTGGCGATAAATGGATATTGGCTTGTGGTGTTCCGTTGGGCGCAGCTTTTGGTCGAGTCGATTATTGTCGGATTGGCGGTGATGTACGTATGTCCTGGGAAGACAAGTGGCTTCGTTGGTCGGGGCTTCGAGAACGGACTTCTACCCTGGCCAGTCTTCATAGTACGCTTAATCGCTGGCAACTCAATGGCCATGCCTTTCACAATGATCCCGATGTATTTGTTTTGAGGGAAACAAAAAACAAGTTGACTCATACGGAGCAAATTACCTTATTATTAGCCAATCGTTTATTGGGTAATATTTTGATGACCTCTGATTTTGTAGGAGACTATAGTCCAGAGCAGTGGTGTGAGTTTACAGAAATCTTCCAATCTCCCTATATTCGGGTCAATCAGGTCGTTTTTTTAGGTTCTGAGCAATATTCCATCCAATTTGTTCATCAAAAGATCAAATGGATTGCCTATCTCAATTTGAGTAACAAACCAATGATTGTAACTCATCAGTCTCATCAAATTACAATTGTAAAACATAACAATTTAATTTTAAAAAACTGATTTTCAGCTAGTTAATAGCTAATTTTATTTTTTTCTAATAAATTCGATAATTTTCACAACTAAATTGTGATTAAATTAGTTTATTATTACTGAATGTGGTTTTGCTTAACTTTTTTTATAAAAAATTACTCAATATTAAGACTTACTCCATATCTGACTTAGAAAAGTTTACTGGTATAAAGAGGCATACCATTCGGACTTGGGAGCAACGGTACAATCTGCTGATTCCAAAAAGAAAGGAAAGTAATATCAGATACTATAATGACGACCAGCTAAGAATGCTGTTGAATGTCAGTCTCTTGTTGAGTAGTGGAATGAAAATATCTTCAGTCAGTCGAATGACTAATCAGGAAATTTATGATAAGATAGATGAGATTGTAAAGGTCCCAGAGGTTGAGAATTTATTTGACCAAAACATCATCAATCAATTGGTACATGCTGGCTTGACGATGAATGAGTTTCAATTTGAAAAGTCTATTTCGAGTGCTTTGATTCGATATGGATTCAAGAAGACTTATGTAAAAGTTATCTACCCACTTTTGATTCGAATAGGATTGATGTGGGGAAAGGAAAAAATGAATGCTGCACAAGAACATTTTATATCTAACTTGCTACGACAAAAGATACTGGTTTCTATTGATGCATTACCATATCCCCAAACAAATAAAGAAAGATGGGTACTCTTTTTACCTCAGAATGAAAGCCATGAAATAGGTCTGCTATTCGCACATTATCTGATCAAAGAAAGCGGCCGTCCGGTAATTTACCTGGGGCAAAATGTTCCACTAGAAAATCTAATCAGTGTGGCAGAAACAGTTAAGTCAACGCATTTATATTGTTTCTTCGTTAAAAATATACCTGGCAAATTTTGCCAGAATCTGTTGAACCAGCTCGAGCAATTAATCCCCAAGAATAACATTTTGGTGTCTGGCAATTCTAGGATGTTGGGGTCGCTCGAGTTGGCTAAACATTCTACCTGGGTTCAATCCATTGAACAACTACAGGATGACTTCCTTACTCCCTTTAATAACAACGATAATTAAAGGCATACTGATGACAGATTTGGTAAAACATGCACTACCCTTTGGAATACTGGGGAATATAGCCCATTCTATCTTTGTTAAATCTAAGTTAGATTACATATTTGACTATAGAAAAAGTGTCTTGGAAAAACATTTTACAAAATAGCCCCGACAAATCCACCTATTCAAAGCGATTTAAGCAAAATATTCGAATATATTTTCCCCTTAATCTTTCATCTTTTTAGAAAAAAACTTAAATTTGTGACGCTTAATATTATTAAGCAATAAACTACTTTTGATAATTCGGCATGATTTCCTTTGGATATCATGCCGTTTTTTCATTTTACTTTCCCTTCTCTATCTTCATTTAAGTAAGTATTCAATAAGAAATCGGCTATATTCGGGTTCACCTAATTCAAATGCCTACTTATGAAACAATTTCTACTTCCTACATTTCTCTTACTTTTCACTTTACCAGGCCTAATGGCTCAAGAATCGGAAGAGTTACCGCCTGGAGCCTTTCGGAGATCTCATTGAACACTGGAAAGGAGAACCTTCCGCCTGCTTCTTTCCTGATAAAGAATTGACCTACGATGGTAGCATCGGCAAACGATTAGCCAAGTGGCTAAAAACCGATGCCAGCGATATTCTTTTTATGTATGGTGCTATGGATACCTGGACGGCAGCTCAAGCGGATCTTGGAAAAAACAACAAGGTTAAGAAATATGTTTTTGAAGGTAAGCATCATGGGAATGCTCGGATTCGGGAGGTGGATGAAAGGTTGCAGGAGGAGATTTTGAATTGGGTTGAGCAACGATTAAGTATTAACGATTAAGTATTAACGGCCTTCTGACGTATGAGACGTGATAGAAAGCGTGTCCCCGACGTGAGCCCGTATGGGGGCAGGCTCACAGAAAGCGCAGAAAGTGATACGTTTTCTCACAGTGAGTCCTGGAGGGAAGCTTTCTGCGTTCTTCAGCGTCTTCTGCGAGCCTGCACTCTGGGAAATAAACCAATTTGTATTTGACATCGAGCTTAGTACACTGTAACCTAAATTCTGCCCGATTGAGACATTCATTCGGGCTGCGCGCCTGTCAAGCTTGCCAGATTGACCTGTCTAGGGCCAGGTAAATGCGGCTTACCAATCTCTTAGGTTTTCAATTTAAAAGTTCAATCTCAAAAGAAGTACCCAGAGCCTGAGTCTTATCGTAAATTGTCTTTCCGTTTTTAACCACTTCGACTCTTTGTTCTCCTCCAGATCGTTTGACATAAATATCGAAAGTACTCCCCATCGCATTTATTTTTTCCAGAGCCATATTGTCCCAGTCGGAAGGCAACTGCGGGGTCAAAACAAATCGATTGAAATCTACTGGTCGGATACCAAATAACCCTTCGGTGAAGATTCGACAATACAAGGCGCTTTCTGCCGACAGGTGCGCCATGTTTCCTTCTGGCCAGGCTTCCACTACATAAGGTACATGAAAACCCAACAAGCGAGTTTGAGAATAGGCTCGCAATTTTGGTAAAGCACGATCAGCAGCCCCGGCAATAAAAGCTCCTCTAAAAGCATACAACGTTCCTCGATCCCAAAAAAGATCTGGCTCATCCAGACTGGTATTATATTCTACTCGCACGCCATTGTCGGTCCAGAGTTTTGAGAATAACGCATCCAGGGTTCCTTCTTTTCGTTTATCAATCCCCATAACAAGCGGCAAGCAAATCCAATGACGGAGATATTCATGTCCCTGAAAATATTGATAGGTATGTAAGTCGAGAATGTCTGCTCCAAAGTAATTTTCGATGGCAAGAGCAAGTGCTTCTGCTTCTTGTTGATAGTTGTTTATTTCTGTTTCATCTTCACCGAGTGCCTTACCCAACAAAGCGGCATTCTTCCAGGCGCCATAGGCGAGTGAAGAAGTAGCAAGGTTGGCATCACCGGTTGCAATTCTTCCTTCCATTTCATCCGAATCCGATTTGATGACTCCGGCCTCGTTCTTTTGACGTCGGCAATACTCCATGCACCATTGAATCATGGGCCATAATTCTTTACCCAACTTAGCATCACCAGAAGCAAGGGCAAATTGGCTGGCTCCAAAACCAATCATAGCTGCATCTCCCCGATCACCACCACAACAAGTAAGTGTAGCCCCCATTTCAAATGAAGACCAGACATTGTCGTAATCTTCCGGTAAGTTTTGTGCAAACTTCCGATAAGCATTCATAGCTGCTTCATTACCAATATCATAACCCAGGTACGGAAAGAAAGGACCTGAATACTCAGCCTGGTCATTGGCCCAAACGCCTCCATAGTAGCGGCCACCTCCAGGTGAATGAACTAAGCCCATTGGTGAGTCGAAGATACTTTCGGAGGCACGCACCTTTGAAAAATCGAATAGTGTATTCAACACCGGATCTGGTGTTTTTAACTGTAGATAAGCCCAAATGCCATCCAGGTAACGTCGTCTTGTTTCGACTGTTCGTTGATGATTGGTTTGGATCCTAGGTTCGTCATTCAAACGAGCAGTGATATAAATTCCAAACGCATATTTTTCTCCGGGGTTTAATCGAACAAGGTCTTTCTGACCATCGGAAAAGATTTCGCGAATATACAATCCATCTTCGCCTAATTGTTCTTGTCTGAAAAAAGTATTATTAATCTTAAGCGTTTTTACGGTATCGCTTTCGTTAGTCAAAATCCATTGCTCCACGAACATGCGTTTCGTCATAGAAGGTACAAAAACTCGTTGCAAACTAAGACCCTGCACTGCAGCATGTTTAATATTGAGCACTCCATCAATTACTATTTCTTCGACAGCTCCTATTTTGTAGGTTCGGTTTTCGACAATAATTTTAGGGATAATCTGATCGGTATAATCATCTTTTAGGTAGGCCCGATATTTTGCCCATTTGTTGGCGTCGGAGTTAATGAATACTCGAAGCTGCGGGAAGATAATATGTCGTTCAACTTCAACCTGTTTCTTTTCGTCAATAGTGTATGTAATAATACCTGCTACTTTTTGACCGTTGAGTTCAATATTATCTTCGTGTGGCAAACGTGTTTCTTGAGTAAGATCCCAATGTATTCGATGATCCTTTTCGATTTTCCAAAAAACTTCTTTGGTTTTGTCCAGAGAAATAACTTCGGACTGAGCTTGCAATAGATTAGCGGCGAGGAGCAAAAAAAGGAATTGAATAATTCTCATCATGATTTGATTTTATCTTAGTTGATTGCTAAGATAAAATCAATAGTCGAGAAACTGAAGGAGTTGAGTTATTTCTGGGCAGAAAGTGGGTTATCGATTTTTAAAAGTTTTAGTGCTTCCTGTACTACAGGATCTTCTTCATTCCAAACGGAGAAGAAACCTTTGTCGTGAAACAGTTGTCGCGCAAAACGCGATTTGAGCACCTGACTGATTCGAGCCTTAGAAGAGGCAAAAGCTGCTGCATCGTATTCGATTTCATTTTTATCGGCATACGCTTTAAACTCGTTCAAGACGGCATCGTTGATTCGGAACTTGTCTTTAAATGATTCCAGATTATCATATTTGAAAAGTGTCGGATGGTCCGAAGCATATCTATATGCAAATTGGGAAGTTAATTGTTTGAGTTGGATATAGTAATCATCAAAAACAGTAGTATCAATCGGAACAAAAAAGTCAGGTGAAATACCTCCACCACCATACACCACGCGACCGTCTAATGTGTAAAAGGCAGTAGTGTCGCTTTGATGAATGCTATCTGCGCTGATCAACTCTCCATCATTAAATCGTTTGACGACATCACCATCGTAAGCGTCTTTATCGTCATACGATTTTTGGATACATCTTCCTGAAGGGGTGTAGTAACGTGCTACTGTGAGTCGCAATGCTGAACCATCTTTGAGGTCGTATTGCTCCTGTACCAATCCTTTTCCAAATGATCGTCGTCCAACCACTACTCCTCGATCCCAGTCTTGAATCGCACCAGCTACAATTTCACTTGCAGAAGCAGACCCTTCATCTATCAGTACGGCAACATTTCTTATTTTATAAAAAGTCTTTCCTGTTGTTTTATAATCATTTCTTTTGACGGTTCGCCCTTCGGTGTATACCATCAACTTACCCGACTCTTCAACTAGCTGACTCAATATATTGGTTGCCTGCTCCAGATAGCCGCCAGGGTTTTGACGTAAGTCAATCACAAGATCCTGCATATCTTCTTCATCTACCATGGTTTCCACTTCTTTCATAAACTCTCTATAAGTGGTTGCACTAAATCGAGATATTTTTACATACCCCGTATTATTATCGAGCATATAAGCGACATCCAAACTATGGAGTGGAATTTGATCCCTTGTTATTGTAAAATCGAGTACCTCGTTGCTTCGCCCTCGCAAAATACCAACTTTTACTTTAGTACCAGCTTCTCCTTTGAGTTGCTTAACCACATCATTAATGGCAATTGTTTTACCACCGACAATGGAGTCTCCAATTTCAACAATTCTATCGCCTATCAGGATACCCGCTTTCTCGGAAGGTCCATCCGCAATGGGCATCATGACAACAATCGTATCTTCAACAATTAGAAATTCAATGCCCACGCCTTCAAAATTACCATCTAATTGTTCATTGACTTCTTTTAGTTCTTTGGCAGAAATATAATTGGAATGTGGATCAAGGTCTCCCAGCACATTGGTGATCGCTTTTTCAATCAATCCCTCTCTATCAATATCATCAACATAGCGTGAATCGATATAACGGATAAGTTCTTCTACTCGGCCAGGCTCAGATATTCGACCCAATTCTAATTTTTCATTGGAGCTAATCTTAATGATGGGGGCTTTTTGCATTTTATTACCTATAAACATACCACCAACCATCACCAATGCAAGTAGCAAGGGGAGCCAAATATTTAATTTCTTAGGTTCGTAATCCTTATTATCCACCATTCGTTTACAACATTTAAAACTTATTATTAATATTAAGTATATCAAAAGACATACCTAATAAACTGCGCAAAGATAAAAAACCAATTAGCTTTTCAATTATTCAACTTCGTACTGATGTCGGCAATCAGGCAGGTTCATCAAACGCTCCCAATGATAACGAATAACAAAGTATAAAGTTTTGTCAAGAATAAACTACGATCATTCATCAACCTTCTAAAAGTTTCGACTAAATAAAGGGAAATAGTCACAAGAAGTCGATATCTGCAAATAAGTTCGATATTTTTTAGCATTTTTATGCGAGCATTGTATTTGTTCGCTTATTGTTTCTTTTAAAGTATCACGTTGTTGTATCTGGTTAGATATACGATTATCAAGTTTAAGCAATCCGCTATTATTTAAGTTTGAGCACCGTAAATATTTTATAAACTCCAAACAAACCAACTAATACCAGACAAATGGAGATTGATGAAACAGACAAAAAAATATTGACCATTTTAATGAAAAATGGTAAAACTACTTACGCCGAAGTCGCCAAAGCGGTCCATGTTTCAGGAGGAACCGTACACGGTAGAATGAAAAAGATGGAAGAGATGGGGGTCGTAAAAGGCTATAATATAGTAGTCAATCACATGAAGCTAGGCTATGATATAACCGCTTTTTTGGGTATTTATCTCAATAAAAGCTCCCTTTACGAGGAAGTATCGGAGGAGCTCAAGCAAATACCTGAAATAGTAGCAGCTCATTATACTACTGGCAATTATAGTATTTTTGCTAAAATTATATGTAAAGACACCATGCACCTTCGAATGGTTTTACATGATAAAATCCAAAAGATACAAGGTATTCAGCGTACAGAAACCTTTATTTCACTGGAAGAAAGTATTGACCGCCCTTTAGATATTAATACTTTATAAACTAGGTTAAGAATATTTGTAACTATTCAGCCGTTTTCTGAATAGACCGAAGACCGGAGACGGAAGACCGAAAGCCTTCCCCGAAACCTCGGGAGACACCCCACCCTAGTTCCACAATCGCTTAACGTTAGCGGGAAACTTCGGTCTTCTGTCTTCCGTCTCCGGTCTTAAAGCAGATACTGCTGAACAGTCACAAATATTTTAAGATCGTCGCTCAAATACACTATGATTTAAGTTGCTTTGTATTTTGAATACCTGCTAGATGGAAATATCCGTTTTAGCAAACAGAGAAGTTGTTCTAATATTTTATTGAAAAACCGAAATTTCTATGAGAAACTGTTTTATAACAATGCGATGCCTTTTGGTTTTTTCGCTTTTTATAATTTATACTTCGATCAGTTCCTGTTCGACCTCTCAACCAAAAAAAGTTACGACTGACACCATTCCTGTTACAGATGGTACCTATGAAGGCTATCGCTTGAGTGTGACCAATATTAACATCAAGAGGAAGAAAAAAAAATCGACCATTATTGATTACACCCTTTTCAATACTGGCCGCAATAATATTAGTATTATTAAATCTGCTCCAGATAAAGTTCCTATACTCATCGAGTTTGATCATTCATTAGAAGAGGCTGAACTGCAAACTTATAAGTCGCAGATTATTGCCAACATCTTCAATCAGGACACTCATATTGCTTCGGGCAAATCGCTGAAAGATCGCAGCATGAAGCTCAATACCAAAGCAGCTGTCCATTCGGATGAGGACGATACGACCTTTACCATTAATGTTGGCAAAAATTCTTCTTCCTCTTCCGAGCGCTACTTCGACAAAAACTATTGCCCCGACCTGCACATTGATTCCATTCGAATTCTTAAATTGACAAAGAAGTGGGTCACCATAGAATATACACTTAGCAATACTGGTAAGGGACCTGCCTCGTTATCAGGTGAAACGGATTCGGAAGAAGACAACCTGTTTGTGAGAGCGCATCTTTCTGGTGCCAAACGTTTGTCGCGTGGAGCCGTCGCCATAGGTGGCCATTATATTACCGACAAGTATGTACTGGAAGCGGGTGAAAAATATATTGGTATTTTCAGAATAGATGTTAGAAAAAGAACTCGATATACTTCTGTACTTATTTTGGAGCTTGATCCTTTTTCAGCAGTTCGGGAATGTGATGAGACGAATAATCAGCGGCCCATTATTCTTGAGTGATTTATTTCCCAGAGGGCAGGCTCGCAGAAGACGTAGAAGCCTTCTATCGTAGCTCACTGTGAAATATCGTATTACTTTCTGCGTGATTCTGTGCTTTCTGTGAGAGACAAAAAACCCAAACCTTGGCAATCAAAGTTCGGGTAAAGTTTTTAAATTCAATTCTGTCAATTAATAATAATTAAAGCGACGAACTTTGGCTGCATGTTTAGCCAATCGAATTAGTTGACTGGTGTAGCCAAACTCATTGTCGTACCAGGCATAGATCGTTATATTTTTTCCTTCAGGAGAAACTATCGTAGATGGAGAATCAAAAACAGAGGTAGTCGTCATACCGACTGCGTGACTCGACACATATTCGGTTGAGCTAGAATAATGGATCTGCTCGATCAGGCTGCCATAGATGGAAGCTTTTTTGAAAAGCGCATTCACTTCGTCTACGGAAGTTCCTTTTTTGACCTGTAAGTTTAGAATCGCTAGAGATACATTAGGTGTCGGAACTCTTACCGCATTTCCCGTAAGGATGCCTTTCATATGTGGCATCACTACTCCCACGGC
>Ga0114953_1003542_pt1 | contig 10620 bp, 9 predicted proteins | sample SidtaG_FD_87298 | JGI IMG/M metagenome (GOLD analysis project Ga0114953, IMG submission 87298) | Marine algal microbial communities from Sidmouth, United Kingdom - Sidmouth_Male2 metaG | ecosystem: Host-associated > Algae > Red algae > Unclassified | place: Sidmouth, United Kingdom | collected... | reverse complement strand
TCCTAGGTGACCGTGTCACCGGGCGAGAGTAGAGCAAGGGTGTGCGGGTGGGTTCCCTCAGCTGGGCAGGTGTCCCTATCTGTTTCTGTGGGCTGGGGTGACACGACGTTTCATGCGACAATAGTGTGCCCCGCAACGCAGGAAGTGGGTGGTGGTCGTGCTAGGACGGGGGCCTGGGGTGCGTGATTGGGCCTCTGATGCTGTGTCCTCGTGGTGACCGACGACGGTGGGTGTGCTTTCGCGGTGGGCCAAGCGCGCGCCACGCGTTGGTGTGGTACCCGTGGTGCGCGTCGGGGGCTTTCATGGGACGGGCCCGCTACGGACCCTCGGGGCATGTCGGGTGGAGGAACCCGCTGCGCCATCGGGAAATGGGTTTCTCCTCGGTTGAGTGGCGGTAGGGAGACAGCCATCGGACGGGGTCCAACGTGGGTGGTCGCCCTGCCCACGGTACGGAGGCGGCCGCCTCTGCGCTCTGGTCCCTCGTGGCGCTGGGGGTGTATGCATGCCGCAAGCTCGTGGTACGCCACTGTGTGGCGCCTTTGTGGTCCGCGCCGCTTGTATAAGAACCGGTACCGTCGCGACCCGCGTGGGGGCTGCGCCTGGACACCGCTTCATCTCAGCCCATGCTCGAGCACAGTCACTTTGCTCCACCGTTCTCGCAACTACCCCCCCCCACGGCCCGCACACACCCTGGGTACGGAACCCCTCCCCCTGCCGCCCCACCTTTGTCGCCACTCTTTCTCAACCATGGGGCCTCCTGGCCTCAACAAGTCGGGCGCCGGTGACGCCTCTCGGGCTCCCGTCGGGCGCGCTAGTGAGGAGGTCATTGACGTGGACGCGCCCGTGCCCATAAAGGTGGAGACGCCAACCAAGGGCAAGGGCGTGGCCAAGGCCGCCTGCCGCCCGGACGAGCCCATGAACGTCGACGACCCGGAAACCTGGTCGCCGCCCGTCCCGTCGTCCACCGGCGGCCCCTCGGGGGCTCGTCGTCCGCCCCAGTTCCTCACGTTCGGTGGGATCCTCGGGGTCACACTTTACGACAAAAAGATGGAGGTCCTTGCCGAGGAGGACGAGGCCGCTGCGGCGGCGAATACGGACCAAGTGGTGTCGGCCATCGATGCGGCATCGGCCGTCAAGGTAGACGAGGCCGGCAAACAGGCGTCGGACGGCAACACGCGCGAGGCGGGCGGGGTGGCTTCGGTCATTATTATTGACGAAGCGGGCGAGCCGGCGTCGGTTGTCGATGCCCGTGACGCGGGCGGGGTGGCGTCGGTCACCGACGCCGGCGAGGGGGGCGAGGCGGGCGAGGCGGGCGAGGCGGGCGAGCCGGCGTCGGTTGTCGATGCCCGTGACGCGGGCGGGGTGGCGTCGGTCACCGACGCCGGCGAGGCGGGCGATGCGGGCGAGGCGGGCGAGGCGGGCGGGGTGGCGTCGGTTGTCGATGCCGGCGAGGCGGGCGAGGCGGCGTCGGTTTTCGATAACGGCGAGGCGGGAGAGCCGGCGTCGGGCTTCGATGCCCGTGAGGCAGGCGGAGTGGCGTCGGTCGTCGATGCCGGCGAGGCGGGCGAGGCGGGCGAGCCGGCGCCGGCCGTCGGTACCGGCGAGGCATGCGGCGCGGTGTCGGTCGTCAACACTGCGTCGGCCAAGGGCAAGGCGCCGGCCAAGGGCAATCCGTCGTCCAAGGGCAAGGCACCGGCCAAGGGAAACGCGCCGGCCACCCTGACGTTCCAGGCGGGTGAGGGAGCATCTATCGAGGAAACGTCATTGATGCCGGCGTGCGGCTCGGCGACGCTCGGTGAGGCGGCTGAGGCCGCTCGTGTGGCGGAGTTGGCTCGCATGGTGGCGGCCAGCAGTGAGCGCGACGTTGTGATTGCTGATATCATCGCCGACCAGGCCGCCCAACTGCGGACGCCGTGGCCGCAGACGGAACCTCGTATGGGGCTGCCATCCTCTCGGCGCGAGCATCAGCGTGACGGTCGGGCGCATCAGGTGCAGATGGAGCCGGAGGTGCCTGGCACAATGGCCATTCCGCAGGCACAGCGGTCACTCTTCCGCACTGACCACAACTTCAGCTTGCCCCGCCGTCCTCGGCGCAGCTTCGTACGTCGGGCGGCCGTCATGCAGGTCATGCTCGAGAGCGCGAGTGCCGCTGCAGTACGCGCGACGGTACCTGGGTCGACAAGTGGCAGCGGGGAGGAATCGGCCGACGGTCAAGACGAGGTTGGTGGCCATTCTGGGGGTGATGCGCCGCGGAGCGCACACGATAGCGACGCCGTCGACCCTTCCGCGGCCGTGGTGCGCGAGGGTGGCTCGCAAGGCGCGGCGCAAGGACGTGCGTCGGCGAACCCCCGTAAGCGGTCTGCGACGGAAGAGAATGGGGACCTGCACGATTCTTCCCACGATGCACGAGGGCGCGCTCCACAAGGTCAAGCGGCTCGCGCTAGCGATGCTCTCGCCGAGCAGCTCGCATCCCGCAGCCGAAACCCGCGCATCTTCCCTTCCGCCTTTTGGATGCCTGGGGCTCATGCCGTTCTCTCTGCCGCCCAAGACCCACGGGCGATGGCCCATCATCCTTCGGTGGCACCGTCTTTGACCCGCGGCGCAGCCACAGTGGGCGCTGACGCGGCTTCACTGCCGCAGCGGTTCAGCACACCACCGCTGTCGCCACTTCCGCCGCTGCAGCCACCTCCACCACCTCCGCGCCGCGCCACCGCTGTCGGGGGGACCCTGCCGCCGCCGCTGCGCCGTGTCGCGTCTGTCGTGGAGACCCCACCGCCTCCGCCGCGCCGTGCCGCGCCTGTCGGGGAGACCCTGCCGCCAGGGTCGCCACTATTGCTCGACGAAGGCGACAGCAGCAGTGCCATGAACAACGACGACCTCGTGGCCGCGTACATTACGCCGCCTGCGTAGCCATCGGCGAGGACACCTATGTAGCCCAGGTAAACCCGGCCGTCATCCGGCAAACGTCGGCGGTCAAGCAGTGCACGTGCCGCGCGCACCGCGCGCGTGGCAGCCACCGCCAGCGCGGCCGTTGCTGCGCACAGCGCGGGCGACGATGGACCCGCCCTGACACTGCAGGACGTCTGAGACTCCATTTGCAATGGACTCTCCTCGGTTCGGCGGGAGATGACGCGGTTCCGTGCTGAGATGGTCGTAGTCAAATCCCAGGCGGCGTCGTCGCTGCGGCGGATGGACGGGCTTACCACAGTGGCCGAAGGCTCCCAGTCTAGCAATGGGGCCGTGCTTGAACGGCTCGCAGAGCTGGAGACCACTCTGAACGGCTTTGGACGTCGCCTCCCTTCTGTGCATGCCGGCGCCGAGCATGGTGCTAGCGCGGAGGCCGCCACGGTGCGCACCATCAACGAGATCAAGGTGAGTGAACGGAACACTCTCATGTTGGAATTCTCTCTGAGGGGCGAAGACCGTGGCGGGAGACTCCGTCCCAGCGTGTGTCATCTTGCTTTTTGGCACGAAGAAGATCAGCGCGCCTGCTGTGCATGCGTGCCTTGCCGCGTGAAACAGTATGTGACTGTGTCTGGCGTGTGCAACTTACGCGTTGTTGCTGTCTCCTAGTTGTTTTCTGTCCTTGTTGTGTTGTGGTTGTTCTCTGTACAGGAGCGTCTACTGAAGACCCTCGTTAGCGAGATGCGCACGGCGTCTTCGTCCGCGGCGGTGTACCCAACGCCCGAGGTCATCAACGCCCGCCTGATGAGTGTGGCCGCCCAGGTCATGAGGGTGTCTGAGGAGGACGCTTGGCAGAAGCTGAAAGACAACGTGATGTTGCCGGTCCGCAAGCCGGCGAAGGGGATTGCTCTCATCGTCGCGTACCAGTACTTGAAGCGTATTGTAAGCCACTTCGGCAGCTCGCTCTCCTCTGTCACCGTTTCCGCCTTTGTCAAGCACATCCACACCCTCAAGGGTATGGGCACTTGGAGCTCCCCGTCGGCTTCTTCGACTCGCCGCGGTCTGAAGCTGTCCGCTGAAGAGTGCACCGAGCTGCTGGGCGATGACTCCTTCATCTCGGACGTGTATGGCCGGCTGGAAATGCTCGAAGCCTTGGCCAAGGTGATCAACGAGCTTGTGGGTACGGCGTCGATGATTGCCTGGACAGGCCCCAACGAGGCTTCGCGTGTCATACGATGCATTTACGGGCTCTTTGCCGCCGTTTCCTTCCGAGTACGTTTACTAGCCTGCGTGCGTTGTGCAGTTCCGCGCTTCCTGTGTTCTGATTATGATACGACTTGCGCTTGGGTGTACGTTCCTTTAGTTGCTGACGCCCTCTTTCTTCTGCGTTTGCGGACCTGTTGCTGCTCGATTGCTCCTTGGCTTGACTGCTTCGCACTGAGAAGGTGCGCTCCTACCTGCACAACCGAGCCGAACTACCGCCCGTCGTTACGGGTAGTGCCGTTCTCAACCAAGGGCACCGCGCGCTGTACGTGCGCGAGCTGCTGCTCCTTGAAGACGTTCTCCCGAAGGACGCAGGCATCCACGACGGGCTGCAACTCGTCGACGGTGCTGACGCAGACCGGCACCTCGCTTTGTCCGTGCCTGCCCCTGCGCCGTCGGTCGGCGCACCCGAGCAGCGGCCTGCTTCCCCGACGGCCGATGCCGTTTCGTCGGCGGTCATTGTCCCTCCCCTGCCCCCGCCTGCGGCGGCTCCTGTGACAGGGACGGCCGTGCCGACGCCGCCTCACGCCATGCGTTTGGCACCACTACCGGTGGATGTGCCGATTTTGCCAGGGTCGCAGGCTGCTCGCGAGGCCGAGCTCGCGGCACGGGACGACTGAGACGACGAAGAGGAGGACGAGATCCGTCCCGTCTCCAATGAGTACGCCGCCCAGTGGGCAGCGTACCGTGCTACTCGCCGCTGAGTCGTGATGCTGTTCGACGCTCTTTCTGCCGTTCAGGCGTCATGGCGGCTCCGTGGACCCTGCCATCTCGCACTGGCCAGGTTGGTGTCGAGCCTACAGTTTCGAGTCCATCATTTCCTGTCCGATTTCTCGACTTGCCGGAAAACAAGGGCTACCTTTTTACGACGCTGGACAGCAGTACAGTACCTTGCTTGCCGTCCGACGCTGGACTCGGGTCCGCGCGCGCCTCGACAAACGCTGTTGCTGGCAGCAACAGTAGCAGCAACTTGCTGTTACCCCGGGGCACCCTGCTCCCCGCCCACACGCGGCCACCATTGTCCACCCTGTGCCTTGCCTCCGCTGCTCTCCTGAATTTTCTGCTGTGCAGCCACCCCCCCTCGCCCTGATCGTACGTTTGCTCCTCCAACCCCCTTCGCCCTGATCGTGGTGGTGCGTCGATGGTTCCAGCCCCACCGCCGTCAGGGAGAGACCATGAGGGAGAGTGCGTCTGTGGTGCATGTTATCCCTTGTGTGTGCGCGACTGTGCGGCACGACAGGATTCTAGGCAATGCAATACTGTGCTTCTTGGTTTCCCTCCTCCCATTTGCTTCCCTACTCTGTTGCCCATCTCTGGCTAGTCTTTTCCTACGCATCGCTCGCCGGCGTTGCTGTTGGTCCTCGTCTCCCCCCGCCACCTCTCATTGTTCCGCCCATCACTCCACTTCATTTACTTTCTCTCCGTGTCGTCCTGCCCCCTGCTGTGCTCTCCGCGGTATGTTGCTGGCCTCTTTCTGCACTCGGTGGTGTGCGTCTTCAATGTGTGAGGTCCTTGACTCGTTGTCCCCTCGACGTTGTCCTCGCTCTCTTGCCTCTTTTTCTCGCGTCTGCCGCCTCGTGTTTGCTACCGCACGCCCGCTCCCTCTTTCCTCCCCCCCCCCCTTAAATTCTTCCGCCCATGCTTGCACCGTTGTCTCGCGTCCGCGGTCTCGCGTTTGCTACAGCACGCCCGCACCCCCATGCCCCACCCACCTTTTTCTTCTGTCGCCCTCTGTTGCCGTAATGTTTCTCATCTGTTTGTCCCTAGTTCATCGTGATATGCATTCCGATTCTTTTCCATGGGTGGGCTGTTTTCGTTGAGCAGCCATCTCCCCATTGCGCTCCCCCCACATTTCCTCCCTCCACCGCTTTTGCTACTGTGGTTTGTTCCTGCTGCGTTTCAATGAAGCCGACCTGTTTTTCTTGTCTTGGCTTCTATCTGTCCATCTCCAGGGAAACGCAAACAGGCAAGACACAGTCGCCATTCCCATGTCACGCAAGCCCAAGCACGCAATGCTTCCCATAAGTAGCAAGGTGGCGCCACGGTGGACTCATCGCATGATTCGGGACGAACGGATGTGTTCCGGGCCGGGAGAGGCGGTTTCAAGCATGACCGTGTTTTGGGACGAGCGGTGAGTGTGGGACGAGCGGCAGGAGCCCGCCGTCGGACGTCAACCGCGGGACAGTGTGTATGACAGGATAGCGCGGGCCAGCGTGCGCATGTTTCCCTCAGCCGTGCACCCTTGGCCTACTCCATACTACTGCCCGAAGTCAATTCTCTACCGCCTGGTACGCTGCACGTTCTATCTTCCAGGTCATTGTAGCAGCTTGGCAGGGCGAGGTGCCGCGGTGCGCCAGTCTGGGAGTGCGTGGCGTCGCAAAAAAAAAATAAAACAGACAGGCTACGCAGTATCCATGCCAGTTTACGCGCTCCACCGACCACACTACGCCGCCCCTGCCACACTTCCCCGACCCTCCAAGCCCTCGAGCACATTTTGCACGATGATCTAAAACTCCTCGGTACCCACGAGCTTCATGGCACCATCACTCTCAACAACTGGTGGATCCTCCTCAGCAGGAGCACCGACCGCACTTCGATCCTCGTCCGAATCACCCCCGCCTTCCCGACCTCCCCCCTCGGGTGCCACTCCACTCCCGCCCCCGCCAAGCCCCCCACCACCATCGCCGCTGTCGCGGCCGGCCACCCCGTCCACCGCGGTCACCGCATCGACGACCGCCCCGGCAGCAGCCGCCGACTCACCAGGCATGGCGTCAGTGGGGGCCAGCCCCAACTCGATGAGCATGTTGAGCTCGAGGCGGGTGTGCCGGTCCGCCTGCACGACGTTGAAGCGCTCCAGCTGCGCCAAGTTGAATGCGATGCGCGTCTGCTTGTCGGCCTTGTCTGAGGACAAGCGGTTGCGCAGCTGTGTAAAGGTTCTGTTAAAGACCTTGAACGATCGTTCGCCGCCCGCCTCTGACGGAGGTAATTGCAGCATGCGGGTGGCGAGGGGCCGCAGGGAAGGAAAGGCTTCTCAGTGGAGGCACCACCACAGGAAAGGATGATCCCCCACCCCGTCTGACCCAAACGGCAGAGCCTCAAAGCGGGCCAAAAAAGAGGCGAGGTCCGCAGACATCCGGCCCCGGTATTCGCCATCGTTTCCATCCCAACAATCCAAAGCAGCATCTCGCAGAGAAAGAGAGCTCTTGCCACCCCACTCCAATGCGTCCCCCCGCATGCGCACCCCCACCCAAAACGGATCCAATTATAAAGCCAAGGCCAGCATGGGGTGATGTATCAGTGAATACCGAGCCGCAATCGAGCTCTGTATGGCAGTCCGCGTAGCAACCGGCAGGTCAGGAAAAGGCATGGAGAGACAGAACCGCAAAGCACAAAACACACCCGTGACCGTCGAGAGTGGTGCGTGGTCGGCCTCAATTGTGGCTAGCACTTAGACAGTAACTTCAGAAACGGCATCTCACGCTCCATCCCTGCCAAAGGGCCCGCGCCTTGGACCGCCGCCGTCACGGCGGGCGGGATGTCGACCGCTGGCCGGACGTGCACGTTGTCCGACAGCGTCCGACGCAGGGCAGTGATGCTTCAAACCACGGATGCAATGGATGCCGTCTCACCCACCCACCGAGTGCGGCTGTAGTTCTGAAGGAACGGCACCTTCTCCCCCGACATCCGCTGCTGCTGCACATTGGCCAGAAACATGGCCATCGCCCGTGTGCTACTCGTGCAGAAAACGATGATGGTCACCGCGTTGACACAGGCGGAGCGAAAGGGCTCCAGCTTGGCCAGGTCCTTGCCCACTAAATTGGCCGCGTGCGCCGCGCACCCAGAAGCGAAAAGCGCCGTGCCGCTGTCGAAGATCAGCCGCCGCAGCGATTGCATCACCGTCGGGCTGTTGGAGCAAAAATCCAACAGCTGTCGGGTCGACAGGTAGGCCTCGCGGCACCGGCGTGCGGCGCCGGGGAATGAGTCAAAGCGAGACACCCGAGCGGCCAGCGGGGTGGCCAGAGCCGCGCGGAGGTGGGAGCACAGGCTCTCGGCGGACGCCGCTGCTGCCCCCAGCCGAAAAGAAGCCACGAAGAACTGCTCGGATAGGTAAAACACAACTTTGCCGGTCGTGTCCACTAATCCGTCGATGGAGCAGGACACCGTCAACGCGTGGCCCAAAACCTCGCCCATAGCTGCATCTGCGGGCGCTGTCGACTGGGCCAGAATCAAGCCCCCGACACGCCGACGATTACCCGGCCCCTTCAATCGGCCGCCCGAAATGTCCGCCAGCGACTTGTGCCGGTGGGTGACGTCGAACTGGTCGAATGGCACGCCCGAGCAGAACATGGACGTCACAAAAATGAGGCAGTATTGGGGGGTGATCTGCGGCAATCCGGAGTGCCTCGAGCGGTCCGCGCCAGCCCCGGCCGCGCCGGCCCCGGCCGCGATGACAATGTCCTCCAGCAGAACAAGGCCTGGGCCTTCTCGCATGTGTACAGGTGCAGCGCAAGCCGGGTGATGCTCTTGTACACGTTGTAGTTGCAGTCTGGAGCCCCGAAACTCATCCTGTTACGGTCCATCACCACGTACTTCCACATCTGGTCGGAGCTAAACTTGACGTTGGGGCGAGGCACATTCATTGCAAAGCATATCCACAGGGAAGGAGGCGGGGAAGGATGGAGTGAGTGTGACGAGAGGGACGAGGAGCAGGGAGTCACCGTGGTTCTCCGTCGAGGCGCCTGGAGTTGCGGTGTCAGCGAAATACCTGTGCGACACTGTGCCTGCGGGGGAGACCCGTCTGAGCATACACTGTGATGTTGACCATGTGCGAGCTACTTCTGAGGACTCTGCGAGGGGCGATGACCCCCTTCACAAGGCTCGCGCTTGGTCGCGTTTTCTTCATGCATATTTAGGCACAGGATCAAGCGGGGGGGTCTGACACGTGGTGACATGTCATGACATTTCCTGTGTCATGAAATCCATGAAATCGACCCCGAGAGGCGTGACACAGGAATTTTCATGGAAATGTCACAGCGTGGCGTGACATGTGCCATCCCTAGTGTCCATTCTACCGAGGGGATTATTTGATCCTCTTAGGATTTAATGATCCCCTTTTTGAGAGCTTGTTTTCTCGTACTTCTCGTCATCTCCTGCTCTTTTTGACAGCAGAACTGGACTCAGCGCCTGCTATTTACCTTTGGGGGAAAGTGGGTGCATCCCGTTTTGAGAAGAACACGGGCTATGGCGGACTTTGCTCGCTCGTTTGCGCCGCCCACTCAGCAGAACAGGCCCGCCTGCGAGCGGGTCGCCGCCGTGGTGGGGACCCTCGAGGTGGGGGGGGGAAGCGCCGGCAGCACAGGGACGGGCATGAACAGCAGGGGGGGCGCGCGCCGGCAGCAGAGGGAGCGGGCGCCGGCAACAGGGAAGACGGGCGCCGGCGGCAGGGGGGGCGCTCGCCACCGGGGAAGAAACGGCGGGCGCCGGCAGGGGGGGGGGCAGGCGCCAGCGGCAGGGGCGGCGAGCGCCGGCAGAAGGGGGGGCGCGCGCCGACAGCAGGGGGGGCGGGCGCCGGCGGGAGGAGGGGCGTGCGCCGGCAGCAGGGACGGCGGCCGCCAGCAGCAGGGAAGGCGGGCTCCGGCAGCAGGGGGGGCGCGCACCGGCAGTGAAGAGAAGGCGGGAGCCAGCAGCAGGGAGGGTGGGCGCCGGCCGCACGGGGGGCGGGCGCCGACAGTAGGGGTGGCGGGCGCCGGCAGGAGGACGGGCGCACGCCGGCAGGAGGAGGGGCGCGCGCTGGCAGCGGGGGCGGCGCGCGCCGGCAGTAGGAGGGGCGGGCGCCGGCGGTGGAGGGGGTTGACGCCTGTGGTAGGGCGGATGACCCCGGTGGTGGCGGGGGGGGGCGCTGGTGATGGGGGGAGCGGCGCCGGCGGTGAGAAGTATGGGCGCGGGTGGCGGGGGAGGGACGCTTATTGTCGTGGGCCGCAAAAACTGGGCCTACGGGGTCAGAATCGACGCTTTTCTTGACGATCCTTTGATCCTCAGCCGAGGATCATTTGATCCTTTTTTCCGGTAGAATAGACACTAGGGTGGGTGCTCCTCATGGTACCCCAGCATTTCGGCAATTTTTTAACTAATTGGCCGACGGCGTCGCTAACGGCGGCAGCAGGCCGACACGAATTGACAGGTTCCACCGCATTCAGACTGGTCGTTTCAGCGGCCTCGCTTGGTCACGCCGGCACAACAGCGCACGCAGCACTTTCGTGCGCGTGCCGAACCTGTCCATTGATTGAGCCCATCCGCGAGCTGGCCCGCCTGCGCAGACGCAGCGATGGGCCGCAATGAGTCGCGATGAAATTAGTGCGAATTGAATGACAAAAGTGCATCGCGACTTCGCAACTCACCACCAAGGCGGTTCCTACCGTCCTCATTTCCGCTTGTTTTCTCCACCATGGAGGC
>Ga0114953_1003536_pt1 | contig 10629 bp, 15 predicted proteins | sample SidtaG_FD_87298 | JGI IMG/M metagenome (GOLD analysis project Ga0114953, IMG submission 87298) | Marine algal microbial communities from Sidmouth, United Kingdom - Sidmouth_Male2 metaG | ecosystem: Host-associated > Algae > Red algae > Unclassified | place: Sidmouth, United Kingdom | collected... | reverse complement strand
CCACCCCCCCCGCCCGTTCCCCCCCGCCGCCCCACGCTGTCGGCGCCGGCCCCCCCCCCCCCCCCCTGCCCCCCCCCCCCCCCACCGCTCCCCGTCAGCCCCGCGGCGCCCTCAAAAGTCACTCACCCGCCCGTTGCGCGCCCAGTCCCCGTACCGCGTCGGCTCGTAGCCGCGGGGTCCGCCCCACTCGGGCCCGCCCGGCCCGTCCCGGTTCCACATTTGCACCTTGTCCGACGGCGCCGCCGCGTCGGCCGCGTCCGCCGCCGCCGCCGCGCCCGCCTCGGCCGGCAGCGGCGCGTCGGGGGTGCCGCCAGGGCGGGGGGGGGGGTCCACCGCCGCCGCCTTGGGGGCAGCCGCGGCGGCGGCGGCGCTTGCCGCCCCGTCGTCGGCGGAAACCGTGTCGGCAGGTGCGGCGGCGGGGGCGGCGGCGGCGGTGCCGGCGGGGGTGGTCGCCTCTCGGTCGTCAGCGGCAACGGTGTCAGCGGCGGGGGGCGCAGGTGGGGGGACAATGTGCTCCACCGCTGCGGCAGGGGGGGGGGGGAAGGCCCGCCCCTGGGAAGAGGCGGACGTGTGCAGGCGCCGGGCGAGGGTGGGGAGGAGCGACCGCATGGCGGCGCAACAGACAGGAAGGGGAGAAGAGTGGGAACAGCAGCAGCGATGGTCAGAAGGAGTCCCAGGTAGAAGGAGGAGGGGTGTCGCGTGGCCTCGGCAACTTCAGAGTGAGTACGAAGTGCGGCTGTGCGGTGCTGTACAACGGCGTTGGCGGCACCGACGTGGTCGACATCCAACGCAGCTCTGCTCAAGTGATGGCAAAGGCAAGAAAGACGTGGAGGATACAGTGCCGCAAACTGTCCGCATCCAAGTCGCAAAGTGGCCCGCCATAGAAACTGCTCGACTGACAAAACCAACAGCAGGCGATGCTGTTTCAGCGAAATTAGCCAACTGTCACCGAGCCGAACCCTGGTTCGCAGACACGAAAGTGTAACTCGTTGATCAAAGTCGGCTGACTAACAATAATTGGAGGAAAGCTTGTGATCGATCACGAACCGATCGCAGACCGAAGGCAGACTCTTCTGATCAGTACTTAAAACACATGATGAGATCTCCGAGCTCTGTAGAGTTGTGCGTCTGCCTGAGATTTTCGTCACACCTGCCGTCTCTCCAGCAGGCCGTTTCCACTAGCCTCCCGCCATCATTCAGGACTCCTTCTCAGCGTTGAAGTCGCGCCGTGGCCGCTCGCCAACCGCGCACAGCGTGAGCACCGCCGTACATGATTACACCACTTCTCACCACCACCACATATGTGAATATGACCTCTACGCTGTCCTTAATTGCCACGTCCACCGGGTTCTGTTGCCCTGCTTTGATCGTCAGCCCCGCCGCCATCACGTGCCACTCGGACCGAAAAGTGCTCTCATGCGGCAGCAAGCAACGCGAGTGATCGACCTCTGGTGCCTCCTATTGGACGGCCATGAGCCAAGCTTAGCTGAGAGGGTGTTCCGCAGTGTACTGGGCTGACTGCATAGTACTTACTGTTTGCTCCAAGACTAAAGTACCCATAGAGGGACTGTGAGCAGCACTAAGTACGACATCGTCGCGCTGATAGTACGAGAGCCTCTCCGGGCACGTGTGCAGCGGCAATTGCCCGTGCGGCTCTCACGAGCTGACGGCGGCATGCTAACGAAATCTTATTGAAACTGTTGATTATCGGAGAGAAACTCGACACAGCAGGTTGTGCTTGGCCATCCGATCGCAGTACGCTATTCACAGGTGTCCCGCGGCCTGTTTTGCACACACTGGCACGAAAATATCCGCGGCGAGTGGCCGCGTCCGTCCAGCGCACCCCCCCTCTTGGGCAATGTGCGCTGCGGGGCGGATCAGGACGTGCCGGTGTACGCTGGTGTCGCCTCGCTGTGCCTCCACCGGTCGGACGGACCGGGGGCCCCTTCCCCCCGCAACGCGCTCCCTACCCGCCACCAGGGGGGGGGGTGGAACGGCGTTGGACCGCCGAGCGCAACAGTCGCAGTGCGGGGGGCGGCGGCCCGCCCAGCTGGCTCTGCAAGCACCGAAGCGCGGCATTGCATCGTGGGGCGCCGCGTGACTGCCAGCCGCCCGCCCCCATCGGCCGCACCCACCGTCTGCCATCGCACCCACGCGCCTGCCGGCAGCGCGCGCCCGCCCCGCGCGCTCGGCCGCCGCGCCGACCGCGTCGGTGGGGCACCGCGGTCGTGTTGCCTACGTTTCCCCCCGCTGCTTCCTTGCTCTTCCCTCTCCCCAATCCTTTTTTTTCCTCTCAATCCTATTTCTTTTCGTTTTTCGCATCCCCGCTGGTCCCCCTCGCCCGCTCCCTCCGCGTCGACCATGTCGCCGCCCTTGTCGTCTGCCGCAGGCGCGGTCACCCCGACGGCGCCGACTCATGATCGGTGTCGGCCCCGGCGGTGGCCCCAACCCCCCGCCGCCCCACGGGCGCTGCCGCCGGCCTTTGTGGCGCTGTCGCCGGCCATGGCACGGACTGGCTGCCGAGCGGCCGCCTCGATGCGGCGGCCGCCGGCCCGCGTGTCGGCCATGGCCGGCCGGCCAGCCCTCGGCGGATGGGTGCGGCGCGGCAACGGCACGCGCGTGACGGCGGGGCGACCGGCGGGGCGGTCGGTACCGCGGCGGTCCGCCGGCGGCCGGCGACAACCGCCTGTGGCTACGGACGCGGCGGCGCGGGTCGGCACCGTCGGCGACCGGCCAGAGGAGCCGCCGCTCGGCGCAGACGCGGGCGTTGCCGCCGCTGCCGCCGCCGCCGCCGCCGACCGCCTGCGCGACCGCGTGCCGACCGCCGCCCGTGTCGGCCGCCTAGTCCGGGGGCTGTGGCAATTTACACGCCCCCACACCCTCATCGGCACCTTTCTGTCGGTCCTCAGCTTGTCCGCCCTCGCCCTCCGGTCGGGGCCCGCCGGTGGCGCCGCCGCTGCCGCCGGCAGCCTCCTCCGCTCCGCGCCGCCAGAGGCACTGGCGCCGGGCACGGCGGCGGCGTCGCCGCTGGGCGCCCTCGCCGCCCTCCCCGCCGCCGTCGTTGGGGCGGTTGCGGCGGTGCCGGCGCCCTTTTGGCCGGCCCTTTGGACGGCGATGGTGCCCGCGTTGCTGCTCAACGTGTTTATCGTTGGCCTCAACCAGCTGTGTGACATCCCCATTGACGCCATCAACAAGCCCTTTTTGCCCCTCCCCGCCCGCGCGCTGTCGGTGCCGGCGGCCGTGGCGGCGGTCGTTGCCTGCCTGGCCGGCGGGGTGGCCATTGGCCTCGCTTCCCCAGCAACGACGCTGCCGCTGCAGGTCGTACTCTTTGCGTCGACGGCGCTCGGCGTTGCCTACTCGGCGCCGCCGCTGCGGCTCAAGCGGTTTGCGGTGCTCGCGTCGGCGTGCGTGCTGTCGGTGCGGGGGCTGCTAATCAACGCGGGCTTCTTCCTCCACATGCGCGTCGCGCTGGGCGCGGGGGCGGGCACCGCCGCGGTCGCCGCCGCGGGCGCGATGGGCGCCGCCCCGCCGACCGCCGCGGCGGCGGCGGCCACGTGGGCGCTCATGACGCCCGTGGCGACGGGCGCGTGCGCGTTTTTCGTCGGCTATGGCCTGCTCATTGCGCTCTTCAAGGACGTGCCCGACGTGGCTGGCGACGCTGCGCACGCGGTGCGGACGCTGTCGGTGCGCCTCGGCGCACGGCGGGTGTTTGGCGGCTGCGTGGCGGGCCTCGCTGCCCTGTTTTTGACCGCTTCCGCCGGGACGGCGAGCCTCGCGACGGGGCTCGCCGCCAAGGTGGGGCTTGCCGCCGCGCACGCGGCGGCTGCGGGCGTGGTTCTCTCCAAGGCGCGGTCGGTGGACGTGGCCAAGGAGGGGGGGAACGTTGCCGAAGGTGCCCCGGGCAGCGTATCGCGCTACTACCTGCGGGTCGTGTGGGTGCTGTTTTACCTCGAGTACCTGCTACTGCCCTTTGCCGGGTGAGCGGTTGGTGGTGTGTGGTGACGTCCGAGGGGGTCTGATGGAGGGGGAGGCGAGGTTTGGTGGAGAGGACATGGATGCAGCGTACGCCTGTGTGCTCGTAGGCACCAAGCCGACGCATCCGTGGACGGACGTGCTGTGCCAGAGGTGTTGGGGTGGACCCTCGCGGCAGGCCGGCTGTTTCGACGGCCTCGGCGACTGGTTTTTCCTTCCCTTTTGTTGTTGTTTTCCTCTTTCTTGGATTGATGTGTGCTGCTGCCCGCACCGGCAGAACGGCACCACGGAGTGGAGCACATGGCGGGGGAAGGGGTTGACTTGGATATAGACAAGCACCGGGATAGTCACCCTTTCGTGATCCGATCATGTTTTTTTTTTGTCTACTATGGAGACGCATTTGGCGACGGCATGCAAACGCCGCGACTGCGCGTCTGTGGCGGGGCCGCTGGCAGCCGTCGCGGGCGCCCCTGCGCACAGCCGAGGCACGCGCGCCCACCGACCGCCGGCGTCGACGGCGTGGCCGCACCGGCAGCGTCGTCGTGGCCGGGCGTACCCCCGTGACCGTCGCCACGGTCGTGGGCGGCGCGCGGCAGCGCGCCGGTGGCAACGACCGCGGCGGCTGTGGCGGCGGCCGCGGCGGCGGCGGCAGCGCGGGTATGGGCGGCCGTCCCCCCAGAGCGGCGACGGTGACGGCGGGGCGCCACGCAGTCGCGAGCACGTGGGTGGGCGGCCATCGCTGGCCGTCGTTGGCACGGGCAGCGAGACCGGGGCGCACGCCACCGTCGGGATTGGCTGCTGGGGACGGTCGGGCACCGGGCGGCGTCGCCACTCGGCAGCACCTCCTTGTCACGCCAACCAGCCGGCAGGGACCGGATGTGACCCGCACGTGGGCAGAGGGCCACGGCCACAGCCGCTGCCGTCCCAGACACTGCAGTGGCCGCCCACACGGACCCGCCGTCGGTGGCTGGCGTCGAGCGGCGAGCGCAGGGTGCCACCGCCATCCGCAGGCGCGCTTGGTTCCTGCCGCCGCCGCCCGTCGACGCCGCCACCCGCCCCTCTGGTCACCCCATGGGCCAGGCACCGTGCCCCCCCCCCCCCCCCGCCCCCCCGCCCGCCCCCCCCCCCCCCGTCCCCGTCCCCCCCCCACCCCCCCCTGACCCCCCCCCCCCCCCCCCCTGGCCCCCCCCTGGGCCAGGCCCCGTGCCCCCCCCCCCCGCCGTCACGCAGGCCTGCCGCCGCCCCGCCGTTCACCGTCCACCGCCAGCTCGCAGCGGCCGGCCGCCCGTCGGCCGGCGACCGACGGCCGGCGAGGGCAGTGGGTGACCGAATCCGACCGACTGGCAGCAGGGCGGCCGGTGCGCGTCATCGGGGGGCAATCCGCGTGGGGTGCCGTTGGCGTCCCCGGCCTGCCTTTTCCATCCGTTGTCTGCCAAGGTCGGGCCTCTATCGGCCGCGGCGTCGAGCGGCCGCTCGCAAGCAATGGAGCGGCTGACCGACACCGACGCCAAGTGCCCGTCAGCCCCACTACGGCCGAGCTCGGCACCGTGACCATCGAAGCCTCCGGGCTGTGTCGTCGTCGTCTGCATCACGACGACGGCCAGGAGTAGTTGCATCGGCCTCTGCACGTCAAATATGGGTCGGGGGCGTGGGTTGGCGACACGTTTCATGCCACGTCATGGATTCGACCCACATTTGCAACCCATTTTTGGCTAACGGGTGCGTCTCCGACTACTAGCTATAATAGCTAGTGTCTATTCTACTGCTCGCCTCAATTGAGGCGATTCGGCTCATTTGAGCATCATTTTCGGTGACCATTTTGACCACCTTCTGCTTGTCGGAGAGAAATTCTAATGTCAGAAATAGACTCTGCGCAGGCTGTTTGCCAATGAGGGAAGTTGGGGTCACCTGGGTCGTGCTCTTGTCCCCTCTTCATGCCTTTCCGTTCCGTCTCTGCTGGTCTGGTCAACAGGTCTCTCTCGACCTCCCCTCCCACCCCACAGTGCCCCTCCGAGTCGTTTCTCAGCCTCCCTGCCTTTTGCTTCAGCTGGAACCTTCCCTCCTCTGTCACACAATTTCCTGCGCTGCCACGGCCGCGCCACTGGCAAAATCCTCTTCACTATTTGAGGCAGCCAGGGGCATTGAGGAAGGGGCGTGCAGGCCATGATAGGACCTTAGAGCATGTCGGGAGGATTCCTGGTCCGAAATCTGAAGAACTAAGGCAGGCCGAGGGGCTTAACAGAGAGCACAGGTGCACCAGATCCAGAGACCTACAGGCCAAGGACAGAGAACGACGGCATTTTTGAAAATAAAATGCGGGTCAGCCGGACCTGAGGCGTCAACGGGACAGGAGCTACCTCCACACAGGAGCCCGTGACGCAGCAGAGCGCATGGCTCATCTTTTGGAGCCTCATTGCTGAGATGGAAACAGAACTCGGCTGCAGGAACAGCGTCGTGCCTTACTCTCTTCAGCTGGCATTGCCCCTCGGAATCGCCCATTCCGGGGGATCTGGAGGGGGGGACGGCGGGGGAGGAGATGTTTGTCCTTCTTTTCTGCATTCTTCGGAATACGTCGCGCGCCACCCCGCACCTGAGATCCTGGAGAGGCTGCAGACACATTGCACTGAGACAACCATTGGCGCGCCCAGCAGCATGCAAGAGTAAGGCCTGAACATCGATGTGTACGCGTTAAAGTGCTCGGTTTCCCACTCAGATGGCCCAGAATCGCCAATTCTGACAGAGCCTCTTTTGAGACTAGGCCGAGCCTCATTTTAGTCTCACGAGCAGTAGAATAGATACTAAAGTCTATCCCATTCTATTTGACACCTGGGAACATGACTGTTTTGGCTGGCTGTAGCTCGGCCGCATGAACAGCTTTTGGCAAATGGGGTTCTCTTTCCCGATAGAGACTCACTCGAATTCCTTGTTCCAGAGAACAGGAAACTAGAGCTTTCGGGAAGCGTCTCAACGTCGCGCCTGACCCCAGCCCGAATATTCTCTTGGTGCTTTGTGCCGCCCCTGCATAAAAGACAATACACATATGAGGCACTTGACCTCCAGCCAAGATCTCCACACCATAACAAGTAGTATTGGTCTGTGTGTGTGATATTACAGCACTTATGCAGGTCTGCAAAGGCCTGCCAAGACGGTCGTAGCAGAAAATCGCAGAAAACCTGGCAACGATTGAAGTTCAATCATCTGACCCGAGCGGCCACTTTAAAGATTTCGTGATCCGCCGAGTCCGCGCTTTTCGGCATAGCTCTGGCTCGGAGAGTCAGTCGCTGCGCGCGCGCGCGCTTTTGTAGCCATCTCATGAGCGGTCGCAGCAATGCACGGATGTGCCCCAATCAGATTGGCTGCCGCAGTGGGGGCGGCACGGAATGTCACTCTCAGCCCTGCACAGTGGAGTCTTCTGTGGTCTACGGATCCCTTGAGCTCGGTCTTGCGTCACGGACCCCGCCTGGCCCCGCCCCGCCTCTGTCGCACCCTCTTGGTGCCCCGCATGCCCCTGCGCCCCGCACGCTCTTCCACCGCCCTTCCTCCCCACGCGCACCTGCGCCCTTCCCCCTTCCCCGCTCTCGCTGGAGTGCTTCGGGTGTCTGCGTGTGCTGTGGGATTCAATTCCGATGACGCGTGTGGTCGCGTGGCATCCGCGCGAGCGCGTGCGCGCCCTGTGCCGAATCACATTGGAGGTCGTGCTTCTGGTTATCCGGCAGCGGCCGTTTCTCACCTTAGAACGTGATCATGACGCCCCAGAGATGCTGGAGCAACCCCTCGACCGCACGACGGAGGCGAAAGGGCTGAGCCGCGGCACGGTCATCCTCATATCTAACGGTGAGTATGCCAATAGTCGACCCCTGTCGGGGAAGCAGGAGCGCCGTGTGAGCAAGCGTCGCAGTTCTACCTCTGAGCTTTCGCGTGTGCGCGAGACGGTGTATGCTCAACACGCACATAAACTGGTTCCCACATTAGACAGTGCTCTTGCTTTATTGGAGGAAGGGGCGGGCGGAAGCGACAACCCCTCCGATTTCAAGTGGTCTCGCTCAACGCTTCACAGGGTCACGACGGACCTGGGGTTCAATTTTAAGCGGCGCCCAAACCATTACGATGTGGATCGCAAAAAGCGATACATCGTCAAGCAGCGCCAAAGATTCATGAAGAACATGCGGGGATTTCGTGCAGACGGGCGCACTATGTTCTACACCGACTAAACGTGGGCGAAAAAGAGCATGACCCCTGGGCGGATTTGGACGGACATCTCCTCTCGCACGTGCCTTCAGGAAAAGGAGCACAAGTCATCATCGCGCTCGTCGAGTCACGTGAGACAGGCCTCTTGCAAGGTGCAAGTTTCGTTTTCAAGGGCAAAAAACAGACGGGCGACTACCACGGCGAAATGAACTCGGCGGTGTGGCTCAAATGGCTTCCAGACAAACTTTTTCCGAAGATTTGCGGCGGGGTGCTCGTCGTCGACCGAGCTCCCTACCATATGAATCTGGTGGATAATTCCCGACCGGCTACGTCTTCGACATCGGCAGAGACCTGGGAGAGGTACGAGGACCATCCCATCAGCATGGAGGATTACTGCATGGAGTTGGCCGCAATGAGTGCGGAGGTGGAGGACCGTATCGATGAGATGGACATTGATATGGAGGACTCTGAGGCGGATGGTGTGAATGGTCGTGATGAGGAGGGGGAAGAGGAGGGGGGTCGAGGATGAGGAAAATGACGAGTGAAGCTGATTTGGTCGGCGTGTGCATGCATTGATCTTGGCGCTGACAGAGAACTGCTTTGAGTGCGTCATGGATTTCATCTGGTCAGAGGGCTTGCTTGGCACCTGGGCTTCAATTCTGATACGCGGTGCTTCCGGCATCTGAAGTCGTTGGATCTGGTCACACGAACATCTGAAGATTTCTTGTCAGATATGAGAGTGACGGAAGTAGCCCTTCAAGTTGGAATCAAGACCGAATCGGATTCGACCGAAGGGGATATGGTCCGGAACCGACGGTTTCGGAGCGATCAGATCGATCCCTCCGGAGGTATACACACCACAGCGGCACTGGACTGCGCTTCTCAACGCGATTTTTGGTCTGCTCATGCGGAACCCTTCATCGAAGGTTTCTACAAAGTTTAGAGCCATTCGGAGCAATTACGCCAACGATAGGCTCCAAAACAACTAAATCGCTGATTGGCTATGGGTTCCTGTTTGGTGTCGTCTTCGATCTCGTCTCGGCCCTGTCTTCTCCCCTACCCAAATGGCCGCACAGTTGAGCTCCTTGCTCACGGACAGACCAAAGAGGGGGTAAGAACGACCTCATAGCGAGAGAGAGACCATGGAGGGGAGAAAAGGACAGCGCATCCGCCTGTGTTGTTTCCGCAGGGATAAAACACGTAAGGTCATGTCTGAACATTCCCGCCCTGCCCCCCTTCCACCGCCACCGATCACACCGACCTCATTAAATCCAGAATTAGGGGCGACCAGGCTGCCCTTCGGTTACTGATAAAAACAAAAGCACATGGGACACCAACAGGAGAGGGATACAGGCACAGCTCAAGAATGGGGCATAAGTTGATCTCACACCACCGTCACGACCGAGATCGTGCGCAAATGGGAGACGTAAACCATTTAAATATGAGCCACGCAGAGACCGACAGCACGAGATGAACGATCGAGCCTTCCTGTGTACATCGTGCACAAACGAGCCTTCCACCCCCCCCCCCGCAGCGCCCCGAGAACCTAAAAAGAAATGAGATGCGGACCCCCATGTGTCTGCGCTCAGGCCCCATTCTTCCGAGAAACTCTCCATGCGATCCACAGCAAGACGGAAGTTTGCAATTGTTGGAGCGAAGAGGGCGGCGGCGACGGTGACGGACGGGGTTGCGAAGCGGGGCGTGCGGCACGAAGATCGGCGCGACGGCAGCCGGGTCGCCGACGGCTGGTTCTCGTGCCACCTCCCCTTACAATCAAATTCACGAGCCGACTGTCTCCGAAACGTGCCTAGATGACTGAAACATAAGTCAGAAGTTTTTCGAAAGCACTCGAAGACACCTGAGTGCATGTTCTCCTGCTGGTACAGGCGAAAGTAGCGCAGACTGTAATACTTTGGGCATGAACAACAACGAAAGGAGACCCACGGTCCTCCCTATTTCACGATAGACATGAACACGTGAAGTATGCCGACGATCATAAAGGGCAGCTATATGGAGCTTCATGTCCACTGGACTGTCACTCAAGATGAGCACCATAGCGCAGTGGTATATCACGCTGAAGCGCGCTGGGCCCATAACCCAGAGGGCGGTGGATCGAAACCACCTGGTGCTACGAGCTGTGTCTCTTTTGGTGGGGCAGGTGCGTGTGGCGGGGTGCGTGAGGGTGCGGGGCGCCCCCTTGTCCCGCGGGATGCCGGGGGGAGGCCACGCCGAGTTAATACACTGTGGAGCGGCTCTTAGTGCAAATCTGGCCAGCCATTGGTATAGAAGCACAATTCTCGCCATCTATTGGCTCTCTTTTGTGCTGTCAGTTTGATGTGGAATATGAAGGGATTCCGAGCCAGATCTGGCGGCGAAAACAACGTGGCCGCCCGTGTGCGCGCTTTTTCCAGGACACGGCCAGTGCGCACGACGCGACGGCCCCTGCTGGGTGGGACACAGCTGCAACCT
>Ga0114953_1003535_pt1 | contig 10630 bp, 12 predicted proteins | sample SidtaG_FD_87298 | JGI IMG/M metagenome (GOLD analysis project Ga0114953, IMG submission 87298) | Marine algal microbial communities from Sidmouth, United Kingdom - Sidmouth_Male2 metaG | ecosystem: Host-associated > Algae > Red algae > Unclassified | place: Sidmouth, United Kingdom | collected... | reverse complement strand
GAGCGTTCGGACCAGCGAGCCTTACCGCAGAATGTGCTGCGGGTCTGGTGCGCATCGACGGGATGTTCATCGTGAGTGAGCCGCCGGTAGACGCCACAGCTGATCGTTGGGACTCTGAAGGGCTACGAAGCCTGGGGTTTTCTCCGCTGCGGTATGTCGAGGCCGATAGCGGCCGTTTCGCCGTGTTTCAGAAGATGGGACCGGCGCCAGGGGTAGTGCCTCGCCTCCCACCCCGCGCCAACCGAGGTTGGCCCTCGGTCTGAAGCATTCAAAACGCGGCATTCCTCAACCCAAGGGCGCACCGCCGCATGTTTCACGTGAAACAGCGCACGTCGCATCGCAGACGTCTCCCCTGGCCGCTCTGGACAATGTTTCACGTGAAACATCGAGCTCCCACCCAGTTTTGCTGGCGTTGACGCTCGGTCTATAGAGCGTCTAAACCCGGTGGGCGCTAGGCTCCAGGTTGCTATGCATAGCGACCTGCCCACTGGCGACAATACCAATAGTGGACATGCTGATGAGTCGCCGCTGGCGGCAACCTCTTCAGTGATGTCAGAAACCCCGGCCGAGCATGGGGCCGAGGCTGCCGTCGATCGAGGTCCCGGATGGGTGGTAGCGGCGAAGGAAGCCGAAACCGGCATTGTTGATGCCGATGTGAGCGTCTCCAGCGATTTTGGTGGGCATGAGGCGTCAGCTGACACAATCGCACCCGAAACCTCGCCGGTAGCCCGTAGTGCGGCAGACCGGGGGAGTGGTGCGCTCGAAAGTAGTCCGGATACCGATACCGACGACGCTCCCGTGTCGGGACTCTCTATGCCTCTCCCCCGGATTATCGCAGTTGCCAATCAAAAAGGCGGCGTGGGGAAAACCACGACGACCGTGAATTTGGCGGCCTGCCTGGCTGAACAGGGTTACCGCACCCTGCTGGTTGACCTGGATCCACAAGCCAACGCGTCGACCGGACTGGGACTCGAACCACGCGAACTCGAGCACTCGATCTATCACGTCATGCTGCACGACCAAGAAGCCGATAGCTGTATTGAGCCAACCGAGGTCAAGAATCTCTTTGTCCTTCCGAGCAGCCTGGACCTCGCAGGCGCAGAGATCGAACTGGTATCGCTGCTGAGTCGCGAGCACCGTCTCCGGATGGCCATCGAGTCAGTGATCGAAGATTACGACTATGTGCTGATTGATTGCCCACCTTCTCTGGGTCTACTCACAATCAATGCGCTGACCGCTGCGAAAGAAGTGCTGGTGCCAATCCAGTGTGAGTACTACGCATTGGAAGGCCTCGGCCAACTGATGCGCAACGTGGACCTGGTGCGAGCGAGCCTGAACCCCACGCTCCAGATCAGCCATATTGTGCTGGTGATGTTCGATCCTCGTACCAAGTTGGCCGGCCAGGTCGTAGATGAGGTCCGTGAACACTTTGGTGCCACTGTCTGCGAGAATGTGATCCCGCGCACGGTTCGACTTTCCGAGGCGCCGTCTTTCGGCCAGCCGATTACGACATTTGATTCTGACTCTCGGGGCGCAGCGGCGTACCGGGCAGTGACTCAGGAGGTGCTCAATGGCCAAGCCTAGGCAAGGTGGACTCGGTCGAGGACTGGGTGCACTGATCCCGTCTGAGCCGTCACCGATGGTGAACGACAGTCCGCTGCGCGATATCCCGGTCGGCGACATCATCCCCAACGCCTATCAGCCGCGTCAGGCGTTCGATGAAGAAGCCTTGGTTGCTCTCACCGCATCGGTGCGAGAGCTCGGTGTGCTGCAGCCGGTGCTCGTTCGCAGACACGGCGACACGCAGTTCGAGCTCATCGCCGGCGAACGCCGATGGCGTGCCGCTACTCGTGCTGGCCTCGACCGCATCCCCGCGATCGTTCGAGATGTCGACAACGAAACGTCGCTTGCGCAAGCAATTGTCGAGAACGTGCAGCGCGCCGAACTCAACGCCATCGAGGAGGCGGCCGCGTTCCAACAACTGATCGACGACTTCTCATTGACGCAGGAAGAGGTGGCAACCCGGGTTGGTCGCAGCCGGCCCGCCGTGGCCAACGTTCTTCGTCTTCTGCAATTGCCGGTCGATGTTCAGCGCTTGATCATCGAGGGCCGGCTCAGCGCCGGTCATGGGCGGGTGTTGGTATCGGTCGATGAAATCGACCGCCCGAAGCTCGTAGGACGCACACTGTCCGAGGGACTGAGCGTGCGCGCGCTCGAGGTGTTAGCTCGCGGGGAGAGCAACGAATCCGTTTCTGGCGCAGTGGCAAGCGAGGTTTCCGGTAAATCAGCCGGTACAGCCGCAGAGGACCATTCGGCTTCAGGTGACTCGGCAGTGGGGGCCACAAAAGCGCCGGCACTGCTCGAACTCGAGGAGCTGCTGGGGGATCGATTCGACACTAAAGTGTCGATAACGCTGGGATCGAAGCGTGGGCGAATCACGATCGACTTCGCAGACATCGATGATCTCGAGCGGATCTATGCGTTGATGACAGGTACCTGATCGCTTAAACCTTTCTACCCAATTTGGGGTGAGCCTCGACCTTTGGTCGAGGGTTTTTCCCATTTTACACAGGATGTGCACAAAGCTGTGTGAAACTCATGAGGCGCATGTTGGTACAGCGCGTCTAAAGTAAAGATCGACCCTGTCGGGTCGATCGTCACTGGAGTGAATTGAACATTTCCCAAGAAGGGGTTGAGGCCGAGCTGCGACCTCACTGAAGGCTTGGTTTACAGAAACTCGGCGATGTCTTCGAGCAGTTTGGCCTTGCCAGAAGCTCCAACCATACGCTTTGCCACTTCGCCGTCTTTGAAGACCAGCAACGTGGGGATGCTCATGACTTGATAGCGCTGCGCGATCTCCCCGGCTTCGTCGACATTGACCTTGGCAATAGCCAGGTTGTCGCCCTGTTCATCGGCGATCTCGTCGAGGATGGGAGCAATCATCTTGCATGGTCCACACCATTCCGCCCAGAAGTCGACCAGTACGGGGCCATCGGCGCCCGCCACGAGTTCGTCGAAGCTCTCGTTGGTGAGGTTGGTGATTTTGTCGGACATGAGGGACTCCTTGAAGGTCGTATTGTCGAACTTAGCGCCTTCACTCACATTGGTGGGCACCAGCTTCAGGGGAAACTCTGCAGACGGTGGCGATATTCCGAGTCCAGGATCAGTCGTGCAGAGCTTCGAGCCAACGTTCGGCGTCGATGGAGGCCTGACAACCGGATCCGGCAGCGGTGATGGCTTGGCGGTAGTAGTCGTCGACGACATCGCCGCAGGCGAACACGCCGGGAATGGCGGTGACGGTCGAGTTCGGTTCGGCAACGAGATAACCGTTCGGCTTGACCGCCAGTTGGTCGACGAACAGGCTGGTCGAGGGCTTGTGTCCAATAGCGATGAAGATCCCGCTGACGTCCATTTTCGCAGCCTCACCGGTCTGGGTATTTTCGGTGGCGACGCCGCTGATCACGCCGTCGCCCAGGTACTCGGTCACGACCGTGTTCCAGGCAAACTCGATCTTGTCGTTGGCGAACGCGCGGTCCTGCATGATTTTGGAGGCGCGCAGCTCGTCGCGACGAACCAAGACGGTGACTTTGCTGGCAAATCGGGTGAGAAACATGGCTTCTTCGAGGGCCGAGTCGCCGCCGCCGACCACGGCAATTTCTTGGTCGCGGAAGAAGAAGCCGTCGCACGTGGCACAGGTGCTGAGTCCGTGGCCGATCAGTTCTGATTCATTTGGCAGGCCCAGCATGAGTGATTGGGCACCCGTGGCAATGATCACGGCCGTCGACGTGTACGTCGGTTCGGTGGTCGACGCGTCGTCGATCCAGATTTGATGGGGATTGGTCGCCGGTGTTTGTGACAGGTCGACTTTCACGACCTTGCGGGTGACCATGGTGGCGCCGAACCGTTCGGCTTGGGCACGAAACATGGCCATGAGTTCAGGGCCCATAATGCCTTCGGGGAAGCCCGGGAAGTTCTCGACATCGGTCGTCAGCATGAGCTGACCGCCCGGCTGGTCGCTGGTCGATGATGGTTCACCCTCGACGACGAGAGGTGCGAGCCGGGCGCGAGCCGCATAGATGGCCGCGGTCAGGCCAGCGGGCCCGGAACCAATGATGATGACTTCGTGGTGCTCAGCGGTCATTGCTACTCCTCAAGATGTGACGGGCTGGAAACCCGCAACCATGCAGACGCATTTCGCGGGCGGAGTGGCTGCGGGAGCAACCAGGAAATCAGGAGGCGGCGCCCCGGGGTCGCTTCGACCACAGGAATGCGCCGGCGATCATGAACACGGCACTCAGGATCAGGTATACGAGCCAAACGTCTTTGGGCAGGACGTTGTCCAGAAGGCGCACGATGCCGATGAGAAACACGATGAGAGCCATCAGTCCAATGAACGCCGCCATGATGCCGTAGACGACCAAGCGTGAAATCTTGATCGCCGGGCCCGATGTCTTGACTCGCACAGTGTCGACCGTCGACACGACCTTTTCGGTGGCGAGCACGTGCCAGTCGGCGGGTAGCCCGGGGACGGGCAAAGACTCGCTGCGTTCTACCGGATTGTTCGTGTCAGACATGCGCTCGAAAGCCTATCGTCCCGGCGTCATCTCGGCGAATGGAACGAGGGCACGGAGTCGACGACCAGGCTGAGTTCACGGCGTTACGGCAGCACCATGCAGTCGACATCGGTGATCACAAAGATGATTTCGCCCGAGTCATCGAGCAGTCGATGAACCTGCACCAGCTCATCGTCGATGAACGTTTCGCCGATCAGCGTTGGGGAATCGAACTGTGCCAGTTCTGCGACCTCGGTTTGGCAACCGGGAAACAGACCGGCGTCGACCTGCAGCGCCAGCTGGTCGAGTTCCTCGGCGGTGAGGAAATCGAGTTCTTCCAGCAATGACTCTTGATCGCCGAAACCGCGGTCAGCGAGTAGAAACGGTGCTGCGCCGCCTGCGTCTAGCTGGGGAGTGTCGGCGGGTGCGGCCTCCTCGACTTCCATCGCGTCCTCATCCATGGCGCTGTCGTCTTCTGCGATGTCGGCGCGCGCCACCTCGTCTGCGTCTGCCGTTGGTTGCGGCGCAGCCGAGGCAAGTCCGCTCAGGGCCGAGTCGCTGTCGTCGTCCATGGCGTCGTCGCCCATGGAATCCTCGTTGGCGAAGTCGCCACTGTCGTCGGCTGCGGCTTCTTGGGTGTCGGCTGCGGTGTCGGCGCTTGTGGTGGCCAGGTCGTCGCCGCCCCCACCGCCGAAACCGAAAGCTGCCACGACGGCGAACAGCAGAACGGCGACCGCCGCAGCAATCACGCCGATGTTGAAGCGACGGGGCCGACGCCGTTCTCGGGCTTGGCTCAGCGAGGTGACAGCAGCCGGTGTATCTGCCTGCTCTTGGTCGCCGATCACGGGGGGTACCGCCGTGAGCGGAGCGATTGGTTCTTCGATCGACTCGGCGCTGTCGTCGGCGCTGTCGTCGGCGCTGAACTTGGCGTCGAATGCACCGAGTGCCGCTGCAATGTGGGCTTCTTTCTGTGCGGGCGGTGCTTCGACGGGAGTACCCAAGAGATCGGCGACGGTTCGGAATGCCTCGACTCGCTCCATCAGCTCGGGACTGGACTCGACCACGACGATCTCGTCGGGCGCGGCTTGACCGTCGACGTACGCCGAGACGAGCTCGTCAGCGTTAGGTGGAAGCGGATTCATGACTGTTTGTTCTGACGTTCGCCAGTAGGTGCCTGGTTCCCAGCTCGCATGATTACTGCAAGCTTTGTTCGGCCTCGTGCGATGCGCGATCGCACCGTACCCGGTGGGATTCCGAGTGTTTCCGCGATCTCGGCGTAGTCCAATCCCGCGCAGTCGCGCAGCACCACGGGCTCGCGGAATTCTTCGGACAGCTCATTCAGTGCTGCTTGAACTTCGTCGCGAACGGCGATCTGTTCGTCGAAGGCCGGCTCGATATCGTCGGTGTGTTTGTCGGCCCAACCATCGTGTTCGTCGACAAGCGACGGGGTGGGGCGGCGTTTGCGGCGGCGCAATTCATCGAGACAAGCGTTGGTGGCGACCCGATACGACCAGGTGGAGAATGCGGCACGGTTGTCAAATTTGGGTAGGCCGCGCACGATGGCCATCAAGGCTTCTTGGGCGGCGTCAGCGGCGTCGGCTTCGTTGCCTGCGATACGGCGACAGATGGCAAAGATGCGGTCATAGTGACGACGGAGCAGTTCATCGAGAGCAGCCCGTTCCCCACTCTGCGCCTGCGCCACCAGCGCCCGATCGTCTGCACTCACAGCCGCGAGACTAGTGTTTCGCCACTCCGTTGGGTGTTTCTACGCGCTGCTTGGGCCGGCGTTCGCCAGAGATGGTTTTGTGTTGGTTGGCGTGCTTCGTCGCTCCGGGAGCGACGGAGGAGCCGCTCAAAACGACGGGTAACCCTGTGCGACGACCGTCGCCCCGAACGGAGTGGTGGAATACAGCTACACCGTGTAGCTGAGACCGACTACTCGCGGGCCTCCGTGGGTGCCCACTACGGGGCCGATCAGGCTGACTCGGTCGACGTCTGCGTCGATCATGGCCACGAACTTGTCGATGTCGGGTGCCAGGCCGTGGCCGATGGCGATGTTCTTGGCGTTGGCTGGTAGCTCACGGGCAAGCCACGCCAGCGCCTTCTTGCGGGTGCGTTGGCGACCGGCTTCTTCGACGGAACCGGTGGTGAGATCGATGCAGGGTTTGATCGAAAGCATCGAGCCGATCATGGCCTGGGCGTTGCCGATCCGGCCACCCTTTTTCAGATTGTCGAGTGTGTCGAGCACGCCCAGTACATGGGTACGAGCAGACAGTTCATTGGTGCTGGCAATGATCTCGTCTGCGGTGGCGCCGTCGCGAGCCGCTTCAGCGGCACGCAACACGATCGTGCCTTGGCCAACAGTGGCTGATTTGGAGTCGACGATGCGAATGTCGGCGTCGTCGATGGTGGTGGCTGCGGTGCGTGCTGCCTGGGCGGTTGCCGAGAGCGCTTCGGACAACATGATGGCCACGATGGTGGTGGCGCCGTCGTCGAGCAGTGATTGGTACGCCTGCGCGAACGACCCGGGTGAAGGTGCAGCTGTTTCTGGGAGTTCCTCGCGTGCGGCCATCTCTTCGTAGAACTTCTCGGGGGAGAGATCGACTCGGTCGGTGTATTCGGTCGCTCCGAACCGAATGCTCAACGGAACGACAGCGATGCCGAGCGCGTCGCTGACGTCGGGTGACAGGTCACAGCCCGAGTCGGTGACGATGCGTACTGACATGTGATGCTCCAGTGCGTTGGGGAGAAGCGAGGTACCAGACACGTGATGTTACGAGCTGGGGTAACCCTGTGGGTTCTGATCTTGCCAGCGCCAGTGGTCAACGCACGCATCGGCCAGGGTTCGCTGTGTCCTCCAGCCCAAGCGTTCCGTGGCGCGGCCGGGGTCGGCGAAACTGATGTCGCCGTCTCCGGGTCGTCGCTCGACGATCGAGTGGGGGATCTTGCGATCCGCCGCGCGTTCGGCCGCGGCGAGTACTTCGAGCACCGACGATCCAACGCCGGTGCCGAGATTGAACGTGTCGCTGGTGGCGGTAGTGGCCAGCGCATTGACCGCCGCGACATGCCCATCGGCCAGATCACAGACGTGGATGTAGTCGCGCACACCTGTGCCGTCGGGGGTGTCGTAGTCGTTGCCGTAGACGCGGACTTCTTCGTGCATTCCCACCGCAGTTTGCATGACGAACGGCATGAGGTTGTTCGGCGTGCCCACGGGGTCTTCGCCGATCAGTCCGCTGGGGTGAGCGCCGACCGGGTTGAAGTAGCGCAGGTTGATACCGGACAGTGGTGAGGAGGCTGCTACGTCGTTGATGATCTGTTCGACCATGAGCTTGGTGCGTCCATACGGGTTGATCGGTCCGATCGCCGACTCTTCGCGAAGCGGGCTGGATTGCTCGGGGTCGTAGACCGTGGCCGACGACGAGAACACGATGCCGTGCACGTTCGCCTGTTCCATGGCTTTGAGCAGGCTCACGCTTCCGGCCACGTTGTTCTCGTAGTAGCGCAATGGCTCAGCGACTGATTCGGCCACCGACTTGAGCCCGGCAAGATGGATGACGGCATCGACCTTGTTGGTGGTCAGAAAGCCTGCGATGCCATCGGTGTCGCTCAGGCTGAGTTCTGCAAACGGCATGCCGGTATCGGCAATGGTTGCCACCCGATCGAGCACCGCCGGTGAGCTGTTGGTGAAATTGTCGAAGCCGACCACCCAGTGGCCATACTCTGTCAACGCAACGGCAATATGGCTGGCGATATAGCCGGTGGCACCGGTCAACGCGACGGTCAGAGTTTTCACAGTCGATGATGGTACCGGACTGCTCCTGCGCAACTCTGCACAACCGACAGGCTCACGTCCCCGGCTGCCATCTTGGATGACCACCGCGAGCTCGAGCATCGACGACCACGGCATGTGCGCATGCAGTGACGTCGACCGCGTAGGGTGCAGGAGGGCCGTTATGTACGGCGTACCGGCAAGAAAAAGGTGGAGATGATCGTGTCAGATGCACAGCGCAATCGAATCGAATCAGCGCAGGGTTTCATTGCCGCGCTCGACCAAAGTGGTGGCAGCACACCCGGAGCACTGGCGGCGTATGGCGTCGACGAGTCACGGTACGACAACGACGAAGAGATGTTCGATCTCGTGCACGCCATGCGCAGCCGGATCATGACCTCGCCCAGCTTTACCGGCGACCGCGTCTTGGCGGCGATCTTGTTCGAGATGACCATGGATCGCCGAGTCGAGGGTCAGTACACCGCTGATTATCTGTGGTCGCAGAAGCAGATCGTGCCGTTCCTGAAAGTCGACAAAGGCTTGGCCGACATGGTCGATGGCGCGCAGCTCATGAAACCGAATCCGGGGCTGGCTGCGCTGCTCGAGCGGGCCAACGAACAAGGGATATTCGGCACCAAGATGCGATCGCTCGTCAGCCAGGCCGTGGTGACCGGCGTGGCTGCTGTTGTTGACCAGCAGTTCGAAGTCGCCAAGCAAATCCTCGATGCGGGTCTGATGCCGATCATCGAACCCGAGGTGTCGATTCACACCCCCGACAAGGCCGAGGCCGAAGCACTACTTCGCGAGCAGATCGTGCAGCATCTCGATCGTCTTCCCGCAGGCGCACAGATCATGCTGAAGCTGACGTTGCCCGACGAACCCAACTTCTATGCCGAACTGATTGCGGATTCTCGCGTGCTGCGGGTGGTTGCGTTGTCCGGCGGGTACAGCCGCACCGAAGCCAACGACAAACTCAGCCAGAACAACGCCATGATCGCCAGCTTCTCTCGGGCTCTGGCCGAGGGTCTCTCCGACGACCAGAGCGATACCGACTTCGACGCCACTCTCGATGCGACCATCGCTTCGATTTACGAGGCATCGAACACGTGAGTCGTAATTCCAAGCTGAAGTTCTTTTTCGGCACCATGGGGTCGGGCAAGAGCACCCAGGCACTGCAGATCCATCACAATCTCAGCAGTCGAGGATTGCAGGTCTTGTTGGTCAGCCAACTCGATCGCGAAGAGGGCCGAGTATCGAGTCGACTTGGCGTCTCGGCCGAAGCACAAATCGTCACGCCCGATTCGAATCTGCTGAACATCGCCCGAGAGCTGGTGATGAGCGAGGGCCTGGACGCCATCGTCTGTGACGAAGCCCAGTTTTACTCGATCGAGCAGATCGAGCAGCTCGCGCAGGTGGTGGATCTGTTGAGCGTCGACGTGTTTGCGTTCGGCCTGCTCACGAGCTTTCAGGGCCAGCTGTTTCCCGGCACGGCGCGACTGCTAGAGCTGGCCGACGAACGCAGCGAGCTGCAGGTCGAAGCCCGGTGCTACTGCGGCCAGCGCGCGACGCATAACGCCCGTCTCGTCGATGGCCGCCAGGTCTACGCTGGCGCACTGAAAGTCGTTGGCGATACGAACGATCGCACCGAAGCCGCCACCAGCTATGAACTTCGGTGTCGTCTTCATTGGCATCAGGAGTTGTGGGCCCAACAAGGCCGCCAGCTTCAGTTACCCACCGATCACGGCGCCGACGTGATCGAACTCAAAGTCAAAGCCGTGGAAAACGAGAAGGCCGATACCTGATCATGATGTTGAGCGACCGCAGCCTGCGCGAAGCCCTTGCCGCCGGAACGATCGAGGTCGAACCGCTGGGTGACAATGCAATCCAGCCGTCATCCATCGACCTGCGGTTGGCGCCGGCGTTTCGGATCTTTCGCAACCACACGCGCGGCATCATCGATGTGAAAGAGGACCTGAGCGACCTGACCGAGCTGATCGAGATGCCCCATGATCAGCCGTTCATTCTGCACCCGGGCGAGTTCGTGCTCGGGTCCACGCTCGAACGGGTCAAGGTGCCGAACAACCTGGTCGCCCGTATCGAAGGCAAGAGCAGCTTGGGCCGTCTCGGGTTGTTGATTCACTCGACCGCAGGCTTCGTCGACGCCGGCTGGAACGGTCAGCTCACGCTCGAGCTCTCCAACGTGGCCAGCCTGCCGATCACGCTCTACCCCCACATGAAGATCGGCCAGATGAGCTTCATGGAGATGACCACCGAAGCCGACAATCCGTACGGATCCGGCGAGGTC